>Ga0209804_1002696_pt1 | contig 10601 bp, 5 predicted proteins | sample GraSoiAngelo_139_FD_185896 | JGI IMG/M metagenome (GOLD analysis project Ga0209804, IMG submission 185896) | Grasslands soil microbial communities from the Angelo Coastal Reserve, California, USA - 14_0929_12_20cm (SPAdes) (version 2) | ecosystem: Environmental > Terrestrial > Soil > Grasslands ... | reverse complement strand
ACTTTGAGGCAGCCACATCCGTGGCAGCTAAGGTTTAAGATGTCGCGGGCACGAGCGGTTCACTTGACCTGACCGAGCATGTCTGGAAATGATCGGCATTTTGGACCGGGTTCTCGAAAAACCCGGAAGGAGGTCATCTTGGCTAAGTCCGATTTCTCCCGCAGGAAGATGCTTCAAGCGATGAGTCTAACAGCTTTGTCAGCGTCAGTCCCTGGCCTTTCAGGTCTGAACTTGCTTAGGGACGCACGCGACATCGCCAGCATTCCTGGCGTCCCCAGGATTGCCATAGAGATTTCCAGAGCGAGCGGGCAGTCTCCAACAGGAAGTGTGGATGAAGCGGCCATACGCCGCGTGAAGCAGCTTGGCGTCGACGATGTCCTTACGGGCGGGCCCCGTGTCCCCTGGCAAGAAGACGATTTGCGCGCGCTAACCGCCAACCTCAAAGCAGGCGGGCTCACTCTCGGCAACATGATGATCGTCGGCTTCCCGAAAACGCTGTATGGCAGACCGGAACGCGACGAGGAGATCGATAAAGTTCGGCAATCCATTCGAGCCGCCGGAAGAGTCGGACTGCCGGTCATCGAGTACAACTTTTATGCTCACCGACTGGTCGAAGGCTACTACGCCGAAACGGGAAGGGGCGGCGCAGGCCTCACGGCCTTCGATTACGATCGCGTGAAAAATCTGCCTCCTCTGCCCGAAGAGGGCACGCACAACCTTGAAGAAATGTGGAGCAACATAACCTATTTTCTTAAAGCCGTGATTCCCGTCGCCGAAGAAGCCGGAGTGCGTTTGGCTCTCCACCCTAATGACCCGCCTGCGCCCTTGAGTCGCGGATCGGAGCAGATTATGGGAAGCCTGGAAGGATGGAAGAGGCTCGTCGACATCGTGCCCAGCAAGTGCAACGGCATCACTTTCGATTGCGGCGTGAGTCGCGAGATGGGTCACGATCCTGTAGAAATTTGCCGCTATTTCGGGAGCAGGGACGTCATCAATCACGTGCACTACCGCAATGTTCGCGTGCAGCGGCCCAACGAAAAATACACCGAAGTCTTCATCGACGAGGGCGTGAACGACATGTTTGCGGTGATGAAAGAATTAGTCCGGCAGAAATATTCGCGGCTCGTCTATCCCGAACACCCTCGTGCCATCGACTATGACCGCGACCGGCCGGATTTCAAGCCTTACTATCCTGGCGGCGGGGGCTACGCTGCGCAGGCGTTCAACGTGGGATACACCAGAGCAATGATACAAGCGGCCCTGGCTTCGTAATACGTCATCGCCAACAGGCTCATCGCTGTCCGCATGCGGACAGCCAATTCCGTAAGCGAACAGCGCGTTGCCAGGATCGATTTGGCTGACCTTTGCCTTCAATACCTTGCAGGCCCCTTCTCGGCCATACAATTGCATAATGTCGGCCGCGGTATGATGCTAATTGGCCAAGAGTTGCCATGATGAGCTTGGTTCAGGACATTCGATACAGTTGGCGAACGATGCGCCGATCGCCAGGGTTCCTGGTCGTCGCCGTTTTAACGCTGGCACTGGCAATTGGCGCAAACGCCGTGGTTTTTGGTGTGTTGAATGCGCTGATACTGCGCCCGTTGAGTGTGCCTCAGGCGGAGAGCCTTTATGCAATCGAGCGTCTGAGCACGCCCGGACACATCCTGTTCGAATCCTATCCCAACTATCTCGACCTGCGCGACCGCAACCGCAGCTTTGATGGTCTGGCAGCGTATGACATTGCTGCGGCAGGGCTGGACACAGGCAGAGATCTATCCCGCGTCTGGGTCGAGGAAACCAGCGGAAACTACTTTGATGTATTGGGGATTCAGCCGTTTCTTGGCCGGTTCTTCCATGGCTCCGATGAGCATGGTCCAAATAGTGCCCCCTACATCGTGCTTACACATACGTATTGGCATGACCACTTTCAGGACGATCGCAACGTTGTCGGCCGAATTGTTCAGCTCAACAAGCATCCCTTTACCATCCTGGGTGTGGCGCCGCCTGAGTTCCACGGGACCCTAGTGTTTGCCCACCCAGATCTCTTTGTGCCGATGCTGAGCCAGGAGCAGGTAGAGGGCTGGAATGGCCTGAGCGATCGCGGAAACCCTTGGGTTTTTATGGTGATGGGACACCTGAAGGCTGGGGTCACTCCCGCCCAGGCGATTGCCGATCTCAATTCAATTGGTTCGTATCTGGAAAAGACGTACCCCAAAGACAATAGCAAAATGACCTTTGTATTGGCGCGACCGGGCCTTTTTGGCGATTATGTTGGCCGTCCAATACTGGCATTCATGACAGGGTTGATGCTGCTGGCGGGACTCATTCTGCTGGCTGCTTGTGCCAATTTGGGCAGCCTGTTTGGCGCACGCGCTGCTGATCGCTCCCGCGAAGTTGCCCTGCGGCTCGCGCTCGGATCCAGCCGCAAACGGATCTTGCGGCAGCTATTTACCGAAGCCATGCTGATTTCAATCGTCGGAGGCGCGGTTGGACTTTGGGGTAGCGTACTGCTGTTGCGGGGGCTGAGTATCTGGCATCCGATTCCCCAATTTCCCGTCTACATGCCTGTGACGCCGGATGCAAAGGTTTATGGTGTAGCTTTGCTGTTGAGTTTCGGCAGTGGATTCCTCTTTGGTGCCGTGCCAGTGAGGCAGATACTCCGCACCAATCCATATGAGGTCGTCAAGTCGGGCTCAACTAGCGGGATGGGGCGGAAGGTTACGATCCGCGATCTGTTGCTGGCTGGACAAATTGCGATCTGTGCCGTGCTGGTCACTTCTTCGCTGGTTGCCGTGCGTGGGCTGGTGCGCTCGCTGCACAGCAATTTCGGCTTTGAACCGTGGAACGCCATGTTGGCGATTACCGACCTGACCATGGCTGGTTACAGCGGCGACAGGGTGCCTGAGATGCAGAGACGCATGATAGACGCTCTGGAGACGATTCCGGGTGTGAAGTCTGTGGGGTTGGTTGATCAGCTGCCATTAGATAGCCAGTATAGCGTGCCCATCTTTACCGACAAAACCACAGATCTGAGCTCAGCCAATATCGCTGCTGAAGGCATCACGTGTGCCATCTCTCCCGAATACTTCCATGCGGCGGGTACTGTCTTGCTTTCCGGAAGAAACCTCACGTGGCATGACGATAAGAATGTACCGCGCGTAGCCGTAATCAACCAGGAGTTTGCGCGCAGAATCTTTGGCTCGGCGGCCAACGCCATGGGCCGATACTACAAGCTACGGGATGGAACGCGCGTCCAAGTGGTGGGTATTGTAGAAGATGGAAAGTATGGGACCCTCACGGAAGATCCGCAGCCGGCGATGTTTGTTCCCATCTTGCAATCGCCATCGAATCAGACCTATCTCGTGGTGCGCTCGGACCGCGATCCGCAGCCACTGGCGCCAGCGATGAGGAGTAAACTGCGCGACCTGGACGCAGGACTGCCTTTCCTCATCCAAACCTGGACCAAAGACCTGGACGGTGCTTTGTTTCCCTCGCGTGTGGCGACGTTGTCGCTGGGAGTGCTGGGCATGATAGGCGCGATGCTGTCTATCACTGGCATCTTTGGAATGGCGGCCTACTCGGTCAGCAAGCGGCTGAAGGAATTGGGCATTCGGATGGCCCTCGGCGCGCAGCGAAAAGAAGTGTTACAGGCAGCGTTGGGGCGGGCATTCAAATTGCTGGCTACCGGTTCCGCGGCAGGATTGCTCCTCGGACTCCTGGCGAGCCGAGTGCTGGCTCTCATCGTGTATCAGGCAACTCCCCGCGACCCGCTGGTGTTGGCCAGTGTTGTCCTAGCGATGGCGTTGCTAGGGCTGCTAGCTACGTGGATTCCAGCGCGACGCGCGCTGTCGATTGATCCTATGATTTTGCTCCGCGAGGAGTGAACTGCCCAGGCACAGGATGAAATAGGTTCTTAGCTGCAAAGACGAACGCTTCGCATCTATAACTACGTCCTCTGTCACTTTCCACTGAAGTCCGTTCTTGCCAACGGACCGTATCAGCCATTGGAAGGCTCTATCGGCCTTCATTTACGAGTTCTGGAAAGGTTGGTCCAACCGGAAGCTATCCTACTTCCAGGGCTGGGGACCGCCCTGGCAACGTCGTGTCCGACGGCGCGCACGTGGCCCGTTCAGGTCCCTGGGAGCGGCGATGTGTTCACTGCTGCGGGCGGGGCAGGTTACAATTCAACTCTGTTGGAATTGGAGCCGTGCCGCGCCACTATGAACGTCTGGAAGGCATTTGTGTTTTCCCGCGCCGTACCCGCACTCTTCTGCCTGGCAGCTGGTTCGGCGCGAAGACCTACCGCATGAGAATGGAGGAGGACTCTCCTTTGGCAATGGCCACCTCTGGCAGGCTGGGTCAACTATCGGAGTTGGCTACGTTTCGCGCTGGTAATCGGCGCCAGGGCAGCGCCCTGGGCGTCCATGGACTCGGAAATATCGGCCAATCGGCGGCGGTATTCCTCGAACCTCTTGTCGCTCTGAAATAGGGACGCGCAAGCGTGTACCGTGGCATGGCGGTCCGGTGCGCCGCCCAACGGTCCAACGGTCACTCGGAGCGCAGCGCTTGCATCACATCGACGCGCGCAGCGCGTGCCGCGGGCAGCACCGATGCGACAACCGCGACCGCCATCAGGACGAACGCAGAGACGGACACAGGCAATGCGCCCGGCATCTTCACCTCCAGGAAATAGCTTCCCGCCAAACGCGCCAGCACGAACCCGAATGCCCCGCCTACAAGGATGCCTGCCGCAGCCATCACGGCGCCCTCTAGGATCACGCCTTTGAGGAGTCGCTGCGGCTCCGATCCCAGCGCCAGCCGGATGCCGAATTCCCGCGTCCGCGCGCTGACCGAAAATGCCAGCACGCCTGCGACGCCCACCACCGCAATCGCCAACGCGATAGCGGCAAATACGCCGAACACCAGCGAGTTCAGACGGTCCGGCGTGAGCACTTCGGCGCGGACGTCTGCGAGAGTGGCAGCGTGCTCAATGGGCTGATCGGCCGACATGTCGCGAATGACGCGCGTGACCGGCGTGACCAGCGCATACGGGTTTGCACCCGTGTGGATGAACAGGCGACCGCCAAAGATTGGACCCTCTTCAAAGGGGCTATATACGGTGAGCGTGGGCTCGGGAACGACGTGCCCGTCGTCGATATCGGCCGTGATACCGATGACGCGGTGCGGCGCGACAAGACGCGACCTTTCGAGATCGGTCCCGGGGAAGAATTGCAGAACCGGATCCGTCCAATAGACATGCCGATTGACCGCGTCCTGATTGGGGAACATGCGCTGTGCGAGAGTCTCGCTGACGATAACGACAGGCTCTCCATTATTTTGGCCATCGAGCGCATTGAAGTCGCGGCCGGCGATGATAGGAACGCCGAGCGCCGCAAAAAATCCAGGAGAGATGACGCGCCACTGCGCGCGGGGATCCTCTACGCCGGCGGCATGGACGCGTCCGTCGGCGGAGAATTGCAGACCCGGGCTGGGGCCGCCATCGCGCCAGGGAACGACGTTGCCGAACGCGGTCTTGCTCACGCCCGGTAGGGCATCAATGTGACGTATCGCTTCCTGGTAGAAATAAACGACCTGCTGAGGTGTCTTCCCGTAGGACATAGCAGGAACGTCGATAGCGAGGACGTGCTGCGTATCCAGACCCGTCTGCGCCCTTTGCAGTGCGATCAGCGTAGCGATCAACATACTTGCGCCGGCCAGCAGCACGAACGACGCGGCGATTTGTGTCACCGCGAAGATCCGCTGGCGGCGGCTCGTGCTGCCGGTGATCCGCAAACTCCCGCTTGCTAGGCTCAGTCCATTCGGCGTGCCGGACGAGGGCAGGCGCGGGACAAATGCCAGAATCACCGCGGCGACGATGGCCAGCGCCGCTCCGACCCAAAGCAAGCTCGAATCGACCCTAAAATCGAGCGCGCGGACGGAGAAGCGCGAGGCGTACCGGGCCAGGATAGCCACCATCGGCTGCGCGCTCACTACACCGAGCGCGGCGCCAGCGCTGCAGAGCAGAAGGCTTTCGGCCAACAGCATGCGGCGCAGCGAGCCTCTGCTTGCGCCGAGCGCCACGCGGACCGCCAGCTCGCCTTCGCGGCGAACCGTGCGTGCCAGAATCAGGTTGGCGACATTGGAACACGCGATGATGAAGACCAGCCCTGACGCTGCGAGCAGCACCAGCAGCACGGTCCGGGCGCCCGACGTGATCTCGTCACGAAGCAACTTGGCCCCGATCTGGAAGTCCGCTTCCTGCGCATAAGCTTCGGGGTGGTCCTTCTTCATCGCGGAGTAGACGGAGCGCAACTCGGCGCGAGCCTGATCGAGGGTGGCTCCGGGAGCGAGACGGCCGAAAAGCTCAGTCATGCGGTGGATGCGTCCGGTGACCATGGTTGCGGAAAGATGATGCGGGCTGGTGACCACGTTGGCAATGATTTCGGTATCTTGGGGATATGGGACGCAGGGTTCGAGGACGCCAATGATTGTGGCAGAGCGATCCCCGATGCTACCGAGGCGAACGGTTTTGCCGATGACCGAAGGGTCCTTGTGAAGAGCGGTCGTCCAGAAACGGTAGGTGAGAACGACGACGCCGGCACCTTTGGGACCGTCGTCTTGAGGTCCGATGAGGCGGCCGAGCACAGGATGAAGGCCCATCACGTCGAAATATGTGCCGCCGACAACGCCACCCCGAATTGAACGAGGCTCACCGAGACCAATCATGGTGAAATCCATGCTGGAGAAGTCGCCGAACGCGCTCAGGGTTTTCACGCTGGCGCGCAAGTCCTGTATCTCGGGTACGGAAAACGTGGCGTTTTCGTCGCGGATGCCGGGGGCGCTCTGCCTGATATAGATCAGCCGGTCCTCATCGCGGTTGACGAGAGGCTTGAGCAGGACGCCGCGCACCAGCGTGAAAATGGCAGCATTGGCGCCGATGCCGAGCGCCAGTGTGAGAATCACGGCGATCGCCAGCCCTGGAGTCCGAATTAACGAGTGAACCGCAATTCTCAGACCGCGAACGAATGACATGTTCTAACCCTCATCCTCAGGGTATCAGCACCACACCTGCCAATGCTAAGTGCTACATTGCACAATTACTTACTACGCGATGAGTTGGTCTCTTCTGTCCGTTTCCGGACACTCCTATCGCAAATTCGGACACCGACGAACGTTGCGGCACAAACGGTATTACGCGCCCTATGTTTTTGTCGTCGTTGTGTCGTTGTTGGTGGCACAATCCAGGCCGCGGGAGCTGTGTTTGAGTTTCGCGGTGCCCTGCGGGAACTGACAAAGATTCATACAGCTCCGACACTCGGAAGGGATTGTTCTCATTCATTCAACTGGTGATTTGTCGGCCACCGGAAGTGATCTTTGCCAGTGGAAAGCGGGTACCGCCCCGCCAGAGCGGACCTCGAGCGGTTGCCGCTTTGGCGAATGATCTTCGCGGAAGATGGATGCGATGCAACAACTGGCCGTGGGCAGCGTTCGAAAAACCCCACTCTCCCTTGTAAGCTGCTGATTCTGCTACTCGGGATTTCTCATTCCAAGCGTTGGATTAACTCCTAATTCTTGAAGGGTCGAGCCATGCCGTGATGCCTCCCGGCACCAAGCGCCACTCCCGCCGGCTCTCGACTACAATGCACTGCTTATGAATAGCCGACCTCGGGCGCTATTGCTGAGTTGTTTCCTGCTTACGACCTGTTTTGCGCAAACTGCACCGCAGTCATTGGCCGCGAGAGCGCAGGCTGCACTTTCGCCTGTCAATGGAAAGCTCAGTGTGCCCGGCCTCACGCAGCCTGTCAGGGTGCTGCGGGATCGCTGGGGCGTGGCGCACATCTACGCTCAGAACCAGCATGACCTGTTTTTCGCGCAGGGGTTTGTGGCGGCGCAGGACCGCCTGTTCCAGATGGAGTTGTGGAAACGCTCCGGGCAGGGCCGGCTGGCGGAGGTGCTGGGACCCTCGGCATTGCTGCGTGATATCAATGCACGGCTGCTGCGTTATCGCGGCGAGATGCAGGCCGAGTACGCGAGCTACTCGCCCGACACGGAGGCGATTCTGCGCGCGTTCACTGACGGCATTAATGCGGAAGTCCGCAGCCTGACCAGCAAGGGCGGCCCGGGCCTGCCGTTGGAATTTCAACTGGCAGGCTTCCAGCCGGAGTCGTGGACGCCGGAGGATTGTCTCAATCGCATGGCGGCATTTTCCATGACGGGCAACGCGTTCAGCGAGCTGCGCAACGCCGAGCTGGTGGCGAAGTTAGGCGTGCAGCGGGCCTCCGCGGTACTCGATCTGGATCCGCAGGTAACGCTCGATCCAGCGCCCGGCTCGGATCTTGGCGGGCTCAAACCTTCGCTGCTGAAGAACCTGGTGGGCAGTGATGTCCGCATCGAGTTTCCCTCCGATGTCGCCGAGGGCAGCAACAACTGGACGGTTTCTGGCGAGCTCACCGTCAGCGGGAAGCCGATGCTGGCCAACGATCCCCATCGGGTGATTGCCGGTCCTTCGCTGCGCTACATCGTGCATCTGGTCGCGCCCGGATGGGACGTGATTGGCGCGGGCGAGCCCGGCCTGCCTGGCGTCGCGCTGGGACACAACCAACAGATCGCCTGGGGCTTCACCATCTTCGGGCTCGATCAGCAGGACCTGTACCTGGAGGAGCTGAATCCCGCAGAGCCCCTGCAATACAAAACTCCCAGCGGATGGGAGCGCGTGCGGGTGGAGCGTGAGCGCTTTCGGATCAAAGGAGGTCCGCCGGTCGAAGTGGATTTGCAGTTTACCCGCCACGGCCCTGTTCTTTGGGAGGACGGCAAGCGCGCTTTGGCGCTGCATTGGGTGGGTGCGGAGCCGGGCACCGCCGGCTATCTCGGGTCGCTGGCCGTGGCTCGGGCCGGGAACTGGCAGGAGTTTGAACGGGCGATGGAGCGATGGAAGGTTCCATCGGAAAACATCGTGTACGCCGATACCGAAGGCAACATCGGGGAACACTCCACTGGTCTGGCGCCGCTGCGCCAGAACTGGACCGGACTGTTGCCGGTTCCGGGCGCGGCGGGCTACGAGTGGGCGGGGTATGTGCCCAATTCGGAGTTGCCGCACAGTTTCAATCCCGCTGCTGGATTCGTCGCTACCGCGAACCACAAGATGATCCCGGAAAAATATTCATACAGCGTGGGATTCGAGTGGGCTGCGCCCTACCGCTTTCATCGCATTGAGGAGGTGCTCTCTCGGGCTCGGGATGGCAACCGGAGAATCACTCTGCAGGATATGGCGAAGCTGCAAACGGATGTCGTGTCGCTGCCGGCTCGCGAGCTGTTGAAATTGCTGAGAGCGGCGTCAGCAAAGCAAACGAATGCCGTTGCGCAGTTGCTGTTGCGCTGGGATGGCACGCTGAGCCGCGATTTAGCTGCCGGTGCGGTCTATGAAGTCTGGTTGCGGCAAGTGCGAAAAGCCGTCGCTCAGAAGGCGAAGGTCGCAGAGCATGTGGGGGACTGGTCCCTGGAAAAAGTTTTGGAGCAGCTTTCGGCGGCTCCCGCAGATGTTTTCGGGGCGAATCCCATTGCCGGTCGCAATCAGTTGCTGCTCGAGACACTCGACGCCGCGCGGAAGGAGATGCGGCAATTGCAGGGTCCGAATCCGCAGAAGTGGTCTTGGGGACGGTTGCACAAGGTTCGCTTCCGGCACTCGCTGGACCAAGCGCCCGGAAACGCGCAACTACTCGATCTCGGTCCGCTTGCGCGGCCTGGAGATGGGTACACCGTGAACGCCACGTCCTTCGAAGGAGGCTCTTTCCAGCAGGAGGCCGGCGCGAGTTATCGCGAGATCCTCGACACCAGCGACTGGGATCGCTCACTGGCGGTCAATACGCCGGGGCAAAGCGGCCAGCCCGGCAGCCCGCATTACTCGGATCTACTGCCGTTGTGGGACAAGGGCCAGTATTTCCCGCTGCTCTACTCGCGTGAAGCGGTTGAGAGAGGAGCCAAGGATCGCCTGCTGCTGAACCCACCGTAGCCAGCGGCTCAACTGCGACTAGGTGACGCCGCTTGCCTGATTGATCGGGGATGGGGGTAACATCGTGCGGCTTGGCAGGTTGCCAAGGCAACTGAAGTCAATTGGTGTAATCGCCTTCGCCGCCAATCCAACCAGTTTACGATAAAGGTGCGGCTTCGATGAGCGCTATGGCCTTCTATGAGAAGGTCATAAAAGTCAAGGCCGACGTGGCGGCCTTCCTTATTAATTGCTTTCCATCTGTAGTTCGGACGCCCGCAGTGTCGAACAAATCTTTTAAGGCGATGCGAATACCATGCAGCGGTCCTCGCCACATGCCCTTCTGCACCTCAGACTCAGCCTGACGGGCTTCGGCCAGTGCCGATTCTGCAGTAACAGTGATGAAGGCATTGAGTAAAGGTAAAGGATTAAGCGCTTCTATGCGGACGAGGCACGCCCGGGTTATCTCAACGGGAGAAATCTTCTTTTGTTTCACAAGGGCTGCGACTTCATGAAGCTTGAGACTTGTGATGTCGTCGGAAGCTGTTGCTGCTGACGAGCTGAGAATCGAGGCGGTTTCCGTGGACACCAAGTGCGCTGCTCCAAAGACAAGACT
>Ga0209804_1002695_pt1 | contig 10603 bp, 14 predicted proteins | sample GraSoiAngelo_139_FD_185896 | JGI IMG/M metagenome (GOLD analysis project Ga0209804, IMG submission 185896) | Grasslands soil microbial communities from the Angelo Coastal Reserve, California, USA - 14_0929_12_20cm (SPAdes) (version 2) | ecosystem: Environmental > Terrestrial > Soil > Grasslands ... | reverse complement strand
CTGACTTTGAAGGAAATCCAAAAAGCGTCCACCGAAGCGCACACGCTCTGGATGAAGCATATATGGAAAACCGCATGGGCCGGTACTTTTCTATTCACCTTCACGCTTTTCCTCCTGGCAACGCTGGGCATATACAAGATGTTCGACAACTACGCCGAACGAAAAAGTGCTGAAAAAATCGCCAGTGTTGAACGGCTGATGAATTACAATCAGGAAGCCTTTCGGCAATTGGCCATCGCCCAGGTGCCGGTGAAGGTCACGCGGACGCAAAATAATGGTGTAATGAATCCACGCAGCTTTGCTTTAGTGATCGAAAACGCTGACGCCGCAGAAATGCGTCATGCCGACGGACACGACAACGGCATGATTTTCTTCTCCAGCACTTCGACAGAGGAAATGATTCAGGAGATTCAGGAGCAAATCGAAAAGCTGTCGCAAAAAGCGAAAACCGGCGCAAAATAATTTGCTTCCATTCTTCCCTCCGCGACACCAAAACGCCTTCACTAATCGTTCGGCGTTCTCGTGTCACGGCCCCGGACGCGCCGACCAGACCGAATTTCCGCGCAGGCTCCCTGCCACCCCTCGTCCTGCCGCTGCATTCGCTCTGGTCCGCGCGTCACGTGTGCATTCACACGGGACGACCAATTTGATGTCCAACCATAGACACAATACCGAAGTGGCTCGCTGAGGCACTGGTTGGTTTCGGTGGCCAAAATCGGCCACGGAAGAAAGCATCGGTGAATAACTTTCTCGTTTCAGTATTGCCGATACCCCGGCTCAGGAGCATCGTGATGATGCCTCCATGCCCGCAGGAAACGATGAATTGCGTAATCCTTTATTTGCTTTGCCGACGAGGCCAACGCAATAGCGCGCTGACAACCGCCGGTGACGGAAGACAAACAAACCAAAACAAAACCGAAAGGAAAAGCATATGAGTAAAACAATCAAGACCATGATCGACCCGGACGACGCCGTCCTGCTGCTGATCGATCACCAGAGTGGGTTGTTTCAGCTTGTGGCGGACATGGACATGCTGACGCTGCGCAATAATGTGAGCGCGCTCGCGAAGGTTGCGCATCTCGGAAAGATTCCGACCTTTACCACTGCGTCAGTTCCCGACGGCCCGAACGGCCCGTTGATCCCGGAGATCCACAAATACAATCCCAATGCGGTTTATATCGCGCGCACTGGGCAGATCAATGCGTGGGACAATCCGAAGTGGGTCGAGGCAATTCAGAAAACCGGGCGCAAGACCCTTCTCATCGCCGGCACTCTGACGAGTGTTTGCATGGCGTTTCCAACTCTCAGCGCGCTGGCCGCTGGCTACAAGGTGTTCAACGTCATCGACGCTTCCGGGAATTGGTCGAAGATGGCGACCGAGATCACGCTCGCTCGCTGCGTACAGGCCGGTGCGATGCCAATCGACACATACGCTGTCCTGGCAGAAATCATGAGCACTTGGAATCGCGCCGACGCGATGGAGTTCGCGGCGATCATGGTGGACCACATTGTGCCCCACTACAGGCTGCTCATCGAGAGTTATGACAAAGCCCAAAGTGTCCAGAGAGACGGTCATGAAACCAAACTGGAACTTCTGAAGACTGGAAACGGCCCAGAGGCAGCGCAGGCAGGCCAGCGCGGGATGCAGCCAGCCGGCATGGAGAGGTAGCCCTGCGAGACAAAGAAGGGAATTCAATCGGGAGGGGGCGCGCTCCAAAGCGCGTCCCTTCCAACAATTCATTTCTGCACGCACGCATGCCAACGATTGATCCAAAAGTTTGCATTGGACATGTGCATCTCAAGGTCGCCGACCTTGAGCGCGCTCTCGCTTTCTATTGCGGGGTGCTCGGTTTCGCGCTGACACAACGCTACGGGCGTGAGGCGGCGTTCATTTCTGCGGGTGGTTATCACCATCACATCGGCCTTAACACGTGGGAAAGCCGGGGCGGTTCGGCGCCACCGCCTGGAACCACCGGACTTTATCATTTGGCTATCCTTTACCCCCAACGCGCCGCATTGGCAGATGCCTTGCGCCGATTGCAACAAGCGGGAGTCCCTCTCGAAGGCGCGTCTGATCATGGAGTAAGCGAAGCACTCTATCTGCGGGACCCGGACAACAACGGAGTGGAACTCTATTGGGATCGGCCCATCGAAAAGTGGCCGCATGGCCCCGATGGAAGTCTTGCGATGTTCACGCATCCGTTGGATCTCGATGCATTGCTCAACGAATTACACTAGCGAAATGCAAAAACAGAAAAGACAGAATATGAACACGAGTTCATCCGAAGTCGTTTCCGAGCCGGTGAGTTACGGTCCAAACACGGGCTCACCGCCGGAATCTGCGCCAGAATTCATCCGACGCCGCGCCTACCAAATCTTTGAATGTCGTGGAGGCCAGTCCGGCCACGAACTCGATGACTGGCTGCAGGCCGAGCGCGAAATCAAAATCCATTTGAGGCTGATGAAGCAATAACGCGACGCGATGCTTTACATTCCCATCATCGGTGGCAGCACGCGCCGCGACCGGCAAAGCATCAAAGTCGCGCGGTTCGTATTCGCGAAATTGCAGAAGCGCAACGGAGTCGAAACCGAACTACTCGATTTACTCGAATACAACTTTCCCATCATGGAAGAGCGACTGCATCATCGCGACGATCCGCCGCCGCGTTTGCAGGAATACGCGGACAAAATCGCCCGCGCGGACGCACTTATCATCGTCGCTCCCGAATACAACAACGGCTATCCCGGCGTGCTTAAGAACGCGCTCGATTATTTGCTGCCGGAGTATGAGCGAAAGCCCATCGGCATCGTGACCGTTTCAGCAGGCGGTTTCGGCGGCATCAATTGCCTGGCGCAACTGCGATTGGTGACGCTTGGCATGGGCGCGTTTCCGATACCAGAAAGTTTGCCGGTCTCGCGCGTGCGCGACAGCTTCAGGGATGATGGCACTCCAAACGATCCCGCTTACGAGAAGCGCGCGGCTGTGTTTCTGGACGAAGTGTTGTGGTTCGCGGAAGCCATCGCCGACCGCAAGGCGAAGGAAAAATCGTCCTCGTGACGAAACACGGCAGAGCTCTTCTCATCGCGGTCGCGTAGCTACAAATTCTGAGCAGATGTGGCAGGTATGCTCACAGAAGCAACAAAGTATTTCGAGCGCGGAACGGGCGACCCTAAATTGATGGCGTCGTGAAAAGAAAGAATAGCACCTGTGAAACAATTACTTCGCATCCATCAGAGTTCGGGAATGCACTGGGTCGGCAACGGCTTCCCCGTGCGCTCCGTGTTTGATTACAACGGGCTGGGCCGTGAGTTGAGTCCGTTCCTGCTGCTCGACTACGCCGCACCTTATCAGTTCGCGCCGGGCAATGAAAAGCGTGGGGTGGGCGGACATCCGCACAAGGGCTTTGAGACTGTGACCGTGGCCTATCAAGGGGAGTTGGAGCATCGTGACTCCAGCGGTGGCGGCGGAAAGATCGGCGCGGGCGACGTAACGGCATCGTCCACGAGGAATTCCACTCACAGGACTTCACTCATAAAGGCGGCCCTCTGCAAATGGTGCAGCTTTGGGTGAACCTGCGCGCGAAGGACAAGAATGCGAAAGCGGGCTATCAAACCCTGCTCAAGGCGCAGATTCCTGACGTGGCGCTGCCGCAAGACGCGGGAGCGGTGCGGGTCATTGCTGGCGAATACGGCGGGCGCAAAGGCCCTGCGAAAACTTTCACACCCATCAATTTGTGGGACGTGAATCTTCTCGCAGGCAAGTCGACGGAGCTGCCGCTGCCCGACGGACACACAACTACGTTTCTCGTATTGAGTGGCGAAGTCACGGTCAACGGCGAGCGTGATGCAGTCGAAGGCGACTTGGCAATCTTCGCTCGCACCGGCGACGGCATCACGGTGAAAGCGAAGACCGACGCCAAGCTCCTCGTGATGGACGGCGAGCCAATCGCCGAACCCGTCGTCGGCCACGGCCCGTTCGTGATGAACAGCCGCGCGGAAATCCAACAGGCGTTCGAGGATTACCAACTCGGACGCATGGGGGAGCTTGCCGACGCCCAGCCGTGACGGACTAAAGCAGACCTAGCCAACGTCGACTGGCGGTGGTGATGGTTTCCGTGCGGCTGAGAACATTCAGCTTGGTGAAAACGCTGCAGGTGTGTGCTCGAAACCGCTGATGAGTCCGCCGGAACCAACACGCGCTCCGCGCCGCGTCGCCACGCACCCCGACGCCCATGCTGCTCGCTCTGCTCCGCGCGCGCTCGTTCCGGCTTGAGAACGACGCAGTCGTGTGCTTCCGTTATGCCGGATCCGGCATAACGGAAGTTATTCCGCATCCCGTTTTATGCCGCATGGTTTACGCTTTGGGCCTGTTTGATTGGGCGACCCCTTCGCCGATGCGGCATAAAACGGAGGCTTTGTCAGAGCCCTTTGAGATAGCTCAGCAGTTGGTCGTCGGGCCGGTATCGCCCCGGCTTGCTTCGCAGCGGGTTCATTTTGGCGAGGACGGACTCCTTTAATTGGAGGTTCGCGTCCAGGTAAATCTGCGTTGTTTCCAGCGACTCGTGGCCGAGCCAGATGGCTCCGGTTCAAGGATGCCAAGAAGGAAACAACGCGGGCGGAGGCAAAAGCTTCCGCCCGCGCTTTAATCTCGAAGACGGGTGAGCTTTCAAATTTAATCTGATTATGCGTTTGCACATTCTTGGCGATCTGCACTTGGAATTTGGAACGGCTAAAGTTCCTGTAACCGATGCAGATGTTGTCGTGCTGGCGGGTGACATTCATCTTGGTCGCGAGGGGCGCAAATGGGCGAGAGGCCACTTCCAAGACAAACCGGTCGTTTATGTTCTCGGTAACCACGAGTTCTATCGCCACTCGTTGCCGGATCTTACCGAGGCTCTGAAGCGAGAAACGGACGGCAGCCACATCCATCTGCTGGAGAACAGCGCTGTCGAGATCGATGGCTACACTTTTTTGGGGTGCACGCTGTGGACGGATTTTCAATTAGCACCCGATCCTGAAGCGGCGATGCAGGCAGCCGAAGCAATCATGAGCGACTACAGCATCATTCAGTTCAACTTAGAAGGCCGTGCGCTTCGCGCACGCGACACTGCACGGTTACACGCAGAATCCGTCGCTTGGCTGCGCAGCAAGTTGGCCAAGTGCGATCGCGCGCACACTATAGTTGTGACGCATCATGCGCCCAGTCCTCGTTCGGAAGCTCCGTATCACGCGAACAGTCCGCTCAAGCCGGCGTTTGCCTCCGATCTGGATGAGCTGGTCGAAGAGAGCCACGTTCCGCTCTGGATTCACGGGCACACGCATTACAACGTGGACTACGTGATCGGTTCAACCCGCGTATTGACGAATCAGCGGGGCTACCCAGATCACCTCTGCCAAGATTTTGATCCTTCATTGGTCGTTGAAGCTTGACCTTCTTATCCCGTTGGCCGAGCAGCGCAGGCGGTGGTTTGGAAAAGTGCTTGCGCACGGCCACCAAGAGGCTGGCGCGATTCCAGTACGGGAATCCAAATTTGGTTGATAGTTGAGAGTTGCGAGACAGTCAGTTCACCCGACTGACACGACTTTCAACCCTTCCGCTTTGGCAAGTTGCGCCTGGCACGAGTCGGTGGTGAGGAAGAGTTCGCTTTCGAGCGTGAGCGCGCCGGCCACGTGGAGGAGATCAATCGATCGTGCGCCCAGGCGTTCCGTGTGGGCCGTGGAAAGGTTCGCGGCGCGCGTGATGGCGGCGTCCATGTCCAGCGCCACGTCGAGCAAGGCGCGACGGGCGACCAGATGTTCGAGCCGTGTCAGTGCGGCGTCGCGTTCGCGCGCGACGTGTTGGCGTTGGCGGGAAGCGATCGAGCGGCGCTGATGAAAGGCGCGTTGCAGGATGGCGTTCCGCACTTCCAGCGCGTGCAAGGGCAGATAAAACAGCTTGGGCGAATCAAGCCGGCGATACTCGGCGATGGCTTGGGGTGAATCCGCCTCACCCGTCACCAGGCGAAGAATGAAGCTGCTGTCGGCGTAGGCTCTCACCGGCGCGATTCTTCGAGGAGTTTGGCCGCGCTGATTTTCGACGGCTTTTCGCGCAGGACTTCATCCAGGATTTCGTCAATCGCCCGGCGGCGTTCCGCCTCGCCCGTGTCCGTGCCGTCGGCCGGTTGAAGAATCCAGAGCGGGTGGCCATTGTCCGTAACCTGCACGGGTTTGCCGGCGCGCGTCATGCGCTTGACTTTGCGCGGTTCACGGACCAGCGTGCGAAGCGAAATCGTTTTCATACTGTCAGACACTACCGGCTGACAGAGGTTGTGTCAATCCCGGGGCTTATGCAGGCGGAAAAACTGGACGGCGTTGGTCGTGCTGACGGAGACGCTAAAGACGGCACCGTTGATGGTGACCACGTTGCTGATCGGCTGCCAGAGGCTGGCTGCGTCAAGGCTGAGAACGCTTTCCACCGAGAAGCCAGTGTAGTTGGTCGGCCATTGGAGAAGGACTTCTGCGGGCGCGGTTTTGGCGATGGTCAAGGTGGGCGGCGCGAAGCCAATTGTGTAGGTTAAATCGTCGAAGTAAACGGTCTGGCCGCTGCCATCGATGTGGGTCGTGATCATGCCGCAGCGATTAAAATGGGCGCCGATCTGTTTGTGGCCCGCATCGAGATTGAGCGTCACCGCCTGCCCGTCCAGCGTTACGGTGATACTGCCGGTTCCGCCGTTACCATCAGGATGGTAATCCAACGTCCAGTGACGCGACTCACCGTCCGGATAAAGGTAGGGCGGCGTCGGTGTGCCACGACCGCCGTCGGCCCGCACGCCTTCCTGGTCAAGGCCGTAGGTCGGGTAAAGGTAAAACCCCTCGGAGCTTGGGCCTTCGATGGCTGCGCCAACAAAGTTCTCCGGCGTCGCGGAGTTCTGGGAGTCGTTGCTGCGCATACTGTCGTCTGAGTGGAAAAAGCCAATCAGGGTCGTGCTGTCGCTGACACCGCGGTGAAACCCAACTTTACCCTCAGCATGCAACGGCTGATTGAGAGATAATGTGTCATTGAGCCGACCGCCATAATAGGCCATGCGCGTTCCGTTAAACTCGACGCGCGAATCGCCGCGAAACGTGTGGCCGCCGATCTCACCCCCGCTTTGTCCGCCGGCAAAGTTCGATCCAGGGCTATAGCCGAAATCGAATCGCGGACGAACGTTGGTGCTGGTGTAGGTCCTGCGGTTATTCCGCTGGTCCCAACCAGGATCTGAATTGAATGGGTGCGCTTCTCCGTTAATCGTCACGTTATCCAGCCAGATTTGTCCAGGGTCGTCAGCGCTCTTCATGACATTGAGAATACCGAAGCGGTTAAACATTGCGCCATCGGCTTTGTGGCCGGAGTCGAGGGTCATGACGGTGGAGTAGCTGCCGAACGTGGCGGTGACAGTGCCCAAACCGCCAGCGCCATTGGGATCGTAGTTGAGGGAGAACGGGTAGTCGGCTGCGCCGCTGGGAATGGCTGCCTCTCCGCCGAACGACGTGCCGCCAGCTCGCCACAAACCAGTGCCATACTCGAGATACGCGAGAAAATAAGTGCCTCGGCCGTAGATTCGCAGGGCAATGGTGTTGGGCGTGCGCCACTCGTTGACGGTGTCGGCGTTGAAGAAACCAATCAGGGTATGGCCACCACCCTGAGGCACATTCAGGATGCCCGAGGCGGAAAGTGGATCGTTGAGCGACGTGGGCGCAATGACCTTCCCATAAAATGCGGGCTCGCCTGCCGGCGTGATGAAGCCGCCAATTTCGCCAGCTGGTCCGCCGGCATTGGTACTGGAACTGAAGCCGAAGTTTTGGACGATCTGTCTGGGGGACGGATCTGTCGCGCGGTTATTGCGGCCATCCCAGCCTGGATCCACGTCGAATGTTTCCGTCTTCAGCAACAAGGGTTGACCGTGAGTTGACTCGGCGACCGTCAAAATCATACAGGAAAGCGCGAGCTGAACGGATACCGATACTGATACGAAATCGCCTTTGGACGCTCCGCGGTTCATTTTCTGGCCTTCATCTGAGTGTAACCGAACGTCTCATTCTGACAAAACCACCTTGCCAAGCAGAAAGAGGATTATTCAGTTTCTCTACGAACGCAAAGGTTTACCCGGTAGTCAACATCGTGAGCGGCGTTATCGACATTTACTACAGCAAACCGTTTCAGATTCCCGCCTTCGATTGGCCCAAAAGAATGGCCGTTGAATTTGAACATCTTGTCCACGCGCTGTAAGAACGCGGGGCGAATCACAGTTTGGAACCCGCCCGTGCGTTCCCCGTTGGCGGGATATTCGAGTTTCGTCGAAAGAAATTCTCGCGGTCGTATTTGTACTTGATGCCTGCCAGTCGGGAAAAGTTCACCGAGTAAACGGCGGCTGCGCCGCTTCTCGCCTCGTAGGTCTGAAAGTTCGCGTAGATCCGTTCATCCCCGCTCGGACGCAGCAGTCGCAAGGATTCGTCTGCCCATTCTGTCAGACGCTGGCCGGTCGCAAGATCGTTCCAGGTGTAGGTCAGTCGGACATTCAACCCGCCCGCCTGTCGCAGTGGAAAAGCCGTCGCGCTCGGCGCCACACGGCAGACCTGCCCATGCATGTAATGACTAATCCCCATGATGGTCTCCAGAGAAGCCTGCCCAAATCGGTCCACAATAACGTCGATCAGATCGTCCGACAGCCGATCGCGATAAACCGTTTGAATTCCGCGAAACTGTGGCGGAGGCGTGTTAGCCGGGTTCGTCGCTGCCGGTCTTTCCGCGAGCGCTGCAAACTCCTGCCGCTTGACGAATTCTTTGGTCGGAGGCGCGATCGCTCGCAACGACCGCAGGGTCTGTTCGGCTTCAGTCTCGCTGCCGGCATGGCAGAGACTAACGAAAACGCCGCGTTCGCCGGGAACGCATCGGGCGCGTCATCCATCAATTCGCGAAAAAACCGCAACACCACTCGCGCATCGCGGACCGAATAATGAATATCGCCTCCCGTGACGGGGCCGATCGGATGAAGCCGGCACTCAAAGGACGTCGTTACGCCAAAATTCGCGCCGGCGCCGCGCAACGCCCAGAAAAGGTCGGGATTACGTTCGGAGTCAGCCGTAAGAACGCGTCCGTCCGCGGCCACAACTCGAGCCGAGAGCAAATTATCGCACGAAGCGGCGTGCAGTCCGGAGAGCCAGCCCAGTCCACCGCCAAGAATGACACCGCTCGCGCCAACTTCGGGACATTGTCCGAGCACCGGCGCGAGCCCATGCCGACCCGCTGCCCGCCACACCTCCCCGCTTAATACGCCACCTTCGGCGCGGGCCGTCCGCCGCAATGGATCGATCGCGATCCGCTTCATTCCGGAGAGATCAATGACCAGGCCGTTCGAACATCCCCATCCCAGGTGACTATGCCCGCCTGCGCGCACTGCCACTTCCAATTCATGACGCCGCGCAAACTCCACAGTTCGCAACGCATCCTCTTCGTGCGCGCATTGCACGATGACCCGCGGCCTCCGCTCCGTTGCTACGTTCCAATAAAAGACCCGTCGCGCGTTTTCATAGGACGGATCGGTGGGGAGAATCAGACGTCCTTTGAGTTTGGCGCGCAAGCCGTCGATAGCGCCAGGACTGAGGCCACCTCTGTCGATGAGCTGAAGGCGCCGACAGCCGGCGGCAAACCCTGCTGTTCCCGCGGCGGCGACCGTTCGTTTGATGAAGTTGCGTCGCGTGTACCGGATCATGGCCGAGTCTAGCCTGCCTTGAGCGCCTCAGAAAAGCCAGCGGAGGCCAAAGCAAAACAGGCCGCAAATCAGCGATCCGAGGCCAAGAACAATAGCGCCAGGAAGGCGTTTCTGAGGAAGTTCGAACCACATATACAAGCTGCTTAGAACCATGAAAATCAAGCCGGCGGCAACGGCATCCATCGAAAAAGCCCACACAGAAGTCAGCGCCCAGTCACGGCTGTTGCGAGGATCATCCATTTGAACGCCGGTGAAGCTGTGGAGCGCTTTGATTACGCCCCATGGGTTCACTTCGGCTCGTCGCACGGTGACGCGCTTTTGGGCCAAGTCGGCTTTGATGAAAAAGAAATGGCCCGGGCGCCTGACTTGAAAATCGAATTGATTGGGGTCTGTGCGCGTGGTGGTCCACATAATTTCACCTTCGATTTTAAGTTGTTTCAGAATCTCGTGCGCCTGCGCAAGGTCGCCCGTCACGTCAGCGCCGGGAACAGTAATATCGCGCTCGTAGTTCGTTTCTTTGCGGTTGGTCCAGAATTCGGCAAAGGTCCATGTCGGATGGTTCAGGAGCAGGCCGCTGAAGGCAAACAGCCAAATGAAGAAGAGCAGAAACAATCCAACATAGAAATGCAGTTTGCGATTCCAGCGCTCGAATCGGGCCTGGAATCGAGGGACATTCGGCGATTTGCCTGGACCTGTTGGTTCAGTGGACGAGGGCATACGCCATTCCAAAAAACGATAACGCCCCTGCGAAAAGCAGGATAAATCCGACCGATCGTTCAGCGCGCAGCACATACCAGAGGTAAATGCCGCTGACCGAGATAAACAGGATCAGATAAACCGTTGCGTCGGCCATCCAACGCCACGCCCTCATA
>Ga0209804_1002693_pt1 | contig 10611 bp, 13 predicted proteins | sample GraSoiAngelo_139_FD_185896 | JGI IMG/M metagenome (GOLD analysis project Ga0209804, IMG submission 185896) | Grasslands soil microbial communities from the Angelo Coastal Reserve, California, USA - 14_0929_12_20cm (SPAdes) (version 2) | ecosystem: Environmental > Terrestrial > Soil > Grasslands ... | reverse complement strand
GAGGACCTCGAGCCCGTGGCGCTGACGCGGGCGTTTCTCAACGATCCTGCGGCGTTCCTGCGCCGGCTGCGGGGCTAGTGCCGTTCCAACTTGACGACACCAACAAACGGGTTTTCCTCGTTCACCCCGGGCTTGCGCCCGGGGTCAGTCGAGGCTTGGGCGAGAAAGTTGGAACGGCACTAGCGGCGCTCGAGCGCGGCGACGAACGGCGCGAAGTATTCCGTCCACACGGCAGCCGCGGTGTGTGTCCCGTGGCCGCGCGTCTTGTCGCTGATGGGGATGAGGACGTAACGGCCCCGCTTCACGCGGGCGATCAGGCGCTCCATGAGACCCAGTTCCGGCGGATTGATGAAGTCGTCGGCCGAGTTGATGGTGAGGACGGGGACCGCGATACGCTCGAGCGCGGCACTGGGATCGTAGTCGCGCGAGGCCGCGACCTGGTAGAGCAGGTCGTTGGCGTCGGTTTCGGCGAGGCGCGTATCGATCCAGCGGGAGATGAACGCGTCGGCGGAGTCGCGCGTAGGCCCGAGGCGCTGCTGGACGAGCGGCGCGCTCCCGGCGACGAACAGGAGCTGCAGCGCGGCGCGGAGCCCTCGCGGTTGGGCGGCGTAGTCGCCGTTCTTCCAGTCGGGATCACCCGTGATATCGTCGATGATCAGCTTGCGCCACATGCGGTTTCGGCCCGCGATCTGGGTCGGCAGGCAGGCGAGCGGCACGAGACCGTCCATGAACGAGGGGTAGTGCTCGCCCCAGATCCAGCTGTGCATGCATCCCATAGAGGTGCCCATCACCAACAACAGGTGATTCACATGCAGGCCTTCGGTCACGAGCCGGTACTGCGCCGCCACCATGTCCTCGTACGCGTAGTGCGGGAATCGGGCTCGCAGCGCGTCGCTCGGCTTGGACGAGCGGCCGTGGCCGATGTTGTCCGGCAGAATGACGTAGTGCGTGGCCGTATCGAGCGGCTGACCGGCGCCGTACAGCTCGCCCGCGAACAGGGGTGAGAGGAACTGACTCCCCGATCCGCCCGTCCCGTGGAGGATGAGGACGGCGCTGCGCCCCGGCCGCCCGAGCGTGCGATAGTGGACCCGTAGCTCGGGCAGCGTCTCCCCGCTCGCGAACCGGAAGTTCCTGATGACGAAGCTGCCCGTGTCTCCCTGTGTCGCTGCCGCGAGGAGCAGGAAGAGCGCGGCACTCATACTTTGTAGCGCTCGTGCAGTAGCGCGACGTGGTGGCGCTCGTGGCCCGCGATGATCCAAGCGATGGCGCGCACCGAGACCGCGGCGTCGTTCGCCGTCCCGCGGCGCGACAGCGCGGCGGCGTCGAGGCCACGGAACAGCGCGAGCGTGGCGCGCCGCACCGCGTCGAGCTCGCCCGCCAGGTCCGCAAGGGAGCGCGCGTCGAAGCTCCCGGCCGGCACCCAGGCCTTCTCATCGAAGCCCGGGAGCGCGGTGGCGTCGGCGCGGGCGAAGCGCAGCGCCCGGTAGGCGTACACGCGCTCCGTGTCGGCGACGTGCCCGATCACCTCCTTGATGCTCCATTTCCCCGCAGCGTAGCGGTGCAGCGCCTTGGCATCGGACAGGCCGGCAAGCAACCTCTGCGTCTCGCGGGCCTGGTCCTCGAGCGTGCGCAGCAGGTCGCCCTCGGGGACCTTGTCGATGTAGCGCCCGTAGTACGAGTCGTACTCGGCGGCGGCGGGGCGGGGAATAGCCGCCGCGGTCATGCGGCCCTCGGGCGTCCCCGTGAGCGCGGTTTCCCGGATTGCGCGGGACGCCGGAAGCGGGCGAGCCTCGCTTCGGCATCGGGCAGCCGCAGGATCACCTGCTCGAGCTTGTCGAGGTACGTCGGATTGTTGAGCCGGGCGCGCAGCTCGCCGAGGAACGGCCGTAGCTTCGCATACACCATCATATGCTCGCCGTTCACGTCGGCGAACATCTGCTCGTCGATGGCGCCGTGCAGCACGAGGGCGGCCGCCATGTTCCAGTACGTCGTCACCATGCGATACGGCGCGCTGGTCTTGCCGCGATATACCGTGAGGATCTCCTCGGCGCTCGACGGGGTGAACTGCTCGCGAAACCAGGCGCGCGCCTTCCGCATGAGGGGCTCGCGGCGCAGGTCGTACAGCTTGAGCAGCAGGTCGGCACTCTCGTACGTGGTGGTCACAGGCGGCTCCGTGATAGCGGTTGTTCGGAAGCTACGCGGACTGTTTCCCGGCGGCGACCCAGGCGCGCCACGTCTCCTCCGCCGGGCCTACGCTCAGCTGCTGTCGATGGCGGACCAGCGGCATGCGGAGCAGCAGCGGCTCCACGGCCAGCTTGTCGAGCCAGCGCTCCTCCGAGAGCAGTGCCGACCCGAGGCCCAGCTCCGCGAAGCGTTTGGCGTCGCGGTCGATCAGGGCGCGGACACCGAACTTCTGGGCGAAGCGGCGCAGCTCGGCGGGCGAGGCGGCCCGCTCGTTGAGATCGACGAAGTGGGTCTTGACCCGACGCTCGGCAAAGAAACGCAGCGCGGCGCGGGTGTCGGCGCTCTTCCGGACACCGAAGATCTGCACGTCCACACTAGCTGCCGGTCGAGAACCGCACGGCGCCCAGCTCGACGAGCCCCTGCAGCGTGGCTTCGAGCGTCCCCACCGGGAGCCCGGCTCCCGCGGCGAGCTGCTCGAGCGTGCGCTTCCCGTCCGCGAGCCCCACCACGGCTGCGATGCCGGCGTCGCTCTTCGCCACGGCCACGCGCCCGTGCGGCGAGCGCGCGACCAGCAGCTGGGTCGGCCGCTCGGGAGCGCGCGGCACCTCAGTCCAGGGCTCGAGCAGCCTGGGCAGCACCGCTGGAAGATCGTATTGCAGGTCCAGGAGTAGCGTCCCTTCCACGGTCTCTGGGGGCTCGCCTTTCCCGTTGCCCGTTTCCCCTTTCCCGATCTCTCGCCACACGCGGGGGCCCGCTTCGACCAGCAACATCGCTTCTTCGTACCGCAGCAGATCCGCGAGGTACGGAATGGGGGCGCGCGCCGCGGCGACGTGTGCCACGACCAGCCGGGCGACCGCCTGCGCCGTCCCCCGGCTGCCCAGCACCACGCTCGGCAGCAGCAGGTCGAACCCAGCGCCTTTGAGAACCGCTTCCGGAGCTCGCCCGGTGATGCGCGCCAACGAGCGGGAATACTTGAAGAACTGAACGATGCGCTCGTAATAGAAGTGGCGCGCCAGGAAGCGCGCATAGCGCTCGACGCGGTCGGGATCGGCCAGGTGGGAGGCCTGCCACGCCGGCGATGCGCGGTAGCGGGCGTCCGCGAGTGCGCGGATCACCCGATCCTGCACGGCGCGATCGCCGCTGGCCTGCGTCACGGGGCGGCGGTGGCAACGGAGCCGCACGGTCGCATGCGCACCACGGCCGTCCGGCCATCGGACACGATCTTTTGACCCGAGACGTTACGCGCCGCGGTGACGGCACCGGGGAGCGTGAGATAGTCCACCAGATCCCCGCAGCCGCTCGCCTCCAGGTCGCGGACGATGCGATCGCGCTCGTGATCGATGTGGGAATCGATGCGGTGCGTCGCCTGCGGCTCCCACGGCTTGAAGATCACGCCCACGTCCTTGTTCGCGGCCCCGATCCACACGAGCGACAGGCTGTCGAGCAGCCAGATGCGGATGTGGTGGCGGATGCGGACGCTCGGTCCCGGCAGCTCGTACGCCAGGTCCTGCGGGCGACCCTCGAAGTACTGCGTGCTCACGGGCGCGCTGATGGCCGGCCGGCTCGCGATCGCCGCCGTTACCTCCTTGGTGACGGCGACGAGCGACGGCTTCTGGGCCTGCACCCAGCCGGCGCTCCGGAAAGCGCTGTCGATCTCCCTCGCCGTGCCGAGCAGCAGCACGTTGAGGGGATCGCCCAGCGCCGTGCCCCCGCGATTCTCGGTGCGGGGCACGAAGGCGGGGAGCGTTGGCAGCTCGACTAGCTCGCGGCGCTGGGTGACGGGATCGCAGAAGCCGTCCTGCGGCACGGCGAGCGAGTCCGTCAACCGGATGCCGCCGATCTCGCCCGCGAGGATGCGTACCGGCGGCCCGCGATGCACCAGCGAATAGCCCCCGAGCAGGGCGACCGGGAAGGCGGCGAGATCGGCCGCCGCCGCCACGCCCGCCGGCACCAGCTTCTTCCCGACGCCCACGACCGATGTCTTGCCGCTCGACACGAGCCCGGAATCGCTGAGGGCGCCGGGCTTGGCGTACTCGAGCGTGTCGAGCACGCCGCTCATCGCGAGCCAGCGCCCGGGACGCACCTCGAGGGAGTCGAAGGCGAGCCCCAGCTTGCCGTGGCGTCCGAAGCGCCCGCCCCCCTTCGACACGACCACCCGCCCCTTGGCGCGCAAGTAGGGAGGCACCACCACGCATGAATCCCGGACCAGTGCGCCCATCGTCTGCACCAGCACCGGCGTCCCGATGGTATCCCGGCCACTGGTGATGGGCTCCAGAAAGCGGATGGGGATGTGTGTACCCGCCGCGATCACGACGTCGCCGCCCGCCAGCGCCAGCAGCAGCGCGACGATCGTCTTCACACGGCCTTCCGGATCCGCTCGACGCTCCGGAGCAGCGCATCCGGCGTGAGCGACGGCGAGAAGGCGTCGAACGTGACGGCGCGGGCCCGCGGGCAGCGGTGCAGGGCGTGCGCCAGGAAGTCGAGCATCGCGTCGGACGGCTCCGCCGGCGCGATCCAGGGTCCACCCAGGTCGCGGTCCTCTTCGACCCCGGCGATGTGCAGCTCCACAACGTGCTCGAGCGGGAATTCCGCGAGCCAGGCCTCCGGCTTGCGGTCGTGATAGTGAGCCTCGAGCCACACGTGCGGCAGGTCGAGCAGGAAGCCCGCCCCGGTCGCCTCGAAGAAGCGCCGCAGCCAGAGCGGCTCCGGCAGCTGGCTCGCCGCTACGTCGAAGAAGCCGGGAATGTTCTCCATGACGAGCGGCTGGTCCAACCGGTCCTTGAGCGCGGTCGCGTTGCGCACGAAGCGGTCGAGGAACTCCTCGGTGTAGAGCGGCGGGAAGACGTAGTTGAGGTTGTACGCGCCGTCCACGGTGTGGAGGCACTGGAAGTGCTCGGCCACCCAGGGCGAGCCGTACAGCTCCGCCAGGGCCCGCGCCCGCGCGATCGACCGCTCGTCCAGCGGCTCCGACAGCTGGCCCAGGTAATCGTGGAGCAGCAGGGTGTAGCGCTCGCGGATCGCCGGCCACCACGGGTCCGTCGCCGCCGGCGGATCCGCCATCGCCAGGTGGTCGATCCCGTCCGCCTTGGCCAGCTCTGCGCCCAAGTGGGGATTATAGAACGCCCCGACCATCAATTCGGTATCACGCATTCCACACTCCGCACTATTCTAACAACCCCTGCTCCGCGAGTTGGTCACACAGGACCTTGACCTGCGCCGCGATCATGGGCGGCTCCCCGTGGTCCGTCCACTCGGCCGCGATCGCTTCGTAGCTGTGGGAGCCGTCGAGGCGCTCGACGACGTGGCGCTCGCGGACGCCCCAGCCCGCGGCCAGCGTGCGGGCGCGCGCGCTGGCGCGCACCGGACGGAACGCGTCGCCCACCACAGCGTCGACGGCGGCCACGTCCTCGGGCGTGAGCCCGAGATCGGCCGCCGCGATGTTCTCGTCCACCTGGGCCGCGGTCCGCGCCCCCGCGAGCACGATCGAGACCCCCGGGCGCTGCAATACCCACGCCAGGGCCAGTGCGCCGAGCGACGCGCCGCGCCGGCGCGCCAGGGGCTCGAGCCGCTCGATCGCGCCGCGCCGCCGGGCGAACTCGCGGCCTTTGAACCAGTAGATGCCCGCGCGATGGTCGCCCGCGGGGAACTGGGGCGGCACGGCGTACTTGCCCGTCAGGAGACCGGCGGCGAGCGGCCGGTAGGCGAGGAACGCGAGCCCGCGTTCGCGGCACAGCGGCAGCTCGCGCTGCTCCACGTCGCGGTCGAACAGGTTGTAGGGTCCCTGGTAGGCGGCGAGCGGTACCAGCTCGAGTGCACGGGCGAGTTGCCGGTGGGTGGCGTTGCACAGCCCGATTGCGCGTGTCTTGCCTTCCCTCTGCAGCTGGTACAGCTCGTCGAGCCGCCATTCCCAGCGCTCGATCGCCTCGTGTAGCTGCACCAGGTCGACGTATTCGGTTTGCAGACGGCGCAGCGAGGCTTCGAGCGAGGCGCGGGTATCGTCGCGCGGTCCAACTTTGGTAGCGATGGCCACGTGGTCACGATCGGCGCGGAGCGCACCCCCGAGCAGAGCTTCCGAGGCCCCGTCGCCATAGGCCGGGGCCGTATCGAAAAAGGTGACGCCGCGCTCGAGGGCTCGGGCAACGGCTGCGAAGCGGGCGCGCTGGTCGGTGGCGGCGCCCCAGCCCGCTCCCCCGACAGCCCAGCCGCCGAACCCGAGGCCCGGCTCGGGGGTCCAGAAACGCGGTGGGGGCCCGACGTCAGGCCGGGCCCCCGGGCGCATCAGAGCCGCTCCCTTAGGAGTGGCAGGTGGGTACCAGCTCAGCCGTCTCGACGATCTCGGGACGATGACAGCTGGGCACGAGTTCCTGCGTTTCGACGATCTGCATCGCTTCCTCCTTAGAAAGGCCTGCAAGACGGCAAGTCGATGAATCCTACGGGTTGCCGTCACACCCGTCAACCGGTAACTCTCAACCCTTCATGATCTCGATTCAGGCACTGTTGACGGAGAACGCTCTCGCGGCCGAATTCGTTTCCGCGTTTCACGCCAGGCGGCTGCCGGAGAAGTTCTTTTACTGGTTCCCGTTGTCGGTGCGCGCCTGGCTGGCCCTGTGCTCCGATGGGGCGTACCGCAACTTTGTGCGCTCGCGCTCGTTGATCGCGCGTTCTCGCGCGGAGCTCGCGCGCCTGTTTCCGGCGGCCCCGCTCGAGGTCGTGAGTCTGGGCGCGGGCCAGGGCGACAAGGACCTGCTGCTGCTCGAGGCGCTGCGGGAGCGCGGAGCGCGCGTGTCGTACGTACCCGTGGACACGAGCCAGGCGCTCTTGGAAATGGCGTGCGCCGGGGCGCTCTCCGCCGGGTTCCCGGCGCAGGGTATCAAGGCGGACTTCACGAACCCAACTCATTTGCAGGCACTCGCTGCGGACCCCGAGGCGCCGCCCCGCCTGCTCTTGCTCATCGGAAACACGCTCGGGGCGTTCGATCCCATCGCGGAAGCGCGCGACCTGTCGGGGCTGCTGCGGCGCGGCGACGCGCTCTTAGTCGACGGCGAGGTCTACGCCGGGGACGCTACCGTCGCCGGCTACGACAACCCCCTGAACCGTCGGTTCGCCTGGGCGCCGCTCAACGCCGTCGGCATCCGGGAGGGCGACGGCGAGCTGGTGTTCGCAGCGGCCGGCGACGCGCGGCTCCCGGGACTGCACCTCATCCCCAAGTATTTCCAGGCAGGCCGGGACGTGGAGGCCCTGATGGGCGGCGAGGCCCTGCGCCTGGCGCGGGGTGAGCAGCTCGCCATGAATCACTCGTACAAGTACGCGCCGGAGACGTTCCTGGGGATTCTCTCCGCCGCGGGGCTCACCGTGCGCTGGCAGGCGACGAGCGACGACCAGCGGTTCCTCATGGCGCTCGCCTCCCCCGCGTGACCCGGCCGCTCGAGGTCCAAGGGCTCGGTTATGAACTGCCGGGAAAGGGGAAACGGGAAACGGGAAAGGGACGTGTCCTCGTGCAGGACGTGTCGTTCACCGTCGGCGCGGGGGAAACGCTGGTGCTGCTGGGCCGCAGCGGGTCCGGCAAGACCACGACCCTGAAGCTCATCAATCGGTTGCTCGAGCCGACCGCCGGCGAAGTGCGCATCGCCGGTGAGCGCGCCCGCGATGTGCCGCCGACCCGCTTGCGACGCCGCATTGGCTACGTCATCCAGGAGGTGGGGTTGTTCCCCCACTTCACGGTGGCGCGGAACGTGGGGCTCGTGCCGCGGCTCGAGGGGTGGGATCCAGCGCGCATCGCGGCGCGGGTGCGCGAGCTGCTGGCGGTCGTGGGCCTCGACCCGGACACCTATGCCCCGCGCCGTCCGCACCAGCTCTCGGGCGGCCAACGCCAGCGTGTGGGGGTGGCGCGCGCCCTCGCGGCGGACCCGCCGCTGCTGCTCCTGGACGAGCCGTTCGGAGCCCTCGACCCGATCACACGTGTGGAGCTGCAGCGCGAGTTCCAGGCGCTGCAGCAGCGCCTCGGACAGGCGATGGTGTTCGTCACGCACGACGTGCGCGAAGGGCTGATGCTCGCGACGCGCATCGGGCTCATGCAGCACGGCGGACTCGCGTTTCTCGGGACACCGCAGGAGTTCCGCGAGAGCGAGCATCCGGAATGCAAGGCGTTCATGGCGGCAGCGTGAGTCTCTGGGGTTTCTACGCCCGCAACTCCGGGGAAGTGCTGGGCCTCGTGGGACAGCATCTGTCGCTGGTGGCGAGCTCGACCGCGATCGCCATCGTCGTGGGCGTGCCGGGCGGCATCGTGCTCACGCGGCGACCCGCGTGGCGCGGGCCGGTGCTGGGCCTCGCCAATGTGTTCCAGACCATTCCCAGCCTGGCCTTGTTCGGGTTTCTCATCCCACTTCCCTTCATCGGCGGGATCGGCGCGACCACGGCGATCGTCGCGCTGGTCGTGTACGCGCTGCTGCCGATCGTGCGGAACACGTATACGGGCATCGCCGGCGTGGACCCGGCCGTACGCGAGGCGGGGCGGGGGATGGGCATGACCGACTGGCAGCTCCTCACGCAGGTGGAGCTGCCGCTCGCCCTGGGGGTGATCCTCGCGGGCGTGCGCGTCGCCACGGTGGTGAGCGTGGGGACCGCGACGATCGCGGCCGCCATCGGCGCCGGCGGGCTGGGTGTGTACATCTTTCGCGGGGTGGCGGTGGTGGACGACACGCTGATCCTGGCCGGTGCGCTGCCGGCGGCGCTCATGGCGCTCGCAGCGGACGCGCTGTTCGGCCTGGCAGAGCGGCAGTTCGCGTGGCGGGCGGAATAATGGGCGGTGGCGGGCGGTGGAGGGCGGTCCAGGGCGGTGCGTGCGCCCTCGCGATGGTAGCGTCACTCGCGGCGGGGTGCCGGTCTCGCGACCGGATCGTCGTCGGTTCCAAGAACTTCACCGAGTCCGACCTGTTGGGCGAGATCGTGGCGCAGCAGATCGAGCGACGCACCGGGCTCGCGGTGTCACGGCGCTTCCATCTGGGCGGCACGTTCGTGTGTCACCAGGCCATTACCGCGGGCCAGATCGATCTCTACGTGGAGTACACCGGGACCGCGTTCACCGCCGTGCTGAAGCACGCGCCCGTGGCCGATCGCGACAGTGTCTATCGCGTGGTGGCCGGCGACTACGCGCGGCGCTTCGGACTCGTGTGGGGCAAACCGTTCGGCTTCGACAATACGTTCGCGATCACGGTGCGGCGCCGCGACGCCACCCGCTACGGATTGACGCGCATTTCCGACCTCGCGCGCCTCGCGCCCCGCTGGAAGGCGGGATTCGGCTACGAGTTTCTCGAGCGGGCCGACGGATTCCGCGGGCTGGCGAGCGTGTACGGCCTGCGGTTCGCGTCCCCCCCGATCGCGATGGACCTGGGGCTCACGTATCGCGCCCTCGCGGAGGGGAAGGTCGACGTGATCGCCGGGAACTCGACCGACGGCCAGATTCAGGCGCTCGATCTCGTCGTGCTGGAGGACGACCGCCACTATTTCCCGCCCTACGAGGCCGCGCCGGTGATCCGGCAGGCGACGCTCGCGCGGGACGAGCGCCTGGGTGCCGCCCTGGCGCAGCTCGCGGGCCGCATCTCGGATACCGAGATGCGACGGCTCAACGCGCTCGCGGACGTCGAGCATCAGGACATCGCGACCGTCGCGCGTGACTGGCTGAACCACAACGTGCCGTGAAGGCGCGCCTGCAGCTCGTGCTCGCCGCGCTCTGCTTTTCGACGGCGGGCGCCGCCATCAAGTGGTGCGGGTTCGGCCCCTCCCAGATCGCGGCGATCCGCGCTCTGGTGGCGATGCTGGCGATCCTCGTGCTGATCCCCGAGTCGCGTCACGGCTGGAACTGGCGCGTCGGGCTGGTCGGCGTCGGGTACGCGGCGGCGGGTCTCCTGTTCGTGTTCGCGAACAAGCTGACGACGGCCGCCAACACCGTCTTTCTCCAGGCGACCAATCCGCTGTTCGTGGTGGTGTTGGCCCCGTGGCTCCTGGGGGAGCCCGTGACCCGGGCCGACTTGCGGTTCATGGGCGTGCTGGCACTGGGGCTGGCGCTGCTGTTCGTGGGGGGCGGGCAGCGACAGTTTCCCACCGCGCCGGAGCCGTTGCTCGGGAACGTGCTGGCTGCCGGGAGTGCGGTGGCGTGGGCGTTCACGGTCACGGGGTACCGCTGGCTCGCGCGCCAACGGAGCGAACATGGCGCCGGCCATGGTCCGATCGCGGCCGCCGCCACGTGCGGCAACCTGATCGTGTTTCTGGCCTGCCTGCCGGCTGCGCTTCCGCTCGCGGCGGGGCGCCCCACCGACTGGGTGATCGTGATCTACCTCGGCGTATTCCAGCTCGGGCTCGCCTACGTGTTCCTGTCGCGCGCGATCACCCGGGTACCCGCGCTCGAGGCGTCGCTGTTCTTGCTGGTCG
>Ga0209804_1002692_pt1 | contig 10611 bp, 13 predicted proteins | sample GraSoiAngelo_139_FD_185896 | JGI IMG/M metagenome (GOLD analysis project Ga0209804, IMG submission 185896) | Grasslands soil microbial communities from the Angelo Coastal Reserve, California, USA - 14_0929_12_20cm (SPAdes) (version 2) | ecosystem: Environmental > Terrestrial > Soil > Grasslands ... | reverse complement strand
GATCCGTAGGAACCGTACGATACGCCACATCCACGTATAGAACTCGTACTCCTCCGCAATATTATCGAATCCTCCATGCTTCTCATAGAAATTCACCAACGCCTTCTCATCCGCGTTGAGACCCTTCCTCGTCTTCAGCTTCTCCATCACATCCTGGAACTCAATCTCCCGCTGGAACGAGATACCCTCCGAGATTGCCCCTCCGAGCGGAGACCAGAGCATATCGACCAAGCTCGGCTTCGCCCCATACCCGACGGACGAGTTCGACGCGTGAACACAATGCCCATACTCTTCATGCACAAGGAGATTGAGTAACTCGCCAGGAGCCGTGCTAGGATCGCGACGCGGGTCCGTAGTACAGATGAACAATTGTTGTGGTTTGTTCGTGAGAGTGTCGAAGAAGAATGCGCCGCCGCTCGGAAATATCGCCGTCAGATACGACGGTGTCTCGATCACCTTCGCATCATATTTCGGATTAACCTTGACAATACTCTTGTTGACGACCTTGACAACTCGCTTTCGAAGATCCGCGAGATACGGAATAATCTCATTGACCTTAACCGCTCTCTTGGCCTTGATCGCTTGCGACACCTTTTCCGCATTCGAAGCAACACCGTACTTCTTTGCCAGTTTAGCCATAATCCGCTGGAACCTCGGAAACTCTCTCTCAAGATACTTGAGACCCTTCGCCTCCAACTCACCAGGCGTCTCGGAATAATCCCAGAGACGTTGCAGCGCTTGAGCATAGATCTCTTTCCGGCCAAGATCCGCACCCTGCTTCTTGATGATCCGGTAGACCTCGTCAAAACCCTGGTTCTTGAAACCCTTAACCCGGAAGATCGAAGCATACTTCCTCGTTACCTCAGAAAGATCATCAAGCCCCTCCTTCAGCTGCTTATCCTGAGTCTCCTTCTTGATCGTCCGGATAATCTCCTGCAGACCATCACAACGAATCAACGCAAGCAAACGCAGCCCCGTCGGCCAGTTCTTACCTGCAGCCTCCATGGTGGCCGCTTGTACCGCCCTAATGCCGTTTCGAGTAAGCGCCTTCATGTGTCTGTCGATGATGCCTTCCTTGATCATGTAACCAAAGAACGCGTTCAACACCCATTCAACAACCTGATGCGGCTCATTCAACGTAACCCACGCAGACCCTGAATCGAGGACCTTGAGCTGCGACTTGTTCTCCGCCTTCAACCGCAACTCTTCGACCCGCCTAGAAAGCCTATCTAGATTCTTCCTCGAAGGAATGAAGATCTTGCCAGCATACTCTTTCAGCCCGTTTATGTAAGCTCCAGAAGGGTCCGCTTCCTTGAACAGATCAAAGATTTCCGATTCAACAGGTGACGCAGGTTTCGGTATGGCCATTCTTCTAATCATCCAATTCCTGTATTGGTATTCTCGACTTGGAGCTTGACTACTTAATTTTATTCCAGAGTCTGGAAGCTAATCCGGACCACGCGAGAATCCACTCGGAATCGTAAAACACAGCCAGGCATCACAGCGTTCGCTCAGCCCAATTTCATGCCACTATGAGTCGGTTCACGATGCCTATTTGCCCGCTTCACACGATTAGACAGGCGTCAGCCAATAACGGCTTTCCGAACAAAGAAAAATATGAGAATAAGGGGGCTGACTATGTAGCCCGAAATCCCGGATTACTCGTGGCCCTTTTTAGTCTTAGTTCCCGTTTGCTTCTCGAAGCTGCGGAGATTGATCTCCTTGACAAATGCCTCGGTGATGAAGTCAAGCGAGTCAATCTTCTCCTGCATCTGAACATCAGTAATCTTCAACGGATGCTCAGGAATAAGCAGGTTGTCGTTCGAAGCAACAAAATGCTCCCAGTTTATTCCAACGTCGAGAACCGTGTCCGCGAGCTCTTCATCTGTTAGAGAGACGGTCTTCGCTGTATTGACATAGTTTTGAAACTCGTCGTCGGGAACCTGTAGGTCCACGACTGTCCGAATCGGCCTGGGAGTTGTCCCCCCAAGCTCATGTCCAAGGACATGTGCGAGAAAGCTGAAGTTCTCGATTTCCGTGAAGTGTTTCATCCGTATTTCTAGCGGTGTATCCCCCGTGGGATTCGAGTCTGGAAAGTCTGAGATCTGCGGAGCGCCTGTTTGTGGGTCGTTGAACCGGAAAACCCTTGATAGTCTTAGCTGGTTCATCGGGGTAAGGCTTCTCCCCGAATCTTCTTGTTCAGTCCACGACTCTCTACTCTTAGTATCTGAGGCCATTTCTTAACACAGAACACAGTCCTGCTCGGGGATTCATTTACGATTTGTAACCCACGCCACCGCTCGACTGTACTCTTTCTCGAATTCTGGTTATCGCGCCGAATACATGGTCGATCTTCTGCGGGCTACGTCTCTAGAACACACTGGGATCCAAGCTGTACTGGACACTTAGTCAGGGAAAATTGTAATCTTCAACAGCACCCAAGATTCAGAGGTCACAGGAAAATCTGCGGCCAGCTCAGGTGAAATTGGAGAGAATGTCATTTCTACCGGCCCAAGTCTTTGCGACGCTTCCTCCTGGCCCACACAGTCAAAGCCAGAGCCGCTATCAGTGCCACTGTACCGAGGGTGAAAAGAGCCGTGTTCTGATAGACGATATCTATCCAGCCAGAAGAGGGCGGAGGTTGTATCACCGCTATGGACTGACTGGTCGTGAATTGGCCCTGGGCCGCATCCGTAGCCGTGAGAGTCACGTTGTAGGTTCCAAGTGTCGAAAACCTGTGCGTCATTTGTTGACCAGTCCCTGTCGTCCCATCTCCAAACGCCCATTTGTACGTGTAAGGGGATGTACCATTGTAGGCTGTCGCGATGAAAGTGACAGTGGTATTCGGGAACACAGAACTCGGCGAATAGTTGAAGGACCCGGTTAGCGGAGGGCTAAGAGAACTGGCTGGAAGGGGAAGGTATTGGCCCCAGATGTTCAGGGCTCCCGTGGCTCCTGCGCCCTGGGTGCCTGTCCAGTCGTCCGCGGTCCAGAGCATGTAGCCCGTCTTGATCGCGTCCAAGTCCGAGACTTCTCTGCTGACATAAGCTAGAGATTCTGGCGCATAACCCGCGCTTCCCGCGACCACTGTGTCCGGAGGCCAACCACCGCCCCCCGAGGCATCAGCCCCGGTTTCCGTAATAAGCACCGGACGCCCATACGCTGAGATGAGACTGTTTACTGCAACGGGCACTTGGTCCGCATAGGCTTGGGCATCAGATACGCTCCACGCGGGATGGTACTGGTAGAAGTAGTAGTCGTGGAAATCGTAGAATATTTTGTTGAGGGGATCTGTGACCTGCGGGAATTGGGACAGGAAGCCAGAGTCTCCTGGCGCTCCGAAGCCCTGATAGTCTATGCTGACGACAATCCAGTGCGTATCTCCCGTAGCCCTTACCTTGTTTATCCAGTTCTGATACATTGTGGTCAGAGTGGACATGCTGTAGGCGGGCTCGTTCTGGGGCTGCCAGATTATCTGGTCGTACAGGTCTTTGACAGCCGCTACAACCTGATCCCAGAGAGGGTCGGTGTCGAAACTGTCAGTGTAAGCGTGGCGGTCGAGGATAATCCATAATCCGTTAGCCTTGGCAACGTTGACAGCGTTAACTATCGAACTAATAGAAGGGGTTCTGCCCAGGTCTGAATTGTAAATCATGCAACGGAAGCCATTGTAGCCCCTCCCCTTGATTATATCTAGGTTGGCCTGGAGGGCTGAACTGTCTGCGAATATCCCGCCCCAGCCTCTAACAAGCGGTGGAGTGGGATATGCGGCTACGAGCTCGAGGCGAATAGGCAGCTTTCCGCCCGTGTAAGCTTCAACAGTCGAGAAGACTCCTATGAGAAGTATCATGACGAGGAGCCATCCACGAGTGCCCCTGAGACTGCTTGTGGAGACGGAACTGACTGCCAAGCCTCTACCGCACAGCCGATGAGGAATATTTCGCGATAATGTTACTCGCCTAGGAAATACTGTCGCAATCGGGGATTGCCGCTTGGGGCTAGCGAACTCGTCCAATTCACAGTTGGAATGGCTGTCGGCGCCGGTAAGATAGGGCGACGCAATGGTTCAGAATAATCCAAACGCTGAGAACCTGTACAAGCCTGTAGGCGTTTCCCCAACGATAGCGGTCGCCTGTGCAATCATAGGATTCCTCGTCGCAATAGTATGAGCCTTCCTAGCCATCGCCATTCGCAAACGGAAATAGTTTCCGAAAATTGCGCCTCCATTGTGAACCGTTGTTTACTGAGGGTCTCCTGAAGCTCGGAGAGGCCCGTCAGTCTCTTTATCAGAGACATGGTTTCTCTTGGCGAATATCCGCTCGGTTTTCTCGACCACCTTCTTGACTATGCCTAAATAGGTTAAGGCTTCATGAATTCCGGTTGCTGCGAAACCGACACCTTGAGCGATCTCTCTATTCGAGAATTTCTTTGACATGCCGCTGAGGTCTTTCTCCACACCTTCCAGATACCGCTTGAACTCCTTGATGGCGAGCAGAGTTTTTTCTGCCTTCTCACGCGGGGTTTGTTCAGATTCCTTTCCCAATCCGATTGTCTCTCCAGACGCATTGAGAGAACGACGATAATAGGATAGTCCAACCTAGCGGCTGGAAGATGGGTACACAGGTTCTGATGACTGCTGAAATTCTTTAGAGGGTGAGGTCCTCTATACTTTCTTGCCTGTTTTAGCCCAATCCGTGGTCGCGGAGGGCTTGCGCGTCTCATGAATCGTAAAATGGTTGCCGTCAGGATCGACGAGATCGGCTGCAAAACCCCAACCCTCTTCGCGAGGCTGCAGGTCCAAGAACTTCACTCCGCGCGCTTTCAGCTCAGCAAATGTCTTTCCGCAGTCATCGACCTCAAGCACCCAGCGTGTCCCGATTCCTGGCAGATCGTGACTCGTAGGTACCTTAGGGTCCGTCATTGACCCCGCCTGGTACAGGACCATCTCGATAGCCTGCCCTTTCGGCGCAACAGTGAGCCACCGCGGTTGACCAGGATTCTGGTAGTCGGCCTTCTTCTCGAAGCCCATCTTCTTGGTATAGAACTCCAGGGCTGCGTTCTGGTCTTTGACGACAATCGTCACGTGAGTAAGCATCACTCTCGATCGCTCGCCACTTTGGGCGCCGAGTGATATAACGACTCCTGCGTGCCGAGGCCAGACACAGTACGGTGAAAAGGTGACAGGCCCAAGAACTCTTAAGAATTAGAAAGGACATACACGAGGGTATGTTGCAAGAGAAGAAATTCAAGTGCAGATTGTGTGGCGAGACCTTCAATTCTTCTGAGGAACGGGACGAACACAACCGACAAGTACATCCGAAGGCTTATCGATTATCACATCTATTTTCGCGGACGAAGAAGGAAAACAAGCCTAAAGCAGAATAGACTTGGGAAGAGAACCGTGCTTAGGATGTAATGCTGAATCCTGACGCTTGGGAGGCTGGTCAAGTGGAGGGGTTGGAGAGCCGTGGAACTCAGCCGACCGCTCCCCATCTTAAATAAGAATGAAACTCAAGGACCCTTGCGACCATCTGTTGCCCCGGAGGAAGTCTCGCAAGGTCGCGACAAGAACAAGATCAAATAGCGATTCTCAGGGCAACCGAGAAAGCTCGCCCTCCAAAGATTCTATCAAGGCCGCAGAGGATCTCGCTCTTGCCGCATTCGCTTCAGGACTAAAACTGGCAGCTGCCTTCGGAACCGTCGCGGCCAAAACCACGAGTCTGGCCCTCGCATCGATCGCAACAGGCGCAGACAAATTCTCCGAGCTTGTCAAGCAGGAAGCACTGAAGTCACAGAAGGCTAATGCTCACAAAACCGCGCTAGCCTCTCCTCCGAGAGGCAGAAAAAGAGCCAAGAGAGAGCCGAAGAAGGAAATCCTGGCGTCCTGACCTCTTGCCTCGCTAGTCTCATACTAGTATCTAGGTTTCCTGCAAAGGATATCTCGCGATGAGATCGCGACTCGCGATCAACAGCGGAGTGCAAACTAGCACTGCTCCGAGTACGATGATCGCTCGTTCGAATGGATAAACCAGGAATATGGCTGGCCAAAAACCCAGCGCACCTGCTCCAACGATACTAGCAAAAAGAATTCCTCCCGTGACGTGTTCGATCATCGTTCCAATGAATGCAACAACAAACACGGCCTTGGCCAAATCTCTACGCGCTCCAAAGACGAAACTATCTCGCAGGTTTCGAGTCAGGGGAGACACCAGAACCCCGAGCGCGACCAGATGAAGCCAGAGATATGGAACAGGCGGACTGGGAAGACGAAGCCACTGGAACGGAGGAACCAAGTTTGGAAGGCTTGTCCCAACAAAGATCTCAGTATTGGGATTGATGACGAAGAGTCCCAACGTAGCGACGTACATTAGGGTCGCCTCAGTCCTACGACCACGGATGAGAAGACTGATCAGCGCTACGTTCAGTGCTCCACCGAGAAAATCGAGTCCGCCGAATTTCAGAGTTCCAGCCGATCCAGGAATGAAGGCAGCAATCATTGTTCCCAAGAAAACCGCGAGTATTCCGTAGGATGGAGCGAGGAAGACACCCAAGACGGGCGTTATGATTCCGCTGAATGTGATGGCCCCGGATATCCCTATGAGCCTATCAAGCGGTATGGTCCGCGGAATTATGTAGAGTGCGGCCAATGATGCCGTCAGGGTTATCCGTTTTGTGTCGAATCTGGTCTTGCGAACCTGCATTCTTCCAATCACAGGAAGTCAGGTGTCGCGCGTAATAGTACGGTTCTTAACGATTTGCTGAAGCTCTCTCATACTTAATCCGGTCTCGTTGGATATTCTTCGAAGATCTTCGTACTCCACCTTCCCGCCGTGGGAATGACCGGTCGCTGTAAGCGCGCTCTTCACTCTAGCCTGGAACTTCTTTCCTCCCACTTCGAGTGTGATCGTGCTGCTGGCCCTTCTGCTGATGTGTCTCGAAACCGGCATTTCTCGCACCCCAAGCGTCCCTGTCTCTTCCATCAGCAATTCAGCCAAATGTTCGCTCTTTGTCTTGTCAGCTATTACCGAGATTAATTGTCCTGGCCGGTTTTTCTTCATAAAGACCGGAGTGATGGATACGTCTCTCGCTCCTGCTTCCATCAGCCTCTCGACCGCCCGTCCGATAACTTCGCCCGAGACATCGTCCAAGTTTGTCTCTAGGACAACAACCTCGTCGTGAGCGTGATCGGTCCCAGAAAGCTCTCCGATCGTAAGACGGAGGATATTCGCTATTTCATCCAGATTCTTTGCTCCGGCGCCGTACCCGATCTTATGAGGCGTAATTATTGGATTTTCTCCGGCCTTACCATCCGCTAGATTTACCGCGATTGCAGCGCCTGTAGGCGTGGTCAGTTCGAATTGGATGTTGCTGGTTTTCATGGGAAACTTGTGAGATCTTAGAATCTCTGCGACAGCAGGTGCCGGATTCGGATAGGTTCGCCCAGAGAACTCTGTCACTCCCGTTCCGACTCCAATTGGACCGCACCACCATCTCGCTCCCGACAGTTCGAGCTCATCCGCGAGGTATGCGGTACCGACTATGTCCACGAGAGTATCAGCGGACCCGAGCTCGTGAAGTTCGACCTCTTTGACGGAGTGGCCGTGGACTCGTGATTCAGCTGAGGATAGTGTATCCAAGACAGATTTGACAAAGGCAGTTCCCCACTCAGAGAGATCCAACTCTTTTGCGCACTTCACAGCAGATGACTGGAGATCGCTCGCCTTTCTTTTCGAGACTCTTTCTTCAGACCTTACTTCGATCAGTTGTGCGCTGATCTCTCCTCTCTCTACTCTTGCCGTCTTGACATGGACATGACTTGCCCCAAGAAGATTATCTTCCACAACCCTGGCTACTTTATCCAAACTCTTTGGACTTCCACCTAGGTCGATGAGGGCGCCTAGGAATTTGTCTCCGGAGGCTCCTGAAGAACTGGCGTCGATTATCACCGCTCTTCCAGAAATTCTCATGCTGACCTGTCCAACCGCTCGCGTGGGCACAAGTATTAATCAAGCTATTTCGATATTATCATGATCAGTTTTGGAGCCCAAGTCTGACAACTCCTGCGTCTACGGCCTAGGCGAATGCCCCGTTCTGGCAGTTGTAGGGGAAAAGATGAAAGACATGGAACAGCGATCAAAAGTCTTCCCAACAGACCCCGGAGCAGCGGCTGTAAGCCAGATGATTCAGCCCTTTCTTCAGCTGAACGCCAACATCTATGCAATGCTTCCTTCTTTCTGTCCCAATTGTCCCAAGAGAATCGTAGCGGTCGAGAAAGAGTTAGCTCAGATCAGGCATCAAACAACCAAGTAAGAAAAATCCAGATCTCTATCCAAGGCTCCACGCCTTGGTCGAAGGCTTACGAAGGGGATTTGGTTCCTTTCACAGCTTTCTTGAACAGTTCTACGAAACGTTGGGCCGCTTCGGCGTCTGGAGTGGGAGCGGTCTTTCTAGGGGGTCTTGGACTGGTTTTCAAATCGTTTGACAAGGCCGAACATTCCAAGGAACAGAGCCACTCCGGCTGCCACATTCACAGCTGAACTCGCAATTATCGTGACCACTCCAACCGAGTCTATCAGCGAAGCCAGTTGATCAGCGGGCAGAGATAACGAGAGGAAGAGAGAGACGACATTTCTGACTGTCAAAATGGTGAAGGCGACGATTATCAGTGTCCATGCGCGAAACGACCCGGTCAGCTTTGTCACTCGATAGGCATAGAAGACCACGCCTACTTGCAGAATGAGCTGGAAAACAGAGATGAAATAGAGCGTCGGTAAAACAACAGGGTCAAGCATTCACGTTACGCCTTCTTCTGTTTCTCCGAGGCCCCGCGGAACATTTCCATGAACTTCTCCGACGCTACCTTTCTCGGCGAGCCGCTGATGATCCCTTCGTAGTTAGAGAACGCTGACTCTATCTTGATCCCTGACGATGTTATTTCGAACTCCCTAAACCTCTTGTCATGGTCACTGCCCCGCATCTTCAGAATGACCAAGGCCTTACGCATCGACGACTCGATCTCCACAGGTTTGAGCGCGAGACCCAACATCAGTTACGCTGAACGAGGCTCCGCTTATCTGAGGCGACTCCCAGAGTAGCACCGAGCTGACTCCCCGTGTCTTCAGATACCTTATCACGCGGTAGGCTTCCATTCTCATGTCATCCTTCTTCACAAACATCTCCAGATGACTGAGAGAGTCGACAACAAGCCGTCGAGGCTGAACATCCCTAAGGACATCATCTAGCAAGCTATCGCTGCCGGACTCCAACATGAGACTTGGGGAGGTGCAGATCACACGGAACTTATCCGCCTCTTCCATCTTTCGCAGGTCCCACCCGAAATTCTTCGCATCTCTATAGATCTGGTCCGGTAGCTCTTCGAAGGTCACGTAGATCCCCGGTTCGCCTAGCTTGACTCCGTTGACAAGGTACTGGAGAGCGAGGGTTGTCTTTCCGGTGCCAGCGCTTCCGGCAAGCATCACGGCGTCGCCCGGCATGAATCCTCCCCTGAGCATCTCGTCAAGCTCGACAATTCCAGTCTTGACCCGAAGACCTTCCTCCGCTTTGCCGGGGTATAGTTGGTCGAACCCAGAAGCGCCGGTCTTGGAACGTGCTGCAGTCATTTCTCTCCACTTATCCTTACCGTTTTCAGGTGGTTCGCAACAGACTCGAGAAGATCCCGGTCTTTCGCTCGGTCTAGGAATACAACGTCAGAGTTTCCCAACTGCAGGAGTTCCCTAAGATCAGAGATAACCGTCACGGTGGCTCTCCCGATCCGACGGGCGACTCCGTCAGCTGTATCGATGAGTCCCGGGTTCTTGTGAAACAGGACTAGAAGATCTCCTCTAATCTCGGATCCGAGCAGTGTCGACAAGACTTCCGATCCGCTCATTTCAGCTTGCTCTCCACGAAGCAGACTTCCTTTGCGGTTTCGAGGGATTTCTCGTAGTCAAGCCTCGCCTCCGAGTTGTAGGGTATCCCGAGTTTCCGGTTGAGATCTTTGACGACGATTCTTTCAAGAACCGCTGCTCCGTTACCGAATATCGATTGTAATTTTCGATCAAACTCTTTCGAGTTGCTTGCGTCGTCAAGCAAGCCTTTCGCGGTGAGAATTTCCAGCACATTATGGCCCAGAGCATTTCCGACTGCCTCCCGGACCGTGCTTACGAGCTCGAAACTGATCCGAAATCACCATGAGGGTTGGTCGAGCTAGAGTCACGGATTCGCATCGCCATTGGCATCATTTCTTGCCCTACCGGGGCAGTAGCTGAAAGATGAACTGCTTGTAACCTAGCTTTCGAGCTCCATGTACAGGCCTTTCCAATCTTATATTGGAGAGCCAGAAATTCGAAAGGAACTATCTGCAGTGGCTATCCTACCTAACGATCTGAGGACAGCTGGCTCCGCTCCGAGTGGCACGCTATCTGATGAGTTCGAAGTGACGAGTTACAACAGCCGTATTCCTTTGCCGAAGAGTAGTATCATTGGACAAGGAAGACGCTTTGCGCTCTCCTTTAACGGAAATTTTCTACGAGACCCTCGGATACTGCTTTGGAAAATCGTTACAGGAAACGCTCGGCCCCCATGTAGAGGCCTCTATCTACGACCTGCTCA
>Ga0209804_1002691_pt1 | contig 10616 bp, 7 predicted proteins | sample GraSoiAngelo_139_FD_185896 | JGI IMG/M metagenome (GOLD analysis project Ga0209804, IMG submission 185896) | Grasslands soil microbial communities from the Angelo Coastal Reserve, California, USA - 14_0929_12_20cm (SPAdes) (version 2) | ecosystem: Environmental > Terrestrial > Soil > Grasslands ... | reverse complement strand
TCATGAAGCTCATCCCGTATAAGAGGATCGGCGAGCCCGAAGAAATTGGCCGTGCCGCGGTATGGCTGGCCTCGGACTACGCGGATTACGTGCATGGCATCAGCCTGTTCGTCGACGGCGGAATGACCCTGTACCCCGGCTTCGAGACCGGCGGTTGAGCCGCGGTGAGTTAATGCCCGCCACTCTCAAAACCGCGCTGGGGGAGCACTGGCCCGAGTACCTGATCGAGGCCTGGGCCCTGGGATCGTTCATGGTTTCTGCAGGAGTCGTCGCCACACTGCTCGGAGCTCCGGATTCGCCCGTTCATCGGGCGATTGCCGGCGCCATCTGGCGCAACGTCGCCGGCGGGGTCGCTATGGGACTCACCGCGATTGCATTGATCCATTCGGGATGGGGCAAGCGATCCGGCGCCCACATGAACCCCGCGGTGACGCTCACGTTCCTGCGACTGGGAAAGATCCGTCCGTGGGACGCGTTGTTCTTCGTGTTCGCTCAGACCCTCGGCGGCACTGCGGGGGTCCTGCTCGTGGCCGCACTGTTCGGCCACGCGTTTACCGATCCGCCCGTCAGCTATGCCGCCACGCTACCGGGACCGCAGGGGCCCGGCCTGGCGTTTTCCGCCGAGGTGGTTATTTCCGCATTCCTGATACTCATCCTGCTGTCCTTGTCCTCCTCCGCACGGTTCGCCCGCTTTACGGGATTTGCCGCCGGTTGCCTCGTGGCCACCTATATCAGCTTCGAAGCGCCGCTCTCGGGCATGAGCATGAATCCGGCACGCAGCTTCGCGTCGGCGGCTCCGGGCATGCAGTGGCAGTACTTTTGGATCTACCTCACCGCCCCAGTACTCGGCATGCTCACCGGCGCGCAGATCTTCCTCGTGCTGACTGGCGCGCGCCGCGCGCTCTGCGCGAAGTTGTTACATCCCCTGAATGTGCGGTGCATCCACTGCGGGTACGAGCCGCCTGTCGCAGCCGCGGCCGCGACGCCTTCCCCCTTGGGTTCCTGGAGCGCCAAACCATGAACGTACCGCAATACGACGCGATCGTCATTGGTTCGGGTGCCGGCGGAGCTGCCGCGGCCTACCGCCTCGTTTCAGGCGGGATGCGCGTGCTTCTACTCGAGAAGGGAGGGCACCTGCCCAGCGACGGCAGCACGCTCGACGTGCGGCGCGTCGTTCACGACGGTCAATACTTGAGCCGCGAACCCTGGCTCGACGGCCATGGGAATCCGATCACCCCGGAAGAGCACTTCAATGTGGGCGGCAAGACCAAATGGTACGGCGCCGCCCTACTTCGGTTCAGCGCGCGCGAGTTTCTTCCCGAGGCGCCGTACGCGTGTCTGGGATGGCCGATTTCCCTGAACGATCTGACGCCGTACTACGAACAGGCGGAGCGATTGCTCGGCGTGCGCCCTTTCGACTGCGAACCGGACCTGGCGGCAATTCTAGACCGCCTGCAGGCGGCCGGCTCCGCCTGGCAGAGCTCGGCGATGCCCATGGGTCTTTCTGCCGACATCGCGAACCATCCCAACGAGGCCGCCCATTTTGACGGGTTTGCGTCCGTCAAGAGTCTGAAAGGCGAAGCCGAGACCGCGATCCTTTCGCAACTTAACGCGCGTACCAACTTCACTCTGCTGCCCGATGCGGAAGTCGAGGCGCTCCTCGGCCATCCCGGCTCTCCCGCGACGGTGAACGGCGTGCGCCTTCGCGACGGACGCACTTTCTACGCACCGCGGATCCTGCTTGCGGCGGGCGCTTTGCATTCGCCCCGCCTGTTGTCCCGCTACCTCACAGAGACCGGGCTGGATTCCCTGCTGCCGGCGGCCGCGCTTGTGGGTCGCTACGTCAAGTTGCATCTCTTGACGGCCATGGTCTCCGCGTCCCTCGGGATCAAGACGGACCTGATCCGAAAGACGACGGTCGTGATCAATGAACGGTTTCCGCATTCGAGCATTCAGCCTCTGGGCTTCGACGGCGCGCTGATTGAGACGCTCATGCCCCGCTTTCTGCCCGGTGCGCTACGCCGGGCGGTGGCCAAGCGCGCTTATGGGTTCTTTCTGCAGACTGAGGACGGCTCCGACGTCGGCAACCGTGTGCAGCCGGGAACGCCTCCGGTGCTGGACTACGACGAAGCTCGCTTGCCTGGCGCCGCCCTGGAGCACCGGCGTTTCACACGTGCGTTTCAAACCGCGCTACTCAAGGCGGGACTCGTCAGCTTCACGAGGCGCATCGGCCTCAACGGGACGGCGCACGTCTGCGGATCCCTGATCTGCGGCCGCAGTCCGGCGGATTCGGTGGTCGACGCGGGCGGACAGGTCCACGGCATGACTGGGCTCTATGTCGTCGACGGCAGCGTGCTGCCCCGCTCCAGCCGCGTAAATCCGTCACTGACGATCTACGCCTGGGGACTGAAGGTCGCAGACGCGCTCGTTCGCAGGTTCCAGCTCGAACGTCCGGCTCTCTCACAGGTTGGAACTGAGGCCGCCTATGTGGCGTGAGCGCCTCGCCTCGGCACTACCTCCGGCTGGCCAAGCGCTTGCCGCATGGCTCCTGAGCTGCGCGGTTCCCGTGTTAGCCGCCGGCGCCCCGCCAGCGGTTACCCAGGTCGAATCCATTGCCATGACAGTCAGCGACATGGATGGGGCTGTGGATTTTTATACGCGCGTGCTCACGTTCGAGAAGGTCACCGACCGCGAGGTATCCGGTGGGAGCTACGAGCATCTCTGGGGCGTTTTCGGCTTGCGCGTGCGCGCCGTGCGGCTGCGCCTGGGCGAGGAGCAGATTGAGCTGCTGCAGTTTCGGGCGCCCGGGGGCCGCCCGATTCCGGTCGATTCGCGCAGCAATGATCGGTGGTTCCAGCACGTGGCCATCATCGTGAGCGACATGGCTGCGGCGTACGCTCGGCTGCGCAGCTTCAACGTTAGGTATGCCTCAGCTGGTCCGCAGCGTTTGCCCGACTGGAACCCGAACGCAGGAGGAATCGAGGCATTTTATTTCCGTGACCCGGACGGCCACAATCTCGAGGTGCTCGCTTTTCCCGCGGGCAAGGGCCTGGCGAAGTGGCACAACCCCGGCGGACGACTATTCCTGGGTATCGATCACACCGCCATTGTGGTGAGTGATACCGAGCGAAGTCTGTATTTCTCGCTACGGAGCTGCCGCAAGCCGAACTCGGCTGGCACAGCGGCCTCATCACACGCGATCCGGACGGGCATGCGAGCCTGATCGGGGCGGGATCGGCATGTACAAGAATCTGATCATTGTCGGCGGGGGGTTCGCGGGAACCAAGACCGCCCAGCTCCTGGAGCACACGTTGCCGCCCGACTGGACCCTGATGCTGATCAGTCAGGAGAACTTCATCACCTTCAATCCGCTCCTGCCGGAGGTCGTGGGCGCGTCGATCATGCCAAGTCACGTGATCGCGCCTCACCGCCAGATGTTGCATTGCAGCCACGTATGCATGGCGCAGGTCAGCGAGATCGATACGGCCGAACGCGTCGTGCACTACCTCGGAGAAGGTCCGGGCACCTTGCGATACGACCAGCTCGTTCTCGCCTGTGGCACGAACGCAAACCTCGACGTCGTCAAGGGAATGGCTCAGGTTGCCCTGCCCCTGAAGACGATTGGCGATGCTCTCTTTCTGCGCAACCGGATCATTGCGCGCCTGGAGCAGGCGGAGTTACAACCGGATCCGGAGCATCGGCGCTGGCTGATGAGCTTCATCATCGTTGGCGGCGGATTCAGCGGTGTGGAGACGGCCGGGGAACTGGTCGACTTTCTGTACGCGAGTTTGAAGTATTACAAACGGATCAGTCGCGAGGACCTGCGCATTACCTTGCTGCACAGCGGCGAGCGCCTGCTGCAGGAGCTCTCACCGAGCCTGGGAAGGTTCACCCTGCGCAAGATGATGGACCGCGGGGTTGACGTTCGCCTGAATGCCCGCGCTGTGCGCGTGACGGATCGTGACGTACACTTGGAGAGCGGCGAACTCATCTCGGGCGGCACCGTGATCTGCACGATAGGTACGCAACCCAACGCGCTTTTGGACTCGATCCCCGCGATGAAGAGCCGGGGCCGTCTCGTGGTCAATCCCGACATGTCGGTTCCCGGTGTTGAAGGCGTATGGGCGGTCGGCGACTGCGCGGCGGTCATTAACGAAGCGGATCGTAAAGTGTGCCCGCCGACAGCCCAATTTGCCGAAGCGCAGGCGCGGCAACTGGCTGTCAACATTATTTCGCACCTGGCCAGCCGCCCTACGCGCCCCTTTCAGTTCCGACCAAAGGGGCAGCTTTCTTCGGTCGGACACAACAAGGCTGTGGCTGAGGTCTTGGGTTTCAAGGTTTCGGGCTTTATCGCCTGGCTGATGTGGCGCGGGCTCTACCTCTTGAGAATTCCGACCTTCGCGCGCAAAACGAGACTGTTCCTCGAGTGGAACTGGGCGATGTTCTTTCCGCCGGACATCTCACACCTGGGTTACCGCCGCACTCAGCGCCGCAGCACGCGATCGCAAACCGTACCAGATACGCGTGCTCCGGCAGGACAAGGCGCCAGATCGTGAGAACTTCGACCGGAGAGCACTCTGATTTGAGGCGGGCTGTCTGCGATACGTTGCGCTGCAACACTCGCACCCGTCAAGTTCGAATGGCTCGACAATTCCGGAGCACCAAAATGAACGTATCTATGCGATCGCTTTTAGCAGTGGCCTTATTGGCAACGGGCGGGCTTGCGTACACTGCCGTGTACGCGGACGACATGGTCTCGTTTGCAACTGGCGGCTATGCGGCCGGACTGCGGACGATGGAAATGATGCACATCATCGACACGAACAAGGACGGGAAGATTTCCAAGGACGAGTGGATCGCCTTCCAGGACCGCGTGTTCACGGCTCTCGATAAGGACAAATCGGGTTTTTTGGAGGTCGGTGAGGTCTACGCCACGCGCACGGACGCCATCGCATTTGCGACCGCAGGGTATTCGCGCGGACTGCGAACCAAGGAAATGTTTGGCAAGATAGACGCCAACCATGATGGCAAGGTCTCGCGCGACGAATTTATCAGCTACCAAGCCAAGATCTTCGACATGATGGACAACGGTAAGAAGCAGGAGCTCGGCATCGCAGATTTCATCGTTAAGACTCACTAAGGCCGCGGTCGCAGCCACACAGCGTGCTGGGAGAAATCGCTGGGCCGCAGCATGTCGGGCTGCTCGATCTATTCGGGCCCCTCGCCGTAATGATCGCCGGCGCCGATCGGCCTGAGCCCAGAGCTGACCTTCATCAGCCGGGCGGTGGCTTGCCTGTGAAAACCGCCAATTGAGCGTCGAAAGCACGCTTGTATGCGGGCCGCGCTTCGCCGCGGGCGACATAGGCGGAGAGATTCGGATATTCGTCCAGCATACCCGATGCTTTCAACCTGAGCAGCACCGCCACCATCATCAGGTCGCCCGCGCTGAACGCACCATCCAGCCAGTCGGCATCGCCAAGGCGACCGGAAAGTTCGCCCAGCCGGTCACGGATGCGATCCTCGACGACAGGCAGGCGCTGCTTGTACCAGGTCTTGTCGCCCTCCAGGAACTTGGTGGTTTGGAGATCAAGGATCGGCGGCTCAACCGTGTTGAGCGCGGCAAACATCCATGTGATCGCGCGCGCCCTGGCATTCGCATCGTCAGGCAGCAGGCCTGCATGGCGCTCTGCGATATAGAACACGATCGCCCCCGACTCGAACAGGACAAGATCGCCTTCTTCATAGGTCGGAATCTGCCCGAAAGGATGAAGCGCTCGATGCGCGGCTTCCTTCATCGCACCGAACGAAACAAGACGAACCTCGTACGGTTGGCCCACTTCTTCAAGCGCCCAGCGAACGCGCATGTCACGCGCCAGTCCCTTGCCGCCATCGGGCGACCGTTCAAAGGCGGTAATAGTTGGGGTCATTGGAAGGGACATGGTGATTTCTCCGTTGCTGGATGTCTCGTTGAGTGCCGGATACCCAATTTTACCGCTCACTTACTAGACGTTCGAGACAGGCCTGAATCGACATCCCTGAACTACTTTTTTTGCCAGTACTCAAAGATCGGGCAAATCGGCGTCCCGAACGAAGCCATTCAAGCAAAAGGTCGGCCTCGACTCTCAAATTAGACTGCCTAATTGCAGACGTCCGTGGCCGGTAGGTTCATGCATCCGTGCGTGTCTTGCTGCACACTCGTAGTTCGACGTCTTCAATTGCAAGGAGAGTGATCTTGCGACAATGGCGTACGTTGATGATGTTCCTGGCGGTGGCATACGCGCACGCAGCAGGTGCCGCGAATGACTACGCTTCCCTCCTGAAACTCGCGCACGACTGGCGAGGTTTCGAGCAACCAGTCATGAGTAACTGCACTCCCGACTACGGCGTCGCAGCCATGGCGGCCAAAGGTGCGACGCTGCCGACATACCGCGCGCGGCTGCATGAACTGGATACGCGGGGATGGCCGGCCGCACAGATAGTCGACTATCGGTTGATCGAGGCGGAGATGAACGGGCTGGATTTCGATCTGACGGTTCGGCAGCCGTGGGCGCGCGACCCTTCATTTTATGCCACCGTATTTGGCGAGCGCAGCGACGTTCCGCAGCACGAAGGTGTGACAGCTGCGCCGGCCATCGACCTGTTCGCCTTCCAGTTTCCGCTGTCGCGCGCCGATCAGCGCAATTTAACGTGCCTGTTAGGTGCCGTTCCTGCGTTGCTGGAACAGGCGAAAGTCAACCTGCGAAAGAGCAACGCCCGCGACTTATGGGTCTATGGCGCAGGAACGCTACGCAATCAGAGCGAGGTGCTGGGCAAGTTGCAAGCCGGGACGCTCGACATGCGCACTTTGGAAGGATCGAAGCACGCAAACCTCGCTGGTGCCGACCGGGCTTTGCTGATCGCGCTAGAACGCGCACACAAGGCAACCGACGCGTTTATCTCTTGGATCGAGTCGGAGGCGCCAAAGAAGACCGGGCCCTCCGGCGTAGGCAAGGACAATTACAACTGGTATCTGCAGAAGGTTCATCTGGTGCCCTACGATTGGGACCAGCAGGTCACGCTGCTGCGCCGGGAGCTGGAGCGCGCCCGGGCATCCTTGGCCCTCGAGGAATTCCGGAATCGGAATCTGCCGCCGCTTGAGCCCGCGAACACTCCCGAAGCTTGGCGCGCGTTGGGCGAGATGCGTATGCGCAAGCTCACTGATTTCCTCATTCACTCCGGCATCGTCCTGGATCGAGATTATTTTCGCGACGCGATGGCACAGCAGGTGGAGAAATTTGCGCCACCCGACCGGAGGAATTTCTTCCAGCAGACGATTGCTCGCGAACCGCTGGGCCTGTTCTCCCACGACTACCACTGGATCGAGCTGGCGCGGATGAAGGAGGAGCCAAACCACAGTGCGATTCGCCGTCTGCCGGCGTTGTACAACATGTTTGACAGCCGCTCCGAAGGCCTCGCGACAGCGATGGAGGAAACACTGATGCAGGCCGGACTCTATGACGACAACCCAAGGGGTCGGGAAATCGTCTGGATCATGCTGGCCAACCGCGCCGCACGTGGTCTGGCGTCGCTCTACGTGCAGGCGAATCAAATGAGCCTGCAGCAAGCCGGGCGATTTCATGCGCAATGGACGCCGCGCGGATGGTCCGACCCTGCAAGCGATCTGGTGGCGTTCGAGCAGCTTCTCTACCTGCGGCAACCGGGTTATGGCACGAGCTACATCACCGGAAAGCTGCAGTTCGAGCGGCTGATGAGCGACTATGCGCAGCAGCAGCAAGGCGCCGGTAAGCCATTTAGCCTTGGCGAGTTCTTCGCCCGCATCAACGCTGCCGGGACGATACCGTTTGCGCTCGTCGAGACTGAGACGGTGACTTCGGCGGCCGACCGGGGCACGCCCGTGCCCGATAGCCTATACGAGATCAACTCAGCGCAGTGAGCGCAAAGCGGTATCTGACAGAGCGCGAGCAGCCACAGCGCGTATACAAGATGCGCTGCGAGTGTGGCCGCTCCAGGTTCGAGCTTGAGCTCCCGAAGTTGGTTACGCTGCCTGCCACAAGCTCGGCCTGGTTTCCACGTAACCGACCCGTGCGCTCTGCCTTAGGCTAAACCGCTTGGCGATCCCGGTAGCGGGCCGCCTGCTCACAGTCGCAGGCTCGGGAAGCTTAGCGCCCGCTCGATCGCCTGGAAGCGCTGCCCATTGCGCGACAGGTCCGCGAGATCGGTATCTGTCGCAGCTTGCTGTCGCAACTTGATGACGGGTTGCGCCATGTTCCAGCGCGTAGCATGCTCCCCGAAGGTATGCCGCGTGACTGTCGCTGGCTTCGCGGTCATACCCGAGAACAACACCCGACTTAGGGGTTGTATGGTGCGCCGCCATTTCGTTGGTCTCACTGCACGTCCGCTGTTTCTCGTCGCATTTCTCACGCCGCCCGTCGCTGGCGCCGGGGCCGACGCACCACTCCGCAGGAGAAACCGCATGACTCGACCACGCGCCTACATGGGATGGATGGCCGCGGGCACGCTCGTCCTGTGCACAGCCGCACAGTCCGCAGAAAACGCTCCCCTGGTTCAGCGCAGCGTGCGAGTGGAAGCGGAGGTTCAGCACGATACGTCGATTCCACTACGGCAGATGCCGCCTGCACTCCGCGCTAAGGGGCAGCGAGTGCACCCCGTGCTTCCGTTGCCGCGGCATGGAGGCGGAGGCATCACAGCGGCCGATCCAGTCTTGCAGTCGTTGATAGCCCAGCCACTGGCGCCCGCACTCACATTGAATTTTGATGGCGTCGGCAATGGGTTTTCGGGTCCTGCGGGTACCTTCACGGTAGCAGGAGCGCCCCCCGACACCAATGGCAGTGTCGGGCCGAACCACTACGTCCAGATCGTCAACACCGACTTCGCGGTGTTCGACAAGAGTGGCGCGGCCATTTTTGGTCCCGTCGCCATTAATACGTTGTGGAGCGGCTTCGGCGGTGCTTGCGAGTCGAATAACGACGGTGACCCGGTCGTGAAATACGACACCATTGCCGACCGCTGGGTGATCGCGCAGCCGTCCTTCTCGACGACCCCGTATCTGGAGTGCGTGGCTGTGTCGACGACGGCCGATCCAACCGGTTCCTACAATCGCTACTCGTTCAGCAACACAGACTTTCCTGATTACCCCAAAATAGGTGTGTGGCCGGACGCCTATTACGCGACGTTCAACTTCTTCACCTCCGCGAGTGGCAATTTTTCCGGCGGCGAGGTCTGTGCTTACGACCGAGCGAGCATGTTGGCTGGGCAAGCGGCTACGCAACAGTGCTTCAATGTGGGCACGAACTTCGGCGGTCTGCTGCCCGCCGACCTCGACGGCGGAAGACAGCCGCCGGCCGGATCGCCGAACTACGTGGTTTCTCTCGGCGCGGTCGACGGACAGCTCGCCATCTGGCAGTTCCATGTCGACTGGACCACCCCGGCGAACACGACCTTGACCGGTCCGACCGCGCTCACGACCGCCGCGTTCACTCTGCCTTGCAACAATACGGGCGGCACGTGTGTCGCTCAGAGTGGGACCACGCAGCGACTGGATACGCTCGGTGACCGCCTCATGTACCGCCTGGCGTACCGCAACTTCAGCGATCACGAAGCTCTGGTCGTCAACCACAGCATTACAGCCGGGTCCAGTGTCGGGGTGCGGTGGTATGAGCTCCGACCAGATGCATCACACAATCTCACCATTTTCCAGCAGGGAACCTATGCGCCCGATTCCGACTACCGTTGGATGGGCAGCATCGCGATGGACCAGGCCGGCAACATGGCGCTCGGCTTCAGTCGGTCCGGCACCGCTATCAATCCGGAGATTCACTTCACGGGGCGGCTTGCGGGCGACGCACTGGGGCTGATGACCCAGGGAGAAGGGACGATTATCGACGGCACGGGATCGCAGACCGGCCGCAATCAGTCGCGTTGGGGCGATTACAGTGCGATGGCCATCGACCCAAGCGACGATTGCACGTTCTGGTACACGAACGAATACCTTTCCAGTAATGGCGCATTCAACTGGAAGACTCGTATCGCCTCGTTCAAGCTTCCAGGCTGCGGTGCGTCCGCCGGCAACGACTTTTCGATCTCCGCCAGCCCGACCAGTTTGAGTCTGGTACAGGGCACGAGCGGCTCGATCAGCATCTCGACGGCGGTAACGAGCGGAACCGCGGGGACGGTTAGCCTTGCTGTCTCAGGTGTACCGAGTGGCGCAAGCGCTGCACTCAATCCGGGGTCTGTCACTGCCGGCAACAGCGCGACGCTGAACGTCAGCGCCGGCAGCGCAGCGGCTGGCACTTACACGCTGACTGTCACGGGTACCGAGGGGTCAGTGACCCACCCGACCACGGTGCAGCTCACCGTGACGGCGCCGAGCCCGAACTTCACGATCTCGGCGAGCCCGGGCAGTCTGAGTCTGGTACAGGGCACGAGTGGCTCGAGCACCATTTCGACGACGGTGGTCGGAAGTGGCGGCACGATCAGCCTGAGCGTGTCCGGTACTCCGAGCGGGGCGAGCGCCTCCGTCACTCCGACGTCCATCAGTGCCGGCGGCAGCGCGACGCTGAACGTCAGCGCCGGCAGCGCAGCGGCTGGCACTTACA
>Ga0209804_1002690_pt1 | contig 10621 bp, 11 predicted proteins | sample GraSoiAngelo_139_FD_185896 | JGI IMG/M metagenome (GOLD analysis project Ga0209804, IMG submission 185896) | Grasslands soil microbial communities from the Angelo Coastal Reserve, California, USA - 14_0929_12_20cm (SPAdes) (version 2) | ecosystem: Environmental > Terrestrial > Soil > Grasslands ... | reverse complement strand
GTCCGGCGTTATTGGGACGGCCCTTGCCATTGGGGTAGTGGCAGAAGCCGCATGCGTTTACCATCGCTGCCTTGTCGCCGTGGGCCACGATCTCCGGCATTTTGGGATGATCCTGGGGAAACCAGTCGGCGGGGCCATAGTTATTGTCAACCTCCTTCAGGGCGAAGGCGGCTGCGGCGCCCGGAAGGTGTCGTGGCGCATCGCGATCCTCCAGTTCAGCAGCAGGAGCAGGGGCCGGCGGTGCAGGCGCTGCGGCTGCTGCGGCGCCGCCTCTTCCTCCAGCGCCTCCCCCGGTTCCTGGTGCAGGTGCTGCGAGGAAGGGTGTAGCGAAGCCGTAGGCCCACGGAATGCCACGATTCATGCTCTTTCCGTCTGATTGGCCTTCTTGTTGGCCTTGCGGTTGCCCTCGTTGCGGTGGCGCAGCTCTAATCGCCAGCGCTCCAAGCAAGGCAAACGACGTGAGGAGGAGGATCCCCTTGCGATTCCTCATCAAAGCCTCCCGATTTCCGGTAAACCTCCGAATTGATGCGCCCGATTTGACCACGATTTCAAAGACGTTTCAATAGGGGCGACGCGATGGGTCGTGAGATGAGGCGATTTTCCGCGGAACGTCACGGCCGGCTTTCTACTCGCGGCGGTGGCCGATCTGGTATAATAGATACCTATTATAAATCATATGAGTAAAACTACTAGGATAGCAAAGTGCTTCACGATAGAACGAGAGATCAGCGACTACATCGTGAACACGAAGGGTGAGCGGCCAGCCAGCCAGCGCGTTAATGAGCTGCTTCGGCGCGCCATGCTCGAAGAGCAATACGAGCGGCTCGAACGAGAGGCAGCCAGTTTCTTTTCGGATATCGGCAAGGCTGAGAGACGCGAAACAAGGGCCCTCCAGCGGGCCTCTCTCCGCAGTCTCACGAGACATTAAATGCGTGTTCAAAAGCCTCTCGGTTGGTATCCGAAACGTGGGGAGGTCTACCTAGTGCAAATGGACAAACCTCGACCGGCAGTCGTCGTCTCCGTGGACTCTGTCAATAAATTCGCTCTCGATGTTTGCGTCGTTCCTTTGACGACGGCCCAGCATCGCGAATTCAGTATGCGCGTTCCGGTGGCGGCGGGAGAGGGAGGATTGCAGTATGACGGCTGGGCCAAATGTGATCAGGTGACAACCCTGGAGAAGACCTACTTTCATTATCCGCCTCTCGGGGCGTTGCCGCCCCGTACGTTCGGCAGGATTCAAGAACAGGTGAAGGTTGCTCTGGGGTTGTTGTAGGGCAGCTTAAAAAAGGCTTGGAGCTCGGAACGGGCGGTACCCGTTTGACCTTTTTCCCCATGAACGAATCTAGAAACCGGGGACGCCGGAGGCGGCGGGGCGAATCTCTTCAGGCGTGCGCACGCCGATGTGCAGACGCTCAAGCCATACCTGCCCGAGCGACATCACGCCGGTGTACAGGTAGCCCCAGACAAAGAGCAGCAGGAAGGGCGCGGTGAAATAGTTTTCGTTCTGAATGGAGTAATAGACCGTGGCGGCGAAGTAAAGGCCGAGAGCCACTTCGACGTAGGGCATCCAGCCGGCGCGGTTGCGGTAGCCTTTGCGGCGCCAGGTGCCGGATTGGCCTTCGATGCGGTATTTGGGAGTTCGCGCGAATTCAGAGCTCACGCCGAAAATCGCTTCGAGCACGGCTTTGGCATTGCGGACGGAAAGACCGATGCCGACCGCCATGACAAATGGCAGGTAAATGATTCTTCGCGTCCAGGACTGGGGGTAGAGAGCGCGCTGTGCCGTCAGATAGAAGCCGGAAATCGAGCAGCTCGAAGCCAGAAACAGGGGCAGATCAATAAGCAGCATCTGCACCCAGCCTTGATAAAAACGAACGATCATGGCCGGTAGCAGGAGCGTGGAGAGCATCACCATCAGCGGGTAGCTGATATTAGCCGTCAGGTGAAAGAAAGCTTCGGCCTTTACGCCGGCGGGTAGGTCGGCGCGGAGCACGCGGGGCAGAATTTTCTTGGCGGTCTGCATTAGGCCCTTGGCCCAACGCGCCTGCTGGGCCTTGAAGGCGTTCATTTCCACAGGCAATTCCGAGGGGCACTCGATATCCTGCAAATACAAAAATCGCCAGCCGCAAAGCTGGGCGCGATAGGAGAGATCGGTGTCTTCGGTTAGGGTGTCGTGGTGCCAGCCGCCAGCCTCGTCTATGGCTTTTCGCCGCCAAACACCGGCAGTGCCGTTGAAATTGAAGAAGCGCCCGCTACGGGCCCGCGCGCCGTGTTCGATGACGAAGTGGCCGTCGAGCAGGATGCTTTCGACTTGGGTAAGGGCGGAGTAATCGCGGTTGAGATAGGTCCAGCGTGTCTGCACCATGGCTAACCTGGGATCGCTGAAATAGGGCAGCGTGCGGCGCAGAAAATCGGGACTCGGCTGAAAATCTGCATCGAAGATGGCGATGAACTCCCCGCTCGCGGACTTCAGACCCTCGGCCAAGGCGCCCGCTTTAAAGCCTTCGCGATTGGCGCGGTGCAGACGGCCGAGTTCGAGCCCGAGGGCGCGATAGCGCTCGACGCAGCCTCGGGCGACTTCCTGGGTCTCGTCGGTGGAATCGTCCAGCAGCTGGACCTCGAGCAAACCGGACGGATAATCGAGACGCGAAATGGCCTCGACCAGGCGCTCAACGACATAGCGCTCGTTATAGATGGGAAGCTGTATAGTTACCTTCGGCCAAAGGGTCGGTTCGGCGGGCTTAACGGGGATGTTGGCGCGGTGCTTGGAGTAGCAATAGACTAACCAATAGCGATGCAATCCGTACGCCGCGAGCACCCCGAGGACAAGGAAGTACGGGATCACGATGGCCAAATCGAACGCATTCAGCTGATAAATTCCGCTGAACGGATCTCGGCGGGAATCAGTGAGCCGTGACCAAGAGCCCAGCCAGCCTTGGACCGCCGCCATCCTCAAGATGACATCAGCGCCGAACAAGCCCTGCATTCCTCCTCAACGTGAACGCTTCCCCGTGGAACTTTTCCCGGCCAATCTATTCTCAGCGAATTTGGCGGGCCCGATCGATGACTAAGGCCCCTCAGCCTTCTTCCACGCTGCGTCGGGGTATTGCTTCGCAAACTTCCGTAGCCATTGCCGGCGCACTCGTCCTGGAAACCCTTTTCGCCCTGATGGCGCGCCTAGGCAACTTGAAAGTGGAGGTCATCGAGACGATCGCTCTGGCCTTGGCCGCCGGCATAGTGTATTTCATCGCGCTATACGTCCTCGAGCACTCCTCAAAAAGCCGCCCGACACTTTGGATTGTGGTAGCCGGCGCGGTGGTTTTTCGCCTGACACTTTACTCGCTCACGCCCGCACTTTCCACCGACATTCAACGTTATCGCTGGGACGGCCGCGTCCAGAAGGCGGGCTGGAACCCGTATGCCCTGGCGCCGAACGATCCCCGGCTGGCCTACCTGCGCGATCCAGGCTGGGTCATCATGCCGGGACCGGAAATTCCATCCATGTATCCTCCGCTGTCGCAACTCGTCTTCCGGCTCGGAGCACGCCTGTTGCCCGGAACAATGGCGTTCAAACTGCCTTTTGTTTTGGCGGACCTCCTTGTGCTGGCGCTGCTGGCAACGTGGCTGCGATCCTACGCCGACGGGAATTTCCGGCTCGCTGTCTACGCTTGGAATCCGCTGGTTATCGTTGAATTCGCAGCCAGCGGGCATAACGACTCGCTGGCGATTGCGGCAATGGTTGCTGCGCTGGCGATTATAAAAAAGCGGCCAGGAGCACCGAATTTGACCCCGACGCAATCGGTCGCGTCAGCCATCACACTGACCGCAGGCGCATTGGCGAAGCTCTTTCCCATCACTTTGTTGCCCCTGGCATTGCGGCTTTCCCAATGGCCTCGAAAGCTTCGAGGCTGGTTCGCGCTAGGCGGAGCGGCGCTGGTCACTGCTGTGTGCGTTTGGCCTTATCGTTCCGCGCTCAGGCAGTTTCCGGAGATATTCTTTCGTTACCAGGCCATCTGGCAAGACAACAATCCCAGCCTCTACGCCGTACTGCTGTGGTCTTCCGGACACCAGGAGATCGCCGCGGGAATCGGCGAGGGCGTCGTGCTCGGTCTGGCGATCTGGGCCGCCGCGAGGAAAATCGAGCCGCTCAGGGCGGCGTTTCTGATCATCGGCGCCATTCTGATGCTCGCGCCCAATACGTATTCGTGGTACTTCACCTGGATTGTTCCGCTACTTTGCTTTTTCCCAAATCCCGCCTGGCTGCTCCTGAGTATTCTGCAATTTCTTTCCTACAAAGTGCTCATCGAATATCAGATCGATGGCATCTGGCATTTCGATCCGTATTTTCAGTGGCTCACCTATGTCCCGTTTTACGCGTTGCTCGCCGGCGGAGCGCTTCTGAATCGCCGCAGCCCACCAACCGTTGAAGCTTCGGATGAACGAAGGGCCGAGGGAACAGCCCGAGAGACAGTTTGATTGGCGGCCGCAAACGCCGGTTATATCGGTTGCCGATTAAACGATGATGGAAAGGCTGGCGGCGGGCTGCGGCGCAGGCGGCGGCATCTTCGAGCGATCCATGGGGCGGTACAGCGTATCGCGCTCCACGGGCACGCGGCCCGCTTCGCGGATCAGCCGTTCGAGCTGGGCGCGCGGTGTGAACTGCGCTGTGGTGGCGCCAGCATCGTGATAAATCTTCTCTTCCACGACAGTGCCATCGATGTCATCGGCTCCGAAACGCAGGGCAATTTGCGCCACGCGCGGCGTGAGCATGATCCAATAAGCCTTGATGTGATCGAAATTATCGAGCAGCAAGCGCGAGATGGCCATGGTCTTGAGATCGGTGAACCCGGTCGGCTTGGGTAAGTGCGCAAGCCCGGTGTTCTCGGGGTGAAACGCCAGCGGAATGAAAGCCACAAAGCCGCGGGTCTCATCCTGTAAAGCGCGTAAAGCCAGCAAATGCTCGACGCGCTCTTCATCGGTTTCGATATGGCCGTAGAGCATGGTGGCGTTGGAATGAAGGCCGATCTGGTGCGCCGTGCGGGCGATATTGAGCCACTGCTGGCCGCTTACCTTGTGGTCGCAAATAATTTTGCGCACGCGAGGATTGAAAATCTCCGCACCGCCGCCGGGAAGTGAGTCCACGCCGGCACCCTTGAGCGCGAACAGCGTATCGCGGATGGAGAGCTTGGAGATGCGCGCGAAGTAGCCAACCTCGACCATGGTGAAGGCCTTCAAGTGCACACCGGGGCAGCGCTCCTTGAGGCCCCGGATGAGGTCGAGAAAATATTCGAAGGGGAGATCGGGATGAAGCCCGCCAACCAAGTGAAATTCGGTTGCGCCTTCGCGCAGGCCTTGTTCGGCGCGCTGCCAAATCTCTTCGAGGGCAAACGTATATGCTCCGGGCGCGTCCGGGCCGCGGCCAAAGGCGCAAAGCTTGCAGTGCGCGATGCAAACGTTGGTCGGATTGATGTGCCGATTGACGTTGAAGTAGCAAACGTCGCTATGGCGTTTCTCGCGGACGTGATTTGCCAGCCAGCCCAGCGCCAGCAGATCGGGCGAGCGGTAGAGCGCCACTCCGTCCTCGAAGCTGAGCCGTTCGCCGGCCAGTACTCTGGCGGCGATGGGCTCCAAGCGAGCGTCATCGATTATGGGAGCCGAGGGTTTCATTCCAGGAAGCTGCGAGAAGCTCATGCACTCACCACAATCGCCTTAAAGACATCGTAGATCCTGAGAGGTTCTTCGCTTCGAAATGATAACAGTCGCACCGGCTGATTCCATCCGATCAGCGCGCGACAGCCACTGCAGCGCCCCAGAACAGCAGGAACAGCAGACTAATATAACCGTTCACCGCGAAAAACGCAGCATTCAGGCGCCGCAGATCGTCTGCGTGGACGAGCGAATGCTCGTAGGCGAGCAGCGCCGCGATAACCGCAATTCCCGCCCACGCGGGCCACGGCAAGCGAAAGCTGGCCGCCAGCCAGGCGAGCAGCGCCACCATGATCACGTGCATACCGCGGGCGATCAGAAGAGCTCGAGTGACGCCGAAGCGCTTAGGCACCGAATAGAGTCCGGCGCGTCGGTCGAAATCGAGGTCCTGGCAGGCGTAAAGCACATCGAAGCCGCCCACCCAGAGAGTCACCGCAGCGCAAAGAATCAGCATGCGGGGATCAAGCGCGCCGGCGATGGCAATCCATGCCGCGGCGGGCGACATTCCCAGGCAGAATCCAAGTACGAGGTGCGACCACATGGTGAAACGCTTGGTATAGGAATACAGAAAGAGGACCGCCAAGGCCACCGGCGAAAGCTCGAGCGCCAATCGATTCAGCCGCCAAGCCGCGATTATCAGCACGACGGCACTCGCAAACGTGAAGGCCCAGGCGAAGCTGATGGAAACAGTGCCGGTGGCCAGCGCTCGGTTGCGGGTGCGCGGATTCGCGCGATCGTAGCTCACGTCGGCGATGCGGTTCATGGTCATGGCGGCGGAGCGCGCGCTCACCATGGCCACCATAATCCAGACGATCTGCCGCACTGATGGCCACGCTTGGCCTTCGCCATAACGCGCGGCGAGTAGCGCCCCGGTGAGCGCAAACGGTAAGGCGAAAACGGAGTGTTCGAACTTTATCATTTCGCACACTGTAATCACAATACCGCATGAATAGCGGTTTTTATAGAGCATAACGTTATTGTTTCCAGTCATGTTGCCAGTTGCTGGCATATGAAGGCCAAGGTCAGTTTACTAGCCCGTGTGAATGACGGCACCGGAGCCTTTCCGCAAATACCCGCTGCGATCTATCGGCGTGCCATTCTTATGCCCGTCCAGCGTAAATCAGATGGTCGCTCCTTTGGCTTGAAAGACATCATCGGGTTCTATGCTCGCTACCCGGAGAATGGGAAACGTAAGTTCAGCCGCTTGGAAAAGACCCAGTGGCAGCTTACGCCCAGTTCACCCAAATTGAACAGGACTTCTCCCGCATTCAGAAGGGTCTTTTGCCGTTGAATCCGCCAGAACCAAAACCAGTGGCCAAAGAAGGCAGAGACATTCGTGCCTGCGCCAACGAGTACAAAACCAATCTCGTGACCTTGGGCTTGAAGCCCACTTCCATCGCCAAATACCGTAGCGCCATTGATGACTTCGTGGCTCTGTATACCCGAACTAAGACTTCCATTGATGACGTAGACCAGCAAGATATCATGAACTATCTGGCATGGATGAAAACGAATTTGAGACGGACGAAGAAAGGCGGAGACCCACAACACGCAAACCGTAATCGGGTTCAGTACGTGTCGGGTTTCTTACGACACTTCAATGTCCAGGCTCCGATGCCGATGGGTAAAATCAAGAAACCAGTTAAGACCCGACCGTGGAAGTACAGCAAAGATGTCATCAACTTTCTTTTGAACAAAGCTACTCGGGATCAGAAAGACCTGATTCATTTCCTGGTCAACACAGGTTCCGAGACGAAGAAACTGCATACGCGAAATGGAGTGATATCGACCTGAAGGCAGGTAGCATCAACGTCCACCCGAAGCCAGAATTTGCAAACCGGTATGGACTGGATGAGCGCGGATGGACACCAAAAGATAGTGAGAGCCGGGAGCAGGATATCGTCCTGGATCAAAATTTGTGGAGATCATGAAGAGCAGGAAGGCGAGAATGCAGACGAAGGATTCGGACCTTATCTTCCCAACATCGCGAGGAAACCCTGATCTTCACCTAATTAAGATCGTGCGTCGAGCCGCCAAAGCAGCAAAGTTTGAGGGCAAGATCAGCCTGCATGCTTTTCGCCGTACATTCGGAACCCTGATTGCCAAGACCTACGGCATTGAGCAAGCGCGAATCTGGCTGGGTCATGCGGATATTGCAACCACGCAGCGTTATCTAGCTGCGGATGAAATGAGCACGAAGGAATACCAGGGAAAATCTGCAAAGGCTTTTGCCGGAATTGGTGACTAAATGCGAAGAGTTAAAACACTCCATCCAAGCAAGGGAATTTCAAACTTCGTGACACTGGCTCAAGTGCTGAAGTCACTGCCGATCAGCGAGCGCACGGTGTACCGCTACCTGAAAGCTGGCAAGCTGCGAGCCTATAAATTCGACGGCATGCTGATCTTCAACACGGCCGACATTGAGGCATTTCTGAAGCGTCGGAGTGTTGGCGGCGGTGAGACGGCAGCCATCGTCAAAGATGTGCCGCCGACTGCGTCTGAAACCAAAACTGACAGATACGCAGGCAACCGCATTCTTTGCTGAACTAAAACAGCGCGGCGGTGAGGCAGCTGAGGCTCTTCGAGCCGGTGACGTGAAACGTTATGCTTTGTCCGGGGTTAGCAGTTTACGTGCCGTCGCGATCAGGGAGGTGTGGTCGAAAATATTTTTGCACACGCAGTGTGGTGTGTAAGGTGAGACCACCACGGCCGGCACGCGGATGTCCGTATCGGTCGAAATGAAAAGGGGGCAAGGGTGGATCGGGCTGGTTTTTGGCGACGTCGCCAGGCCACGGCTGGGTCGCCACAGGCGGTGGCACGTGATCGTATAAGCCGCCACTGCAACACCTTTCCCGGGTCATCGCTGTAACTCCTGTAGGACTCAGCGAACCCCCAGCATCGTCGGCTCAGTGGCGCCCCTGTCTTTCTCCTCGGGTCGGTAAAACATTTGCCTGTAGACATCGTCATAGTCGTGGCCGGGATCGCGTAACTCCGCGACTGCAGCCGCATTGCATTCGACGTGATGAACGGACCCGCTTTTGTCCTGATTGGACAGCTGTTTATCGCCAACCCCTTCGACGTTCTCGATTCCGGAATATCCAAGCATATGATCGAAGGAACGATTCTCGAGCATCAGGACGATCAGGTGCTTGATTTGACAAGATGGAGTGGTGCACCCGCTTGTGAGACAGTGGACGACTTCTGGTTATTTTGTCTGGTCATAGACCAACTGAGATGGACCTGAATCTCCTACTTGGGTGTTTGTGGTGCGGATCATAAGGTCTCATTGCGCTCTATAGAATGAATTTCATTGCCTATCGGATAGCGCTCCAGCCTTCAGCCCCAGATTTCGCGGCCGCAATCGCTGGGCTACGCGCTTCTGGGCGAGGCGAAGCCAAACGCCTAAATCCAGTATTCCCGTCGGATCAAGAAAGGGATGGAATTTTTGCGTAGCACAACTCCCAGAGGAAACGGGGAACAACGGATAGGCCGGACCTACGGAGCAACCTCGTCGGTCCTCGACCCTACCGCATGCGCAGCAATCAGGACAAATGCCGGGCACCGTTCAGGTGTTCACATGATTGACCGGAGACGGCGCTTAGATTAAATGAGAATTCTCGTCGCGGCGGAGCCTCGGCCCACTTCCCGTTATTGTGAAAGCGGACTACGGTCCCACTCGGGTGCTTCGGGAAGCTGGCTCGGGGCTCGGAGAAAAACGATGCGTTCTTCCCTGGTAGCAAATAAGGTCAAACAAGTCAGCGAAGCCGACACCGCCGGGGACAGCTCAAACACCACGTCCTTGACAAGCAGATCGGACGCAGGATTTTTGTTGCTTGACGCTGCGCTCAAGCCGCTGTACGTCAACGCACAGGCGAGCGAGATCCTCTTTCATCCAGAAAAGCGCACGAAAGCGAAGGATTTCGCCGAACAACTGGCCTCGAAGGTTCGCACGATAGTTGCAAACGGAGGGTCCAACGGCAGCATCTCCGTTTGCAACGAGTTTGTGTCCGGAAGTAGGCACTACCACTGCCGGTTTTTTGGCGTGTGGCTGCCGGGCGACAACTCAAACGGTTCGAAAGGATCCTCGTGGGCGCTCCTCCTCGAGCGTGGTCCTCAAGCCGCTGCAGACATTCTCAATATCTGCCACAACTACCACCTGTCGCAGCGGGAGGGGGAGGCCGTGCAGCTTCTGGTTGAGGGTTTAACTAACAAAGAGATCGCCACCCGAATGGCGATCAGCCCTGACACTGTGAAAGTCTTTCTCCGATTTGCGATGATGAAGATGGGGGTTTCCTCGCGCTCAGGAATCATCAGCAAATTCATCCACGTTAAGACCTAGATCGGAGTCATGTTTTCTTGCCCGCGGACGCCATCCCAGTAGCCTATCCGTGGGCTAAGTCAACGAGAGAATAGCGGTGCGGGAACGAGGTCGGCATTCCCCAGAACCCATAAAGTTACGGACAGCGCGGCCCAAGCGCCTGCACGGGCGATTTCCCTTTACCGCTCAGTTGGAGCTAAACCAACTCTCCGCGGCCGGCAAGCCTCGCCTGAGTGCGCGAGTGCTGCACGGCAAAACCGAGAATATCAGCTCAGGGGGTGTGTGTGTTGGCGCCAAACAGCCCCTGAAAAGTTCCAACCTAGTCCGCTGCGAGCTTCGCCTGCCCGGGGTTCCCGCCCGTATCCCTTTTTTGGCGCAAGTGCGATGGACGGAGAAACGCTCCGGCGCAAACCCATTTCGGGCTGGTTTGCGGTTTGTCGTTTAGCAACCCTCCGTGCCCTTCGACCCTGCTGCGTTGGTTCCATACGCCACAACGTGTAAGCCAAATGAATTAAGCCATCTGGGTTACCCAGATCCGGGTTAACCATCCTGGGCTACCCAGCACTGGGCATGGACTTTCTCAGGCCAACTTTTTAT
>Ga0209804_1002688_pt1 | contig 10626 bp, 14 predicted proteins | sample GraSoiAngelo_139_FD_185896 | JGI IMG/M metagenome (GOLD analysis project Ga0209804, IMG submission 185896) | Grasslands soil microbial communities from the Angelo Coastal Reserve, California, USA - 14_0929_12_20cm (SPAdes) (version 2) | ecosystem: Environmental > Terrestrial > Soil > Grasslands ... | reverse complement strand
TACATGGCGGTCAGGTCCTCACGGAACCTCGTCGGGAAATCGGACGGTCCGGTCAGGAACGCCGTGAACAGCTCCTGCATGTCCGTCCCCAGCGCGGCCGGGAGGGCGAAGCGCCAGAAGGCGGTCAGGCCGACCCAGAGGAACAGGAGGAGCGCCGCCATCCAACGGATGACGCGGGCGGGCCCGTCGACCCGCGCCGCGCTGTCCCAGATGATCCAGCCGAGGAGGGCGACGCCGACGAGGTCCATGCCGAGCGCGGCCCAGAGGATCCGGCTCGGATTCACGGGGCCGAGCCCCCCGATCACGTTCACGAAGACGGCGAGGACGAGGAGCAGGTTCGTCCCGAGGAGGAGGGCGGACGCGATCCACAGGAGGCCCTCGGGTCTCGGCCGGGCGGACCGCGGGCGACCGCCCAGCGCCTCGAGCAACGCCGTCCGGAACGATCGGTCCGAGACGGGGTCCTCCCAGTCGTCCATCGCGCGGGCCCAAGGCCCTCCTACATTGAATTCGTTTCGAGGAGCCGTTATCATTTCGATGACCGTGCAAGAAAGGCTATCCCCCGGGTCGCGGTGGCTCCGTATGAGGTATCGAATTGGTAAATCCCCTGTTGGGCATCCTCGCCGTCGTCCTCGTCACGTCCGCGGGAGCGGGAGCCGTCCTGCACGCGGCCGGGACCCCGAACCCCGCGAATGCGGCCGGGGGCGAAGCGTGCGGCCATGAGTTCAACAACGCCCAAGGTCACAATTGGACCTGGTCCCACGCCGAGGCCGGCGAACACGATGCGACGTCCAACCATACGAACAACGCGGTCTGCGACCGAGAATCCGGCGAGACGCCGGGTGATTCGGGCACCGGAGACCACGATCAGAACGAAACCGAGGACGAGGCGTCCCTCTGAGGACGCCCAGTCCCCCTTTATCACCGGAACTCGCACGATCTCGCCAGGACCTCGAGAGAACCAGGCTGACTAGTCTCGTGGATCAGACGGATCGGATTGCCTTTGAGATATTCCAAACGGCGATGACCCTGTGATCTCGGATTCGATTGAAGTGCTTGTCGTTCGAGATGAGAACGGCCCGTTCTTGGAGGCACGTGGCGGCGTGAAGGACGTCCGCGGGATCCGGAGTGCCCATGTACTGCGCGCAGACACGGACGTAGTTGTCGTCGACGTGAACGAGCCGAGTTCGGCTCGTTAGGACCGAAGCGAGCCAGGCCGCGGTCTGAGATCGGAATTCTTCGGCATATCGGAGCATCTCGTCGACCCAGTGCTCGTTGCCGACGAGTCCCACGTCGTCCCGGCCGAGTAGGTCGAGGAGGAAGCGAAGGGTCTCGGTCTCCTTTCGGGGATCCTTGATCGCGGCTACGAAGACGTTCGTGTCAAGAAGATACGTCCGGGTAGGCCTTGCGGATTCGGGCACGGATTTCCTCCCGCACCTTTCGGACAATCGCGTCCACGTCCTTCCCCGTCAGCTCCTTCTCCAAACGCGAAGCAATGGCTTCGACGTCCAGCTTCTGAAAGACGATGCGTCCCTCCTCGGCGGCAGCGACGAGGAGTTTCGCCCCCTCTCCGATGCCCGCGGCATCGCGAATCGCCTTCGGAATCACGACTCGGCCTGCCCGGTCCACGGAAACAAGTTCGGCCATCGACGATCCTTATGCCACAATGGCATATCAACATATGTATGGTAGAATGGTAATAATTTTGGATCTAGGACGCGAGTGAGACGACATGGCCTTCCGGCACGAAAGACAACTCCATTCACACTGTTACCGAATCGACGGTCGATCGAGGGCCTCGAGGGTCGCCAGCGCTAAGTAGCGGACACAGCATTCCGTCTGGAGAACGGCGGGGAGGGAGACATCGTTGTCCGCGAGAGAGAACAAGGACCTGATACGGCGTTACTTCGAAGCGATTGATCGACCGAACGCGAGTCCGGACATCCTGGATCAATTCCTCGACCCCGAGATCGTCGCGCATGATCCGGTTCCCGGATTTTCAGGCGACCTCGGGGGGCTGAAGAAATTGTTCACGATGTTCCAGAGATCGACCCCTGGATATCACACGGTGGACGACCTGATCGCCGAAGGAGACAAGGTCGCGGGCCGTGTGACGGGTTACGGCACCCACGAGGGCGAACTGCTCGGCATTCCTCGGACAGGCAAAGAGATTCGGATGAGCGGGCTCGTCATCTGGCGCATCAAGAACGGCAAGATCGTAGAGACCTGGGTCCAGAACGACACGATGGGTTTGCTGCACCAGCTCGGGGTGTTGCCACCGGTCGGAAAACCCAGCGCTTAGTCTCCGATATGATGAAAGAGGTCTAGAGAACGTACTTATTCACCTACATGCGTGCAGGTCCGAGGGGATCTCGACATGGAGCAATTCGCTTTGATTGCAACGCATCCGCCAGACCAGTGTCCGACCGCCAACGAGACGATTCGGAAGTTTTTCCTGAATCGATCTCCGGAAATGACCAAGATCGCCGAGAAGCTCGGGGTCGAATACCTCGCAGGGCCCATCATCACGACGGAGCACAAGAGCTATTCGATCGTGAAGGCCAAGAATGTCGAGGCAGTTCGAAACTTCCTCATTGAGAGCGGCCTCATCCAGTGGAACAGCGTGGACGTCGTCCATGGCGTCCCGATGGACCAAGCCCTCGAGGAGATCAACAGACTCAAGCCGATCTACTAGCCTCGGCCCGCTCGTCGCGGTAGGCCTCCCAGGGTTTCTCGGAGTGCACAACAGGTGTTCACAAAGCCCATCAGTAGAGTTAAGTAATACCAGCGTATTACAATTCGTGTGCAGACAATCAGCCTCAAACTCACGAAAGAACAGGCGAAGCTGCTCGCGGCGGCGTCCAAGGAACAAGGCTTCCCCTCGAAGTCCGAATTCGTCCGGTATGCGATCGCTCGCGCCCTGGAAGACCTCTTGAGCGTGAAGACCATCGAGGATATCTTCGAGTCGCGCCGACAAATCCGGGCGGGAAAGACCGTCCCGCTTGAGCGACTGATGAAAGAGGAATGAGCGGCTGGCGTTCCGGGTTGAGTTCTCGGAACTCGCCGCGGAAGAGTTCCGGAAGCTGGACAAACCCGTCCGAGAGAGAATGGCCCGAAAGCTCCGGACGGTTGCACTGGACCCTGCTCGATACCTGACTCGTCTGCGATCCGTTGAAGCCTTCAAGATTCGAGTTGGCGACTACCGGGCTATCGTCGATGTCGACTGGCAACAGCGGATCGTCGATGTCCTAAGCGTTGGACATCGGAGTACCGTCTACCGGTAACGGTCTGAAGCGCCACGGGTAGCCGTCGCACTCGCATCAGATTGTCTCTCGAGCCTCTTCGGCCGTGTTTGCTACTCAACCGGAGGGTTGGAGCCAGACCGTGAAGGCCCACCGCTTGCCGCCTCGCTTCTCCAGGAGCGCTTCCAGCTCGGGCCAGGATCGGGAAGGTATCAAGAAAGTTCCGCGACCCAATTTCCGTCCGCCGGTGCGTTCAAGGAAGCCTATTTTGCGGCTCCGATACCTCTTCCGCTTGTACTTCCTCTCGGAACTGTATCCGTAGAGATCCCTTGAAAGCCTCACTTTCTCACGCTGATTGAGCCTGTCAAGTTGCAGGGTGACCAACTGATACGGCTCCAGCTGAAGCACTCTCAAGGAAGGCGCCAATGGCTTCCCCTTCAGGACCACGCCATCGCGCACAACGGATTCCAGGAACTGGGGATCGAGGGTCTCGAGTTCCGTCCGCTCCACGAGGTACGGGCTGACCGTCACATCGTGGCGAGCCCCGATTCGATATAGGTCTCGGGCAAGCTCCTCGTGGGAATCCCGAGGCGCGACAATCAAGAGGTCCAGGTCGCTCTCGGGTTGGGCCGTCTCGACGGCGACCGATCCGTACACAAGGGCCGACTTCACTTCTCTTCGATCCCCGAGGTAGCGCTGCACCTCCCGGAGACAGTTCTCAAACTTCACAGGATTCATTCGAGGACCTCCTGACAGATTCGCTCGATGCGGGAAGCTTTCTCGAACACGGATTCGAAGTCGTCCTGCTTCCAGTTCTTTCCGTACACGAACTTCGGTCGCAAGCGGGCCTCGATATCTTGGAAGTTCAGCCAGATTTCTTCCGTTCGCTTGCCGAAGACAGCCGGATTTCGCTCCAGCTCGTATCGGACTCGTTGATGCTTGTTGATGTGTACGTTGTGAGTTGCGGCGCAAGCGTCGATCAGATGAAAGACCGCAAGAAAGATCGACTCGACGCGCACTTGGGGCGGGTTTGCGTCCAGCTCGGCTCCTTTCTTGAAATCTTCGTGTTGCGCGAGGTGCCGGGGACGGGTCGTCATGTGTGTTATGATAACACACAACTATTTAATCCTTATAGTCGCTAGGGCGAATCGCATAAGGACTTCCAACAACATGAGGCACGAGGAAGTCTAGTTGAGGGATCAATTCTTCAGCGAAGAATCCGATGAACAGGACTAGGCTCACGCTCTTTTCAGAGGCTTCTGTCGAGAACGCCGCCGGAAAGTCGTCCTGTAACGCTCCGTGCAACCGCGATGACCCTGTGGTCTCGGATTCGATTGAAGAGCTTGTCGTTCGAGATTTAGGATCGTGTGGCCAGGGAAAACAGACTCAGAGTAGTATTTCTTTACTAGTACGTCTCGACGGACAGTCCCGGGATCCGCCCGAATGCGTGGTCTCGGGTGATGAGCCTCTGGCCGTGCCGCTTGCTGATCGCCGCGATGAACAAGTCCGGCGTGGACATCTCCTCGCCCCGTTCGATGAGGAGGGCGCCCAGGCGTCCAGCCTCCGTGTACGATTCCCGGTCGAAGTCCAAGAGGACGAGGGAATCCAGAAGGTCCTTCGCCCTCTCCAGGCTGCGGCCTCCTTGCAGATAGGCCCCGATGAGGACCTCCGCCGCCGCGGGCGCGGTGACGCAACGCGGCTCTCCCGAGGCGTCCAAGGTCTTCGCGAGTTCGATCGCCGCGGCTCGGTTCCTCAGGAGATCGACGAGAAATGTCGTCTCCAGGCTCGCCATCGGGTTCACTTCCGGCCGCGTCTCAGCTCTCGGGCGAGCTTCGCCCTCGACTGGCGGTCACCTGCTTCAAGGAAGGCGAGATAGCGGTCCATTTTCTCGCTCGGAAAATCCTTCCATGCCCCGGCGAATTCCAAGAGCGAGCGTCCCGTTCGGGCGAGCCGCCGCACGACCTCGCTGAAGCTCTCTCCCTCCCTCTTGAGGGCGGCCAGGGCGGCATATGCATCCTCGGAGAGGGTCACCGTCTTCACGGGCATGCGTGTGTTGATATCAACACACGTATATGAACGCTTCCAGCGAATCCCGTGGCCTCAACTCACACGATCTCTTCGATCATGAGCTCGTCGCCCTTCGGGCTCTCCGAGATCCGCTTCCCTCGGTCCGTGGCCCAGTAGCGGGTCGTCCCGGGCGCCTCCGCGGCCTTGATGAACGTCTTCGTCCCGGACGGATCCAGGGCGAGGGCCTCCAGCCGGACGAGGTTGTCCAGCTCCTCCATGATCTGCGCCGGGAGGACCGCCTTGAACTCGGAGAAGAGCTCGGCCTTCGACGACCCGAGGTTCCCCCGGACCGCGATGAACAGCAGGATGCGCTGGCGAAACAGGCGGCCACTGCGGCTCGCCCGGCCTTTCGCCAGGACCGCGTCGACGCTCAGGGAGACGATCGTCGAGAACGCGTCTTCGACGCCCTGCCCGGTCCGCGCGCTCGTCATGAACATGGGCGCCGTCGGGAACTCCTTCCGGAGCCAGGCCGTCTCCTCGGGTCCGATCGCCATGGAGTCCGCGCGGTCGATCTTGTTGAACGCGATGCCGACCGGTACCGGACCGGCGATCTTCGTCATGACCTCCATCCAATCCTTGATCAGGTGGAGGGTGTCCGGCCGCTCGACGTCGCAGACAGCGAGGACGCCCTGGGTGCCGAAGAAGAAGGGCTCCGCGAACACCTGACGCACGGAGTGTTCGCCCATGAGGTCGAAGAAGGCGATGTGGGCGAGGGCGATGTCCTCGCCGTCCAGGCCGATCTCCAAGTCCGTCGGGTAGACGCGGCCGCCGAGGGTGCCCGTGTACGCCTCCGCGAAGTGGTTCTTCAGATACCGCTCGAGGAGGCTCGTCTTGCCGACCCGCCGCTCGCCGACGAGGACGATCTTGAGTTGCATCTTGCGGATGCGCACGGCCGTGAGCAGGCTTCGTCCACGTGATAATCCCTGGCCCTCCATTATCACCACGGAGCGGCGTCCCCTGGGCCCCGACGCCGCCGGCGTGCCGGGAAAGGCTATATCCCGACGTCGAATTCCGACCCGAAGTTCCTCCTGGAGACGGTGCCCGATCGACCCGGACACGTCCAGCGGCACGCGGTCGACTCTGCGAAGATTCGCTCGAAGCTTCACTGGAAACCGCCCCAATCGTTCGCGGACGGGCTCACGGAAACCGTTCGATGGTTTCGCGAACACGAATCGTGGTGGAAGCCCATCAAGTCAGCGAGCTTCAAGAAATACGACGAAGTCCAGTATCGCGGGCTCAGAGAAACCACGCCTTCCTACAGCCTGGCTCCCAATCCAACGTGAGCGGAGGCATTCCGAGGCTCTGATCGAAGCACGCGGTTCGAATCGTTAAGTAGGCAAAGCGCATGTTCGCGCGAGAAGGCTCCTCCTATGGGTCTGTGGTCTCTCGACCGCCTTAGGTCGATGCTCCACGTCGATCGGACGGACTTGCCCGTCATCACTCTGTTCGCGGGGATCCTTGCATATGTCGTGGCGTACTCGGTCCTCACTTGGTTGAAGTACGAAAGCTATGGTATGTACGCCTGGGACCTCGGCGTCTATGACCAATCCATGTACTCGACCGTCCATTATGGCAGACTATTCTTTAGCACCGTCGAGTGGCCCTACACCATGTCGGTCGTCCCGGCCGGCACCCAGCTCGCCGTCCACTTCTCCCCGGTCTTGTTCCTCCTGCTGCCGATTTACGCGGTGTTCCCGAGCCCTGTGACGTTGCTCGTCTTGAAGACGATAGCTGTTGCACTCGGCGCGTTCCCCGTCTATCTCATGGGACGCCGCCGGTTTTCAAACCCATGGACGTCGGTCTTGGTGGGAGGCTCCTATCTGTTGCTTCCGGGCCTTCAGGGAGTCAACTGGTACGACTTCCAACCACACGCGTTCTTCGCGACCTCGTTCCTATTTGCCCTTTACTTTTTCGAAACGAGGAACCGGGCGTTGTGTCTCGCCGCCCTTTTGATCGGTCTGTCCACCATCGAGGTCGCCCCCTTCTGGGGCATCGCCATGGGACTGCTTGGGTTGTTTTCCGATCGAGTCGAGGTCAAGGCTCTCTTCCGTGATCGGGAATGGAAAAAACTTGTTCGATTGTTGCCCTCCCTCGTCGTCGTCATGAGCCTCCTATGGTTGGTCTTGGTCGCCATTCTTTCCGTCACCCTGGGATGGCAGGGAGCATTTCACCTGTCTACCACCCGCCGCTTCGCCTCCGCGGAAGGGTCTTCGATCCTAGCGGCTCTCCTGGACGACGTCCCCGGCAAAATCATCTTCTTCGCCCTCCTCTTCGGCCCCTTCGCGTTCACCGCCCTCTTCGACCCTCGGAAGGCCACCTTGGCGTTCATGTGGATTTTGGTGGCGACCATCTCCGAGTTCCGACCCTTCCATGAGTTGAGCTTGCAGTACGCGATTTTCGTCGTTCCCTTTGTGACCTACGCTTCCATCTCCGGTCTGTCCAGGCTCGCGGTCCGGTTCCACCCCCGGAAGCGAGCTTGGATGGGACCGGTCCTGGCCGCCTCCGTCCTCGTATCGTTTGCCGTCGGAAGTCCCCTCGGTCCCCTTCACATCGGGAATTATCCGGGCGCGGCACCATTTGGGATTCCAATCCCCACGGAACACGACGCGCTTCTGAGCCGCCTAGTGGATATGATTCCTCCGGACGGCTCCGTGTTGACCGACAACCAGATCTTCCCCCATGTCTCGAACCGGTTGGACGCGTTTGTCCTTCCTTTCGCTTCGACTTTCAATCGTCCTTCGGATTTCAATCGGACCCTTCAAGCATATTTTGTCCAGTCGTCCTATTGTCTCATCGATTCAACTTTCTATCCCGCAGGACCGACCTTGGTCTTAGAACGGATCGGGTTGTACGCCCGCTTCGGCATCTTGGCCAAGGCCGACGGAGTCGTCCTCTTCCGACAGAATTACTCCGGTCCGTTGGCCCTGTTCGTGCCCCAACTAGCTCAATTCGATTACCGCACTTTGACTCTTGAATCCGGTTCCGTCGTCGAGGATCCCTCTTCTCAATCCGGCCTCGTACTGTACGAGAACGCGACGACGACCGGCGGTTCCTTTTGGTTCGGTCCAGGGCTTTTCCTTGCGATGGGGAACTACTCGGTTTCCTTCCGAATGAAGATCGGAGGTCCGACGATGGGGTCTGCACTAAATCTGTCCGTGGTCGAACGCCCTGCCGTATTCACCTACGAGATGCGAGGATCAGACGCCATCGGCTACATCCCAGACGTGAGCCTGACGTACGGATCCGAATTGCCTCTGAGATCCGTCCGCCTCGTCGGAACGGATTTTTCGACCCCCGGAATCTACCAGGATTTCGTACTTCGATTTCGAGTCTCCGTTCCGGGACAATATGGGTTCGTCGGTGACAACCTCGCGCGGGGAGTCCCCCTCTATCTCGACTCGATCAAGCTCATCGAGGAGTCGCCTTGATCAAATCCCCCGACCTGGTGGATTTCTATGAACGCGAGGGCCTCGCCGCTCGCCGATACTCGGGCGCTCGATTCTGGGAGCGACGATACCACACAACGCGTCAGGCTATCGTCCAGGATTTTCTCGGAAGAGCCATCGGGCCGAAGACTCGTTTCGTAGACCTCGGGTGCGGTTCCGGAGAGTACCTCCGATTTGCCCGTCAGCTGACGCCCCATGTCTTTGGCCTTGACCTGTCGTTGAACTATCTTCATCGCAGTCGATCCCTCCCCGGGGCGCACCTCGTCCGTGGCGACGTTTGTCGAACCCCGTTCAACGACCATGCGTTCGATGTGGTCCTCCTCTCGGAAGTCCTGGAGCACGTTCCCGATCCGGACACTTTGGTCAGGGAACTCTTCCGTCTTTCCGTTCGAACCGTGCTCGTTTCGACCCCCAATGAGGGATTGATTCGGCGGATTTCACGAAGGTTGTTGCGTCCCTTCGTCGAGCGAACAGATGCCAGCGTGGGGCACATCTCCATCCTTCCCTTCGACAGCCTCCTCGCGAGGTTCCAAAAACCCGGGTGGTCGGTACGCAGGGCGTTCACCTTGCACATCTTCCCGCCTACGTTGGATCAAGCCAGCGTTCCCGCGTCCTTCGCTCCCCTCATCAGATTCCTTGAGCGCGCGCTCGACCTCATGTTCCCATCTTTGGGGACGATCTCGTTCGTGCTCGTCATGAACGACAGGCCGGAGGAATGGCCCGCTTCAAGATAGCCGTCTTCTTCAGTCCGGGTCCCAAAGTCTCAAGTAAGATCTCCCGGTTCCGAACGAATCTTGACCGGGCCGCTACGCGGGGACATTGCCGCCATTTCGTGTTGGATTCGGAAGAACCTCCATTCGCTCCTGGGTTGGTTTCACCGGCGGTCGCGGTGGGAACGGGCCGTGGGGCTGGCGTGTTTGGCCTATGGAATCGCGATGTCCATCCTCACCGCGCTTCGCGTTCCCGCCTTGAAGGCCGACGCCTGGGATCTGGGCTCATACGCCCAGGCCTTTTACACCACGGTATTCGATCATCGTTTGTTCTACTACACGATGGATCTGCCGAACAACCCGTCCGGGAGCCTCTTCGGAGCCCATTTCACGCCCTTCATGTTCCTTCTCCTCCCGTTTTTCGTCCTCGTCCCATCGCCGACTACTCTCCTCGTGATACAAGCGATGGCCGTTGGGGGCGGCGGGATTCCCATCTTCCTGCTGGGCCGACGGCGTGGCCTCTCCGAGCGAATGTCCTCGATCCTCGCGTTCGCCTACCTCGTTAACCCGCTCGTCATCGGAGTGAATTGGTTCGATTTTCACCCAGAGGCCTTTCTCCTGCCTTTCTTGCTCGTCGCATGTTACTGTTGGGAGGTCCGGCGTTGGTTCGGATTCGCGGTGGCCATCGCCCTGGCCTTGTCGACCATCGAGGTCGCCGGAGTCCTCGTTGCTACTCTGGGGACATTCTGGACGGTCGACATCTTCCTCGAAAATCGTCGTTTGCGTGCTGCCATCTCGAGGCTCGATTTTCGGGTTGCGATCCTTCTGACCTTCGTCGGTCTATCTTGGTTTTGGATCGGTATTCGAATGGTCTTCTACGTGAACCCAGCCAATGCCCTGATTTCCGGTGGGACCGGTTTCTGGAGAGTCTTGGGCGCCGCGTCTGTCGTCGACGTCCCCTTGCGTTCACTGTTGTCCCCCTTTTCCCTCATCGCGGCGCTCCTGGTGGATTGGCCCAGCAAGGTGGGATTCCTACTCCTGCTCCTGGGGTTTGTGGCCTTCTTGCCTGCCCTCCGTCCGCTCTCCCTCATCCTGCTCCTACCTTGGCTGGGCCCCGCATTGGCGAGCAACAATCCCGCCTTCTATTCTGCGGGGAATCAGTAC
>Ga0209804_1002687_pt1 | contig 10630 bp, 9 predicted proteins | sample GraSoiAngelo_139_FD_185896 | JGI IMG/M metagenome (GOLD analysis project Ga0209804, IMG submission 185896) | Grasslands soil microbial communities from the Angelo Coastal Reserve, California, USA - 14_0929_12_20cm (SPAdes) (version 2) | ecosystem: Environmental > Terrestrial > Soil > Grasslands ... | reverse complement strand
GACGTCCTGCCCGTCGAGGAGCACGCGCCCGGCCGTCGGCTCCTCGAGTCGCAGCAACAGACGCGAGGTCGTCGTCTTGCCGCAGCCGGACTCGCCGACCAGGCCGAGCGTCTCCTGGTGTCCGATCGTGAAGCTGACACCGTCGACTGCCTTCACGTGGCCCGTCGTGCGCCCGACGAGCAGGCCGCGGGTGACCGGGAAGTACTTCGTGAGGTTCTCGACCCGGATCAGCGGCTCGGCGATGGCTCGACCCTCCAGCACGCGGCCTCGTGCGCGGGCCCGACCGGCATGATCGGCGGATACTCGCGGCGGCAACGGTCGTCGACGTAGGCGCAGCGCGGCGCGAAGCGACAGCCGGCCGGCAGAGCGTGAAGCGGCGGCGGCTGGCCTTCGATCGAAGGTAGCCGCGTCACGCTTCCCTCCATGCGCGGCACCGAAGCCATGAGCGCCTCGGTGTAGGGATGCCGCGGCGAGCGGAAGAGCGTGCGCGTCGGTCCCGTCTCCACGATCCGCCCGGCATACATCACCGCCACGCGATCGCACATGCGCGCGACGATCCCGAAATCATGGGTGATGAACAGCATCGCGAGCCGGGTCCGTGCCTGGAGCTCCTTGAGAAGGGCCAGGTACTGCAGCTGGATCGTGACGTCCAGCGCGGTCGTCGGCTCGTCGGCGATGAGCACCCTGGGCTCGCCGGCGACGGCGATGGCGCCGACCACCCGCTGCTTCATACCGCCGCTCATCTGGTGCGGATAGGCGCGCATCCGTTGCTCGGGCGCGGCGACCTTCACGCGCCGCAGCGCCTCCTCGGCCCGGACCGCGAGCGCGCGCTCGCCGTCAGCGTGATGGAGCCGGAGCGCTTCGACGATCTGGTCGCCAATCGTGAAGACCGGATTCAGGGACGTCTGCGGATCCTGCAGGATCATCGAGACACGACGCCCTCGAACGTGGCGCATCTCGGACTCGCTCTTGGTGACGAGATCCTCGCCCTCGAGGAGTATTTGCCCCTCGACGATGCGGCCGGCCGGCTCCGGCAGCAGACGAACGAGCGAGAGGCCCGTCATCGTCTTGCCGCAGCCCGACTCGCCGACGAGCCCGAGCGTCTCGCCCTCGCGCAGGGCGAAGCTCACGCCGTCCACGGCCCGTACGACGCCCCAGCGGGTGTAGAGGTACGCCCGGAGACCCCGTACGTCCAGTACGACCGGCGCGGCGATCGCCAAGCGCCTGCCTCCTCAGACTTGCCTGAGACGCGGGTCCAGCCAGTCGCGGAGCCAGTCGCCGAAGAGGTTGAAGGCCAGCACGACCAGCATGATCGCGGCGCCGGGCACGACCGAGAGCCACCAGGCGCTCGCGATGTGGCTGCGGCCGTCGGCCACCATCTGGCCCCAGGACGGCGTCGGCGGCGGGATCCCGGCGCCGAGGAAGGAGAGCGAGGCCTCCACGATGATCACGAAGCCGATGTGCAGGGTCAGCAGCACCATGAACGTGTTCAGGACGTTCGGCACGATGTGCACGGCCATGATGCGCAGGTGCGAGCAGCCGTGGACGCGAGCCAGCGCGACGAAATCGCGCGCCTTCACGGCGAGCACCTCGCCGCGAACCACGCGGGCGAAGCGCGCCCAGATGAGGACGGTGATCGCGATGGCGATCGTCTGGAGACCTTGCCCGAGGCTGACGGCCAGCAGGAGCGCGATCAGGATCGTCGGAAACGTCAGGGTCGCGTCGACCACGCGCATCAGGACGCTATCGACCCGGCCGCCGAGATAGCCGGAGACGATGCCGACCATCAGCCCGATACCGCCGCCGGCCAGCAGCGCCACGGCGGCCACGATCAGGCTCACGCGCGCGCCGTAGATCAGACGACTCAAGACGTCGCGGCCCAGGACGTCGGTCCCGAGCAAGTGCTTGGTGCTCCCGCCGGCTTCCCACGCAGGCGGCCGGAGCTTGTCGGGCAGCGATTGCTCCGTGGGCGAGTGCGGCGCGATCAGCGGCGCCATCAGGGCGACCAGGACGAGGACGGTGATGATGACGAGCGAGACCCACGGCATGCGCGCGAGGTCGCCGCGTGGCCGCGGCAGAGCCGATTCGTCGGCCGCCGTCGAACCGGCGAAGCCCGCGTCGATGCGCTCCTCGACCCGCGCCATCACGCGTACCGGACCCGCGGGTCGAGGTAAGCGTAGACGATGTCCACGCCGAGGTTGACGCCGAGCACGATGATGCCCTTCAACAAGATCACCGCCTGCAGCAACGGGTAATCCCTGAAGATGACCGCCTCATAGGTGAGCCGGCCGACGCCCGGCCAGGCGAACACGGTCTCGGTCACGATCGCGCCCGTGATGAGGAGCGCGAAGTAGACGCCGAACAGCGTGGTGACGGGGATCAGCGCGTTGCGCAGGCAATGCTTCCAGATCACCACGGTCTGCGACAGCCCCTTGAGCCGCGCCAGCTTCACGAACTCACTGCCCATCACCTCGAGCAGGCTCGAGCGCACCAGCCGCATCATCCCGGCGACCAGGAACAGCCCGAGCGTGATCGCCGGCAGCACGTAGTGGCTGGGGCCGCCCATGCGCGAGGACGGCAGCAGCCCGAGCTTGATGCTGAAGACGTAGATCAGCACGATGCCGAGCCAGAACGACGGCGTGGCGATGCCGAGCACGGCGACGGCGCCCGAGATTCGATCGACGATCGTGCCGCGGTAGACCGCCGCCAGGACGCCGAGCGGGATCGCGACGACAAGCGCCCCGACCATCGCCAGCGGCAAGAGCTGGAGCGTGTTCGGGAGGCGCTCGAAGAAGACTTCGGTCGCCGGCTTGCGGTAGCGGATCGACTCGCCGAGGTCGCCGCGTAACGCCCCGGAGAGGAAGAGATAGAGCTGCTCGTGGACCGGCCGGTCGAGCCCGAGCGCCCGCAGCAGGTGCGCGCGGTCCTCCTGCGTGGCGTCCTCACGCAGGAGCAGATCCGCGGGATTTCCGCTCACGCGCGCCAGCGCGAAGATGATGAGCGCGAGCACGAACAGGAGCAGCACGCTCTGAGCGAGACGCCGGAGGATGAAGCGCTGCACGATGCCCGCCTCAGGGCCAGGGCTTCGCTTCCGGGCGCGGCATGCGCTCGGTCACGTCGCCGAACTCGTGGCGCCCCGGGATCGGTTTGAAGTACCCGACGCTCTTGGGATTCACCGCCCAGGTGCCCATCCCCTCGACGATGGGCACCGCGATCCAGCTCTTGGCCACGAGCTCGATCATCCGGTTCGTCGCCGCGGTGCGCTTGGCGTCGTCCTTCTCGGCGACGATCGCCTCGTACGCCTTGTCCGCATCCACGCAGAGAGCCGGACAGCTCTGAGGATCGCCGAAGACGTGCTGGACGCCCTTGGACACGAAGGTGGTCGCATAGCGCGGGATGGGCTCGGGGCGCCCGGCGGTGCGGTACATCGACGCCGTTCCGACCAGCCCCTTCTGCTCGCCGCGGCCCATCGGGTCGAACGCGCCCCATTCGACGGTCTTCATCTCGACCTTCACGCCGATCTTCTCCCAGAAGCCGGCGACGGCCTCGCCGATCGGGACCATGAACGGCGTGCCGGGCAGCGCGGTGTTCCAGAACGTCATCTTGAAGCCGCTGCCGTGTCCGGCCTCGGCCAGGAGCTGCTTGGCCCGTGCGGGATCGTAGCGCAGCGCCGTGCGCGCCCAGTCCTCCCACCGCGGGACGGTCATGTCGCTCGAATATTTGAACGCCGCGAACGGCATCGGCCAGCGCGCTTCCTTGACCATGACGTGGTCGATGATCTGCTGCCGGTCGATCGCGAGCGAGAGCGCCTCGCGCACGCGGACATCGTTGAGCGGGGAGGCCTTCGCCTCAGGCCGGTAGAGCCCCCAGAACTGATAGACGGCCTGCATCGTGCCCGGCACGCTGACGATCTTCATCCCGCCGGCGCGTGCCTCCTTGACCGCCTCGGGCCCGATGCTCGCGATGGCCGCTTCGCCGGTGCGCACCATCGCCAGCCGTGTGCTCTGCTCGGGCACCAGCAGAAGCGTCAGGCGCTTGAACTGCGGCGTGCCGCGCCAGTGCGGATAGGTGACGGCCTCGTACTCGATGCGATCGCCCGGGACGCTCCGGACGAACTTCCACGGGCCGCTGCCGACCGGCTTGTCGCGAAACCCCCTGGCGCCCACGGTCTCGATGTACTTCTTGGGCATGACCGAGCCTTCCATGAAGACGGCCCGGGAGAGGCTGGCCGCGAACTGCGGGATGACACCTTTCGTGTAGACACGGACCGTCAGATCGTCGACGACCTCGATCCGATCGACCGCCCGCCGCAGCGCGGCGGCGCCCGACGAGATCGACTCGGGCGACATGACCCGCTCGAGACTGAACTTCACGTCGTTGGCGGTGACCGGGTCGCCGTTGTGGAAACGCTGGCCCTTTCGCAGATAGAACGTCCAGCTCTTGCCGTCGGAGGCCAGCTCCCAGCGCTCGGCGGCGCCCGGGCCGATTCCGCCGTTCTCGAGGTCGAATCCGACCAGCGAGTCCCAGATCGGCGCGTGGTAGTGCGCGTGCGGCGCACGGGTGTCCATGATCGGGTCCATGACTTGGGCGCCCAGCGTATCCAGGGCGATGACGAGCGTGTCCTTGTCGGCGGCGGCATCCGCCGATGAAAGCTCGCCCGCGACCAGAAGACCGCTCAGCGCCAGGGCCAACAGGCTCCATGTGCGCATCTTTTTCTCCTTGATGAGGCGCGCCTCGGCCGGCGGGGCCCCAGCCCCGCGACGGCCTGCAGCACGCACAGCCTCCGGGGATGAGCTCGGCGAGTGTGTCGTGTCGAGCCGGTGCCGCATTCTTCACAACCCGACCGCCCGGTGTCAAGCCGGCGGGATTCCACGGGTCGCGCTGGACCTATGGCCTATTGCGCCGACGCCCGGCCCACGCTCGACGTGCAGGACCCGCAGAAGCTCGAGTTGGACACGGTCGGCGACCCGGTCCTGGCCCGCCCGGAAGTAGCCGGGCGCCACGTTTCATCTCCGTCTCATCGTCCGCTCATCCGCGCGGCGTACCGTGCAGCGTATGTGGTGCGCGCCGCAGGCCGTCGCGGAGCCGGGGCCCCGCCGGCCGCGGCACGCCTCTAGACTATGGAAGACCTGACGCGGTTCGGTCTCGCGTTGCTCAGCGCGCCGATCGTGGTCGTGGCGAGCGGCGTCTTGCTCGGTCTGATCGGCCGCTGGATCAAGGGGCGCCGCACCTAGCATCGCTCGCGCTCCCGTGCTACGCTCCTCGCCTCCGGACCCGAATTTCCTCGACGACGAGGAGTAGGTGGAACGCACCGCGTGACGAACCTCGAGGTTCGAGATCCCCGCCTGAGCGAGATCGTCGGCTCTGATGTCACGTTCGAGAAGCTCACCGGCGGTTGTCTCTTCACCGAAGGACCGCTCTGGCATCCGCGCGGGCGCTTCCTGCTCTGGAGCGACATGCCGGGTGATCACCTGCGCCGGTGGTCGGCGACCGACGGCGTGACGACGTTTCGAAAGCCGTGCGCGAAATCGAACGGGCTGACCTGGGACCGTCGGGGGCACCTGCTCGCCTGCGAGCACTCCACGAGCCAGGTGACGGTGACACTCGCCGACGGATCCACGCAGCCGATCGCCACGCACTGGAACGGCAAGCAGCTGAATAGCCCCAACGACATCGTGTGCGCGGCGGACGGCTCCATCTACTTCAGCGATCCGCCCTACGGCCGCGCCGAGTTCTTCGGTGTCCCCCGCCCTCAGGAGCTGGGTTTTCAGGGCGTCTTCCGCGCGGGGACAGATCCGAGATCGCCGGTCTTGCTCGTGGACGACTTCGATCGGCCAAACGGGCTCTGCTTCTCGCTCGACGGCCGCCGGCTCTTCGTGAACGACACGGCTCGCCAGCACATCCGCGTCTTCGACGTGAAGACCGACGGCACCCTGGCGGGCGGGCGCGTGTGGGCGGAGACGAAGGGTGAGGGCAAGGGCGCGCCCGACGGAATGAAGCTCGACTCGCAGAGCAACGTCTATTGCTGCGGACCGGGCGGGATCCACGTCTTCAGCCCCGAGGCCGTCGATCTCGGCGTCATTCGGGTGCCCGAGCACACGGCCAACATGGCCTTCGGCGACGACGATCTCCGCTCCCTTTACATCACGGCTTCGACCTCGGTGTACCGTATTCGCGTGCGTGTCCCGGGGCTGCCGGCGCTCTGAGCGACACCATCGCCCGGGCGAAACGACTCGCGATAGGAGGCTCTGCCATGCTGCACGTCTTCATACTGCTCCTGGCCACGCTCCTGGCGCTGCCGCTCGCCGCCGAGGCGCAAAAGCCGATCAAGGTCGGCATGCCGATGCCGCTCTCCGGCCCACCGGCCCTCTTCGGCGAGCCCGCGTCGAAGGGCGCGCAAATGTTCGTGGAGGAGCTCAACGCCAAGGGCGGCGTGCTCGGCCGCAAGGTCGAGCTGCTGGTGCGCGACTCCAAGGCCGACGCCAACGAAGCAGTCCGCGTCGCCCGCGAGCTCATCCTGAAAGAGAACGTCGACTTCCTGGTCGGCACCCTGACGTCCGCCGAAGGGCCGGCCGTCTCGGCCATCGCCAAGGAACAGAAGATCGTCTTCATCGCGCCGATCCCCAAGACCGATCAGCTCACCGCCGCCGACAAGCTCCATCCTTACGTGTTTCGCGTGGCGGCGACCACGACGATGGAAGGGCGGAGCGCGGCCGAGATCGTCGCCAAGTGGCCGGTGACGCACGTCGCGACCATCAGCTTCGACTACGCCTACGGCCAGGACGTCACCAAGGCGTTCGTCGAGCACCTGAAGAAGATCAAGCCGAGCGTCCAGATCGTCGACCAGCAGTGGCCCAAGCTCGGCGAGCAGGACTACAACCCGTTCATCAACGCGCAGATGGCCAAGAAGCCGGAAGCGATCTTCTCGTCGATCTGGGGCGGCTTCTTCGTGACGTACTCGAAGCAGGCCAAGGCGCTCGGCGTGTTCGACGCCATCAAGTACAACTTCATCGGCGTCGGCGAGGCGGCGACGCCGGAAACGACGAAGTCGATGGGCGCGGACTATCCCGTCGGCATCTGGGGTAACTCCTACGACGCGTTCTACTGGGGCGAGACGCCGGGCCATCGGGACTACACGGCGCGGCTGTCGAAGTACCTGAAGGACGAGTACCCCTCGTCGTGGGCGATCCAGGGCTACATCGGCATGCAGTTCCTGACCGAGGCGATCAAGAAGGCGGCAAGCGCCGACTCCGACAAGGTCGCCAAGGCACTGCTCGGCCTCACCGTCGAGACGCCGATCGGCCCGCTGACGATCCGCGAGAAAGATCATCAGGCCAACCGCGGTCAGCTCTACGGCAAGACGGTCAAGGACCCCAAGTATCCCTTCGCGATCATGAAACCGGTGACGTACGTCGATCCGTCGAAGTTCATGGACTAGGTAGGTGCCCGACGCGTCGTTTGTCTTCGCGCAGAGCCTGAGCGGCCTCACGGCCGCGATGTTCCTGTTTCTGATCGCGTCGGGCCTGTCCTTGATCTTCGGGGTGCTGCGCGTCCTGAACTTCGCGCACGGCACCTTCTACATGCTGGGCGCGTATCTGGCGTACCAGGCGATGCTGTGGCTCGGGCCAGGCCCGGGTCGCTTCTGGCTCGCCGCCCTCGGCGCGGCGCTCGGGATCGCGCTGCTGGGCGGCGTGGTCGAGCGCGTGCTCTTCCGCCATCTGTACGGGAAGGAAGAGCTCTACCAGCTCCTCTTCACGTACGCGCTCGGGCTGATCCTCAGCGATGCGGCCAAGATCGTCTGGGGCACGCAGCAGAAATCCGTGAGCCGTCCACCCGAGCTCAGCGGCTCCTTCTCGCTCTTCGGCGCCACGATCCCCCAGTACAACCTCTTCATCATCGTGCTCGGCCCGAGCATCGCACTCGCCTTCTGGTTCGTCCTGCAACACACGCGCGCGGGCCGCTTCATCCGGGCCGCCGCCCTGGACCGCGAGACGCTCGGCGCGCTCGGGGTCAACGTCGACGCGCTCTACACGTGGGTGTTCATGCTGGCGTCGTTCCTGGGCGGCCTGGGCGGTGCCTTGATCAGCCCGATGCGTGCGACCACGCCGGGTATGGACACCGAGGTGATCGTCGAGGCGTTCGTGGTCGTCGTGATCGGCGGTCTCGGCTCGCTCTGGGGGACCTTCCTCGGCGCCGTCGTCTACGGGCAGGTGCTCTCGTTCGGCATTCTCCTCTTCCCGCGCTTCTCGATCTTCGCGGTCTTCGCCCTCATGGCGGCGGTGCTCATCATCCGCCCGTGGGGTCTCCTGGGACGCCCGATCCAGTGAGCGTGCGCGGGCTTGCGGGCATCCTCGTGTTCGTGGCGGCCCTGCTGGTCCCCGCGCTCGGCTCGCGCTTCTACACGTTCCTGGCCAACGACGTGGTCATCTGGGCCCTCTTCGCCACCAGCCTGAACCTCCTGGTGGGCTACACGGGGCTCGTCTCCTTCGGCCACGCCGCGTACTTCGGCGTCGGGGCGTACGTCACCGGCATCCTGATGAAGAAGCTCGCGGTGCCCTTCCTGCTCGCGTGGCCGGCCGCGGGAGTGTTCGGCGGGGCGTGCGCGCTCGTCTTCGGCTTCTTCTGCGTGCGCCTCACGCGCATCTACTTCGCGATGCTGACCCTGGCCTTCGCGCAGATCGTGTGGGCGATCTGCTTCAAGTGGAACGAGCTCACCGGCGGCGAGCAAGGGATGCCCGAGATCCCCTACCCGGACTTCGGCTGGCTCGAGCGGTTCGGCGCGAGCGTGCCGCTCCTCGGCGGCTGGCGGACGGCCGAGTACTTCTACTTCCTCTCCGTGGTGCTGGTCGGGGCGAGCCTCTGGGCGCTCCATCGCATCGTGACCTCGCCCTTCGGCCGCATGCTGACGACCGTCCGCGAGAACGCCGAGCGGGCCGAGTTCATCGGGGTCAACGTGCGGCGCTACGAGCTCTCCGCCTTCGTGCTGGCCGGCACGTTCGCCGGTCTCGCCGGCGGGCTCTTCGGCATCTTCAACCGCGGCGTGTTCCCGGACTTCGCGTACTGGACGAAGTCGTCCGAGGTCCTGATCATGACGCTCCTCGGCGGCATGGGGACCTTCTACGGCCCGAGCGTCGGCGCGCTCGTGCTGATCCTCCTCAACCAGCAGATCGTTTCGTACACCGAGTACTGGCCGCTCGTGCTGGGGACCGTCCTGGTCGTGCTCCTGTTCGGCTTCCCCGGCGGAATCGCCGGGGCCGTCGGCGCGCTCTCCGGACGCCTCGTTCGTCGAGTCCGCAGTGCTTGAGGTGCGCGACCTCATCAAGGTCTTCGACGGCTTCGTGGCCGTCGGTGGCGTGAGCCTCGATGCGCCCCGCGGCAGCATCGGCGCCATCATCGGTCCCAACGGTGCCGGCAAGACGACGCTGTTCAACCTGATCACGGGACATCTGCGACCCGATCGCGGCCACGTGAAGCTCAACGGCCGCGACGTCACCGGCATCGCCCCTCACGACCTCTGTCGTCTGGGGCGCTCGTTCCAGCGGACCAACATCTTCCCGCGCCTCACCGTATTCCAGAACGTGCAGGCGGCGTTTCTGTCGCATCGGGGACGCGGCTGGAATCTGATGGCGTCTGTCGAGCGCCTCTACCGGGACGAGACGCTCGCGCTGCTCGAGTCGATCGGGCTGACCGATCGGGCCGGCGAGGTGGCCGGCTTCCTGTCGCACGGCGGCCAGAAGCAGCTCGAGCTCGGGCTGGCGCTGGCGCTGGAGCCCGAGATCCTCCTGCTCGACGAGCCGACGGCCGGCATGTCCGCGACCGAGACCCGCGAGGCGATCCGGCTCATCGAGCGCATCGCCCGGGAGCGCGGACTCACCCTGCTCTTCACCGAGCACGACATGGAGGTCGTGTTCTCGATCGCCGAGAGGATCACGGTGCTCCACCAGGGCCGGGTGATCGCCGACGGCCCGCCGGCCGAGGTCCGACGGGACGAGGGCGTCCGCCGCGTCTATCTCGGAGAACGGCACTGATGGCCGCCAATCGCGATCCCATTCTGGCGGGTGCTGTTCGGCGTATCGCTCCGGGTCGCGCCCGGCGAGTGTGTGTGTCTCCTCGGCCGCAACGGTGTCGGCAAGACCACGACCATGCGATCGATCATGGGGCTCACGCCGCCGTCGAGCGGCCGGGTCGTGTGGAAGGGCCGCGACATCAGGCGCGCGGCGCCCTTCCGCGCGGCCGCTCTCGGAATCGGGTTCGTCCCGGAGGACCGCCGGATCTTCGCCGACCTCACGGTGTGGGAGAACCTCGACGTGGCCGCGCGGCGGGCGCGCCCGGACGGCTTCACGACCGAGCGGGTCTTCGATCTGTTCCCGGCGCTCCGCCAGCTTCGCGACCGCGCCGGAGGCTTTCTGTCCGGCGGCGAGCAGCAGATGCTGACGATCGCCCGAACGCTGATGGGCAACCCCGAGCTGCTCCTGCTCGACGAACCGTCCGAGGGGCTGGCGCCGCTCGTGGTGGATCACCTACAGGCGCAGATCGCACGGCTCAGGTCCGACGGGCTTACGATCCTGCTCGCCGAGCAGAACGTCGACTTCTCGCTGAACCTCGCCGACCGTGTCTACGTGCTCGAGAA
>Ga0209804_1002686_pt1 | contig 10632 bp, 6 predicted proteins | sample GraSoiAngelo_139_FD_185896 | JGI IMG/M metagenome (GOLD analysis project Ga0209804, IMG submission 185896) | Grasslands soil microbial communities from the Angelo Coastal Reserve, California, USA - 14_0929_12_20cm (SPAdes) (version 2) | ecosystem: Environmental > Terrestrial > Soil > Grasslands ... | reverse complement strand
ATCCAACCGGAAGGTCATGAGGGAGAAAGCGTGCCGTTGATATTAATGATCCACGACGCGACGAACGCGGCCATCACCAGGGCATTGGCAACAATCGGCGCGTTGTCCGTTGTCAAAGCGCCGCCGGCCATGATCCGGGTGGAAAATTTTGAGTAACCACGAATGGACACAAATGGACACGAATTATTTCGTCAGGCCGGCTTCAGACCTCGCTTCAGCAGGTTGAACGAAGCGCTGGCAGCAGGGAAAAGCCGTCCCAACGGCGGTCGTTGACTTTCATGGACCCTCAACTCTCAACCCTCAACCTTCAACGCTCCGGCCGGCCAGGTGTCATCGCCCGTTATGCCCGCTATCTCCCGGTCTCCGACGCCACGCCGGTGGTCACGCTCAACGAAGGCGACACACCGCTCATTCGCGCCGACAACCTGGTGGCGGCCATCGGCGGGGAGTTCGAGTTGTGGTTGAAATACGAGGGACTGAACCCGACCTGCTCGTTCAAAGACCGCGGCATGACCGTGGCCGTTTCCAAGGCGAAGGAACGCGACGCGCAGGCCGTGATCTGCGCGAGCACGGGCAACACTTCGGCGTCCGCTGCGGCCTACGCCGCGCGCGCGCAGATGAAATGCGTCGTGCTCCTGCCGCACGGCAATATTGCGCTCGGCAAACTCGCTCAGGCGTTGATGTACGGCGCGACGACCATCGCGGTGGAGGGCAACTTCGACGACGCCCTGCGCATCGTCCGCGAACTGGGGGAGACCGGGAAAGTGGAAGTGGTCAACAGCGTCAACCCGGACCGCATCGAGGGACAAAAAACCGCCGCGTTTGAAATCTGCGATCAACTCGGCCGCGCGCCGGACTTTCATTTTCTTCCCGTGGGCAACGCCGGCAATATCACCGCTTACTGGAAAGGGTTTAAGGAATATTTTTCGGCCGGACAGTCCAAAGGTTTGCCGCGAATGTTCGGCTGGCAGGCGGCCGGCGCCGCGCCGATCGTTGACGGCCATCCGATTGAAGAACCGAGTACGGTAGCCTCGGCCATCCGCATCGGCAACCCCGCGAGCTGGCAGGCTGCCGTGGCCGCGAACAAGGAATCGAACGGCCGCATCGACAAGGTCACCGACGACGAGATTCTGGCCGCCTACAGGTTGGTCGCGCGAACGGAAGGGATTCTTGCGGAGCCTGCCTCGTGCGCGCCGCTGGCCGGCTTGATCAAATGCGTGAAAGCTAAAGCCATTCCGAAGGGCAGCGTGATCACGGCCACGATGACCGGCCACGGCTTGAAGGACCCGGACAACGCGATTAAAACCGCGGGTGTCGAACCTGTGGTGGTCGAGGCGAAACAGGAAGCGGTGATGAGGGTGATCGGATTGTGACCTTGCATTGTTTGTCTGCTAATGAGGCGAATTTTCGTTACTAAAGTGACCGCCGACAAAAACCTCCGATCAACGTCGCGGGCGGAAACTCCCCTCACCCGGCTCAAGCCACCCTCTCCCCTCATCCGATGAGGGGAGAGGGAAGGGTGAGGGGAGCCTTTGCGCACTCGACATTCGCGTGCATTTCGGAAATTTATTGTTGGCGATTGGGTCCGGAATTTTGCCTCGATTCGCGAAAGTTGCGGATAATCCCAAAAAGCATGGCCCTCATTGTTCAAAAATACGGCGGCACTTCGGTCGGCAACACCGAGCGAATCAAAAATGTCGCGGCGCGCGTCGCGAGGTATCGCGGCAAAGGCGACCAGGTCGTCGTGGTCGTCTCGGCGATGAGCGGCGTGACGGACAATCTCATCACGCTGGCCCGGGAGATCATGCCGTTGCCCAGCGAGCGCGAGATGGACGTGCTCCTGGCCACCGGCGAACAGACCACGATTGCGCTCACCGCGATGGCGTTGCACGCGCTCGGCGTGAAGGCAGTTTCGCTCACCGGTTCGCAGGCTGGCATCCTGACTGACGGAGTCCACACCAAGGCCAAGATTCAAAACATCACGCCCAAGCAGATTCATCGACATCTCGACGACGGTAACGTGGTCATCGTCGCCGGTTTTCAGGGTGAAACACCCGATGGCCAGATTACCACGCTCGGCCGCGGCGGCTCCGACCTGACCGCGATCGCGCTGGCATCGGCATTGAAGGCCGACCTCTGCCAGATTTACACCGACGTGGACGGCGTCTATACCGCCGACCCGCGCATCGTGCCCGGCGCGCGCAAGCTCGACGAAATTTCCTACGACGAAATGCTCGAACTCGCCAGTCTCGGCGCGAAAGTGATGCAGTCGCGTTCGGTCGAGTTCGCCAAGAAATTCGGAGTCGTTTTTGAAGTCCGCTCCAGTTTGAATGACAACCCAGGAACGATTGTGAAAGAAGAAACCCGAAACATGGAGGACGTCGTCATTCGCGGCGTGTCGCTCGACAAAAACCAGGCCAAAGTCACGCTCGTGGCCGTGCCGGACAAACCCGGTGTCGCCGCCAGGATTTTCAAGACGCTCGGCGACGCGGCCATTAATGTGGATATGATCGTGCAAAACGTCAGTCACGGCGCCGGCGCGCCTGCGACCGACCTTTCGTTCACGGTGGAAAAGGCCGATCTGCTCAAGGCGCAGAAAGTCATCGAAGGCCTGAAAAAAGAGGTTCGTTTCGGCGAAGTCATTGCCACGGACAAAATCGGCAAACTCAGCATCGTGGGCGTGGGGATGAAAAGCCATTCCGGCGTGGCCGGCAAAATGTTTGAAACACTGGCCAAGGAAGGCGTGAACATCGAAATGATTTCCACCAGCGAAATCAAAATCTCCGTGGTGATTGACCTGGCCAGAGCCGAGCAGGCGATGAAGGCCGTGCACGAGATGTTTTTAGGATAGAGTCCGTTGAAAAACGCCTGATGTCGTAGCAGCCGACGTAAGGAGGCTCCATTTTCCGAGGTTGAAACGTAGATGCGGCATGCGAATCGCTCGTTCACAGCTTCCAAGAAAGCGGGCTTTGCCCTGGTTCGTCAGCCTCGGCGATTTGCTCTCGAAACTGCACGCTGCGACCTTCCTTGTCACGCACACTTCGAAGCGAGATTTCCAAGCTGTTCCGTCGTAGCCGCCGACGTCAGTCGGCGCTAAACCGCTTCAGAGTGCGCGGACTGACGTCCGCGGCTACGTGGTTGATGGAGTGCCCGGACGCCATTTTTGGCGCGCATTGGAACCATGAACCCTCGGCGTCTCGGCAGAGCGCGGCTGGTCCCGCGCTGCGGGATTCCCATGAATTGCGGCGCTCTGCCGAGATGCCGCTACGGGGAAACGATTTTGTGGCAACCGGCCGATTCCGCCGCTCACTGAGCCGCCGACAGGGACATCATGTAGCGGTAAAGGTCGGCGAGGTCCTCCGGCTTCAGACCGTTCAACAAGCCGGTGGGCATGAGCGATTGGTCCGTGGGTTGGCGCGAAACGATCTCCTTGTCGTCAAGTCGGACCGACGTGGTCGGGCCCGTCAGCGCGATCACACCGTCCGCTGACTCAAATGCCACCAGCCCGGTGTAGGTTTGGCCGTCCCGCATCCGAAAAGCGACGCTGCGATAGAGCGGCGCGACGTCGCGGCTGGGATAAATGATGGCGTCGAACAGGTCTTCCACCGAGAAGCGGCTGGCGACGCCGGTCAGGTTCGGGCCAAGCGAGGTCCAGCCGGTGTGGCAGGTTTGACATCCGCGCTCGCGAAAAATCTTCTCGCCGCGCGCCGCGTCGCCCTTGTTCCAGGCGATCGATTTCAAAATCTGCTTCCATTTTTCCGGATCATCGCCGCTGTCCGCGTCCCATTTGCCGGCCAGCGCCGGATATTTTTTCGCGAACCGATCAAACACGGGCTGGTAAAAGCGTTGCAAGTCGGACTGCTTTTCGTTCGCCTCGCGGATCGAAAAGTTCTCGCCGGTTTGTCCGGCGAGCAAATCCAGTATCTCCGCGCGCAACTCGCCTTGCTTCAGTTCCGTCAGCGAGCGTCGCAGCAACCGCAGCAACGGCACGAGACCTTCTGGTGAAGGCTCCTTTGGCAACCGCGCCAGCGCCCCAAGACATTCCCGTACGACTTGCGGCTGGCTGGAGTCCAGACCAGCGAGGAATCTTTCCCGGTCCTCCCCAACCGGCTCTTTTGTGAGCTGCAGCAAAACGGCGTCACGCAAACCGAGATTATCCCATTGCTCCCGCAACACCGGATAGACTTCGTCGGCCGGCAATGCGGACACCAGCTCAACCAATGCCCCCGACCAAACAAAGTTTGGATCGCTCTTCGTCGCCGCCAGAAACAACCGCCCCGCGCGCTCCCGCTGCGCTGCATTGAAAGTCGAGGCGAGTTCGACATGACCTGGCCGGGCAAAACCGCGTTGAGCCATCAGTTCGTCCGGCAATTGCGGAGCGTGTTTGACAAACTGCGCCACCAGCTCCGTCAGTCGCTCGGTCCACATCTGTTTGGTCCGGAGTTCCTGTCCTTGCAACTTGCGCTCCAGGCCGACGATCGTCCGCGCAACCGCGGCCAGGACCTCCTTGCCAAACGGCGCGCGCAGACGCGACAGAACAACCAGGTAATGGAAGTCCGCCGTCGGCGAACTGGTTTCCGTGAACTTGCCAATGACTTTGGACATCAGCTCCCGGTCATCGTCGCCCAGCATCGCCAGCAACCGAGCGGCTTCGGCGTCAAGCTGCGCGTCGCCGGACGGAAAGATCGGCCGAACGGCTTGCAAAACTCGCGCTATCAACTCCTCGTGGCCTTTGAGGGAGTTCGCCAGTTCGTAGCCGGCATAAACTTCGACCGAGGGACGGTTCAAATTCCAATCGCCGAGCGCGAGCATGATGAGACGGACGGCCTGGAGGCGGAGACGGTTGTCCGTTGTTTCCGCAAGCGCCGACACGACAGACTCGACGGCCTTGCTGTCAACCGGCGTTCCATGTTCTCGCCAGAGCGTGGCGAGCGCCGTGGTCAACTTTCCCTGACGGCCGAGGGCGACCGGGTTGATTGGATTCCAACTGTTGTCCGGCAGAAGAGCGCTCAGCCGCGCGGCAGCCTGACGAACGCGTTTGTCCGGGCATTCAAAATTCGCCGCCAACAACTTTCCGGATGACTTTGCGTCCAGCGTTGCGCGCAAATCCATCAACGCATCCAGAGCGCAGCGACGAACGAACAGGTCTTTGTCCAATGCCAGAGGCGACAACAGTCCCGTCGATTCACTTTGAGGAACACGGCCGATTGCCCAGGCGACACGGGCACGAATCAGGGCAGCAGGGTCGCTTGCCCCGCTTCGCGCAATGTTTGCGGCCAAACCTCCGAACATTTCCGTCAACACTTCGATGGCGCGAACGCGTGCTTTGACCGATAAGGTTGCATTGGTGGCTGCCTGGGCGAACGGCGCCGAACCCAGGTTGCTCGCGACCGGCATCCAGCGCGCTCGCGACCAGGCGTCGAGCGGTTGCGGCGCATCGAGCACTTCCGTCAAGTCAGAAGCGCGGGCAGCCGGCTCGCGTTTCTCCTGTCCGTGCGTTTTCGCCGACGCGCCGTCCGCGCTCTTTTTCCCGATGTATTCGATGTGATAAACCGCGCCGCGGGTTTTGCGTCCGCCAATCGAGATAAAGAGCGAACCGTCCGGCGCCACGACCACGTCTGTTGGCGCGAAACCGTGCGTGCCGATGGGTTCGAGAAAAATTTCCGGCTCTGTTTTGTAGCTGCTGCCGTCCGGTTGGAGCGGGAAAAAGTAAACCTTGCCGAAGGTCCAATCCAAAACGAACAGGCCGTCGCGATAGCGTTCCGGAAACTGGTTGTGCCGATAGCAGGTCACGCCGGTTGGCGAACCACGTCCGACCGGCCAGAGAAGATCTACTGTGTCCGCGTAGTAATCCGGCCGGTTCCAGCTACGTTCCCAGCCGTGCAATCGCCAGCCATGATGACCGCCAAACGCGGCCTGATACAGCCGCGTCGGCGTGTACCAGGGCAGGAAGAAATCGCGCTCCACGTCGCTGTCGTAGGTGAAGATGTCGCCGAGCCAGTTGAAATCGAAGTCGTAAGGGTTGCGGAAACCGTGCGCGATGATTTCCGAATTCCTGCCATCCGGCGTCAGGCGCAACAGGCATCCCGCTTCCGGCTCGCGAATCGGCGAGTTCGGCAGCGTGACGTGCTGCTGGCTGAAGCCGGTGTCGTTGCCGCCGATGAGATACCACCAGCCGTCCGGCCCTTTGCGCATCGCGTGACCGCCATGCTCGGTGAAATGGAGCGGGAAAAATTTCTCCGGCGGACCGTCCGCTTTGCCATCGCCATCGCGATCGTGATAACACGAAAACCAGCCGTCACCGGCGAAGTAGAGATCGTTCCCGTCAAAGCATATTCCCATCCCGCCGGTTTTCGTTTCAGCAAACAACGTGGCCTTGTCTGCTCGACCGTCGCCGTCAGTGTCCTCCAGAATCCTGATCCAGCCCGGACTGGTGACCACGACGCGCCCGCGCGAATCGAGCGTCATCGCGTAGATATCGTTGGCCAGATCGGAGTCGGAATAGAGCGTGACGCGAAACCCCGGCGCGAGGCGCAAGCCGAGTTCCTCCACCGGGACCAGTTCCGCTGCCTGGGCCGAGAACGAAAACAAAAGACAAGCGATGAATGAAAGTCTCTTTGATAGGTTGACCCTGACTGCTTGAGAGTGCGCGGACTGACGTCCGCGGCTACGCTGTTCAGCGGAAGCCCCCTTTCGCTTTTGCTCACGCATTGGGACCATGGACCACCTCCCCTCACCCGACCTCCGGCCACCCTCTCCCCATCGGATGGGGAGAGGGAAGGGGTGAGGGGTCGTTTCATGGAGAGCCTCCATTCGCTTTTGCGCACGCATTGGGACCATGAACCGCTGCGCCTCACAGAGGCGCGGTCCGGACCGCGGGTCTGCGACCCGCAGCCTGCTCGGTTCATGGGAAGGACGGTCCAAAATCTGCACCTCGCCTCACTCCGCCTCAATTCTTATCATGTGCGTCACCGGCACGAACGCTCCCGCGATAGCGCGGGCCAGCGGCGCGCGAACTTCTTCGGCCAGTTTGACAGTCAGGTCCATGTCGGTCTTGCCTTCAGGCCCATGAAAGAGGTCCTTGATCTGGCGCGTTTCGTAACCCTGTTCGGCGGCGACCGCAGCGTCCACTTTGGCAAACGCGTCGGAAAACGGATTCGTTGAAAAATCGTCCGCCAGGTTTACGCCTTTGCTCAATAGCCCGGTTGAATAGGTCTTCGTGCCGTTGCCCCACGTTACTTTGTAATTTTTCGCCGTTCCATTTTTCACCACGAACATCAGGCGGTTCAGATCCTGGTTGAACGGCACGAGCGACATTCCTGAACGAATGCTGGTATCGCTGTTTAATTCGCCTGTGGCGCAGAATGGATACCGACGGCTCCTGATTTGCAACTCGCCGTCCTTGAATGAAATGAGTTCGTGGCCCTTGGAAACCGTCGCCTGGTGGTGCGCGAGGTCCACGGTGAACGTCCCGATGTCCCCGTCGAGGCCGAACGCTTTCAGAAACGCTGTTGCCATGACGAGTTGCCCCGCCCAACCGGGATGGACGCCGTCCTTGCCGGCGATGGCATAGTCCGCGCCGTATTGCTTCCGCGCTTCAAATCCGGCGGTCAGCATTGGCCAGAAAACGTCCGCAAAACCGACTTTTTCGGCTTCGGCGATTTCGATGCCGATGTTGCGGAGATTGCAGAGATTCAGATTCAGGTCCTCGACCGTGCCACTCGCGCCTTTGACCCAGCCGGGCATTTTCCCGACGCAACCCGGTGAACCTTGAATGACGCGCACGCCGTGCGTCTTGAATGACTCAACAATTTCAGTGGACTTTTCGCGATAAGTCTGACCGATGCGCTCTTCGTAAGGGCGATACTCATGATCGTTCATGCCGTAGCAGGTCGTGGCGACGGTCGGTTTGAACCGCAGGCAATCGTTCGTCATGCGTGCCAGGAAGCCCGGCGCGCGCTCGCCGCTCCAGCCGTATTGACGCACGGTGATCTCCAGTTCGGGCACGCAGACCGTCAGATAAGTCTCCATGATCCGGGAATACATCTTCTGTTCTGTAATCGAGTCGCCGCAGATGGCCAGCCGGTCGCCTTTCTTCAAAAGCAAACCACTTGGCCTGGGTGCTTTCTTCGGACTGAACTTCGCGAAATAAGGGTCGTCCGGTTTGGCCTCGAACTGCTCGGAGGCAAAAACGGAACCGGCGATTTGAGCGAGCAAAAGGGAAAGCAAGATTTGTTTCATAGGTTTGATGGCGGGAGTCTTTGGTTTTTCGACGGTGCCCGTCAAGCGCGGAGGCGGACCGGTAGCGCAGATTGGTAATCTGCTGTGTCGCCGATTGTCAATCGGCAGAGTGTCCAAAAAGTTCCCGAGTGCTCGGCCTTGCTCACAGCCCGCAGAACACCGTTCTGCGATACGGCAGATTACCAATCTGCGCTACGGGTATGAAGTTTCCTGGTTTAGCCTCGGGTTTCGGGCCTCCCCGGAATTCGGATTTCAGGTTTGGCGACAACCCGTTCCGTCGGAGGGCCGTGCAGCCCTGCTCCATGACCCGCGCTTCCATTTTCACCTCGCCAGGGTGGGCATTGAAACGCACAGTTGCAATCCGTCACGAAGCTGCTAGGCTCGACACAGCTTGGATAATCTGCGCTAAAGATATGAAAGACGTCACAACATCCCGTGCTGGCAGAACTTCTCCCACCAGAGGTTTTACTTTGATCGAACTGCTGGTGGTCATCGCCATCATCGCGATTCTGGCGGCGTTGCTGCTGCCCGCGCTCGCGGCCGCCAAAACCAAGGCCCAAGGTATCATCTGCGTGAGCAACAACAAACAACTGCTGCTCGCGTGGCATCTCTATGCCGGAGATTACAATGACGCCTGCTGCAACAACTTCACGATCCCCGATACGATATCCGCTATCACCAGTGGAAAGTTTAACAACTGGGTTAACAACGTCATTACGTGGGGAGCGGGGAACTCGACGGAAGACCGCAGCAACACGAACGTGCTGTGGGTTCAAAACGGTGTGCTGGCGCAGTACACGTCCGCGGCGCTCGGTGTTTACAAATGTCCAGCGGACAAGTGGGTGAGCCCGCAACAGCGGCAAAAAGGTTGGAGCAGTCGTTTACGAAGCAACTCGATGAATGCCCTTTTTGGACGCTCAGATAATAACGTATCCTCGACCAGTGGAAGGAGCTGGGCAGATGGCGGCGCATGGAGACAGTTTCTCAAGCAAACTGATGTTCCGAATCCTGCTGGGACGTGGCTCACTCTCGATGAGAACCCGGACGGCATTAACGACGCTTTTTTCATAGCTTCAAGCGCGAAAAATAATTCAGCGTGGGGGGATGTTCCCGCTTCGTACCATAATGGCGCATGCGGTTTCTCCTTTGCGGACGGGCACGCGGAAATCAAAAAATGGCACGGCGGGCTCGTGATTCTTGGAAAGAGACCTCCCTATTACGATTATAATAAAATTCCTGCCACCTATCTGCAGATAAAAACCCCACAAGAAAAAGCGGATTGGGCGTGGTACTGGGACAGAACTCAGTACATTTCGTTCAAGTGACAAGCGCGAATGGGTGGCTTATCAGTGCCCAAGTGATTTGTTCCTGGGCACTTTTATTTCGTTGCAGACATTAATCACGGTATTTTGAATCGATTCGGTCTGGCCGTCCGGCCATCTGATTTCAGCTTTTTCAATCCGGTCGGCTGCCCCCAGGCCAAAGCGAATGGAATTTGAACGTTGGGAGCGATAGCCATCTCCGGTGATAATTTGCTGAACGACTGCGTGCTTGGCGTAATGAACTTTGATCGTTGCTCCAATGGGTGATTTTCCATTGGCTTGTTCGGGAAAGCGAAAGCCGATCCAGTTGCCGCCGCCGGTCAAAAGATTTTTGTAAACCTGGAGAGTTTGTCTTTTCTTCGGCCAGACTTCCAGCGTGGTGACGAGAAGGTCAACACGACCGTCGCCATCGAGATCTTCAGCGATGACGTTTCGGCAATCTTCCCCAATGGCTACCCCAAACAAGTAAGCAACCTCCGAAAAAGATTGGCCGCCCTGGTTCAGGTAAAGGCGATTTTTTTCGTAACCGCCGTAGGAATATTCATGGCCCCGAGTACGAGTGAATTTGGTTTTGAAGTAAAGTCCGGCGGCGGAGCGATTTGTTTCGTTCGCGATGTACTGGTCATGGAGCCAGTATTCGGCTTCGTAATCGCGCACGGACTGGTTGCTTTCCAGGCCATTGGCGATGTAAATGTCCGGAAAGCCGTCGTTGTCGAAATCAGCCGCGTCGCACCCCCATGACCAGCCTGAATGAGCGATGGAATCGCTCAGAGCGTTCTGTTCGAAGCGCGGCGTCTTGCCCGCGGCCACATAAAGGCGATTCCCGAATGTCATCCGCGCGCGCATCGAGCGGTCCTCTTGCACGTCCGGCCGCCACAAGCCGAGATGATCCAGCCGGTTGACGGCAGGGGAGCTCATGCCGATCATGAGCAAGTCCAGTCGGCCATCGCGGTTGAAATCGGCCAGGGTGTGGGCCATGCCAAAGGCATGCGGCTCGGCGATCCATTCGCTGGTCACGTCGGTGAAATGGCCGTGGCCGTCGTTTCGGTACAGATCGAGACCGGCAAAA
>Ga0209804_1002685_pt1 | contig 10633 bp, 9 predicted proteins | sample GraSoiAngelo_139_FD_185896 | JGI IMG/M metagenome (GOLD analysis project Ga0209804, IMG submission 185896) | Grasslands soil microbial communities from the Angelo Coastal Reserve, California, USA - 14_0929_12_20cm (SPAdes) (version 2) | ecosystem: Environmental > Terrestrial > Soil > Grasslands ... | reverse complement strand
TCAGCGGCTCCATCGGGCGGACGAATTCGAGGGCACCGGCGTGGGGCTGGCCCTGGCGCAGCGCATCATCCAGCGGCACGGCGGCCGCATCTGGGCGGACGGCAAAGTGGACGGCGGCGCCACGTTCTTCTTCACCCTCCCCGCCGAGCGTCCCGCCGCCTCATAGTGCGCCGGCCGGGATTGCCGGGATCCCCGGCGGTCCCTATCCTAAGGCGCATGACATACCCGACCCTATGGCTGCGGCTGTTGCGCTATCAGTCTCACATGATCCGGCGGGGGCGGGCGCGCCGGCGGCGGCGGGCGATGCGCTCGCTCGGCCGGGGGGTGTTCGTCTATCTCATGGTGGGGCTCGCGTTGGTGGCGATGGCGCTGATGTGGTGAGGGATGGGTCACCCTTCGCCGCCGCCCGGCAAGCCACGCATCCCCGCGCCCAAGGTCTACGGCGCCAAGCCCCGCTCGCCCCAGGGGGCGTCGGGCGCCTCGAGTCCCGTTCTGACGGGACTGATCGTCGCCACCCTGTACGCCGTGCTGTGGACGCTGCTGGTGTACGTGGTTCACAACCCTGTCAGCCTGGCGGGCTGGGGGGCCGGCGGTCTCATCGGGATCGCGCTTGCGCGGGCGGCGCGCGCGCCGAGCCCGTCGCTTGGCACCTTCGCGGTCGTGCTGACCGTCGGCACGGTGGTCGTCGCCAAGGCATTGATACTCGCGTTCGCGCTCCGACCGATTCTCGTGGACGAGATCGTGCGGCATCCGGAGGCGACCAGGGCGGTCTATGTAATCGACATGACCACCCATCGAACATTTTCGCCCGACCTTCAGGCCGCGCTCGACACACTGCCTCGCAGGGGGGGCGACACGGCGCGGGCGGACGTCCGGGCTTTGATGGCGTTCGAGCTGCAGGACCGGATCATTGCCGAGGCTCGGGCCCGTGATTCGGCGGCGACGCCGGCGGAGCGGGAGCGGCTGGTGCGGACGTATTCGGACCAGATCTTGGGGCGCGAAGGCTTCCTTGCCATGCTCGGGAAACTGTTCAGCTTTTGGGATCTGCTCTGGTTGGGGCTTGGTGTGTCGAGCGCGTGGAAGCTCGCGCAGAGTGTAACTCGCTGACTATTGCCCCGGCGTCGACTTATCCTTTTCCGCCTGCTCGCGCTCCTCGCGCTCGCGGGCCCGCCTGACCCGCTCCTGCCGCTCGCGGAGGGCCGCTGCGTCCGCGGCTTCGCGCGCCGCCTCGCGGGCTGCCCGGTCGGGGTCCACTTGCTGCTGGGCGAGTCTGGCGCGCTCCTGCCGCCCGCGACGATCTGCTTCCGCCGAGGCGGCCCGATCGACTTCCATCTCGGCCTTGCGCCTGCTGTTCATCCACGCAAGCGCAACAAACAGGCCGAACTGTGCGGGGAGGACGAAAATGAAGGAGAGGGGGAACAGTCCTTTGACGGTGGCCGAGAGCGCAATGCTCGCCAGGGCCCACTTCCACCCCGTCATGTGCTCGTACTCGGCGGCGAAGTAGAAGATCGACGCGAACCCCAGTCCGCCCAGGATTCCCATGGCGCTAATATGCGAAACGCGTGGCGGACGGGCAAATCTTATGCGGAGCCCGTTCCTGAGAGGAGCACATGTCCTTCATTGGTGTGTTGCGCGTCCTGATAATCGTCGCCTTCGGTGTGGCGATCTTCGCGCTGCGCCGGTATATGACGCGCTAGTCAATGGGCCGACTCGGAATCGAACCGAGAACCTACTGATTAAGAGTCAGTTGCTCTGCCAGTTGAGCTATCGGCCCTAACTACGGGAACTACGTCGCGGAGAACCGTCACGGAAGAACGTCACGGAACACCGTGATCGCGCGAGCACGACTTCTCACGCCTGTCCGTGACGTCTTTCCGTGACGTCGTTCCCTCGACGTCTTTATCGTATTTCTGCCCCCAAGGAGAATCGAACTCCTGTTCCCACCTTGAAAGAGTGGTGTCCTGACCGTTAGACGATGGGGGCGAACGATCCTGCTTGACGTCTTTGTTCGACGTCTTTTTTCTTGAATAGCGGTAACGGGATTCGAACCCGTGTTTGAGCCTTGAGAGGGCTCCGTCCTAGTCCCCTAGACGATACCGCCACGGCGCGGAAAATATCGCCAGCCGCCCGCTCCACACGCAACCCGACGGTTGACCTCGGGCCTGTTCCGCGTACCCTTTAGTGCCCGCCCGCGACCGCGCGTCGTCCGGCGGCCCCCAACGACGCCGAGGAGCCCCGCACCCGTGCCGCGAGCCGCAGCGCAGCAGAACTACGCCGCCTACGCGGCCGTGTGGAAGGTCGTCGGGTACGGACTGCCCGAAGCCCCCATCATTCTCGCGGCGCTGGTCTACACCCACGCGAAATGGCTGCAGGACCTGCTCGCGCCGCTCGCGCCGTTCTATCCCTACGCCGTGTTCGGGGCCGGCATGCTCATCGGCTGGCGCTTCCACCGCAGCCGCCTGCTGTTCACCTTGCTGGTGCTGGCGCTCGCGGACCGCACCCTGCTGCACTTCGCCGCCGGTCACGGCCTCACGCGCGACCGCGTGGTGTTCCAGGCGATCGCTGTCCTGCTGCCGCTCAACTTCGCCGCCCTCGCGCTCACCGCGGAGCGCGGCTTCCTCACGCCTCCCGGCCTGGTGCGGCTGGGGCTGATTCTTGGACAGGTGGCGCTCGTGTCGATCCTCGACCGCGCCACGCCGGGGGTCACGGCCGCGCTGCTGCACAGTCGCCTCCTGCCCGGCTGGATGTTCGCGTGGACCCCCATGGCGGATCCCGCGCTGCTCGCCTTCTTCGTGGCGGCGGGCCTGCTGGCCGCCGGACAGCTGCTCGCGCCCACGCAGGCCGGACGCTCGTTCGCCTGGGCGCTGCTCCCCGCGTTCATCGGGCTCTCGGTGGTGCGGCCCGGCGGCCCCGGGTTCTCGACGTTCTACCTCGCCACCTCCGCGCTCATTCTGATCGTCGCCGTGGTGGAAGCCTCCTACCACATGGCGTACCAGGACAGCCTCACCGGGTTGCCCGCCCGGCGCGCCCTCAACGAAGCCCTGCTGCGGCTGGGCGGCCACTACACTGTGGCCATGATCAAGTGCTGCGGATGATCGCGGCGAAGCTCGCTCAGGTGCCCGGCGGCGGCAAAGCCTACCGCTATGGCGGCGAAGAGTTCGCCGTGATCTTCACCGGCCAGAGTGCGGAGCAGTGTCTCCCAAACCTGGACGAGCTGCGCAAAACCGTCGAGGACACGCGCTTCATCCTGCGCGCCCGGTTTCGCTCCAAGAAAAAAAAGGAGAAAGTCCTCACCGACCGCGGTCCCGGGGAGCGGGTGCCGGTGACCATCAGCATCGGCGTGGCCGAAAAAACCGACCGTCATCTCAAGTCCGACCAGGTCATCAAGGCCGCCGACCGCGCCCTGTACCGTGCCAAGGAAGGGGGTCGCAACCAGGTGCGAACCTGACCCCCTCCCCGCACCATTATGGTGCAACTGGTGTGGTCCCAGAGCAGCACTGGGGGGCATGGATAGTGCGATAGCCCTGTCCGTGGCGCGCCATCGCGCATCCCTCGAGGGACGGAGACCGGGTGTGAAGCCCCTGCGATCGCGCACGTTCCCCCACGTCGCGGCTCTGTACGGCACGCTGGCGCGCAACTTCCCCGACGGCTCGTTGGTCCTTTTCGATCACGACCTGCGCTACATCATGGCGGGGGCCGACGACGGCAGCGTCGCCGGGCTCGCGCCCGCCGGATGCGAGGGCAAGGCCGTCCGGGATGTCCTTCCGCCGGAGACGGCGCAGGCGCTCGAGCCGCTGTACCGGGGCGCGCTGGCCGGACGTCGCGCCGCTACCGAGGTCGCCTATCGGGACCATTGGCTGCTGGTGCGCGCCGGCCCCGTGCGCGACGAGCAGGGGACGATCGTCGCGGGGATGTCGCTGTCGCTGGACATCACCGACGCGAAGCAGGCCGAGCAGGCGCTGCGGGGGAGCCGCGACCTGCTGCAGGAGATCATCGAGAGCTCGAGCGACGCCATCGTGGCGAAGGACCTCGAGGGGCGCTACGTGCTCATCAATTCGAGCGCCGCTCGTCTACTGGGCCGGCCAGCAAGCGAGATCGTGGGCCGCGACGATGCGGCGCTGTTCCCCGGCGACCAGGCCGCGCGCTCGCGCGACGCGGACGAGCGTGTGCGCACGCGCGGCGAGAGCGAGACCGCCGAGGAGCACGTGGTGGTCGAGGGGCGCCGCCGCACGCTGCTGCTGACGCGCAGCCCGCTGCGCGACTATGACGGCCGCATCATCGGCGTGCTGAGCAGCACGCGCGACGTCACCGAGCAGCGCCAGCTGGAGGACCGGCTCAGCCGCGCCCACCGGATGGAATCCGTGGCGCGGCTGGCGGGCGGGATCGCGCACGATTTCAACAACCTGCTGACGGTGGTGCTCGGCTCGGCCGAGATCCTGCTCGACGACCTGCCGCGCGCCTACGCCCGCCGCAGCGATCTCGAAGAGATCAAGACGGCCGCCACGCAGGCGGCACAGCTCACGCGCCAGGTGCTGGCCTACAGCCGTCAACAGGTGCTGGCGCCGCGCCCACTCGAGCTCGACACCCTGGTGGGAGGGATGGAGCGCGCGCTGCGGCCGCTCGTGGGTGCACGGATCGAGCTCACCCTCGACCTGGCCGCCCAGAGCGGCGCGGTGCGGGTGGATCCGACACAGCTCGAGCAGGCGGTGGTGAATCTCGTGATGAACGCGCGGGACGCGATGCCCGGCGGCGGCCGCCTGGAGGTCGTCACGCGCACCGTCATGGTCGACGAAGCGTTCGCCCGCGAGCACCCGCCCATGCGTGCGGGCCGCTACGCCACGCTCACCGTGCGCGACACCGGCGTGGGGATGGACGATGAAACGCAGAGCCACTTGTTCGAGCCGTTCTTCACGACCAAGCCGGGGCGCCACGGCGCCGGGCTCGGCCTCGCCACGACGTACGGGATTGTGAAGCAGAGCGGCGGCTACATCTGGACGGAGAGCGCGCCCGGCGCCGGCGCCACCTTCACCATTTACCTCCCCTGGCACGAGCCGCTCGTCGCCGCCGCGGTGCCGGCGACGGAAGCGTCCGGCACCGCGCGCGGCGCCGGCGAGACCGTCCTCGTCGTGGACGACGAGCCGGCCGTGCGGGTCGTGACCAAACGAATCCTGCAGCGCAGCGGCTATGCGGTGCTCGAGGCGGCCGGCGGCGTCGAAGCGCTCGACACCTTGCGCGAGCATCCCGGACCGATCCACCTCCTGCTCACCGACGTGATCATGCCCGAGATGAACGGCCGCGACGTCGCGCAGCGGGTGCGGGCGCAGCGCCCAGGGATCCGCGTGGTCTACATGTCCGCCTACAGCCCCGAGGCGATCGCGCACGAGGGCCTGCTGGACGAAGGCGCGGCGTTCGTGCGCAAGCCGTTCGAGAGCGGGCTGCTGCTGCAAACGGTGAGGCGTACGCTCGACACCGCGCAGCGAACCACGACTGCGGCATAGCGCGGTCGCAACGTCGTTCGCAGTCCACAGGTACACCTCCGCAGAGACCGTGGCCCCGTTTTTGATGACCCTCGGGGGGTCGCATGTCGACCGCAGCCCGCGCCCGTCAGGAGCCGCGTCGTTTGGAGCTTGTGGCCAGTGAGATCGCCAGCCTTCCCGGCGTCGAGACGCACGCGTACCGGGCGGGTGAAGTGCTACTCCCCACCGAGCGACTGAAGCGACTCGACGTCTACGTGCGAGACGGCGCCATCGGGCTACGCCTGGCGGTCGGGCGGGCGAACCACGCGATGCTCGATGTGTTCGGTCCCGGGTCGCTGGTGACGCCCCAGGTGTGGCATACCGACTCGAGCACCGAGACACGCCACGCCGTCGCGCTGCTGCCCACCACGACGCTGGAGCTCTCCGCCGACGCATTCGAGCGGCACCTGACCGCGAGTTTGCCGCTCGCGCTCGCGGTCGTGGCGTGGGACGGCGGCCGATACGCCGCCCTGCTCGACCGCCTGGCGATGCTGTCGCTGCGCGACCCGTTGCGGCGGGTGGCGAATACCCTGCTGCTCCTGGCCGAGCAGATCTGCGCCACGGGCGACTCCCCGGCGAGCGCGCGGCTGGAGGTGAGCCAGGACCTGATCGCGGCGTTCGCCAACCTGAGCCGACAGACCACCAACCGACAGCTGCGCCGGCTGGCGCGCGCCGGTCTGGCGGGGCTGGAGCGGCGGGTGGTGGACGTGCGCAACCTGGCCGCGCTGCGCGGTGTCGCGGCGGGGCGCGGCCCGGCGCCACGCTAGCCCCGAGTTGCCGGGCATCGCTTCTCCTGCCACTATTCCTCTTCCACGTGAGGAGCGATTCGCATGTCCTCGTCAAGCAGAGCCGCGCGCGCCGTGGTCGTCGCGTCCTTCGCCGCGGCCTCGGTCGCGGCCCAAGGCGTCCATCCTCAGTTCGGCCTCGGCGGAGGATTGATGGCTCCGGTGGGCGACTATCACGCGACGGCGAGCGGTCAGGGGTTCAACACGGCGTGGCACGGGTTGGCGCTGCTCGCGTTCAAGCTCCCCGCCCTTCCGGTCGGGTTTCGCATCGACGTCACGTACGGCGCCAACAGCGCGAATGACAGCCTCAAGGCCCAGCTGACGACCCAGCTCGGCGAGCCGACCGACGAGAAAACGAAGCTCGCCGGCGTCAGCGTCAACGTCACGTACCCGGCGTCGTCGTCCGCACCGGTCAGACCGTACGCGATCGGGGGGGTCGGCCTGTACCACACGACGATCTCCACCAGCACGAGCGCCTCGACCGGGGACCGCGCCGCCACCAAGCTCGCCTGGAACCTGGGCGGGGGGTTGGCCTTCGCGCTGCGTGGGGTGACGCTGTTCTTCGAGGCGCGCTACGTGAACGTCGCGGCGGTGTCGGGTTTACCCCGCACGACGTTTCTCCCCTTCACGACCGGCATTCGCTTCGGTGGGCGATAGCCGTCAGGACCCGGTGCGCGCCTGTAGCTGATACTGGAGCCCGTTGAACGCTCCCGCGACGCCCACGTAATACGTCCCGGGAGTGAGGGAGCGGGTCAGGCGCGAGCAGTAGTTGAAGTGGCCGGGGTCGATGAAGTCGGTATACGTGATCAAGCTACCCCCGGCGTCGTATAGCAGGATCGCCGTGGCTTCCTCGAGCGCCCAGCCACACGACCCGACCCAACCCGAGGTCTCGAACGTGTACGTCCCCAAGCTCGGGATCCTCACCCGATAGACGTCGAGCTGCAACGTGTCGGCCAGAATGGCGCGCGTGTACCCACCGATCGCCAGGCCGTTCGCGGTAGCGAGCGTGTGGTTGGGCTGGATCTGTGCCGGGAACCCGATCGTGAACGAGGCGGGGTATGGTGCGGCGCTCAAGACCGTGATGTCGGTCGGCGTTGCCGGGCCTCCGAATGCGCCCCACAACCTGCCAGGAACACCCAGCTGCTGGTCGCTGCTCTCGTCTGTGGCGGCGTACACCAAGTAGTGGCCGGCTTCCACGTTGTTGAACGCGAAGCTCCCATCCGGCTGAGCGGCGACCCGCTGCAAGAATTCCTCCGTGAGCTCGGAATAGAGCAGCGCGTACACCTGGGTCGGCGGGCCATGGCGTTGCGTCAGGCTGTTGTAGGCGTTGACCAAACCGACACCGTACTGTGTGGGCGGGCCGACGGCATAGCTCGTGAGGCGCGACCGCAGCTCGCTCGCCGTGAGTGCCGGCGTCTGGGCCAGCAAGAGGGCCGCCACACCCGCGACGTGCGGGCTCGCCATCGACGTGCCTTCGGCCCAAGCGTAGTCCGGCCGGCCGTTGGCAAAGTCCCAGATGGCGGAGAAAACGCCGTCGGTCGCGTCGCCGAGCTCGAAGTTTCCTCCCGGAGCCCGGAGCGCGACGTAGGACCCGAAGCTCGAGTACGACGCCGGTGCCCCGTCCGGCCCCACCGCCGCGACCGCCAGGACTTCGGGGTATGCGGCGGGATAGTGAGGTGCGGACGTGCCCGCATTTCCCGCCGCTGCCACGACGAGCGCTCCCGCGTTCGTGGCGCTGATGATGGCGCTGTGCAGCGTCGTGTCGGTATCCGGGCCGCCCAGGCTCAAGTTGATGATCTTGGCCCCGGACGCCGGCTGTACCGTGCCGCCGTGGCCGTCGTCGGCCGGCAGGCCGGCGGCGTACAGAATGCCCTGGGCGATGTCGTAGAACTCCCCGAACCCGGCCACACCCAGTGCGCGCACCGGACGGATTTTCACGTTCCAGTTCACTCCGGTGACGCCCACGCGGTCGTTGCCCACCGCCCCGATCGTGCCCGCGACGTGTACGCTGTGGGCACCGATATCGTCAGGATTGTAGCACGTCTTGGTGGAATCGAGACTGTAGGACGCCGGGATCGTCGGGTTGGGATCGTAGCCGGTGCTGTCGTCGGCATCATTGGTGATCGTGCCCCCGGCGCACAACGGCAGCGTATCGGCCGCGGTCACGAAGTCGTATCCGTCCGACGTCAGGTTCCCGGCCAGCGCCGGATGGTCGAAGCGCGTTCCGTCGTCCACGAGCGCGACCAGCACGGACGGGCTGCCCGTCGTAATGGTCCAGGCGCGCGGCAAGTCGATCAGGCCGTAGTGCCACGACTGGATGGCAAAGAACGTGTCGTTCGGCACGACCCGCAGCGACGCGGCGGCCGGGCCGCTTGCCCCCGCCCCGCCCGCTTGGACGTAGGCCGTCTCGTCCAGCCATAGCAAGCGATTGCGAGTGACGGCGGCGATGGCCGGATCGCGACGCAACGCGGCGGCGACGCCGTCGAGCGCGGTCGAGTCGGTCACACGAACCTTCGCCGCGAGGATGGTAGGCGAGACACCTGTGACCGCGGCGCCTGCGGGGAGGAGGCCCACGAAACGGGCGCGGATCGCCGCGCCCACGGCCCGGACGCTCGCCCGCGTCGCGAGCGCCGCGGACCCCACGGGCGGAGCGCCGAGTGCGCCATGCCGGAACGTGACGATCAGGTCGTGCGGCGTGGCCGCGGGCCGCGCGCCGCGTGGGCGCCGCGCCCTCAGCGCGGCGCGCGACGGCCGGCGCAGGAGCGACGCGATGCTGGGCGGCGTGGAGAGCACCCGGACCTGGTCGCCGCGTGCGGGGGGGGCCGCCGGGACCGATGCACGGGACGGGGCCGGGTACACACTCGTCGTCGTGATCACGCCTTTGATGACGCCGTCGCTCGGAATCCATCCAGTGGGGGCCGTTTCGCTGCTGCAGGCAGCGAGCGCCAACGCGAGGACGGCAATTCCCGGAAGGGGTCTCGGGTTCCTGCGGGCGGTGCCGATCGATAAGAAGGAGAAGGTCACGGGACGATCCTGGCGTCGGTGGGACGGCGCGACATACCGACAATCTGCTCCGGCGTCAGGCCCCCCGCAACGGAGGCCCTAGCGGACCGTGGCCGCCGCCGCCGAATCCCCTCGCTGTAGCAGTGCCACGAAGTCGCCCAGCTCCGCGAGTCCCAGGTCGGATACGACCCAGTATGCATAGGCCGGCGTCGCCCAGTGCAGCAGATGATAGCCCTGCCGGGTCGTCGCGCGAGGTCTCGCCGTGCGCCCCTGATCGGCGGGCCACACGAACACGCTGATCACATGCTGGCGCCGGCTGTACGCCAGGGCCGCGACCGGCCGCCCGTCCACGTACTCGAGCCTGCCTCCCACGAGCGGGAAGCCCGCGCCCGCGAAGTCGTACACGGGGGGGGAGAAGTCGAGCTTGCCGTTGAACCACGGCTTCACCGTGTGCTGGTCGGACGACAGCACGTCGGTGAGATGCCCCGGCATGAGCGAGCGCACGTGGCTCGCGAGCACCTGATTGGTGATCGCCTCCCCCGCCGCGCCGCGCAGCGCGAGCTGCCGGCTGCCGAAGGCCACCAACGCGAGCGACGCGGCGACCGCGAGGGTCCCCCACGAGGGGGCGCGGCGTCGCGCCCTCCGGCCCGCCTCGGCACGCGCCCCGGCGCGCACGCCGGCCCGCAGGGTGTCCGGCGCCGAAAAGCGCGGCAGCTCATCGCGCAGCGCGGTACTCAACGCGCGCCGCCGCCGCTCCAGGCGGGAGCACTCGGGGCACGCGCGCAGGTGTTGCTCGAGCTCGGCCGCGTCCGGCGCGGCGAGCTCGCCGTCCAGGTAGGCGTCGAGCTGGGCTTCAACAGCGGGATGCGTCACGTCAGCAGTCCTCCGGGTCGGCGCACAGCGCCTCCTCGAGGCGCCGGCGGGCACGCGCTAGCCGCGACATGACGGTGCCGACCGGCACGCCCGCCACGTCGCTGATTTCCTTGTAAGACAATCCTTCGAGCTCGCGCAGCACGATCACCTCGCGGAACTCGGGGCCCAGCTCATCGATCGCCCGCCGCAGCGCGGCGCGCTGGCTCGTGGCCTCCACGGTCGCTTCCGGATGCCGGTCCGCCACACTCTCACTGTGCCGCTCCTCGTCGAATTCCGTCGTGAGCGTGTCCGCCCGGCGCCGCCGCTGCCAGGTGTACGCCGTGTTCCGAACGATCGCGAGTAGCCACGCCCGCCCCTCGGCGCTCCCGGCTCCGCGGAACCCATGGAAATACCGCAGCGCGCGCAGCGAGGCGTCCTGCACGACGTCCTGAGCGTCGTGATCGTTGCGCGTCAGGT
>Ga0209804_1002684_pt1 | contig 10635 bp, 5 predicted proteins | sample GraSoiAngelo_139_FD_185896 | JGI IMG/M metagenome (GOLD analysis project Ga0209804, IMG submission 185896) | Grasslands soil microbial communities from the Angelo Coastal Reserve, California, USA - 14_0929_12_20cm (SPAdes) (version 2) | ecosystem: Environmental > Terrestrial > Soil > Grasslands ... | reverse complement strand
CTGAAGGTCATTCAGCCGATGTACAACCTGGTGAAGCGCCAGGCCGAAGTCGAGATCCTGCCCATGGCGCAGGCGAACGGCCTGGCTGTCGTCGCGTACAGCCCCGCGGGCGGCGGGCTGCTTTCGGGCAAGTACGCGCGCAAGGACACGGCAACGGGGCGGCTCGCGACGAACAAGATGTACGAAAACCGCTACGGCGAACAGTGGATGCACGAAGCGGCAGCGCAGTTCGCGGCGTTCGCCGGCAAACGCGGCGTTCACCCGATGAGCCTCGCGCTCGCCTGGGTCGCGTCGCATCCCGCTGTCACGGCGCCGATCATCGGCGCACGCAATCTGGAGCAGCTGCGGCCTTCGCTGGAGTCCACGAATATCGACATGACGCCCGAGCTGCGCGCCGAGATCGCCGCGCTATCGCGCACGCCAGCGCCGGCCACCGACAGGCTGGAAGAACAACCGCGCTAGCATGTGCCGCGCCCTTCTCTACCTCGGCGAGCCGGTGCTGCTCGACAGCCTGCTGTTCCAGCCCGACTCGGCGCTGGTGCGCCAGAGCTACATGCCGAAGATGCTCGACCTGCTCAACCTCGCCGGGTTCGGCCTGCGCGCGTGGGACCCGGGCTCGCACGCGCCGGAGAGGCCGTACTTCTACGCTTCGCCTTCGCTGCCGGTGTTCGACCGCAACCTGAAGAACCTGGCCGAGAAAGTCCGCGCCGGCTGCGTGCTCGCGCACGTGCGCGGGGTCGCCTATTCCACGGCAGTCGAGATCTCGCTGCAGAACGTGCATCCGTTCCAGTTCGACGGGCTGCCGTGGGCGCTTGCCCACAACGGCGATCTCGCCGGCATCGCCGACATGAAGCACTATCTTGCGCCGCACGTGAAGCCGCAGTTCCTGCCGAGGATCCGTGGCACCACCGACAGCGAATGGGTTTACGCCTTATTCGTTTCCCAGCTCGACGATCCGTCGGGCCCGGCTGCCGAGGGCGAGGTATTCGCCGCGCTGGAGAAGACCCTGGCCGTCCTGCGCCAGGCCAGGCAAGCGCTCGGCATCGCGCTGTCTTCGTCGGTGAATCTTTTCATCGCCAACGGCAGCCAGCTCGCCGCCGTGCGCTACTGCTTCGACTTCGGCTGCTACCGGACCGACGACCCGGCCCGGGTGAACGAGGCCAACCTGAGCTATCTCTCGCTCTGGTACACGCTGGGCCGCGATTACGGCCTGCACGAGGGCGAATGGAAGATGACCGGCGGCGCCGAGCGCGCCGACTCGATCATCGTCGCCTCCGAGCCGCTGACGCGCGACACTTCGGCATGGGTGGAGCTGCCGGAATACGGCGCGCTCTTCGCCGAGGTGCGCGCCGGCCGGCCGCGGCTCAGCTTGAGGTTGCTCGATTAGCGGCGCGGCAGGCTCTGCGCGCTCCAGCCACCGCCCGAGGCCTTGACCAGCGCGACGCTCGCGGTCAGGCGGCGACCGAGCAGGCTCGCCGCGGTGCGCTCGTTGGTGAGGAGCGTGGTCTGCGCAGAAATCACGTTGAGATAGCTCACGACGCCGGCCTTGTACTGGTTAGTGGTCAGCTCCAGCGCGTGGCGCGCCGCCTGCACGACCTCGTCCTGCAGGCGCGCTTCTTCCTCCAGGATGCGCAGCGCTGCTAAGTTGTCCTCGACCTCCTGGAAGGCGGTGAGCACGCTCTGGCGGTACGTCGCCGCATCCTCGTCGTACACCGCGATCGCCTGCTCCTTCTGCGCCTCGCGCAGCCCGGCGTCGAACACCGCCTGGGCAAGCGCCGCGCCGAGCGACCAGAAACGGCTCGGCGTGGTAAGCAGGCTGGCCCAGTCGGTGCTGCGAAATCCTGCGGCACCCGAGAGCGTGACGGCGGGAAAAAACGCAGCCTGCGCGACGCCGATGCGCGCGTTGGCTGCAGCGACGTTGCGCTCGGCGGTGGCGATGTCCGGCCGGCGCTGCAGCAACTCGGAGGGCAGGCCGACCGGGATCGCCGGCATGCTGGCCGCGAACGGCGCGCGCTCGATTGAAAACGCCGCCGGCGCCTCGCCGACGAGCAGCGCGATCGCGTGCTCGAGCTGCGCGCGCTCGACGCCGACGTCGATGAGCTGCGCCTGCGCGCCCTTCCACTGCACCTCGGCCTGCACCACGTCGACCCTGGCCACGACGCCAGCCGCGTAGCGGTTGCGCGTGAGCTCAAGCGTCCGCTCATAGGCAGCCACCGTGTCCTCGAGCACTTGCCGCGTGGCGTCGGCGACGCGCAGGGCGAAATAGTTCTGCGCAAGCGCAGCGTAGGCCGAAAGGCGCGCCGCTTCGAGATCGGCGGCGCTCGCCTGCCAGCCCGCCTCGCTCGCCTCGACCGAGCGGCGCACGCGCCCCCATAGGTCGAGCTCCCAGCTCGTGTTGAGCGCGACGTTGTAATTGTTGACCGCGCCGAGCGCAAACGAGGGCTGGTTGGATAGCGATGGGGACTTGCTCCGCGTGGCGGACGCATTCGCCGACAGCATCGGGAACAGCGCGGCGCGCGCTTGATCGGCGAGCGCGCGCGATTGCCGGAAGCGTGCCTCCGCCGCGCGCAGGGTCTGATTCGACAGGTCGACGCGCGCCATCAGCGCATCGAGCTCGCGGTCGCCGAACATGGCCCACCACGAGCCGCGCGGCAGCGCATCGCGCGGCTCGGCCTGCCGCCAGCCCTGCATCTCCTTGAATTGCACCGGCGCTTCGATTTGTGGACGAACGTAGTCGGGGCCGGCGGCACAGCCCGCAAGCGCCACGAAGGGAACGAGAAGAGCGTTCCTCACGCGGCCTCCTGCAGTCGGCGAGTGCGCAGCACGCGCTTCGACCACAGCCGGAAGCGGTCCAAGTACAGGTAAACGACCGGCGTCGTGTACAGCGTGAGCAGCTGGCTCAGGATCAGCCCGCCGACGATCGCGATGCCGAGGGGCTGGCGCAGTTCGGCGCCGTCGCCCCGGCGCAGCACGAGCGGCAGCGCGCCCAGAATGGCCGCCATGGTGGTCATCATGATCGGCCGGAAGCGCAGCAGGCAGGCCTCGAAGATCGCCTGCTCCGGCCGCGTGTCGCCGCGCCGCTCGGCCTCGAGCGCGAAATCGACCATCATGATCGCGTTCTTCTTCACCAGGCCGATGAGCAGGAACACCCCGATCAGCGCGATCACCGTAAATTCAGCCTGGAAGGCGAGCAGCGCGAGCAGCGCGCCGACGCCGGCCGAGGGCAGCGTCGACAGGATGGTGAGCGGATGCACGACGCTCTCGTACAACACGCCGAGCACGATGTACATCGCCAGGATCGCGGCGAGGATCAGCCACGGCTGGCGCGCGAGCGTGGTCTGGAAGGAGCGTGCAGTCCCCTGGAACGAGCCCTGGATCGAAACCGGCACCCCGATGCGCGCCATCGTCTCGTTGATCGCAGCGGCAGCCCCCGAGAGCGACACGCCCTCGGCCAGGTTGAACGAGATCGTCGAGGCCGCGAACTGGCCCTGGTGGTTCACCGAGAGCGGCGTGTTCGTGTATTCATAGTGGGCGATTGCGGCGAGCGGCACGCGCTCGCCGCGCGGCGTGAGGAGGTAGACCTCCTTCAGCGCTTCGGGGCCCTGCGAGTAGCGCGGATCCACTTCCATCACCACGCGGTACTGGTTTTTCTCGGTGTAGATCGTCGATACGATGGCTTGCCCGAAGGCGTTGCCGAGCGTGCTGTCGATGAGATCGGTCGTGACGCCGAGGCGCGCGGCGGTGACCCGGTCGATGACCAGTGTCGCCTGCAGCCCGCGCGTTTCCTGGTCGCTCGTCACGTCGGCAAGCTGCGGCACGCTCTGCAGCGCCGTCTGCAGCCGCGAGGTCCACAAGCGCAGCGCCTCGAGATCGTCGCTTTGCAGGGTGTACTGATACGTTCCGGTGCCCTGCCTGCCGCCAATGCGCACGTCCTGCACCGGCACGAGGAACAGGTTGGCGCCCGCAACGCGCGCGAGCTGCGGCCGCAGGCGCGCGATCACGGCGCCCACCGAGGGACGCTGGGAAAGCGGCTTCAGCGCGATGAACATGAATCCGGAGTTGCGCGCCCCGAATCCGCCGCCCGTCACCGCGGTCACCGTATCGACCGACGCATCGCCGCGCACGATCTGCACCATCTGCGACATCTTCTCCTGCATCGCCTGAAAGGAAGTCGTCTGGTCGGCGCGGATGAAGCCCATCATGCGCCCGGTGTCCTGTTGCGGGAAAAATCCCTTCGGGATGACGATGTATAGATAGACGTTGAGCCCGATGGCGGCGGCGAGCAGGGCGACGATGAGCAGCGGATGGCGCAGCGCCCAGCCGAGGCTTTTTCCGTATCCGGCGCGTACTCGCTCGAATACCAGCTCGCTGCGGCGATGCAGGACGCTTTTTTCCTGCTGCTTGAGCAGGCGCGCGCACATCATCGGGGTCAGCGTCAGCGACACGACCAGCGACACCAGGATCGCCGCCGACAGCGTCAGCGCGAACTCGCGGAACAGGCGGCCGACGATATCGCCCATGAACAGGATCGGTATGAAAACGGCGATCAGCGAAAGGCTCATCGAGACCACGGTAAAGCCGACCTCGTGCGCGCTCGCGAGCGCCGCGGCCGCAGGGGGCATTCCCGCCTCGATGTGGCGCGTCGCGTTCTCGAGCACGACGATCGCGTCGTCGACCACGAACCCGGTCGCCACGATCAGCGCCATCAGGGAGAGATTGTTCAGGCTGTAGCCGGCGAGGTACATGAAGCCGAAGGTGGCGATGATGGAGACGGGCACCGCAGCCGCCGGAACCAGCGTCGCGCGCGCCCGGCGCAGAAAGACGAACACGACGAGGATGACCAGGGCGACCGCGATGAGCAGCGTCTTCTCCACCTCGTAGAGCGAAGCGCGGATGGTCGAGGTACGCTCCATCGCCACGCCGAGGTCGGCGGCGGCGGGGATTGACGCGGTGAGGAAAGGCTCCAGATCGCGGATGCGCTGCACGGTCTGCAGGATGTTCGCGTTGGGCTCGCGGTTGATGATGATCAGCACCGCCGGCCGGCCGTTCGCTTCGCCGGCATTGCGGATGTCCTGGACGGAGTCCTTCACCTCGGCCACGTCGGACAGGCGCACCGCGGCGCCGTTGCGGTAGGCGACGATCAGCGGCAGGTATTCCGCGGCGCTGCGCGCCTGGTCGTTGGCGTAGAGCCACCAGACTCGCTCGCCGTCCTCGACCAGCCCCTTCGGGCGGTTGGCGTTCGCCGCGGCGAGGGCATTTCGCACGTCGCTCAGGCCGATGCCGTAGGCATTGAGCGTGTCCGGGTTGAGCTCGGCGCGCACCGCGGGCAGCGAGCTGCCGCCCACCGTGACCTGCCCCACGCCGCGCACCTGAGAAAGCTTCTGCGCCACGACGGTCGAGGCGACGTCGTACATCTGGCCACGGCTCATGCTGTCCGAGGTGAGCGTCATCACCATGATCGGCGCGTCGGCGGGGTTCACCTTGCGGTAGGTCGGGTTGTTCGGCATGCCGGTGGGAAGCTGGCTGCGCGCCGCGTTGATCGCGGACTGGACTTCCGTCGCCGCGTCGTTGATGTTGCGGTTGAGATCGAACTGCAGCGTGATGCGGGTCGAGCCGAGAGACGAAGAGGAGGTGATCTCGTTGACGCCGGAGATGCGGCCAAGCTGGCGCTCGAGCGGCGTCGCCACCGTTGCCGCCATCGTCTCCGGATCGGCCCCGGGCAGGCTTGCGCTCACCGAGATCACCGGGTAGTCCACCTGCGGCAGCGGCGATACGGGAAGCTGTGTAAAGGCGACCGCGCCGGCGAGCGTCAGACCGGCTGCGAGCAGCGTCGTCGCGACCGGCCGCGCGACGAATACCGAGGAAAGGTTCATGCCCCCGCCTGCGCCTGCCTGGCGCCGCGATAGCGCGTCGCGAGGCGGTCGAAAGCGAGATAGATCACGGGCGTCGTGAACAGCGTCAGCACCTGGCTCACGATCAGCCCGCCGACCATCGTCAAACCGAGCGGATGGCGCAGCTCGGAGCCGACCCCCGTGCCGAGCATGAGCGGCAGCGCGCCGAAGAGCGACGCGCAGGTCGTCATCAGGATCGGCCGGAAGCGCAACAGGCAGGCCTGGAAGATGGCTTCGCGGGGGCTCTTGCCCTCGTGGCGCTCCGCCTCGAGCGCGAAGTCGATCATCATGATCGCGTTTTTCTTCACGATGCCGATCAGGAGAATGATGCCGATGATGGCGACCACCCCGAGCTGGCTGCCGGCGAGGAGCAGCGCCGCCAGCGCGCCCACCGTCGCGGTGGGCAGCGTCGAGAGAATCGTGACCGGGTGAATGTAGCTCTCGTACAGCACCCCGAGCACGATGTACATCGTCACCACCGCGGCAAGGACGAGGAGCAGCGTGCTGCTCAGCGAATCGCGGAACGACGCAGCGGCGCCCTGGAAAGCGCTCTGCACGCTCGCCGGCAGGCCGATTTCCCGCTCCACGGCCTGGATCGCGTCTACGGCATGACCGAGGGAGTAGCCGGGCGCGAGATTGAACGAAATGGCGACCGCGGGAAACTGGCCGATATGGTTGATCGCGAGAGGAGCGGTGCCCGTGCTGAACTGCGCGATGGACGAGAGCGGGACTTGAGGGCCGCTCGCCGGAGCGACGTAGACGTCCTTCAGCGCGTCCGGACCGCCGCGGAACTCGGGTTTCACCTCGAGAACCACGCGATATTGCGTCGCCTGCGTGTAGATCGTCGAAATGAGGCGCTGCCCGAAGGCGTTATAGAGCGCGGTATCGATGGCCGCGGGCGTGATGCCGAGGCGCCCGGCGCTGTCGCGGTCGATGTCGACGTAAGCCTGCAGCCCCTGGTTCTGCAAGTCCGAGGCGATATCGGTGAGCTCGGCCAGCGCGTTCAGGCGCTCGATCAGCTTCGGCACCCACTCCTCCAGCAATGCGCCGTCGGCAGCCTCGAGGGTGTACTGGTACTGCGTGCGGCTGATCCGGTCTTCGATGGTGAGGTCCTGCACCGGCTGCATGTACAGCGTGACGCCGGGGATCTTCGCCAGTTCCGGCTGCAGGCGCCGGATGATGTCGGAGGCGTGGATCTTGCGCACGGCGAGCGGCTTCAAGTTGATCAGCATGCGGCCGCTGTTCATGGTGACGTTGGCGCCGTCGACGCCGATGAACGACGACAGGCTCTCGACGGCCGGGTCGCGCAAGACGACCTTGGCGAGCGCCTGCTGACGCTCTGCCATGGCGGCAAACGACACGCTTTGCTGCGCCTCCGAGACGCCCTGGATGACGCCCGTGTCCTGCACCGGGAAGAACCCCTTGGGCACCAGGAGGTACAGAACGACCGTGAGCCCAAGCGCCCCCACGGCAACGAGCAGCGTCGCGACCTGGCGGTCCAGCACCCACTCGAGCGCGCGGCCATAGCGTGCGATGAGGGCTTCGAATGCCCGACCCGTTGCGTGATACAAACGCCCGCGCCGCACTTCGCTTTCGCGGCGCAGAAAGCGCGCGCACATCATCGGCGTGAGGGTCAGCGAGACCACCCCTGAGATCAGGATCGCGATGGCGAGCGTCACCGCGAACTCGCGGAACAGCCTGCCGACGACATCGCCCATGAACAGGAGCGGAATCAGCACCGCGATCAGCGAGAAGGTGAGCGAGATGATGGTGAAGCCGATCTCGCGCGAGCCGTTCAGCGCCGCATCGAGCGGCGGCTGGCCCTCCTCGATGTGGCGCGCGATGTTCTCGATCACGACGATGGCATCGTCGACCACGAAGCCGGCGGCCACCACCAGGGCCATCAGGGTGAGGTTGTTGATGGAAAACCCGGCGAGGTACATGAAGCCGAACGTGCCGATGAGCGAGACCGGCACCGCGACGCTGGGGATGATGGTCGCCGGCAGATTGCGCAAGAACAGAAAGATCACCAGCACCACCAGCCCCACCGCGAACAGCAGCTCGATCTGCACGTCGCGCACCGAGGCCCGGATGGTGATGGTGCGGTCGGTGAGCATGGCGACGTCCACCGCGGCCGGCAGGGCCGCCTGCAGCTGCGGCAGCTGCTGCTTGATGCGGTCCACCACCTCGATCACGTTGGCGCCCGGCTGGCGCTGGATATTGAGAATGATCGCGGGCACCTCGTTCATCCATGCCGCAAGGCGCGCGTTCTCGGCGTCGTCGACGACGCTCGCCACATCGGACAGAAATACGGGGGCGCCGTTCTTGTAGGCGATCACCACGCTCTTGTATTCAGCGGCCGAGCGCAGCTGGTCGTTGGCGTCGATGTTGTAGGCGCGGCTCGGACCCTCGAGGCTGCCCTTCGCCTTCTTCACGTTGGCGGCGGCGATGGCGCTGCGCACGTCCTCCAGGCCGAGGCCGTTTGCAGCGAGCACCTTCGGATTGGCCTGCACCCGCACCGCCGGGCGCTGTCCGCCGGAGAGCGTGACCAGGCCCACGCCCGCAATCTGCGAGAGCTTCTGCGCAAGCCGTGTGTCGGCCAGATTCTGGATCTGCGGCAGCGGCAGCGTGCGCGAAGAAAGCCCCAGCGTGAGGATCGGAGCGTCCGCCGGATTCACCTTGCTGTAGACCGGCGGCGCCGGCAGATCCTGCGGCAACAGGTTCGAGCCGGCGTTGATGGCCGCCTGCACGCCCTGCTCGGCCACATCCAGCGGAATGGTCAGGTCGAACTGCAGCGTAATCACCGAGGCGCCGCCTGAGCTCGAGGAGAGCATCTGCTTGAGCCCCGGAATCTGGCCAAATTGCCGCTCGAGGGGCGCGGTCACCGACGACGCCATCACCTCGGGGCTCGCGCCGGGATAGAAGGTGAAGGTCTGGATGGTCGGATAATCGACCTGCGGCAGCGCCGAGATCGGCAGCAGGCGGTACGCGAACACGCCGGCAAGCAGAATCGCGACCATGAGCAGCGTGGTCGCGACCGGTCTCAGGATGAAAAGCCGCGACGGGTTCATCCGCCCTCGGCCCTGCGCCGCTGTGCCTTGCCGGCGCCCTTGCTGGATCCTTTGGCTTCGGCGGGCGGCTTGATCTCGGGCCGCGCCGAAGCGACCTCGACGCTCGCGCCGGGACGCAGCCGGTCCATGCCGTCGACGACGACGAGGTCGCCCGCGGCCAGACCGTCGGTCACGGCGACTTTTTGGCCCTGCGTCGGGCCGAGCTTCACCGGCCGTTGCGCCACGGTCTTGTCGGCTCCGACCAGGTACACGAACAGGCCTTGCGCGCCGCGCTGCACCGCGGCCGACGGAATCACGATCACGTCGCGCAGGGTGTCGAGCTTCATGCGCACGTTGACGAACTGGTTGGGGAACAGGGCGCCGTCGTCATTCGCGTACTGCGCTTTCAACTTCACCGTGCCGGTGGCGGGATCGACCTGGTTGTCGGCCGACGCAAGGATTCCCGCGGCGAGCATCGCCTTCTCCTCGCGGTCCCAGGCTTCAACCGGAATCGTCTCGCCCGAGCGCATGCGCTTGAGCACGGCCGGGACGCTGTCCTGCGGCACAGTAAAGACCACGGCGACCGGTTGCAGCTGGGTGATGACCACCAGGCCGTTGGCATCGCCCGCCCGCACGATGTTGCCGGGATCGACGAGCCGCAATCCCACGCGGCCGCTCACCGGGGCGCTGATGCGCGTGTAGGCGAGCTGCAGCTTGGCATTGTCGATCTGGCTGCTATCGACCTGGACCGCGCCCTCGTACTGCCGCACGAGAGATGCCTGGGTGTCGACCTGCTGCTTCGCAATCGAGTCCTGCGCGTAGAGCGCGCGATAGCGTTCGAGATCGAGGTGCGCGTTTTCGAGGAGCGCACGGTCGCGCACCAGCTGGCCTTCGGCCTGCGCAAGCTGAACCTGGAACGGGCGGGGATCGATCTCGGCGAGAAGCTGCCCTTGCTTCACGAACTGGCCTTCCACGAACAGCACTCGCTGCAGCTCCCCGTCGACGCGCGAGCGCACGGTGACCGTGCGCAAAGGCGTGGCAGTGCCCAGCCCGTTCATGATGACGTCGATTTCTCCCTTGCTCGCGGCGGCGGCGACGACCGGTGTAGGCCCGGCAAGCGGTGCGCCGGGCCGCCCCGGCGCGGCCTGACGCGTCTGCGCGTCGGCGTTCCAGAATTCGCGGTACACGTAGTAGGCCATGCCCGCAGCGATCAGGAGGCAAAGGATCCCGAGGAATGTTTTTCTTGGGCGGCTCATCACAGCTCCAGCTTGTAGCCGACGCCGTAGATGGAGCGCACCGGGTCGTGGCCGGGACGCACCTCCTCGAGCTTGCGGCGCAGGTTCTTGACGTGCGCATCGACCGTGCGGTCGGTGACCACGCGATGGTCTTCATAGAGGCGCTGGAGGAGCTTGTCGCGCGAGAACACGCGTCCCGGCGCGGAGGCGAGCGTGCCGAGCAGCCTGAATTCCACCGGCGTGAGATCGAGCGAGCGCCCGTCCAGTTCAGCGCGGTGGCTTGGCTCGTCGATGACAAGCCCGCGCACGGCGTGCGCGGCGCCGCGGCCGCGCCGCAGGATCGCCTTGACGCGCGCGACGAGCTCGCGCACGCTGAACGGCTTGCACACGTAGTCGTCCGCGCCGAACTCGAGGCCGACGAGGCGATCGATTTCCTCGACTTTCGCCGTCACCATCACT
>Ga0209804_1002683_pt1 | contig 10639 bp, 7 predicted proteins | sample GraSoiAngelo_139_FD_185896 | JGI IMG/M metagenome (GOLD analysis project Ga0209804, IMG submission 185896) | Grasslands soil microbial communities from the Angelo Coastal Reserve, California, USA - 14_0929_12_20cm (SPAdes) (version 2) | ecosystem: Environmental > Terrestrial > Soil > Grasslands ... | reverse complement strand
CCAATAATTAATTGATCATGATCCACGGCCGGACTGACACGAGAGACAGCTCCGGCGACGCCATCGTACTCGGAGATCTTGTGAGACCAGATCAGATGGCCGCTGTCCTTTTTGACTGCGAACAGATTGCCGCCCCAATCGGGGAAGTAAACTGCATCACCACCCACCGTGGGAGTGGCAGAAACATCTCCACCGGTTGTAAACACCCATTTTGGTTTCAGGCCCTTGACGTTGGCCGGACTGATTGAATGCTCTGCCGGCTGGCTCCAGGTATTGTTGAGATTCTGTCCAGCGATTCGCCATTGGCCAGATCGGAACCGATCTGACTGGCTTTGCGCGCTTAACGCCGAGACTAGTAAAAGGACGCTGATCAATGGCGCCGTTAGCGGCGACACGTTACGATGCTTAATTGACATCTGGATTGTTCTCCTTGAATTTGGCTGCGGTTATGCTCGCCGCTCTACCTTTGAAAGGTAGAGGCGTCACAAACTTCGTGAAAACCTCGGAAACTGCAGCATGGGCCCTGTATTTTTGTGGAGGATCGATGTACTAACGACAGAAGCTTGTGGAAAATGATTGGGCTGTTGAACACATCGAACGTGCGAAAGGCCAACATCGCTTGGCCCGCACTGATTCTCAGAAGAACGAATTACGCACTAAAAGAGATCGATCAATGGCGCCTCAAGGTCGCCTTGAAATGCTGTTCTTCTGTCGTGTGCCAGTAGTACCGTTTGGCGTGGGTTGTGAATCAAAAATGACTGGACCTTTTGTGTTGTGGAGGACGATATGATTGGAAACTCACTGGAAAAGTTGCACTGTAAAAGATCAAGGGCAGGAATCAGACTTTCGATTTCCCAGTCGGTCACGACTGCAGCAGCGAAGGGTGAAGTGGCGAAAAAGGGAGCCTGCAGTAGCCCGAAGCGAAAGCCGACCGATTTCGCTTCATATGCCATCCTTGATTCCTGGGGAGTATCTTAGGACAGCGCCTCGGGCACGGGGATCGCAGGCCCAGCATAGTCATGAACAACCCACTATTGCGGCGGACAAACGCACGTCTAGAGGAGCGCAAGGACTCAGCGGCAGCCGGAAATCGGCATGTTCCCCTCGTGCACCCTCAGTTGGGACGCTTGATGAAGATGATCGGTATTTCCCTGATCGTTGCGTCACTGGGCGCATGCCGGCATCCTGCAAAAGAACCGGTGACGCTGACTTTCCTCGATCCTGAGTGGGCACACGACCTGACACAACGCAACGTGCTCCCAGACGAGAGATTGCAAGAATTCACGCGGCAAACTGGAATTAGGGTCAAGCATCTGCCGGCTCCGGAACCCACTCTTGACCAGCTAGGCATGGCGCGAGCGCTACTCGAAGGAGGAGCCTCCAGTCCTGATGTATTGGGCATCGATGTGATCTGGCCCGGAACCTTGAGTCAGGATTTGATCGACCTGAAACCGCATTTTGCAACAGAACTCTCTTCCTTAGACCCAGATGTAGTCGCGAGCTATACGGTCAAGGGGAAGCTAGTCGCCGTGCCATTTCATGCCGATATAGGAGTCCTGTTTTATCGAAGGGATCTTCTTCGCGAGTATGGGTACGGGGCGCCACCAAGGACATGGGAGCAACTCGAGAAAATGGCCACCCGCATCCAGCAGGGAGAGCGCGCCAAAGGACAAAGAGATTTTTGGGGGTTTGTGTGGCCAGGTGCGGCCGGCGAAGGTTTGACCTGCAATGCGCTGGAATGGCAGGTGTCGGAGGGTGGCGGGCGCATCATCGAAGGTGACAACACGATCAGCGTGAACAATCCCAACGCTATCCGCACCTGGCAACGCGCTGCGCACTGGATTGGTTGGATCTCATCTCCCAACGTGATCTCCTATGAGGAATGGGACGCCGTCAATGCCTTTTACTTAGGGAAAGCAGCTTTTTCCCGTGGATGGGCGCGGTCTTACTTTCTGAGCGTCGAGGCTGAGGCTAACCCGGCGATTCGAGACACAGCGAAGATCGGTAGCCAGCAGATTGGTATCACTAGTGTCCCGGGCGGTACGGCTGCGCAAGCTGCCACTTTGGGAGGATTCGGTCTCGGAGTTTCCCGATCGACAGTTCATCCCGCTGAAGCATTAGAGTTGGTCCGATTCCTTGTCCATAGAGAGATACAGTCCAAGGTGCTTCGCTCGCACTCCGAACCACTGAAGCAGCTTGAACTGTATGAGCAGCCCGCCATATTAAAGGCGTACTCTGATTTTGCTCACAGTGGGCAACGCCAGCTGGGAATTGGCGTGGTAAATCGACCCTCTACGGTTGCTGGACAGAGATACGACGACGTCGATCACGCTTATATCCGGGCAGTGCGTTCTGTTTTGACGGGCAAGACCAGGGCGCCTGAAGCTGCCACCGAGTTGGAAAAGGAACTAGTTGGAATCACCGGTTTCAAGACGGGACCGCCAAGCCCGATTCAAAGCCCCAAGCATCGGACTGCAGAACGGGTTCGCTAGCGACGCCACCCGCCGGTTGTTCCATGGGAGGCGGTCCGTGGGAAACTCAAGTAGCGGCAACAGATGACTCACATCAACAATCCGATTCGATTTGCTGGATGGCTGAGGCATGTGACAGCAAACATTCCACTCCTTTACCACCTCAACATCCATCGCCGCCTGACACTTTGCTTTATTTTCGTCATTGTGCTGATGTTGCTAGGCAATGGTGTCCTTCTTTGGCAGTCGCACTTGATCCGTGCCCAAGAGGAACGTTTGAACGGTGTAAACGAAGAGCTAATCGAAGTGCTGCGCGTGCACACCGGTCTCCTGTCAGTCTACGAGAGGCTCGGTGTTTTGGCGCGTTCCGAAGACTCCGCCCGGTTGCTGAAGGAATCGGGCACCCTTCGGACAGGTCTTCTTGATGACGCCCGGCGCACCCGGGCAGCCTTCAGTCATCTGCCTCCCGAGGTGAAGGTGGACCAGACAGTGCTGCCAACTCTCGAATCAATCGAGCGTACCCTGCCCTCACATCTGGATGCAATCGTGGCCTCGGCCGCATCCGGAGAGTGGGAAGCTGTGCGTTTCCGGATCGAGAGACAAGTTCAGCCGCTGGAATCCCTGAGTTCGGAGTTGGTCAAAGATGTAGCCCGCGAGGTTGAAGAGCAGCGCGCGCAAGCCGCTTTAAACATTTCGCGTGCGGAACGCCGAATCTTTCTCGCCGTGCCAATCACGGGTTTCGTCACGCTTCTGATTGCCGCTGGCCTCGGGGTAATAATCACCCGCAGTGTCACGGAGCCACTAGGGCGGTTAGTAGAGGGGTCCAAAGCGTTGGCACGAGGTGAATTTCAACATCAAGTTTCCGTGGTCGGTCACGACGAACTGGCTCAACTTGGTGAGGTTTTCAACGCTACTGCCAGGAGATTGCAATCTCTCTATGAGACCTTGCACGAAAGGGAAGCTAACCTCGCGGAAGCCCAAAGGCTTAGTCATACAGGAAGTTGGGCTTGGGATGTTGCCAGCAAGCGGATTTTTTGGTCGGCCGAGATGTTTCAAATTTTTGGCTTCGACCCAAAAACAACAACTCCGACCACGGAAAACTACTTGCAGAGCATACATCCGGACGATCGTGCCTCTATTGAGGCCGCCGCAAGTGAGCTCTACAAGGGGAACGATGCAGAATACAGCTACCGCATCGTTCTTCCAGACAACTCCATGAAATATGTTCGCACCATTGCCCATGCGGTCACCAACGACTCGGGCCAGGTGATTGAATTTGTCGGCACAGTTATCGACGTTACGGAACAGCGGAATGCCAGGAACGCTCTGGAAAAGGCCTTCGAGGAAATCAAGACCCTGAAAGATCAGCTCTACAAAGAGAACATTGCTCTGCGCGAAGAAATCGATAAGGTATCCATGTTCGAGGACATCGTCGGAACTTCTCCCGCACTGCAAGCAGTACTTTCTCGCGTATCCAAGGTCGCTCCTACCGACTCCACAGTTCTGGTCACAGGCGAAACCGGAACGGGCAAGGAGCTTGTGGCCCGCGCTATCCATAGGAGGTCGCATCGCTCTTCACGGGCATTTGTGAGTGTGAACTGCGCCGCCATCCCGCGGGACTTGATCGCGTCAGAATTGTTTGGCCATGAGAAGGGTGCCTTTACGGGGGCAACTCAGCAACGTTTGGGCCGCTTCGAATTGGCCGAAGGAGGCACGGTCTTCCTCGATGAGGTCGGAGAGCTCCCAGCCCTGACCCAGATCGCTCTCTTGCGTGTTCTGCAGGAACACGAATTTGAGCGCGTCGGCGGAAATCGATCTATCCACGCTGATGTTAGGGTGATTGCTGCCACGAATCGTGACTTGCAGGCTGCCATCGACGCGGGCACCTTTCGTAGCGACCTGTTTTACCGGCTCAACGTTTTTCCGATCGAGATTCCTTCTCTACGAGAACGAAGAGAAGACATTCCCCTGCTGGTCGAGTACTTCATTGATCGTTACGCAAGGAAAGCAGGAAAGAGCTTTCAGGCGGTGCACAAAAAGAGCCTCGATCTGCTTCAGTCGTACCCATGGCCGGGTAATATTCGCGAATTGCAGAACGTGATTGAGCGATCTGTCATTGTATGTGAAACCGAGAATTTCTCAGTCGATGAGAGTTGGCTTACTCGACAACCTCTTGCGACAGAGCCAACAGCGCAGGTTGAATTTTCTAGAAAACTTGCTGACCAAGAGAAAGAAATGATTGAGGCTGCCCTGCGCGAAAGCGGAGGACAGGTATCCGGACCGACAGGAGCCGCCGCCAAATTGGGTATGCCGGGATCTACATTGGAATCGAAGATCAAGTCGCTAAAGATAAACAAGAATCGCTTCAAAACTGCTGGTATTTGAACAACCCGCATTTAAACCTCTTTTCCTCAACCGAACTCCGGGGACCTAGTTGCGAAATTTCGTTAATTCGCGAAATCTCGTAATTAGCTTATCTTCTAAGTCATCTATTTTCAGTTGCTTATGATTGGAGCGGTGATTGCAACCACACAAGTGTGAGGGCCAAAGGCAATGTTCGAGGTAAGAATTCTGAACAACGGGAAATGCTGAGGAGTTGGTGCTGAAAATCGTATGGCGAAATCCGCTCCTAATAAGAAAGGACTAAACGAACGTTGCAGCGAATCAGACGCGATCGGTTCGGCGCACTGTATACGATCACTAACCCAGATCTTACGCAGCAGTTCGAATTGATACTGAGCGAAGTTGCCTGAACGGTGGATGTTTAATTGTCCCAGAGAGGAAAGATGCTCAAGATCACGAGGGCAGCGAAGGGAAAAGTGATCTTTACCTTGAGCGGCCGAATGGATGCAGAAAACCTAGCCGAATTGATAACTCTGCTCAGCTCAGAAGCGAACGGTCGCCGGATAACCTTGGACTTAAAAGATCTAACCCTAGTGGATCAAGACGCTGTCAGTTTTCTAGGGCGCTGCGAGGCGGACAAGATCCAGCTAAAGAATTGCCCAGCATACGTCCGCGAGTGGATCACGAGAGAACGAGACCAAAATTAGCAGTTCATCTGATGATGTCTTGATGTACGCGGTGTCGAGGGGATCTAAAGGCTTTAAAACTACACTACACAGCTCTCATTCTACAGCGGAAGGACAAACAAACCGCTGCAATTGCCGAAAGAGACATGCAATGATGCAGGCCAAGCCGATTCGTATTCTGAGCGTAGAGGACCATCCGGTCTTCCGTGAGGGACTGGCTACAATCATCGGCTCTCAGCAGGACATGCTTCTTGTTGCACAGGCGGCGACTGCGGTGGAGGCCATTGCTGAATTTCGTCGTCATCGGCCCGACGTCACCCTGATGGACCTGCAGCTTCCTGGCACCAACGGCACCGACGCCCTTATCGCAATTCGAGGAGAGTTTCCACAGGCTCGTATCATGATGCTGACAACCTCAGATGGCGATGGGAACATTCAGCGTGCACTGCGAGCCGGAGCGTCGGCTTACATAATTAAGAGCATGCCGAAAAATGAATTACTGGGCGTGATCCGATCAGTTCACGCTGGCCGGCGACATATTCCGCCCGATGTGGCGGCCCGCCTCGCCGAGCACCTCGGAGACGACGACCTGACGACGCGGGAGTTAGAGGTTCTTCGACTCATTCGAGATGGCCATCGCAACAAGCAGATCGCGGATCAACTGTCGATTGCGGAGACCACCGTTAACTTCCACATCAAGAATCTGGTGGATAAACTTCAGGCCAACGATCGGACACATGCAGTTACCATCGCACTCCGACGTGGCCTGGTACAGATCTGATCGCACTTCAAGGCCTGTAGAAAACTACAGGATGATAGCTGTAGATTTCGGTGTTCCGCGAGAGCCCCGATTTTGGCTAATGTCAACAGTGCGAGTAAACCGCATTCCAGCGGCTGTGCCCATGCTTATTAGAGATTCGGCGATCTTTCAGCCTCCGCGGTTCCTGTATGTTCGTCGGAAGAAGTAGCTCAGGATTGGCCGTGGGCCCACTCGAAAAGTGCCGTGCAGACGCGAGAGGCTGGGTCGCTCCGAAGCCTCTCTGCGCCTTCCTTACGATGATCGGCATGGTGTTGACCATTCCCGCCAAAGCACTTGACCCGCAGAAACTAATCAGCCAATTTACGCATACATCATGGACTGCGAAGGACGGCGTTCCCGGGCCCGTTCGAGCAATTGCTCAGACACCAGATGGGTATTTGTGGCTTGGGACGGAAGCCGGATTATATCGATTTGATGGTCTGCACTTTGTCGCTTGGGAACCGAGCTTCGGAGAACAGACCCTCGGGTCCTCAGTGTGGTCTCTGTGTACAAGCAGGGATGGAAGCCTTTGGATCGGGTTCAGTTCCGGCGGAATCAGCCAGCTACGCAGTGGCCATTTGAAAAATTATTCGCATGCTGACGGCGTACCAGACGGCGGAATACTGTCAATTGTGGAGGACGCGAGCGGCTCGATTTGGGCGGGTGGTCAATACGGGCTTAGCAAATTGGATAGCGGCAGTTGGCGCCAGGTTGGAGTGCAGTCAGGATATCCCGCTCCCGGAGCACAAGTACTCTTCGTAGACCGCCGCGGAACCCTTTGGGTGGCAACGGATGGATTGGATTTTGGACTTAGCAAGGATCCGGTTCGGAGGAACACAATACTGAGTCTTACCCACAATGCAAAAAGCTTTGTGGCGACCCGAGAAGCCGTTGGGCAGGTCTGGATGATGGCGGAGGCTCCAGATGGAAATGTTTGGATCGCTGACACGAGCGGCCACACAGTGAGACCGATCATGAGCCGCACCAGGTCGGAAGCCGGGATCAAGGTTGGCGCGGAACCCTTCTCCGTGTTGTTCGACAGAGACCGGAGCCTGTGGATCGGACCGGATCAGAAGGGGCTTCGCCGAGTGGTTGATGTCAGAAAACCGGAAAGGGCTGTTCTGGATCAGCTTTGGGCCCGCGAAGGCCTTTCCAGTGATCGGGTCATTTCGGCCCTGGAGGACCGCGAAGGCAATCTATGGTTTGGCACAGCCGTCGGACTGGATCGTCTTCGCGAGAACAAAGTAACAGCTTACTCCAACGGAGAAGGTTTGACTGCAGATCAAAGACTAGCAGTGGCTTCAACCCGGGACGGAAGTGTTTGGCTTGTCAGCTATACAAGCGGCACTGTCCAGCGCCTCAGCCAAGGGCAAATCACTACTTCGAAGCTTCCAGCCTATTCCAGATCCGACACGACACGCATTCTCAGTCTGTATGCAGACGGAAATAGCCGCATCTGGTTCGGGGGCAGTTTCGGCCTAGCAGCAGGGGACGAATGGAATGTCTCCTGGATAAAAATCCCCGACATCGAGAAGGGAGCGATGGTACATGCCATTGCACGGGACGCCAGAGGCGACCTATGGATCACCGTGTGGGGAGGTGACAAGGGCGGAGGAGTCCTGCGGTTGCGAGACGGTAATTGGACCGATTTTCGCAACCGTGTATATCTCCCGCAATACCGCTGCCGCGTTCTGTACGGAGATCCACTGGGACGGCTTTGGCTGGGATTCGAGGATGGGGAAGTCGCAGTCCATGAGAATGAAGAGTTCCATGTCTATTCTTCGAAGGACGGTCTTCCCGGCGGTAAGGTGCTGGCAATTACGAGAGACCGGGCAGGAAACTTTTGGATCGGTAGTGAAGGCGGGCTGAGCCACTTTGATCATGGGAACTTCGCTACGCTCACCAAGAAAAACGGGTTGCCTGGGAACTCGGTGTCGGGGATTGTGGAAGATGAAGAAGGTTTTCTCTGGCTTGCCGGAGCGCTGGCAATCCTCCGGGTGAGCCCGCGGGAACTGGAAACGGCGCTGCTGTCGCCGTCTTATCGGATACAAGGGGCATCTTTCGACGCGACTGACGGCCTTCGAGGACTTCCGCGGCAACGTGAACCGTTTCCCACGGCGATACGGTCAACTGATGGCCGGCTCTGGTTTTCCACCAGCGAGGGCGTCGCCGTGATCAACCCACGGCACTTGCCGAAAAATATCGTACCGCCTCCGGTCACGATCGAAGCACTCAAGGCAGATGATCAAACTCTCACACCCTCCTCAGGATTGCGTCTTCCACCGAGAGCCAGAAATCTACAATTTGAATACGCGGCTCTCAGCTTGACAACCCCAGAACACGTCCATTTCCGCTACAAGCTCGAGGGTTACGATAATGACTGGCGCGGCCCGGTAAGCGCTCGAGAGGTTGCCTACACAAACTTACCCCCTCGGAACTATCGATTTCGCGTAATCGCTTGTAACAGTGACGGCGTCTGGAATGAGGACGGAGCATCGTTGGACTTCACTCTTATTCCCGCTTTTTACCAGACGAACTGGTTCCGAGCTCTGTGCGTCATCTCCGTTTGCTTCATCATATGCGTCATCTATCGACTACGTGTGTTGCAAGTTTCGAGAGCCATCGGTGCCCGCTTCGATGAGCGACTGGCGGAACGCACGCGGATGGCTCGGGACCTGCATGACACATTTCTCCAGACCATCCAAGGCAGCAAGCTGGTTGCGGATGATGCGCTGGAGCTGTCAGCCGATCCCATCCGAATGCGTCGAGCCATGGAACAGCTATCCGTCTGGCTCGCGAGCGCCATGCAGGAAGGACGGGCGGCGCTGAATTCCCTGCGCACGGCGACAACGCAGACCAACGACCTCGCGGAAGCTCTCCGGCGGGCGACCGATGACGGCCTCATCCCCAACTCCATGTCGGTCACATTTTCTGTAGTTGGCGATACCAGAGAGATGCACCCGATCGTTCGTGATGAAATTTACCGCATCGGCTACGAAGCCATTCGCAACGCGTGTATGCATTCCGGGGCAAGTCAATTGGAAGTCGAGCTCAGATATGCTAACAACCTTGCCCTCCGTGTGAGTGACAATGGAACAGGGATTGACCCGGCTATCGCGGATAGGGGGAAGGACGAACACTTCGGACTGCAAGGGATGCGGGAGCGTGCCGCTCGCGTCGGAGGCAAGCTGACGCTCGCGAGTTCCTCCAACTCGGGGACCGAGATTAAGCTGGTAGTCCCCGGAGGCATCATCTTCCGGAAGATGATGCCCGTTCGACGGTCTCTGTTTGCAAGGATAAGAACCCTCTTTCGCTGCAAAGACCAAACCTCAAATCTGGACTGATTGCGGTTCGAAGAGTTTCACCGCGTGCCTTCACCCCTGTAGAAAAATCTAGGATGAACTCTACGGTTTCTGAGGTGTTCGGAAATTCAGGGCGCGAGTAACTTGTCGATAAGGTGACTCGTGTTTCGTTCCAACAAGCCGAGCATTGCAACCTTCCGTGCCGACTACGCGAAGCATAGTGACTTCTGCGACGTATTTAAAAACGACACGAAAACTTTGTATCTGCTCGCATTTTTACTGACCACAAATCACAAGGAATCTGAGCAGTGCTTTGTCTCGACGGTCGAGGAAGTACTCAAGGAACAGTCGGTGTTCAAGGAATGGGCTCGGTCCTGGGTAAGGCGCAGGTTGATCGAGAATGCAATCGCGATGGTTACGTCCGCATCACATCGGAATGCCCAGAAACGGGACCTCTGGATCGCAGGGCAACCCAAGACACAGCAACAATGCAAAATTGACACGGTTACCAAACTCGACGCCTTCGAGCGCTTGGTTTTTGTCATGTCGATCCTGGAGCGCTATTCAAACTGGGACTGCTCTCTGTTACTGGGATGCACCGTGAACAAAGTCGCTCAAGCGCGGATGAACGCGTTGCGCCGACTTCTAGACCTCGCCGCACCCTTTCCGCGAGTCGATGGACTGCCAAGGAGTCACGGCCTAACTATGAGCCGTCCGACCCATGAAGCAGGGGCCCTCTTTCGCGGAGACCAAACATCCATATTTGAGCGCCGGATGTCTCTGGCGCTAATTTGGTTTGACTGACCATTGCCAAATTGTTGGCACTATTTCTTTTGAATCATGACGTGTCCGGACCGGCGCACGGGTGACCGGTCGCCCCAAGTGCTGGCATTAAGGTGATGCGCGCCCGCCTCTTCCGTCCAACCAGGTGTGGAACCCTGAGTGCTTGAGAAGATCCGAGGACTGGTTTGAGCCAGATTGACAAGGCACAATTCCTGAGAACTCGAGTGAGCTAGGGGAAGAGCGGCAAGCGAGTGG
>Ga0209804_1002681_pt1 | contig 10644 bp, 8 predicted proteins | sample GraSoiAngelo_139_FD_185896 | JGI IMG/M metagenome (GOLD analysis project Ga0209804, IMG submission 185896) | Grasslands soil microbial communities from the Angelo Coastal Reserve, California, USA - 14_0929_12_20cm (SPAdes) (version 2) | ecosystem: Environmental > Terrestrial > Soil > Grasslands ... | reverse complement strand
CCAAATGGCCGCCGTGACCGGGACGTAATCGCCTTCGCCCAGGTATAATGCATAAACGATCAGCGCGAGTCCCGGCAGCCATAGCCAGATCGCGGAGTTTGTAAGTCGTTTCCACCATTCGGGCCGGAATTTTTCGATCGCGGCCAGGGCGACACCGAACACAAGCGGATCGAGCCGGGTCCAAGTCGGATAGTAAATCCAGACTTGAAAGCCGCGGAACGAAACACCGGTTTCGTCAAGATTTTGATAAGCGAGAAATGTGCGGAGCAAGATTCCGCCGAGAACAATTACACTCGGAATGATGATCGCCGCGCGGGGCCAGCGATTTGCAAAGAGCAAGATGAACGGAAGACAGAGATAAAATTGATCTTCGACCGCGAGCGACCACGCGTGCGAGAAGGCGGTGCCGCCATGGAGCCCGATATTTTGCACGGAGAGGAGAAATTTCCATGTCGGATACATTTCCGGATACTCGCGCCATGACGACAGAAAAATGTAGATCGCGAGCACGACAAAGTAGGCGGGCATGATTCGCAATGCCCGCCGGGCAAAAAAACGACCGAGATTGATGCGCTGACCGCGCGCGAGCGGCGCGAGGAGTTGACCGCCGATCAAATAACCGCTGAGGACAAAGAAAAGATCAACACCGATCCAGCCGAAGCGATCGACCCGGCCGGGCAATTTGAATCCGAAAAGCGCGGCGTGGTAAATGACGACGACGATGATGGCGAGCGCGCGGAGAAGATCGAGACCCGGCTGGCGCTCACGATCTTGAAAGCGCGGATCGATTACGGTTTCAGTCACAGCCAAAGTAGGAAGAAGGCACCCTCACCTCAAGTTGTATCTCGGCTGCGTCCCCGCAGCGCTCGACCGCTACCTCGCGGCTGCACCGGCCATGTCGCGATTCCAACCGCTCCATTCTCTCCCGAGCAAGGGAGAGGAAGATGATGAATGGGCAGGATCAACAACTCATGAATCATAGTTGTATCTCGGCAGCTCCCGCTGCCTCAACCGCTACCCTTGCGACTTTACCGGCCATGTCGCTCATACCATTCGCTCCATTCGTCGATTGGCGCCGAATCTTTCGATTTATTTTCGCCAGTGGCGCAACACGCGGTGCCGCGGGACGGCGGTGGCGTGATGACTGGTCGTGTTGATGAGTTCGCGACGACGCAAATTCTCGAGCGCGGTCTGGACGGCGCTCTTCGAAAGACCGGTCGCATCAGCCAAGTCGCGTAAGCTTTTCGCGACCGGTTTCCATTTGTCCCGGGCGGCCTGACCGTAAAGATACAAATAGACGAGATAAGCCGCCGGCTGGCGATCGTGGCCGACGATGTCGCGCATCAGGACATCGAGCACATAATCGTCGACCGAAATGGCTTCGCGGAAACGGGGCATGATTGAAAAGGAGGAAGGATGAAGCTCCGGATTCTACAACACTATACTTCTAAACGGACAACTGTTTTTACTGCAATACGTGGTTGTTCGCTGGACGGGCAAAGAGAGAGCGAACTACGTTCGGCGCATCATGATCAAGCAAATCAAATTCGTCAGTATTCCGGTGGCCGATCAGAACCGCGCGCTCGATTTTTACACGGAGAAACTCGGGTTCACCATAATCACCGATCAACCATTCGATGAGAAGCAGCGATGGATCGAATTGCGCATACCCAAAGCGGAGACGCGAGTGGTGCTGTTCACGCCGGAAGGGGACGAAAAGCGGATCGGGACGTTCATGAACATGTCGTATGCGTGCGATGATATCGATAAGACGTACGCAGAACTGAAGAAGCGGGGAGTGGAATTTGAAGGGGCGCCGCAAAAGGAGCCATGGGGCACCTACACGCTGTTCAAAGACAGCGAGGCGAACCGGTTCGTTCTTTCATCGGACTAAAGGAAAGTGATCCGCCTACGCCAAAGTACGGCGGGACAGGCCAGTGATCAGTGGTGAGTTGAAAGAATAGAGCGTCACCCTCACCTCACGTTGTATCTCGGCTGCGTCCCCGCAGCGCTCGACCGCTACCTCGCGGCTGCACCGGCCATGTCGCGCACCCTCACCTTACGCCTCTCCCGAACAAGGGAGAGGAGAAGCAGAGAATCAAGTGACGAGATCAGCGCAAGAAAAAGCGCCCGCGAGAAAACGTTTCGCGAGCGCTTCGTTAAATATTGCTGGTCGTTCGCCCTATTTCTTTTTCGTGTAGTTGATCTCCATGGTTTTCTTTTCCTGGCCGCCCTGATTTTCGTACCACTCGAGACTCATGTGATTGTTGTCGGCGACTTTAATCACTTCGCGAATGGCCGTTTTCACTCCAGGGACCGGTTCCATCTCGGAAGTGTAGGTGAACGATTTCGTGGCGGGATCGTAGGTGCCCTCGGAAAATTCGATACCGGTGCCCATGTTGTCGATCCAGGAAGCGACGAATTTCTTTTTCACGTTGTCGTAGCCTTCCATGCCCATCCCTTTGAACATCATATCTTTCATTTTCCCGTCTTCGCCCGGCATCTGCATTTTTCCGCTCACGTCCATCATCACGTAACGGCCGCCCATGATCGATTTCCTGGTGGCGGTGCCTTTCGATTCCTGCGGCTTGGCATTGGGATCGGGATTCATCCAGAACTTGATCGAGTAATCCCAATTGCCGTCGAGACTGGAGAGCAGCTTGTGGTTCTCGTTTAACTTCGACAGCTCCATCATCTGCTTCATCATGTCGGCTGCGTTGGGCTGTCCGGTTCCCGGTTGTGCGGGCGCCGCCACTTGAGGGGTATTGGTGACTTTGCCGCCCGGGGCAGGCGAAGTCGTGGTCGGTTGAGCGAATGATGTGACAGCGAGCGATGTCGCTGCAAAAAACACGGTTACAATCAGGGAAGTTTTCATGCCGGCATTGTCCGAAAGAAATTAGAAAGTAGGAAGTGGAAATATTAAGAGATCTCTCGGTCCGAGCCGGACTGGCATTTTCGTTCGAGATGACAAAGAGCTTTTACCAGCCGAGGACTTTGGCGAAAATTAGGGGCGCCACAATTGTGGCGTCAGACTCAATAATAAAACGAGGCGTGCTGGCGCGGAGTTTGCCCCAGGTGATTTTTTCATTCGGGACCGCGCCCGAATACGACCCGAAACTGGTGGTTGAATCGCTGATCTGGCAGAAATAGCCCCACTCCGGCACTTGATCGGTGATGAGGTCCTGATTGAGCAGCGGCACAACGCAGATCGGGAAATCGCCCGCGATGCCGCCGCCGATCTGAAAAAAGCCGATGGATGAAGCCTTCGATTCGCGCCGGTACCATTCCACCAGCGCCATCATATATTCGATCCCGGAGCGAACGGTGTGGACGTCACTGATGTGCCCGGTAATGCAGCGGGCGGCATAAATATTTCCGAGGGTAGAATCTTCCCAACCCGGCACGACCATCGGCAGATCTTTTTGGGCCGCGGCCATCATCCAGCTGTCAGCCGGATCGATCTCGTAGAATTTTTTGAGCCGGCATTCCCGCAAAACCTTAAATAGAAACTCGTGCGGAAATTTCCGCTCCTTCGTCTTTACGGCCAAAACCCATTCATCAATGAGGAGACGCTCGATTCGGCGGATAGCTTCCTCCTCCGGAATGCAGGTATCGGTCACTCGATTTAGATGGCGCTTTAAAAGCGCTTCCTCCTGCTTCGGACTAAGCTCCCGATAATTCGGCAGACGCTCGTAATGGGTCCTGGCGACAAGATTGAACAGGTCCTCTTCCAAATTCGCGCCGGTGCAGGTGATCGCGTGAACTTTGTCCTGACGAATCATCTCGGCGAGGGAGATGCCGAGCTCGGCGGTGCTCATCGCGCCTGCGAGAGTGATCATCATTTTCCCGCCGCCGTTGATATGCGCGATGTAAGCGTCGGCGGCGTCTTTTACCACAGCGGCGTTGAAATGCCGGTAATGCCGATCAATGAATTCACTGACGGGACCCGCCTTCATGCGGTGAACGTTCGCGGCTTCACCTGTCCGCTTTTGCTGCACGGAAAATCTATAACGTGATTTTCAGCGGTTGAGCACGCATTTTTTTCGGTCCAAGTGAAGATTTTTTAAGGCAGGGAAGCGAGGATCCGAGCGGCCAATGTTTGCGGCATCAGCCCGAGAAAGAGAACGGCAGCAGCGAGAAGGGTCACGGTGATTCGCGAAAAAAGGTCTAACGATGTTGAGACGTTGAAGTCCGAGGTGCGAGCCGCACCGGCATTGGACTGGCCTGGTTGAAGCGTTGAGGAGGACCTTTGATCAACGAAGATCACTTTGAGGACGATCAAGTAGTAATAGAGCGATACGAAGCTGCCGAAGAGAGCGAGCGCGACGAGCCAAAGCAAACCGTGATTTCCACCGGCCCGAAAGGCCGCGCTGAAAAGATAGAATTTTCCAAAAAATCCCGCCAACGGTGGCAGACCGGCGAGCGACAAGAGGAAGATCGACATCGAGGCAGCGAGGAATGGCGACCGCGCCGCCAGTCCGGCGAAATTTTGTAAATCGTCGCCGCCACTTTCGCGGCGAACCACGCCGACGACGGCGAACGCGCCAACGAGTGTAACCGCGTAGATGCTGGTGTAGAACAACGTCGCGGAAAACCCATCGCGACCTCCGGCGATGATCCCGAGTAACGTGTAGCCACCATGTGCGACGGCGGAGTAAGCGAGCAGCCGACGCACGTTCGCTTGCGCGAGCGCCACGAAATTGCCGAGCAAGATCGACAACGCAGCGAGGACGGCGAGCACGGGCGACCAACCGGCGAGCATCGCGTGCCAGTCGGCGCTTCCACGAGCGGGCGCAAAACCAACCAGCACAATTTTTCCAAGGACGACGAACGAGGCCACCTTCGAGCCCGAAGCAATAAAAGCAGCACTTGGAATCGGGGCGCCCTGGTAAGCGTCCGGCGCCCAAAGATGAAATGGCGCGGCGGCGATCTTGAAGGCGAAACCAATCAAGGTCATGACGATGCCGACGGCAAGAAGTGGTTGAACCGGACCTGCCGCTAGTTTTTGTCCGATCGCGGCGAGTGCGGTCGTTCCCGCCATGCCATAGACGAAACTGATGCCAAAAAGCGTGAACGCGCTCGCCGTGCTGCCGAAAAGAAAATATTTCAGACCGGCTTCGGCTGAGCGCACGTCGCTCTTGTCGAAAGCCGCCATCACATAAAGGGACAGTCCGAGCAGCTCGAGTCCGATAAAAATCATGAGGAACTCTTCACTCCCGACGAGCAGCATTAACCCGACTGCGCCGAGCAGTAGCACGGCGATATATTCGCCGGGGTTGCGCAAGGATTTTTCCGAAGACGCAAGCGGAACAGTAACGAGCGCGAGGACGAGACAGATAATTTTGAAAAGCGAATTCAGCGGTGAGATCACCAGCATGCCGCCAAACAAATTTGCGTGCGACGGCAGCATGAGCACAGCACCGATTGCGACTGCGGTTCCAATCGCGGCGACAATGGGACACAATGCCTTCGCGCGCGTGCTAGTTAGCCCAACCGTCAGAACTGCGAGCGCGGTGACGACAACGATCGCTTCGGGCGCGGCGAGCTTGAGTAATTCGAGATAGCTCATTTCAGAAACCGCATCGCTTCAACGGCAGGCTGAATGCGATCGAGCAAAAGTTTGGGATAAAGTCCAACGGCAAGGGTGGCGAACATGAGCAGGCCCGCGCCGAGTTTTTCGGGAATCGTGATCGGTTCCATTTCCGGTGGCGCAGCAGCCGTGTTCGCAAGATCGACATCGAAGAAAGAACGCTTCAGCGCGCGGAGGGTGAATGCGGCGACCAGCACCATTCCAGCGCCGGTGATCCAAACCGCGAGCGGATAACTTTTCCAAGCGCCGATAAGAATCGTTATCTCAGCGGCGAACCCGCTGAAGCCGGGAATGCCCATTGACGCAGCTGACGCGACGACAAACGTAAACGCGGCGAACGGCAACGCACGGCTGAGATTCATTCCCGAAAGCGCGTCAAGCTCGCGCGTGCGCGTGCGCCGATAGATCATCCGCCCGGCAACGGCGAAGAGGAGTGCGCCGATCACGCCGTGGGAAAACATTTGCAACACCGCGCCGGAAACGCCAAAGACGTTGGCGGTGGCGAATCCAAGCAACACAAAACCCATGTGGCTGACACTGGAATAACCGATAACGAATTTTAGATCTCGCTGCCGCAACGCGACCGCGGCGGCATAAACAATCCCGACGACGGCAAGGACTGCGATCGTGGTCCGCCACATTTGAAAACCTTGCGGGAAAAGATTCATCGCCACGCGAAGCGCACCATAGGCGCCGAGCTTCATGACGATGCCGGCAAGTAACATCGAACCTGCGGTTGGCGCGGCGACGTGTCCCGTCGGCGCCCAGGTGTGCAACGGCCAAATACCGGCGAGCACGGCGAAGCCGAGAAACAAGATCGGAAACGCCCATGATTGGAGCTGCGGCGTAAATTGAAATTGCGCGAGCTGATTGAGGTCGAGCGATCCGCCGGTGACATAAATGGCAATGATCCCAAGAAAAACGAGCGCCCCGCCGAAGAAGGAATACAACGTAAGCTTCATCGCGCCGTACTCCTTGTTGGTCGAACCGAAGATCGCGATCAGGAAATATTTGGGCACGATGACCAGCTCGTAGAAAAGAAAGAGCAGGAAAAGATCGGCGCTGAGGAAGACACCGTAGGAGCCGCCGACCACGAGCAAGAGCCAAAAGAAAAACTCGTTCGCGCGATCAGTAACGTCCCAGGAAAAAAGAACGGCGCTGATGGCGGCGATTCCTGTGACCAAAACAAGGGTGAGACTGATTCCGTCGAGCGCGAGATGATAATTCATCCCGAGCGCCGGTACCCACGGCACGCGCACCACGGTCCTGAAATGCGCAAGATCAACATCATGTTGGCAAAATGTCGCAACACCGATCGCGAACCCGGCGATGGCAGTGACGAGCGCGAGCCAGCGCGCGAAAACACGCGGCAGAACGAGCAGCACGATTGCGCCCGCGAACGTGACATAAATCGTCCAAGCGATCATCGCGCTGTCAGGCAAACAAGCGCGCCATGTGAGTGACGGTTGCGTTGAAGATGTTGAAGATGAATTGCGGCAAGATGCCGATGGCGAACATCAGGAGCGTGACGGGAAGGATGACGAGCTTCTCGCTCCGAATGAGATCGGAGAAACCGCTACAACTTTCGACAAGTGGACCGCCGAAAAGCGATTGCATCGCGCGCATGAAAGTCACGGCCGTGAAAAGAAGACCCAGCACCGCGATCGCTGTAACCGAAGCAGCAACTGCAAAAGAGCCTTTGAAAATTAGAAATTCGCCGATGAATCCGTTGAGCCCCGGCAAACCGAGCGACGAGAACATCGCAACACTCATCCAGCCGCAGAGCAAAGGTGTGCGCTGCATCAGTCCGCCGAAGTCGTCGATGCCGCGCAGGCCGCGACGTTGCTCAAGCAGACCGACGAAATAAAAGAGTGCCGCGGCGGTAATGCCGTGGTTGAAGATTTGCAGGAACACCCCACTCAGAGCTGCGTGCGTGTCCATCAAGGAAGATGTCGATCTCGCAGTGATCGCGAAAAGACCGAGCAGGCAGTAGCCGAGATGATTGATCGAGAGATACGCGACCATTCGTTTCAAGTCCCGCTGCGCCCAAGCCGCCAGCGGCGCAAAGACGATCGAGCACACCACCAGCGCAAGCAGCCACGGGCCGGCGATCTTGATTTCGTTTGGAAAAAGCGGAACGAGCAGTCGGATAAAACCGTAAACGCCCATTTTCGAAAGCCCGCCGGTCAACACCATCGACACGCCGGTCGGCGCCGTTTGATAAGCGTCAGGCAACCAGGTGTGAAATGGAAAAAGCGGGACTTTGACGGCGAGGCCGAGGAAAATGCCGGCGAAGGCGAACCATTTAAGATTGCCGGTGAGCAATCCGCTTTTGCCGAGACCAGCCAACGTCGCGAAATCGAACGTTCCTTTGGCAAAATAAATTCCGAGAAACGCAAGCAGCATGGCCACGCTGCCGAAGAATGTGTAAATGAAAAACTTTACTGCAGCGAAGTCGCGGTTTTCGCCTCCATACATTTTGATGAGCAGAAACGCCGGAATCAGGCTCATTTCGTAAAACAAAAACCAGAGAACAAAATTCTGGGCGGTGAAGGTGCCGTAGAGAGCGGCCTGCATCACGAGCATGAGCGCGCACGCGCCGCGTTCCAACCGTTGGGCGCAGAAAGCGAACGGAAAAACGAGCGATGTCAGCAAAACGAGAAGCAGGCTCAGACCATCGACGCCGACGAGATATTCGGCACCGATCGAAGGAATCCAGGCGTGGCGCTCCGCGATCTGCAAACCAGGCGCAGTGGCATCGAATTTTTGCCAAAGCAGCAGGGCATAAAACGCAGAGAGCGCGTTGAAGATGAGCGCGACCGTGCGCGCGTTTTTTGGCTGGCCGATGTAAAGCGCGATCGCGCCGGCGAGCGGAATAAGAATGAGCGCACTGATTAACCCAACCATGCGTAAAGAAGAACGAGCGCGAGCATGCCGAGAGCGATCGCGCCGAGATAAGTTTGAATCTGACCGGAGTGCCGCCGCGACATCAGACGCCCAAATCCGTGCGCGCCAACGGTGCCTTCATCGACACCGGCGTTGATCACGCGTTCGTCGGCACCGGTAGTGAGCCTGGCAAGAAAATGTCCGATCGCGCCGACCCCACGAACCAGTCCGTCCCAGACGTAGCGATCCATCCAATCGGAGAAACGCGCGGCGATCGCGGCGAGTGCGATGACGGTGCGATCATAAATTTCATCGATCCACATTTTGTTTTCGAGAAAACGAAAGAGAGCAGGCTGGGCCTGTTGAATCGGATCGCTTCCAGCAGCGCGCCGATACATCCAGATGCCAAGCGAAACGCCGGCGCCGACGAGCGCGAGTGAGACGATGATCATCGGCTGAATTAAGAGATCCGGGTCAAAACGCGCCGGATGTCCCGTTAAATAGTTTTCCAGCCAAGGCCAGGCCGGGGTTAGAGCAACACTGAAAAGAATTGCGCTCACGGCGAGCACGATTAGCGGAAGCGTTATTACGCTTGGACTTTCCTGCCCATGCTCTGACGCAGCGCGGCGATTGCCGAAAAAGACGAAAATGATCTGCCGCGTCATGTAGAGCGCAGTCAGGAAGACGCCGACCAACATGAGGTAGTAAGGAATGTGCGAGCGCGGCCACTGCGACGTCGCGTGCAGAATTTCTTCTTTCGTCCAGCCGCCGGAAAAAAAGAATGGCACACCGCTGAGCGCCATCATTCCTATCGCATAAGTGGAAAACGTGACCGGCATGAGTCGGCGCAGGCCGCCCATTTTGCGAATGTCCTGTTCGTGATGGCAGCCGTGAATGACCGAACCGGCGCCGAGAAACAAAAGCGCTTTGAAAAATCCATGTGCGAGCAGATGCATGATTCCAGCGGCAACGCCGCCCACGCCTAACGACACCATCATCAAACCGAGCTGCGAAACCGTGGAATAAGCGAGAATGCGTTTGATGTCGAACTGCGCGACGGCGATCAGCGCCGCCATCAGACCGGTGGCGACACCGATCCAAACGACAACCGTGAGCGAAGGGGTCACGCCGTTGATAGCGCCGACCAGGAAAATTGGATAGACGCGCGCGACCAGAAAAACGCCGGCCGCGACCATGGTGGCGGCGTGGATTAAAGCGCTGACCGGAGTCGGACCTTCCATCGCGTCCGGCAACCAGACGTGGAGCGGAAATTGACCGGACTTGCCGGCCGCGCCGCAAAAAATGAGAAGCGCGATAAACGTCGCGCTGGCGCCGAGCGCGAGCAGCCCAACATTTTCAAGGCAACCTCGCCCGCCATCATAAAAAAGTAATGTGCCGCTGCGGTGATAGAGCCACAGGATGCCGACAAAAAATCCCATGTCGCCGATTCGCGTGGTGATGAACGCTTTCTTTGCCGCGGCCGCAGCGCTTGGCCGCTCAATCCAGAAACCGATAAGCAAATAAGACGCGAGTCCGACCAGTTCCCAAAAGACAAAAAGGAGCAGCAAACTGTTGGCGATCACCACGCCCAACATCGCGCCCGAAAAAAACGAAAGGTAAGCGAAGAAGCGGCTGAAATTTTTATCCTCGGCCATGTAGCCGATGCTGAAGACAAAAATGCAAACACCGACGAGCGCGATCATGATCAGCATCGCGGCCGCGAGTGGATCGAGAACAAAGCCGATCCGCAGGGTCTGCTCCCCGAATGTAAACCAGGTAAAATTCTGGACGGAGCGGAAACCATGAGAATGCAGCGTCGGCACAAAGGCGAAGATCGACATCGTCAAGGCTGTGAGCTGTCCAATGACGGCGAAAGGAGCGGCTGCACGACGTGCAGCTTTGCCAAAGGCCAAAATTAAAAGCGCCGCGAGAATCGGCGCGGCCGGAATTAACCAAACGTTGCTCGTGATCCAGGAGTTCATCCTTTGAGTTGATCGAGCTGATCGACGTTGGTGGTGCGAAAATGACGATAAACCGCGATGACCATGGCGAGACCGACCGCGGCTTCGGCAGCAGCGATGGCGATGGCAAAAATCGCGACCATGACGCCGGTCGGCGGCGCGGGCTGCGGAGCGAACCGCCAAAACGCGATGAAATTCAAATTCGCC
>Ga0209804_1002677_pt1 | contig 10648 bp, 6 predicted proteins | sample GraSoiAngelo_139_FD_185896 | JGI IMG/M metagenome (GOLD analysis project Ga0209804, IMG submission 185896) | Grasslands soil microbial communities from the Angelo Coastal Reserve, California, USA - 14_0929_12_20cm (SPAdes) (version 2) | ecosystem: Environmental > Terrestrial > Soil > Grasslands ... | reverse complement strand
GTTGCAATGGTCATCAAGGGTCGCGCGCATGTAACAGTTGGAGAACTGAATTCTCGAACAGGGAGTTTGACCAACAACTAACGTCGCAGGGGCGAACTCCTTGGTCAGAATCTCTTGCGGGCTCCGATGCTCGCCTCAGCATCGCTTGCAGTGGAGTGAACGAAACGTCCTCCGAGGTCGAATCCCTGTTGCCGTTCAAAGAGATGGCTCAACTGATCGAATCTGCCGATGCATGAGGAGGACACATATTCGAACAGCTAACCTCTAAGCTGGCTCTTATGCAAAAGCAAATGGGTGTGGCAGGTCATTCGATGCAACTGGGGCGTCCTCCTGCTTAGAATTTTCTAGCAATCTCGCGCCTCATTCCCCATAATCATAAATACTTTCAGCTGGCACGTTGGCAGAATTTGTCCGTTAACTCCGTATAGGGCTGGCAGCAAGGATGAGGATCGGAAAGTCGAACCGAATCGTTAATGCACTTCTATTCGCACTTCTGGCGCTTGCGATCCTGCCAATGGCAATAACGTCCGTCCGAGCACAGGCAGTCTGCACGATCCCCGGCGAATCCTGTGCAGATTTTGCCACCAATTTCGTCACTGGTCTCTGTGGGGACACATGCACACCTATGCCAGGCTGTGCCACATGCCCAGGTCCACTCGGTTTAGCCAGCGACCCGTTGGGTAATCTCTACGTGGCGGACATTGTAAGCGACAACATTTACAGATTTTCCCACACACTCGGGCAGATTGCCTGTCCAGGGCAGATTGCCTGTTCCGGCTCTAACCAGTTTGTGAGCACTTCAACCCTTTCTCCATACAAGCCTCATGGCATGACTTTCGGCAAGGACGGAAGCCTCTACGTCAACCTAGTCTTGCACACAAATCTTCCCGACGGCGAAGTGGTCAGGCTCAGTCCTAGCGGGATGAGTTATCAAGTGGTGGCGACGGGACTGGACTGGCCCAGTGGTCTTGCCTCAGATCCCTTAACCGGTGATCTGTTCCTTTCAGAAACAGCTGGCCCAGCCACCAACTACATCTACAGAGTCTCCATCGCGACTGGGACCGTTACGCTCTACGCCAATACGGCAGCAGACGGACTCGCCTTCGGCCCAGACGGAACACTCTACGCTGCAACTCCGGGAGGAGTATCGAGCATAACCGGAACAAATCAGCCGCAGCCGGCTACCGTGACCTTCATCACGAGTGTTAGTTGCGCAGATGGAGTAGCCATATCTCTTGACGAGGGAAAGCCCTTCCTCTACACAGACAACAGCTGCGGTGGGACCATTACCAAGGTCGACCTTCACACCCTCGCGCAGACTAACATCGTTAGCGGCGGTAGCCGCGGAGACTTTGTTACAGTGGGGAGTGACGATTGCCTCTATGCTACTCAGTCAGATAGGGTCCTCCTTGTGGCGAACGGTGTTGGCAATTGCCCTCTTCCTCCGTTGGGACCGATGTTTCAGAACCACCGCGCTCTCGAGGAGCAGGCATTCCATAATTCAGCAGGTGTTCCAATTCAGACCGGCGGTTCAATACCCCGAGGCAGTTCAGTCTATGATACCGCTCAAGTGGCCGAAATCAACGGGATCGTCCCTACTGGGAATGTGACCTACGCGTTTTACAACAACAGTGCTTGTTCTGGTTTTGGTTCGTCGCAGACGGTGACCTTGTCAGGCGGTCTCGTACCCAACTCTCCCACGCAGCCAGCGTTAACAATTGGACAATATAGTTTTCAGGCAAATTACACAGGCGACATCTTGACAGGTGGCAACTATTTTCCGTCTGTCAGTTCGTGCGGATACTTTAACGCGGCACTTGTTACAACGACATTGTTCAATTCGCGTAATATTTCGATTCCCCTCGGTGCCTCAGTAGGTAATGGAACGACTGTCCACGATACTGCCATTGTAAGTGGCACAAATGGGATTACTCCGACCGGTAATGTGACTTATACCTTCTTCAATAACGGTGCATGTTCTGGTACAGGAGCAATTCAAACAGTAAAATTGTCGGGTGGTCTCGCACCAAACTCCACTACTCAGGGCCCATTGGGCGTTGGCTTTTACAGCTTCAACGCCGCCTATAGTGGCGACAGTAATTATCCTCAGTCGACCAGTTCCTGTGAATTCCTCATTGCTGTAGCAGTTAGAACAGTTTCAACTACTGTCTTTGACGCTTCTACTGCGATGGCATGGTCTGGCACTGAACAGGCTGGTGCTTCGGCCTATGATACTGCTAATGTCAATAGATTATTGTCGATTGCTCCAACTGGGACAGTGGCATACACTTTCTTCACGAACAATGCTTGTTCTGGTTCTGGAACGTTGGCTGGTAATGTGACTCTGACATCTGCTGGCTCCGTGCCCAACTCGAATACTGAAGGCCCTCTGGCCGATGGCTCGTACAGTTTCGAGGCAACTTACAGTGGTGATTCGAACTACTCCGCTTCTACTAGCGCCTGTGAGCCTTTCAACGTAGGCAGCCCTCTCGTGTGCATTACAGCCTCTGCAACAGCCACGAGCTGTCCGGCGAGCCCGCCTGAAATTGGCCCAATAGCGGTGGGCTCGACCTTCACAGTAGGTGTCTTCGTTCAGAATTCTGATCCTATGGGAGGCTTCATGATCTATGTCCAGTCCGACCCTACGTACTTGTATCCTGTCAGTGCTGCTATTGGCACTCTGGTTGCCAGCCCATTCTTGACGACCGTCTGTGTCAACGGTTATTCCCCGTCTAACTCAGCGCTGAACGATGTCTCCTGTGGCCCAGCGGACCCAGGTGGTATTGGTCCCGGATACGATAACGGTCCTGGAGTGGTGATGGCTGAGGAGGGTGCTGGTGCTCAATGCGCTGGTCTCTCCACATGTTCAGGCATGGCTTTCAACATAAACTACAGGACAGTAGCCCCGATCGGTAGCACTAACCTTGGATTTCCGTCTAAGGCCGGTGCTTGCATGCTAAGTAGCGTTGCCTCCCCGGCCGATGTCTGTGTACTAGTCGCGGACGCGGGAGGAGGCGCTCTCTCTGAGAACATTCAAGGCGCAACAGTGTGCGTACAAAAGTGTCAATCTCGGACCGCGACTACGACTTACGACGCTTCCACAGCAATGCCATGGAGTGGGACTGAAGTCACAGGCGCCTCTGCATACGATACCGCCACTGTGACCGGCGCCACCGGGACAGCACCCACTAGCAGTGTCTTTTACACCTACTACACTACACCGGACTGCTCCGGAATAGGCGCCTCCGAGTCGCCACCTGGTGGTTCAGTACTATCTGGCGGCATAGTGCCGAGCTCTTCCACGGTCGGTCCCGAGGCCGCCGGAACGCACAGCTTCCAAGCAGTCTACAGCGGAGACTCAAACTACTTCAGCTCGACGAGTTTGTGTGAGCCCTTCACGGTGAACAAGGCACCCACCACAACTAGCACGGTTCTAACTGAAGCGATACCCAGCTACAATATGACTTTGACAGTTCCGCCTGGTACCACGTTCACCCTAGGCGCTCTCATTCACGTTGCTCCCGCCAGAGTGGGCCCTCAGGTCGCTGGCTTCACCATGACTGGCAGCGTTGCGTACAACCTCTACTCAGGCTGCAGCGACACACCATCCTGGTGCGTGAATTCTTCGCCGCCCTGTTCCGGTACATTAGTTCAGAGTGACAGTAACCTGGCCATCGGGACGGGTCCTCCTGATTTCGGAGGAATACGCCTATACTCAGGCCAGTACTGCTTTGTGGTGAGCTACACAGGCGATTCCAATTATCTCGGCTCTACCTTCTTGGTGATCTTCAATGTAATTCCACCCGGAGGTTTTGGCGGAGGTAGGCATCCGTTTCGCATGTAGAGCCGCGCACGGATGATTCTCAGAGAACGGGACTGTAAACGATCACGAGAATTCCCAAGACGATGAGAAAAATTCCCAACTTGCGAGCGCTACTTCGATTCATGAGTGATCGTGGCCCGCGGGACGGTCAGCAATGAGTCAGATTCTACGGCTTCAGCCTCCTGTTCGAGAAAGGTCAGAAGTCTGCTTGAGAGTTCTGATTTTTTCTTACTTGAAACCATTTGAGACGAATTCACTGACTCTCTTAGACACATCCCGCTCTATGGGCTTGAAGGTCGGGTAACAATGCTCTGAAAATCAGGATACGTCCAAGCTCTTGGCTGAAGGCTATTGGCAAACACGACCAGAAAATCGACTTCTCGAAATAGCCACGCTTCTACTCATCAAGCTCAACACAAAACCACGAGGTCGAAAAGGACGACTCATACTCGGAAGACAAGAGCTTCCGGTCACGAGACTAGTCATGGACCGAGGAAGCATGGGACTGTTGACGAAACCTACGTTTTCGAGTGTACTCGACTGGGCTGCGGCTACAAGATAGTACGTGAAGAGAAGGCGGAGATCGGGCAATCACGGTTTGACCTGAAATGTCCGAAGTGTCACAATATGGAATTCAAATGTCTTGGAAAAGGCGATCTTCCAGAAAGCTTCGAGCTTCCTGTATCCGCGACGAACATAGACTTTGACAGCATTAGACCTGTAGACCTCGGGTCAAATTAGGATTCCCATCCGATCGTCATACATCTTGGGTGTGGAGGAGACGACACTCTTCTCCTCACTTTCGAACCTGAAGGTGTTCAAAGGAAGACTTAACAGCGCATTCTTGCTTCGGCCGCTCAATGACTGTTAACGAGCTTTCTCCTGAAAAACTGAGGTTGGAGTGTCCGCCGGACCAGGTCGGATGCGAGACCAGTGCAGAACTTGGTCCTGTAGACGGGATTATCGGGCAAGACCGTGCTCTAAAGGCCTTGAAGTTCGGCGTCGAGATGAAGGGTAAAGGCTTCAATGTTTACGTTGCGGGTCCGCCGATTACAGGGAAGAGGCCTGCCGCTCGAAGCTTCTTGGAGAATATCGCAAAGACTCGGCCTGTTCCTCCTGACTGGGTCTATGTGAACAACTTTCAGAACCCCTACGAGCCGAAGACGTTGAAGCTTCCTCCCGGTAGAGCCAAGGTCTTCCAGAAAGACCTGAAGAATCTTGTCGATCAGGCAAAGCGCGCGGTTCCCGCCGCACTCCAGAACGAAGAGTTCGTCTCGAGAGGGAATAGCATTACGAAGAAGGCTGTTGCAGAGCGCAACAAGATCCTCAGCGATCTCAACAAACAAGCAGAGGTCCACGGCTACAGCGTACGAATGACTCAGCTGGGAATCACTATAATCCCGGTCGTTGATGGTAAGACAGTGAGTCAGGAAGAATTCGATTCTCTTCCAGCTCGCGTGAAGAAGAAGTACGATCAGAGCAGAGACACTGTCAGAGCTGCGCTTGACAAGGCAGGGAAAGAGGTCAACGATCTGGATGCTAGGACGCTCGAGGAGCTGAAAAAGCTCAGAGATGATTCGGTGCGTTACGCGATCGGCGGACTCATGACCAATCTCGTTTCCCGCTACGAGGGTCTACCGAATGTTGTTCAGCATCTCAACGAACTCAGAGACGACATAATGGAGAATACGGAACTCTTCACTCCAGGAGGGACTGAAGAGAAGCCGGACTCGGAAGAAAAGAATCCTTTGGAGAAGAGTCTGCCCGATTTCCTGTTTCGTAGATATGATGTGAACGTAATCGTCGATAATTCAGAATTGAAAGGAGCACCCGTAATATCGGAAGATAATCCTACAGTAACTAATCTGCTGGGTAAGTTTGAGAACGAATCACGATTTGGAGCTCTCACGACAGATTTCACTCTCATCAAGGGAGGCTCGCTTCACAGGGCTAATGGAGGCTACCTCATTCTTGGCGCGATTGAGCTACTCAAGAATCAGTTTTCTTATGATGGGTTGAAGAGAGTTCTGCAGAGCGGAAGTATCCTGATTGAGGAGACTGGACAGAGGCTTGGAGTTGCCAGCACTAAGACTCTCGTCCCTCAGCCAATACCGTTGAATGTGAAGGTGATACTTGTCGGAGACCATGAAATCTATCAAGCGCTGTACACGCAGGATCCTGACTTTGGGATCCTCTTCAAGGTCAAAGCTCACTTTGATGATTCAATTGAAAGGAACGACCAGAATCAGAAAACGTACGGCAGCTTTGTTCACTCTCTTTGCGAGCGAGAAGGACTCAACCATCTTGAAGCCCCGGCCCTGGCGAAAGTTGTGGAATACGGATCCCGTTTAGCTGAAGACCAGACAAAATTGTCGACGAAATTCCCCGAGATCGCCGACTTGGTTAGAGAGGCAAATTTCTACGCAACACAAGACGGAGCAAAAATCGTCAAAGATGTTCACATCAAGAAAGCTCTTGTCGAGAAAGTCTACCGGTCCAATCTCCTAGACGAAAAAATAAAGGAAATGATTGAACGAGGAATCATCCTCATAGACACATCAGGAACTCAGGTAGGACAGGTAAACGGCCTCTCCGTCATAAGCCTGGGAGATTTCGACTTCGGCCAACCATCCCGAATTACCGCCAGCCTAGGGTTAGGCAGGAGGGGAATAATCGATATTGAACGTGAATCCAGGATGGGGGGACAGACACATACAAAAGGCGTCATGATCATTTCCGGCTATCTAGAAAACAAGTACGCTCACGACAAGCCTCTGAGCCTCTCATGCAGGCTTGTCTTCGAACAGAGCTACGGTGGCGTAGACGGTGATAGCGCTTCCAGCACCGAGCTTTACTCCATACTCTCAGCCCTATCGGAGCTGCCAATCAAACAGAATCTTGCGGTGACAGGTTCCGTGAATCAGAAAGGAGAGGTCCAGGCGATAGGAGGGGTCAACGAGAAGATAGAAGGTTTCTACAAGACGTGTAAGGCCAAGGGACTGAAGGGCGACGAGGGGGTTATGATCCCTAGGAGCAACGTCCAGCACCTGATGCTTAACGAGGAAGTGGTCGAGGCGGTAAGACAGGGCAGATTCCACATCTACCCTGTAAGTACAATTGACGAAGGGATGGAGATTCTCACTGGTGTCAACGCCGGTCAGTTGAAGAACGATGGGACATACGACCCTGGCACAGTGAACTACAGAGTCAACAAGCGTCTCGCCGAGATGACCCAGAGAATGGCTGCACTGGTTCGCTCATCAAGATTAGAGGGAGAAACTCGTCCCTCCGAAATCGAGACTCTGGCTCAGCCTTATTCCAAACCATAAGTCGAATTGCAGTCAGGGTTTGACGGTTCTTCTCATCAATAGATGATGGGGTCCCATCGGACCGACTACTCTAAACTTCTCGCTCTCGAACATTGATTCAGTTCCGAACCAGAACCAGTTAGACCATTTCGACCATGCTCTCGCCGATTTGTGCGTCACAGGATAAGCTTCGACCACTCCTCCCCCCTTCGCTTTGATCGAATCTAGAGTAGCATTCAGGGCAGCTTTCGCGACTCCTTTCTTGCGATAGTCCCTATCTACGAAGAAACATGTGATACGCCACAGCTTTTCAGGATTTTTCTCTACATCAAGTCGCTTGTAATTTCTTCCGTTATCGATTCGCGGGAATTCTTGTTTCAATCCGTACGCGCACCATCCGATAGGATTCTCACGATCGTACAGAAGAACTCCATGAGAGCGGTTACCATCAACCAGCAACTTCTTGTCACGTTTGTTATTGGCGCGCCTCTCTGTGGGTGTCAATCCCTTCATTGTTCCGCCGCTTGGACGCTGATAGTACATACACCAGCAACCTCCAACTCCTCCGTGCTTAGAGAACAATCTCTCGAAGTCTAGCCATGTAGCGGGACTCAACTCTCTAGTGCTGTAGTTGGGTTCGCGCGACAATGACGGCTCGGATAGCCCTGTTACCATCGTCGAGAAATAACTTCTATGCCAGCGAGCGCTCACTCGTCCCGACGCCAATAAAGGGTAGAGCCCCGCGTTGTCATGTTTAAGAAGGGGGAATCCGTCATCGCTTCGCTGGTTTCTAATGGAAGCAGCTACAACCACAACCCGACCTCAACCGCGAGAATCTACGCTAGTGCACTTCGAGATCCCTACCAACGAGCCGGAGAAAATAGCTCGCTTTTACGAGCAACTTTTCAGCTGGAAGATTGCCAAGGTCCCGATGGGACCAATGGACTACTGGCTCATATCTCACAAGGACGCCGGTGAGAACGAGACCATGGGCGGACTCTACAAGAAGACCATGGGCGAAACAGGATTCCTCAACCATTTCAGCGTAGTCAACATCGACCAATCTCTGGCCAAGGCCACGAATCTTGGAGCGAAGGTTGCCAAGGGCAAGGAAGAGATCCCGAACATCGGATGGTTCGCGATACTCCAGGACCCAGACGGCAACACTTTCGCCCTGTTCCAATCCTCAGGCAGAATGTAGACAAAGACTCGCGTACAATCCTACTCCCTTTTTTTTCTTCACAACGTAGCGGAGAGACTGGAATGCTTCCAGTTTGCAATCGCGACGGCGGTGCTCTTAGGTGTGTTAGGTGTGCTAATGCTCTACGCGTAAAGGAGCCGTCTAAATGGCAGAACTATGCGCCGGGACCCCAGTAGAAGCTGTTGTTATAACATTCAAAGTATACTAGGATGATTCGCTGAGAGAATGGCAAACAGTCTTCGCACAAGTGTTGATGTTTCGCTAACGCCAAGACAAGCGTTCGACACACTTGTTGACGAGCTTACGCTGGCTCTGAACGATCGGGGATTGAAGTTCACTCCTTCATCGGCGGGCAAAATGCTGGAGGGAGACGTTGAAGTCGGCACTATCCAAGAATGGATACCCGGCGTGAGAATCTCTATTCTCTGGCATCCGAAGACTTGGCAAGCTGGCACGACTAGCAGACTGCTAATCAAATTCAAAGCTCACAATGAGGGGACCTCCGTAGCGGTCGAACACGAAGGGTGGGATCGGGTTCTCGGAGAGACTGGCCAAGAACTGCTGGGCTGGTTTGCTGGAGAAGTTGTCACTCCTATGATCGCCTCATCTGCGCCCGCACGGCTAGGCGATTGGATCACGGACAGACGCGCGCGTCGACCATCGGGCGCAATGTCTCGCGATGTCTACAAGAATCCGACTCACCACTGGCCGAATTTTCTCGCCATACTGGACGTTCTTGCGCTCAGTCCACGAGACTATCTGCTCGAAGTTGGCTGCGGAGGAGGCGCTTTTCTCCATGAAGCCCTCAAGAGCGGCTCTCGAGCATCCGCAATAGACCACAGCCCTGACATGGTTAAGCTTGCAACGGACCAGAATCAGGAATCGATCCGAAACGGCAGGTTGAAGATCTCTACTGCCGAAGCGGACTCGTTGCCTTTTCCGGACGGGACCTTCACATGCGCGGTGATGACCGGCGTGCTCGGCTTTCTTCCTGATGCTCTCCTAGCATTCAAAGAAGTCTTCAGGGTTCTAGCCAGCGGCGGACGATTCGTGGCGTTTGCCGGGTCTAAATTGCTCCGTGGGACCCCTGCTGCTCCAGAGCCGATGGCTAGCCGTTTGCACTTCTATGAGGAAGATGAGCTCCAGGACTTGGCGCAGCGTGCTGGCTTTACAGTGGTGAGAGTCGAGAATCCTTCTCTGTACGAGTATGCTAGGAAAGCGGGCCTTCGTCAGCCGGATTTGGACATGTTCAAGGGGTCCGCCGGGGGCGCTCAGCTACTCATCGCGCAGAAAGCCTGACCCTGGCCTGCTAGGCCACCACGAGTTTCTCGAATACGAGTTCTCTGGCTAGGCTTGCTAGGTTTACGGGCGATGTCCCGTTTGTCTTGGCAAGTTGCTGGGCGGCCGGTGGTTCCGAGAGGTAGTTTGGTAGTCGGGCCTTGATCCGGTCTTCGTATGTTGGAATGGTCTCGTTCTGGTAGAAGACGCCGATTGGGATCTTGTCGCCCCACTCTCTCGATTTTTCAATTATCTGCGACATCTTCTTCTCGACATCTTCCTCGCTCATCATCGGCGTAATCTTCCCATCATAACCCGTGGGCTCTAGCTCGTACGGACGCGGCGTAGGCTTTTTCGTGGCAGGGTCTATTCTGTCTTCCCCGCCATACCACTCCTTCGTGTTGATATCGTTGTAGGTGGGACAGGGCTGGAGTATGACAACTAGTGCGAAGCCCTTGTGGGCGACCGCTTTCTTTACCGTCTCTTTGAGATGCTTCGTGTTGTAGGCATAGGAGCGGGCGATGAATGTGAAGCCCGATGCGAGCGCGAGTAATATTGGGTTGACGCTTGTGTTGATGTTAGGCATAGGTAGTGATTTGGTCTGCATCCCGAGTTGGAGCGTTGGCGAGGCTTGTCCCTTGGTGAGTCCGTAGACTCCGTTGTCATGGATGATGTAGGTCATGTCGATGTTTCTCCGTCCTGCGTGGACAAAGTGTCCCACTCCTATGCCGAGCCCGTCGCCGTCGCCGCCTATCGCGATAACTTCTAGGTCCGGGTTAGCAAGTTTCGCGCCCTGCGCGAAGGGTAGAACTCTGCCGTGTAGTGTGTGCACGCCGGTGGCGTTTGTGAAGTGGACTATCTTTCCGGAGCAGCCTATTCCGGAGAAGAGGACGAGCTTGTTGATGTCGATGGGCAGCTCGGTCAGTGCCATCTTGACCCCGGCTTCTATGCCGAAGTCTCCGCATCCGGGGCACCAGTCGTTGTGGACGTCTGTCCGGAGGTCTGAGAGTTTAAGCGCCATGGGTCAACACCACTCTC
>Ga0209804_1002676_pt1 | contig 10648 bp, 6 predicted proteins | sample GraSoiAngelo_139_FD_185896 | JGI IMG/M metagenome (GOLD analysis project Ga0209804, IMG submission 185896) | Grasslands soil microbial communities from the Angelo Coastal Reserve, California, USA - 14_0929_12_20cm (SPAdes) (version 2) | ecosystem: Environmental > Terrestrial > Soil > Grasslands ... | reverse complement strand
GGTCGCGCGGGCGGGCGCCGCGCTCACGGCCGAGGCGGCACGCGCGGCCGTCGCCGCGCGCGGCCGTTTCATCGTGGCCTTCAGCGGGGGTCATACCCCTTGGCAGATGCTGCGGGCCCTGGCCGATGAAAAGATGCCCTGGCCCGACGTGCACGTGGTCCAGGTGGACGAGCGCGTGGCTCCCGCGGGAGACCCCGACCGCAACCTCACCCACCTGCGTGACAGCTTGCTCGCGCACTGTCCGCTGCGCCCCGAGCAGGTCCATGCCATGCCGGTGGAATCGGCTGACCTCGAAACGGCGAGCTCACAGTACGCCCTGACGCTCCGGGATATCGCCGGCGCCCCGGCCGTCCTCGATCTCGTCCATCTCGGCCTTGGGCCCGACGGCCACACCGCGTCGCTGGTGCCCGGCGACCCGGTGCTCGACGTCACCGGCGCAGACGTCGCGCTCACCGGCGTCTATCAAGGCCGGCGCCGGATGACCCTGACCTATCCCGTGCTCAATCGGTCCCGACGCATCGTCTGGCTCGTGACCGGGCGCGACAAGGCGGACATGCTGGCGCGCCTGTCCAAGGGCGACGATTCGATTCCAGCCGGGCGCATCCGTCAGGACCGAGCACTGGTGCTGGCCGACCGCGAGGCGGCTCGGTCGGAACCTGAGTCACTACGATACTGACGTCACATCGCGGAGAAGACACCATGCGCGTGGGAATCGCCACCGATCACGGGGGCTTTGGCCTGAAAGCGGATCTGGTCGCGCAGCTTCGCGCCGCCGGCCACGACGTCGTCGATTTCGGGGCCGACAAGCTGAGCCCGGACGACGACTACCCGGACTTCGTCGTCCCGCTCGCCGAAGCGGTGGCGGCGGGCACGGTCGAGCGCGGCGTGGCCGTCTGCGGCAGCGGTGTGGGCGCCTCGATCTGCGCGAACAAGCTTCCGGGTGTCCGTGCCGCGCTGATCCATGACCACTTTTCCGCGGGGCAGGGGGTCGAGGACGATCACATGAACATCATCTGTCTCGGCGGGCGGACCGTAGGGCCGAGCGTGGCCTGGGAGCTCGTGCAAACGTTCCTGGCCGCCGAGTACAGCCAAGCCCCGCGACATCTGCGCCGCCTGAGCAAGGTCGCACTGCTGGAGCTCCAACCGACGAGGACAAGCCGATGAGTATGACGAATGTCGCCGCGCCGAGGACAGACGCCGAGCTCGACCAGCTCTCGATCAACACGATCCGCACGCTCTCGATCGATGCGGTCGAGCGCGCCAAGTCGGGGCACCCCGGCACCCCGATGGCGCTGGCGCCCGCTGTCTACACGATCTGGAACCGTGTGATGCGCTTCGATCCTCAAGATCCGATCTGGCCCAATCGCGATCGATTCGTGCTCTCGAACGGTCACGCCTCGATGCTGCTCTGGTCGGTCCTGCATCTGACCGGGACGTGCGCGGTGAATCCCGACTACGAGCGATTGGGGCAGCCGTCGGTGTCGCTCGACGACATTCGCCGCTTCCGCCAGATCGGCAGCAAGGCGCCCGGGCACCCCGAGTATCACTGGGTGTCGGGCGTCGAAACCACGACGGGCCCGCTCGGGCAGGGCGTCGCGACGAGCGTGGGGATGGCCATCGCGCAGAAGTGGCTCGCCGACCGCTACAACCGGCCGGGTTTCGCGATCTTCGACTACGACATCTACGTCGTGTGCGGAGATGGCTGCCTGATGGAGGGCGTCGCCTCCGAGGCGGCCTCGCTGGCCGGTCACCTCGGTCTGGACAACCTGTGCTGGGTCTACGACAACAACCACATCACGATCGAAGGCGACACGAGCCTCGCCTTCACCGAGGACGTCGCCACGCGGTTTCTCGCCTACGGATGGAACGTCCTTCGCGTGGGCGACGCCAACGACCTCGAGCGCATCGAGCACGCGCTCGGCGTCTTCCGGGAGACGAAGGGGCGCCCCACGCTCATCATCCTCGACAGCCACATCGGCTACGGCGCCCCGCACAAGCACGACACCGCCGCGGCCCACGGCGAGCCGCTCGGTGAAGAGGAGGTTCGCCTGACCAAGCGCAGCTACGGCTGGCCGGAGGAGGCGCAGTTCCTGGTCCCCGACGGCGTCCGCGAGCACTTCGCCGCGGGCGTCGGGGCCCGCGGCGCCGCGGCCCGAAGCCAGTGGACCGCGCTCTTCGCGTCATACCGAGCCGCCCATCCAGAGCTCGCGACCGAGATCGATCAGATGCAACGACGAGACCTGCCGGCGGGGTGGGATCGCAACCTCCCCGTCTTCCCGGCGGATCCCAAAGGCATCGCCGGCCGGGAGGCCTCGGGCAAGGTGCTCAACGTGCTTGCTCAGAACATCCCGTGGCTGCTCGGCGGCTCGGCGGACCTCGGGCCGTCGAACAAGACGACCCTGACCTACGAGGGCGCGGGAAGCTTCCAGGCCGGGAGCCGGGGCGGCAAGAACCTACATTTCGGAATCCGTGAGCACGCGATGGCGGCGACCGTCAACGGCCTCTCACTGTCGAAGCTTCGGGCGTTCGGCGCGACGTTCTTCATCTTCAGCGATTACGCGCGCCCGGCCATCCGGCTGTCCGCACTGATGGAGCTGCCGACCATCTTCGTGTTCACGCACGACGCCATGGGCGATGGCGAGGATGGTCCGACGCACCAGCCCGTCGAGCACCTGGCCTCGCTGCGCGCCATCCCCGGCCTCGTGACGTTGCGGCCCGGCGACGCCAACGAAGTGGTCGAGGCGTACCGCTACGTCATGCAGCTGCGGCACCAGCCCGCCGTGCTCGCGCTGTCACGGCAGCCGTTGCCCACTCTGGATCGGCGTGCCTTCGCGTCGGCCGCGGGGGTCGCACGTGGCGCCTACGTGCTCGCGGACCCGCAGGGCGGCAATCCCGAGGTGCTCTTGATCGCTTCGGGCAGCGAGGTGAGTCTGGCCGTGGAGGCCCACGAGAAGCTGCTCGCCGAAGGGATCCGATCCCGCGTCGTCTCGATGCCGTCGTGGGAGATCTTCGACCAGCAGACCCAGGAGTACCGGGACAGCGTCCTGCCTCCCACGGTGAAGGCTCGGGTCGCGGTGGAGCAAGCCTCCACCTTCGGATGGGAACGATACGTGGGAAGCGCGGGCCGCGTCATCGGCATGACGACCTTCGGGGCTTCCGCGCCCCTGAAGGCGCTTCAGAAAAAGTTCGGCTTCGAGCCGGATCGGATCGTCGCGGTGGCGAGGCAGTTGCTCGGCCGCCAGTGAGCGCCGGCTCCGAGAAAGGCGATAGCTCACCGCTGGGCGCGACGCCGTCGCCGGACGGCGTCAACTTCAGCGTCTTCTCGAGACACGCGACCGGGGTCGAGCTACTGCTGTTCGACGGGATCGACGACACCAAGGCCGCGAGCGTGGTGCGCCTCGATCCAGCGGCCAACCGTACCTATTACTACTGGCACGTGTTCGCGCCGAACGTACGGCCCGGTCAGCTCTACGGCTATCGGGTCGAAGGCCCGTTCGATCCGTCGAGCGGCATGCGCTTCGATCCGGCCAAAGTCCTCCTGGATCCCTACGGTCGCGGCGTCATGGTTCCCAGCGCGTACGATCGCGCCGCCGCTCGCCGCCCGGGCGACAACGCGGCGACGGCGCTGAAGAGCGTCGTCGTCGACGTCTCCGCGTACGACTGGGAGGGCGACGTTCCCCTCCAGCGGCCGTCGTCGCGGACGATCGTGTACGAGATGCACGTGCGCGGATTCACCCGTCATCCGAGCTCCGGTCTCTCGGACAAGACACGCGGCACGTTCGCCGGTCTCATCGAGAAGATTCCTTACCTCCAGCGGCTGGGCATCACGGCCGTGGAGCTCCTGCCGGTGTTCCAGTTCGACTCTCAGGATAGCCCCCCGGGGCTGGTGAACTACTGGGGCTATGCACCCGTGTCCTTCTTCGCGCCCCACCGGGGATACAGCTCACGTCGAGATCCGCTCGGTCCTGTTGACGAGTTTCGCGACATGGTCAAGGCGCTACACCGAGCGGGCATCGAGGTCATCCTCGACGTCGTGTTCAACCACACCGCTGAAGGGGACCACAGCGGGCCGACCTTGAGCTTCCGCGGACTGGACAACGCGACGTACTACATTCTCGACGCGGATCGCTCCCGCTACGCGAACTACAGCGGCACCGGCAACACGCTCAACGCCAATCATCCCATCGTGCGGCGGATGATCGTGGATAGTCTCCGCTACTGGGTCGACGTGATGCACGTGGACGGCTTCCGGTTCGACCTGGCGTCGATCCTGGAGCGAGACGAGTCGGGTAGCGTATTGCCGAGCCCTCCGGTGCTGTGGGACATCGAGTCGGATCCGGCGCTGGCCGGCACGAAGCTCATCGCCGAAGCGTGGGATGCGGCCGGACTGTACGATGTGGGCAGCTTTGTCGGGGACAGCTGGAAGGAGTGGAACGGACGCTTTCGCGACGACGTCCGCAGCTTCTTTCGCGGCGAGGAAGGCGTGATCCAGGCGTTCGCCGATCGCCTGATCGGCAGTCCCTCGATCTACGGCCACGAGCAGCGCGAACCCGAGCAAAGCGTCAACTTCGTGACGTGTCACGACGGGTTCACCCTGAACGACCTCGTCTCCTACGACCGTAAGCACAACGAGGCGAACGGCGAGGACAATCGCGACGGCGCCGACGACAACCGAAGCTGGAACTGTGGGGTCGAAGGCCCGACCGAGGATCCGGACATCGACAAGCTGCGAACGCGGCAGGCGAAGAACTTCTTCACCGTGACCATGCTGTCCGCGGGGATGCCCATGATGCTCATGGGCGACGAGGTGCGGCGCACGCAGGGCGGCAACAACAACGCCTATTGCCAGGATAATGCGACCAGCTGGTTCGATTGGACGCTGCTCGCGAAGCACGCCGACGTGCACCGGTTCGTGAGCTTGCTCAACGGTCGCCGGGTATTGCGAGACGTCGAGCACGAGGAGAAGCGGGTGGCGCTGAATCAGCTGCTCCTCCAGGAGGACATCACCTGGCACGGCGTCAAGCTCGGCGAGCCGGACTGGCGCAACTCGTCGCACAGCCTCGCGTTCACAGTGAGGCTCACGATGGATCGCACCCACTATCACACCATCCTCAACGCCTACTGGGAGCCGCTCGAGTTCGAGCTCCCGCCGGTCGCCGACGGCGGTCGACATCCCTGGCGGCGCTGGGTCGACACCTTTCTCGATTCTCCGCACGACATCGTCGAGTGGGAGCAAGCGCCCGCGGTCCCCGGCCGTACCTATCGGGCGGAGCCCCGCTCCGTGGTGGTGCTGTTCGCGGACCTCGAACCGGAGCGCCGATCTTGATCTGGAGGCCGCCGGGGGGAACCGCGCCAGCTCCGCGTGAGTGTCAGTGCGTGTGCGAACGACGACTCGCGGCGGACGCTCGGCGGCCGCTCACTCGCTGTGGCCGGCGGCCGAGAGCCGGCGGTCGAGGTCGTAGGCGGCGCTGATGAGCGCGAGGTGCGTGAAGGCCTGCGGGAAGTTGCCGAGGTGCTCCGCCTGCGGCCCCAGCTCCTCACCGTACAGCCCCAGATGAGTGGCGTAGCCGAGCATCTTCTCGAAGAGGAAGCGCGCCTTCGGTAAATCGCCGAGCCGCGACAGACACTCCACGTACCAGAACGAGCACATCGAGAACGTCCCCTCCTGGCCCGTCAGGCCGTCGGAGAAGCGATCGTCGAGGCGATAGCGGTACACCAGCGAATCGCTCACCAGGTCCCGCTCGATCGCGCGGAGCGTGGACACCCAGCGAGGATCCGTGGGCGAGATGAAGCGAACGAGCGGCATGAGCAACGAAGACGCGTCGAGCGTGCTCGCGCCGGGATGCTGGACGAAGGCGCGGCGCGATGCGTCCCAGAAGCGGTCGTAGATGTCGTGATAGATGGTGTCCCGCACGTCGTACCAGCGCGAGAGCGGAGCCGGAAACGAGCGCTTGTTCGCCAGGCGGATGGCGCGGTCGATCGCCACCCAGCACATGACGCGCGAGTAGAGGAACTCCTGGCGACCGCCGCGGACCTCCCAGATACTCTCGTCCTTCTCCCGCCAGTGCGCCGCCACCCAGTCGACCAGGCGAATGACGCCCATCCAGGCGTCGTGCGAGATCGGTGAGCCGTACTTGTCGTAGAGATACACCGAGTCGAGGAGCTCGCCGTAGATGTCGAGCTGGAGGTGCACGTGCGCGGCATTCCCGATGCGGACCGGGCGCGAGCCCATGTACCCCTCGAGATGGGCGAGCGTCTCCTCGCGGAGCTCGTGGCGGCCGTCGAGACCGTACATGATCTGCAGGGAACCGTCAGGCTTGAGCTCCTGGATGCGCGCCATCACCCAGCGCATGAAGGCCGCCGCCTCCTGCGTGTAGCCCAGGCGCATCAGGCCGTAGAGGGTAAAGGAAGAGTCGCGGATCCAGGTGTAGCGGTAGTCCCAGTTCCGCTCGCCGCCGACCGTCTCCGGCAGCCCGAAGGTGGGAGCGGCGACGATGGAGCCGTGCGGGCGCGAGGTGAGGAGCTTGAGCGTGAGCGCCGAGCGGTTCACCATCTCGCGCCAGCGACCGTCATAGGTGCTACGGGCGACCCAGCGGCGCCAGAAGTTCACGGTCTGCTTGAAGGCATCGCTCTCGTAGTCCGGCTGGGCCGAGAGTGACGGCTGCTGCGGCCGCACCACCTCGAGGACGAACCACGCCGACTCGTCGGCGCCGAGCGTAAACTCGGCCGTGGCCGCCCCCTGGTCGAGACGCATCGGGACCGACGACCTGAGCCGCAGCGCGAGCTCCTCGGCGCCCGCACGCCCGACGAACAACACCTCGGTGTCGCTCAGCAGCTCCGCCGTGTGCGGCAAGCGGGCGTAGTCGAAGCGCGGGTCGCAGCGCATCCGGAAGCGCAGCTCCCCGCGCACCGTTTTCGCGCGCCGCACGAGGTTGTGCGCGTGGCCGGCGTCCTGCACCGGCATGAAGTCGGAGACCTCGGCCACGCCGTCGGCGTGGAGGAAGCGTGTGAGGAGCACGTTGGTGTCGGGGAGATACAGCTGCTTGCGCGTCGCGCGCTCGAGGACAGGCGCGATCTGGAAGCGGCCGCCGCGCTCGGCGTCGAGGAGCGCCGCGAACACCGACGGCGAGTCGAACGACGGCAAACACAGGAAGTCGACCGACGCGTCCATGCTCACGAGCGCGACCGTGTGCAGATCGCCAATGACACCGTATTCGCCGAGCGGCGCGTATCGGTTCGGCATCGTGCCCACCTTAGCACGCAGGCGGGCGCCGGTCGCGTGCGTAGGTCAGCCGGATCCGCGACCACGAGCGTGGGCGGTGCCAAGCGGCTGGCGCGTGCTAGCCCGTTGGCATTCCGGCGTTGACCGCCCGACTCAACGAGCGCCCGCGCGTGGGCACAAAGGCCTTCCCGCGCAACCCCTTGGGACGTCGGGGCGGACTCCTTGCAGTCGGCATGGCAGTTGCCGTTCTTTTGACTTCGGCCCTTGTCGCCGCTATGAATCGCTCGGTGGGCACACCCTCTGGTCGAGAGACTCCACGAAGAGCCGCCGGCGTGCGCGGCCTGGTAGTCGTCGCGCTCGGCGGCGTCGCGCTCGTGTCGTGGGGATCCGTGCCTCCTGCGACATCTGCTCAGCCGGCGCCGCAAGCGGCGCAGCGCCCGCAGCCCGCCGTGACGCCGATCCCGGTCCCCGAGATCGCTCAGCGTGCCGAGGACGTGGCCGGTCTCCTGCGACAGAGCGCCGAGCGCCTCGCCAGGGACCCAGAGGTCCAGGACGTGGAGGATCGGCTCCGGGCGGCCAGCGAGTGGATCAGTGGGCGGCTGGTCTCGACCACCCAGACCGTGGACTCGCTACCCTCGTCGAGTGTCCTCGACAACCTGAGCGACTCCTGGATGGTCATGCGCTCGGAGCTTGCGGGGTGGAACGACACCCTCACGCGCCGGGCGACGCAGCTCGAGCGAGACCTGAGCCAGCTGGACGAGCTGCGCGCGACCTGGTCGGCCTCTCAATTGGAGATGTCGGCGTCCGATGTGCCGGCGCCGGTGCTCGACCGGATCAACGCGACCCTGGCCGCCATCGTCGCGGCTCGCATGAGCGTGGAGGGCGAGCGGTCGCGTGTCCTCCACCTTCAAGACCGCGTGGTCAAGGAGATCGCCCGGTGTGATGACGTCCTCGCCAAGGTCGGGCAGGCCCACCATGAGCTGGTGGGGCCGCTCTTCGTCCGAGACAGCCGCCCGATCTGGGAGTCCCGGCCAACGCTGATCTCGAGCGACCTGGGCGGGCGACTCTCCCGGTTCCTCCGGGACAACATCGAGCTGACGAGGCGATATCTCGCAGGGCAGCTCGCGCGTGTGCCGTTCCAGATCGCGTTCTTCGTCATCGTCCTGGTACTCGCGCGCCTGGCGCGCGGCCGCGCGCGACACCGAACCGAGAAGGCGCCGAATGAGCACGCGGCGGCGCAGGTGCTGGAGCAGCCGGTGGCGTCGGCGCTCGTGCTGGCCCTGATGACCACGGTCTGGATCTACCCCCACCCTCCCGGGGCCCTGATCAATGCCATGGGATTGCTCATCCTTCTTCCTGCCGTGCTGATCGTGAGACGGCTCGCCTCGCCCGCGCTCGCTCCGACGGTCTATGCACTCGCGGTGTTCTTCCTCGTCGACCGAGCTCGCGAGGTGTGCGCCGTCGTGCCCATGCTGGAGCAATGGGTGTTCCTGGTCGAGATGGTGTTCGGCATCCTCTTCCTGGCGCTTGCGCTCCGCTCCGAGCACCTCGTGACCGACGCTCGAGGTCAGGCAGGGCCGGGATGGCCGCGTGTGCTCGCGTGGCTTCTGTGGGGGCAGCTCGCGGTCCTGGCCTGCGCGGTGTTCGCCGGCGCCTTCGGTTACATGCGTCTGGCGCGCCTGCTCGGTACCGAGGTGCTCGCCACCAGCTTTGTCGCGCTCGTACTCTACGCGGGCGTCCGGGTCGGCGAAGGGCTGGTCGCCTATGTCTTGCGCGCCCGCCCACTTCGGCTCCTGTTCACGGTGCAGCAGCATCGCGAGCTCCTGCAGCGCCGCGTCGACCGGGCACTGCGCTGGATCTCCGTAGGGGCGTGGGTCTACTTCGCGCTCGACGGGCTCGGGGTGATGAGCACGACCTTGGCGGCGGTCGACACCGTCCTGAGCGCGCGCTACGTCCGCGGATCGGTCAGCTTGTCGCTGGGCGACGTGGTGGCGTTCGGCCTCACCGTCTGGGCGGCCTTTCTCCTGTCGTCCTTCGTTCGCTTCGTGCTTCACGAGGATGTCTACCCCCGGGTCGGGCTCCCCCGAGGGTTGCCGTACGCGCTCTCGAGCCTGCTCCACTACATCATCGTCCTCGTCGGCTTCATCTTCGCTGTGGCCGCCCTGGGCTTCGATCTCACGCGCATCACGATCCTGGCGGGCGCGCTCGGGGTGGGCGTCGGCATCGGGCTGCAGAGCGTGGTCGCGAACTTCGTCGCCGGTCTCATCTTGCTGCTGGAGCGCCGGATCCACGTCGGCGACTCGATCGAGACGGGAGACCTGCAAGGCCAGGTCCGAGAGATCGGGTTCCGCTCGAGCACGATCCGGACGTGGGAAGGCGCCGAGGTCATCGTCCCGAACGGGAGGTTGACGTCCGAGCGGGTGACCAACTGGACGCTGTCGGACCGGATGCGCCGCGTCGAGCTGACGATCGCCGTGGCTTACGCCGCCGATCCGGCGCGGGTGCTGGACGTGCTGTGCGAGGCCGCCAGAGTGCACCCCAAGGTGCTGGCCAAGCCGGCGGCGGTGGCACTGTGTACAGGATTTCGGGACAGCGCCTTGAACTTCGAGTTGCGCGTCTGGACCGCTCGCTTTGAAGAGTCGGACCTGGTCCGGAGCGAGCTCGCCGTCGCGGTGCATGCCGCCCTGGCGGCGGCCAAGATCGAGATCGCGCTTCCCCAGCAGGACATCCACATCCGTCGCGGCTGACGACCACGAGGGGCCACGTAGCTCGCACGTGGCCTCGCTCAATCCCTGAGATCCACAAATCTGGAGTGAAGCAGGCGTTGGATGACCGCGAACACCAGCGCGGTCGTCACACCGAACATGAGCATTCCGTTGGCTGCTTCCAGCGGCCCCAGCACTCGCCACGGGGGCGTCATGATCAAATCACCGTAACCGAGGGTCGTGTAGTTGACGGCCGAGTGGTAGTAGGCGGTTTCGAAATCTGAAAATTCTCCGCAGACCATGAACAGCAGCGCCCACACGGCGATCTCCGCCAGGTGAGCCGCGAGCGCGAAACATATCACCAGCGCCACGATGACGAAATCGAACGAGAAGCTGACACCCGCGCGGGCGAGTCTTCTCTCACGGCGAACGAAGTTGACCGCCGCGCTCAGGACCAGCGCGTGAATGAGGATCGTGCAGAGGACGGCGCTTGCGCCGACCGTCAATGGGATCAGGAGCGCGATTCCCTGAGCTTGCGTCGAGATCGTCGGTGACATAAACCGCCCGTTCTCCGGCGGCCCCAGAGATGGTGCGAACGACCCCGGGTCGACGCCCGGTCCCCGGATGCTCCGGCTCATGCGTGGTAACACAACGGGTGGATCAGTCGTCAAGCGGGAAGTTCGGCTCGCCCACCCCCGGGTGGAAGGGTTGCGTTCGTCAT
>Ga0209804_1002673_pt1 | contig 10651 bp, 9 predicted proteins | sample GraSoiAngelo_139_FD_185896 | JGI IMG/M metagenome (GOLD analysis project Ga0209804, IMG submission 185896) | Grasslands soil microbial communities from the Angelo Coastal Reserve, California, USA - 14_0929_12_20cm (SPAdes) (version 2) | ecosystem: Environmental > Terrestrial > Soil > Grasslands ... | reverse complement strand
GGGGCTGCCGCTCGTCACCACGACGATGACGCGGTCCGGCTCGTCCGCACTCGCGGGCGGCACGGCGAGCGTCACTCCCACCGCCGTCTCGACGACCGGCACCGCCGCCCTGCCGCGCAGCAGGTACGCGGTGCGGATCCGCGCCCCGAGGGGCGGCAGCGGCAGCAGCGGGTCCGGCCAGTCAAGCACGTGGACGAACACCGTGTCGCCACGGCGCGTCGTCGCGCCCCAGCCGCGGGGCGAGACCGGCCCGCGGCGCGTGCCGTAGATCGCCGTCCCGTACACGGCGAGCCACGCTCCCAGGGAATCGAGCCGGGCCGTGAACTCGGGGCTGATCGTGCCGTCGGGTCGCGGGCCGATATTCAACAGCAGATTGGCGCCGTTCCCGGCCGCGCGCACCAGGTAGCCCACCAGCGTCCGCACCGACTTGAACTCCTTGTCGGTGATATTGAAGCCCCAGGAGCCGTTCATGGTGAGCGACGTTTCGAGCGGCAGGTCGCCGCTCACGTAGCTCGTATTGAACCCGGCGCTGTTGGCGCCGGGAAGGTCCTGCTCGAACGTCTGCACGTCCTCGCCCGGGCGGGGGCGCTGGTGATGGTTGGGAACCACGAGCGCCCCGGGCTGGAGGCGGTGGATCAGCCCGTAGGTCGTGTCCAGCTGCCACGGCGCGTCGGGTTTGTCCCACATGCCGTCGAACCAAATCCCCCCGACGTCGCCGTACCGCGTGAGCAGCTCGGTGAGCTGCGCGTTCATGAACGCGAGGTAGCGGCTCCAGTCGCCCTGGTCGGGGCGGCCGTTGTTCCATGCCGTCCCCCCCCGGGGCCAATAATCGGGGTGATGCCAGTCGAGTTGTGAGTAGTAGAAGAAGAGCTTGATCCCGGCCGCGTGGCACGCGTCGGCGAGCTCGTGCAGCGGATCGCGCCGAAATGGCGTCCAGTCGGCGATGTTGTACCGCGTCGCTCCCGTCTTGAACATCGAGAAGCCGTCGTGATGGCGCGACGTGATCGTGATGTAACGGACGCCGGCGCGCTGGGCGAGCGCCACCCAGGCCACGGCGTCGAACTTCGCCGGGTTGAACGTCGTCGCGAGCCACTCGTAATCCGCCACGGCGATCTTGCGGTTGTGCATCACCCACTCGCCCGCGCCGAGCTGGCTATAAACGCCCCAGTGGATGAACAGGCCGAACTTCGCGTCGGCGAACCAGCGGCGCGCGGCGAGCCGCTCGGCGGGGACCGAATCGACCGCCTGCGCCCGCGCGAGCGCGCCACCCGCGGTGAGCAGCGTAGCGGCGGTGAGGGCCGCGCGCAGCCGGTTCACCGCCCCCTCCGATTGGGTGTGACGGACTTCCTCGGGTGCGCCGGCGGGCGGGGGGGCGGCGGCAATTGCGGATTGCGGATTTCCGATTGCGGATTAGAGCGGAGGGGTCTCTTGCGCGAGCGACCACCCTTCGTAAATCCGCAATCCGCAATCCGCAATCCGCAATTCATAGGATTCGATCCACCAACGCGCCCAGAAACACGACGACGCTCACGATCCCGTTGGCGGTAAAGAACGCCGCGTCGAGCCGCGACAGGTCCCCCGGCTGTACGAGCTGGTGCTCCCAGGCGATGAGCGCCGCGCCCAGCGCCACGCCCGCGTAGTAGGCCACGCCGAGCCCGGCGCCGATCCCGAAAAGGACGAGCGCGATGAGAGCGAGGCCGTGCAGCACCTTGGCCGCGCCGATGGCGCGCCGCCGGCCCAGCCGCACCACGAGCGACTCGAGCCGCTCCGCCCGGTCGAAGTCCTCGTCCTGCAGCGCGTAGAACACGTCGAACCCTCCCACCCAGAACGTCACGGCGAGCGCACCGACCACGAGCAGCCACCACGGCTCGCTCCAGCGTCCGGTGACGGCGAGGTAGCCCGCCGGCGTCGCGATCCCGTCCGCCAGGCCCAGCCACAGGTGCGACCACCGTGTGAAGCGCTTGGCGTAGCTGTAGCCCGAGATGAACACCAGCGCGACGGGCGCGAGCGCGAAGCAGAGCGGGTTCAAGGCCCACGCCGCCCAGAGAAACAGCGCCGCCGCGGCAAGGACGGCAGCCCACGCCTGCGCCAGCGTGAGCCGCCCCGCCGGCAGCTCCCGGGCCCGGGTGCGCGGGTTCTTCGCATCCAGGTCCCGGTCGGCGATCCGGTTGAACCCGAGCGCCACGAAGCGCGCACAGGTGAACGCGAGCACGACGAGCGCCAGCGTCCACCACGTGACGGGATGCTGCCGCGATGCGACCAGTAGACCGAGCAGCGCGAACGGCAGGGCGAAGAGCGTGTGAGGGAGCTTCACGAAATTGACGTACCGGACGACGAGGCTCTCTCCGGCGAACGTTTGTCCCTCGCGCCGCGCGTCAGAGCTCAATCCCCAGCTCCTTCCACATCGCATCGACCTTCTCTTTGGTGGCCTGGTCCATCACGATCTTGTTCGGCCACTCCCGCGTGAACCCCTCTTCCTTCCATTTCCGCGTGGCGTCGATTCCCATCTTCGAGCCGAACGTGAAGCCGCGGCTCGAGTGGTCGAGCACATCGATCGGCCCCATCGTGAAGCGCACGTCGCGCTCGGGATCGATGTGGTTCAGCGCCACCCACCACGCTTCCCGCGGGTCCTGCACGTTCACGTCCTTGTCGAAGACGATGATCACCTTGGCGAGCGACATCAGTCCCTGCCCCCACAGGCCGTTCATCACCTTGTACGCCTGGCCGGGATACTGCTTCTCGATGCTCACAAACACGAGGTTGTGGAAGATCCCCGCTGCGGGCATGTGGATGTCGACGATTTCGGGGATGGTGAGCTTCAGCAGCGGCAAGAAGATGCGCTCGGTCGCGTGCCCCAACCAGTAGTCCTCCATCGGCGGCCGGCCCACGATCGTGTGCGGCCAGATCGGCTCGGCGCGCATCGTCACCGCGGTGACGTGCACCTTGGGGTAGTAATCCGCGAGCGAATAGAACCCGGTGTGGTCCCCGAACGGGCCTTCGAGCACCAGCTCCTCGCGCGGATCGATGTAGCCTTCGATCACGAGCTCCGCTTCGGCGGGCACCTCCAGGTCCGACGTCACGGCCTTGGCGAGGCGCACCGGCTCCTTCCTCAAGAAGCCCGCGAACAGGAACTCGTCGATCGTGGGCGGGAGCGGCGCCGAGGCGGCATAGATCGAGGCGGGATCGCCGCCCAGCGCGATCGCGACCGGCATCTGCTCGCCTCGCACCGCCATGGCGCGCCAGTGCGCCGCGCCCACCTTGTGGCGCTGCCAGTGCATCGCCAGTTCGTTCTTCCCGAGAACCTGGATCCGGTACATGCCGACGTTCCGCACACCGGTCCCCGGGTCTCGGGTGATCACCCCCGGCAGCGTGATGTACGGCCCGCCGTCTTCGGGCCAACACACCGGGACGGGAAGCTCGGTCAGGTCGACGTCCCGGTCGCGGCGCACCACCTCCTGGCAGGGCGGCCGGCCGCCGGCGGCCCGGGGTGGGAACTTCGCCATCTCCGCGAGCTGCGGCAGCATCGCGAGCTTCCCGAGCAGTGTGTCGGGGATCTTCAGGTTCAAGAGCGTCGCGATCCGCTCGCCGATGTCGTCGAGACACTCCACCCCCAGCGCCAGGGCCATGCGCCGCGCCGACCCGAACAGGTTCACGGCGACGGGATAGCGCGACGGGCCGCCTTGGACGAGTGTGGGGTGCCGGAACAGGAGCGCCGGTCCGCCGCCCGGCGACTTCATGCAGCGATCGGCGATCTCGGTCATCTCCTTGTCCACGGAGACTGGTCGCTCCACCCGCGCCAGCTCGCCGGCGGCGTCGATCGCGTCGATGAACCCGCGCAGGTTATCGAGTGGCATGATGGATGGCGCAGATGCCGCCGCTCAGCAGCTCGTAGCCCACCGCGCGGAATCCGGCATCCCCGAGCCGCCGGGCGAGGGTGTCGGGATCCGGAAAGTCGAGCACCGACTCTGGCAGGTAGGTATAGGCGTCCCTATGTTTCGACACCGCGCGGCCGATGGCGGGGAGCACGCGCCGAAAGTAGAAGAGGTACGCGGCGCGCAGCGGGGCGAAGCGCGGCGTCGTGAACTCGAGCACCACGAAGCCGGCCCCCGGGCGGAGCACCCGGTGCGTCTCCCTGAGCCCCGCGTCCAGGTCCGCCAGGTTCCGCACCCCGAACGCGACCATCGCGCCGTCGAACCGGCGATCCGCGAACGGGAGCACGAGCGCGTCGGCGGCCACGGGGCGGGTGCGCGGCGACTTGCCCTTCCCCCGCTCGAGCATGGGCACGACGAAGTCCGCGCCGATCACGCGGCCCGTGAAGCGCGGCTGGCGTGCGAGCGTCTCCGCGAGCTCGAGCGTGCCCGCGCAAAGATCGAGATAGACGCCGTCCGGTCGGCGCTCCCAGCCGAGCCGTCGCACCGCCGCCCGGCGCCAGCGGCGATCCACGTTGAGGCTGAGGAGATGATTGAGGAAGTCGTAGCGCGGTGCAATGGCGGTGAACATGCGGTGCACGTAAGCCCGCTTCGCATCACCGCCCGCACGCATGGCTACCTCAAACGCCGGAGACGGGGGGGGCGTCATAGGCGCAAAAGATAGGCCGGGCAACCTGACGGGCGCCAGCGACCAGCAGGTCGTGGCGCGGGCGAAACAGGGCTACGAGACGGCGTTCCGCGAGCTGGTGCGCCGCTACGAGCGGCCGCTGTATTCGCTGCTCTACCGCATGGTGCGCGACCGGGCACTCGCCGAGGACCTGGCGCAGGAAACGTTCATCAAGGTCCTGAACGGGATCGGGTCGTACAACCCGCAGTTCAAGTTCTCGTCGTGGATCTTCAAGATCGCGAACAACGCCGCGATCGATCACCTGCGCAAGCGCGACCTCGATACCCTGTCGCTCGACGGCTCACCCCACGCCACGACGCCGCAGGAGATGCAGGCCACCGCCTTGCAGCTTGGCGACCGCGCGGAGTCGCCGCTCCAGGAGCTGGAAGCCCGCGAGCTGGGCGGCGCGATCGAGCGGGCCATCGCGCGGCTGCGCCCCGAGTATCGGGCATGCATCCTGCTGCGCCATGTTGAGGGGTTCAGCTACGAGGAAATCGCCGAAACGCTGGACCTACCCTTGGGCACCGTGAAAACGTATATCCATCGGGCCCGCAACGAATTGCGAGGCTACCTCGGGGACCGGCGGGAGTGAAACCTCCGCTCTTGCGACCGCGTAGGACGGACCAATGAGCGACTTCGTAGGGCAGCACCTCACCCCTGATGAGACCGAGCAGTGGGCTCAGGGTCTCCTCCCCGCCGCGCGCGAACTGCACCTCGCGCAGTGCGGGGATTGCCGTGCCGTGGCCGACCGTGAGCGCAAGCTGTTCCGCGAGCTGGCGCAGCTGCCGCGCTTCGCGCCCGAGTTCGGCTTCGCCGAGCGGGTGATGGCGAAGGTGAAGATTCCAACGCCCTCAGGCTCGCACCTCGGCCCCGACGCCGACACCTAGCAGCCTCGCCGCGCTGCCGTCGCGCACGGCGATCTCCACCGTCCCTCCACTCCCCACCAGCGCGACAAGCTGCCCGCGCGCCACGTCGCCGAAGGTGCGCGCCAGGGTGCCGATCTCCGTCCCCGCCACTTTGATCCGCACCCCCGGCTCGACCTGCTCACCCGGAATGTTGGAGACGAGTGTGCCGAACCGGTCGACGTACAGTACTTCACCTGCGACCGCGGTGCCGTCGTGACGGGGAGCGGGGAGCGGGGAGCGGTACGCGTCGGTGATCGAGTGACCCAGCTGCGTGAGGGACGCGCCGATCGCGAGCTGAGCCGCCGCCGGAGCGAACACATCGCGTGCGTCGAACGTCGGTGCGGCGCCCGGCGGAATCGGCAACGACACGAAGTGCGTGTCGGCCGGGAGACACGACAAGAGACCGTTGTCGGGGGCGACGAAGAAATGGCCGGCGGCGCCGGCGGCGAGGGCCCGCCGCGCGGTCCCGACGCCGGGATCGACCACGGCGAGGTGCACCGTGCCCTGCGGGAAGCGCTGCCACACGCGGCCCAGGATGTACTGGCCCGCCCGGAGATCGCCGGGCGGCACGTGGTGCGTGATGTCGAACAGCGCCGCGCCATGCACGTGCGAGAGCAGCGTGCCCTTGACCTCGCCGACGTAGCTGTCGGCGGTGCCGAAATCGGTCAGGAGGGTGATGATCGGGGGCATCGCGTTATACCGTTGCCCGCCGCCACGCTCCCGAGGTCCAGAACCAAGCCATGGCGACGCCGCGCGCAATCGCGGTCACCGAGAGGGCCAACCAGATACCGACCAGCCCGATCGTCGCCGACCACCACGCCGCCAGCGGCAGGCGCAGCAGCGTGAGCCCGGTGCTCACGATCTGCGGCCAGAAGGTGTACCCCGCACCAGCGAGTGCGCCCTCGAGAATGATCTCGAACGTCTGCCCGACCTGCGCTAGCGCGATCACCCGCAGGTAGAGACTGCCGTCGGCGATGACCGCGGGATCCGCCGTGAACAACCCCACCAGCGCCCGGGGGATCGCGAGGAACGCCACGGCCGTCGCCGTCGTGACGAGGAGGCAATAGCCGACGGTCATGCGCACCCCCTCGCGGGCCCGCGCCTCCTGACGGGCGCCCAGGTTCTGCCCTACCAGCGCGCTCGCCGAGAGGGCGAATCCCGAGATCGCCATGAAGCCGATCCCTTCGACCTTGTGCCCCACGCCGAGCGCGGCGAGCGCGGGCGTGCCGAACCGCGAGGTGAACCGCGTCAACCACATGTAGATGAGACTCAGCAGCACGCCCGAGAGCGAGAGCGGCGCGCCCACCCGGAAGATCGTCGGGACGGCGCGCCAGTCTGGAGCGTCGAGCCGGATCAGCCCCCGCTTGAGGGCGATCACGGCCCCGATCAGGAAGCCCCCTCCCCGCACCATCACCGACGCCGTTGCTGCGCCCTCCACGCCGAGCTGCGGGAACGGCCCCCACCCCGAGATGAGCAAGGGATCGAGCCCGATCGAGAGGAGCACCGACGCGGTGAGGATCCGGAACGGCGTGCGGGTGTCACCGGAGGCGCGGAACGTCGCTTCGACCGCGAAAAAGCCGAAGACGAGCGGGCCACCCAGCAGCCAGGTGTGCAGATAGGCGTGCCCGAGCCGCGCCACCTCGGGGGGTACGGCCATGAGGCGGAACAAGTCGTCGGTGAGCGCGACGCCGAGCAGGCTCACGACCGTGCCGGCGGCGAGCGCATACAGCACGGCCGCGCCGGCGGCGCGGGCCGCCGTGTCGGGGCGCCCCTCGCCGTGGCGTCGTGCCGCCACCGCGATCAGCCCGACCTCGACCATCTCGCCGAGCGAGAGCAGCACCCAGACGTAGAAGCCTGCCGTCGAAACGGCCGCGAGCGCCGCCGCGCCGATCAGCCGGCCCACCCAGATCGAATCGATGAGGTTGAACGAGAAATGGCACGCCATCATGGCCACGGCGGGGAGGGCGAGGCGCACGATCACCGGTCGCAGGGGCCCGACGGTGAGCGAGCCTGGGGTGCGGCCGACCGTAGTCATGGTGGCGGAAGCTACGGGGGCGGACGGCGGGGGGTCAACGAGTCAATGCACTCCCGCCTTCGCGCGACGCCGCGCCTTGCTGTCGTAGAGCGAGCGATCCGCCGCGCTCAACAGGGTTTCCAAGGAGTCGCCATCGCGCGGGTACACGGCGACACCCACACTCACGGAGAGGGGGGGCTTCTCGCCGTCGCGCGCCACGCGCTCGGCGACGCGCCGGGCCACGTGCCAGGCCGCCGCGTCGTCTGTCTCGGGCAGCACCACCGCGAACTCGTCGCCGCCGAACCGCGCGGCCGTGTCCATCGCCCGGCACGACCCGAACAGCGTCTCCGCCACGCGGCACAGCGCCAGGCTTCCCACCAGGTGACCGTGGCTGTCGTTGATCTTCTTCAAGCCGTCCATGTCCAGCAGCACCACGGCGAACGGGCGCTCGGTCCGCTGATACCGCTTGATCTCCGCGTCGAGGGCGTACGTGAGCTGGCGATAGTTGGCGAGGCCCGTCAACGGGTCGCTCACGGCCAGCTGCCGCAGCCGCTCCTCCACCTGCGAGCGCTCGGCGACGAGGGCGGCGAGCGCGAGCGTCATCACCGACGTGACGCCCATGAACGCCTGCAGCAGCAGGAGCGACTCGTTGCGCGTCGCCCGCACGAAGGGACCGAACCCGTGCAGCGTCCCCCAGATGGCGATCCCCGAGAGCACCACCACCGCCGTCGCCGCCTCGCGTTGCGCGAAGCGGAACGCGGCCCAAATGAGAAAGGGAAAACACAAGAACTCCAGCGGATAATTCTTGACGCGCGATGGGAACAGCCCGCCGAATACCGTGAAGCCCACCACGACCACCCACAGCAGCAGCGCCCCGGCCTCGATCCACTGGGCGCGATTCCACCGCAGGCGCGGGGCCGCGGCCCACAACAACAACGCGGGCGCCACGACCAGGTTGCCCACGGTGTCGCCGAGCCACCAAGTCCACCAGATGGCACCATACTCGGCCCAGCGCGCCAATCCCGTAAAGGCGAGCGTGGTCACGCCGACGGTGGCGCCGACGGTCGTGCTGACGATGGCGGCGAGCACCGTGAAGGCGAACACATCCTGCGGACGATCGAACGCGCGGCGCCCCCGGGCGAAGCGGTTGACCAGGTACGCGCCCGCCACGCCTTCCAGGGTGTTTCCGACCGCGATGCCCACGGCGGTCGCCACCGTGCCGGCCGTGGTGATGTTGACGAGGAAGGAGCTCGCGAGGATCGCCGGCCAGACATCGTAGCCGAGCAGGACGAAGGCGGCGAGCGCGATACCGGTGCATGGCCAGACCGGGGTCGCGCTGGCGTTCACGAAGGCGAGCCCGAGCCCGAGCTTGCCGGCGATGAAGTACACGGCGGCGAGCGCGACGAGCAGCCCGACACGTCTGAGCCAGCGCGATTGGGTCATCCAGGGCCCCCTACCTTATAAGGGTTTCGCCGTAACGCCAGCGTGGCACGGTCGCCACGGGCTCCGGCCGCGCTCAGGGCGTGGGGCCGGGGGTCTCCTGGAGGAACCGCTGGAACACGGGATTGGCGGGATAGCGCTCGGCCAGGCGCCGCACGTAGCCGCGAGCACCCAGGTCGCCTCCACGCGGGCGAGGTCCCCGTCCCTCGAGGCGCGGCGCAAGTAGCTGATGCCGAGCGCGGCGCTCCCCGATCCGAGGCCCACGAGCTTGGCGACGAAACGCGCCAGCCCGCCGGCGCGCGCCAGGCCGTACTCGTAGACGCCGAGCCCGAGGTAGCAGTCGACGCACCCCGAATCCACCTGCAGCACGCGGCGGTAGGCGTTGCGCATCGCCTTGCCGTCCTTCGCCGCGCCCCAGGAGTGACCCTCGACGTCGCGCTGCCGCGCCCGATACCCGAGCGCGGTGGCGAGCCAGAACTCGCGCGTGGGACTGGGAGGCTGCGACGCCGCGCGGACGATCGCGACGGCCAGGAGCGAGTCGATACGATGCGCCTCATATGCGTCGCTCTGCAGCGCGGCGGCCCACCAGATGTAGGCGCCCGCCTCGAAGATCACGGGCGCCGGATCGGCGCTGTCGCGTGCGGCGAGGGCGGCGAAGTATGCGGCGGCCGCGGGAAAGGCACCCCCGTACAGGGTGTCGAGCCCGACGCGGAGCTCGGACCGGTCACGACCGGAGAGACCGGCGCCGCTCTGCAGCAGCAGCAGCGCCGCAGCGACGAGCGACACGTCAGGGCGCGACGGCGGCGAGCTGCTCCGCCACGTGCCGGGCGACCTCCGCGAGCGCCAGCGCAGCGGGTGAGTCGGGCTCGGCGGCGACGATCGGGCGACCTGTGTCGGCGAGATCGGCCAGTCGGGCCTGCAGCGGCACCTGGCCGAGCAACGGCACGCCCAGCTCCGCCGCCAGCCGCTTGCCCCCGCCCGTCAAGAAGATCTCTGTGCGCTCGCCGCAGTGCGGGCACACGAAGGCGCTCATGTTTTCGACCACACCGATCACCGGCACCCCCACGCGCTCGAACATCTTCGCGCCGCGCAGGCTGTCGCCCACGGCCACCTCTTGCGGCGTCGTCACGATGATCGCGCCGCGGATGTGCAGCGTCTGCGCGAGCGACAGCTGCGCGTCTCCCGTCCCCGGCGGCAGGTCGACGAGGAAGTAATCGAGCTGTCCCCACTCCACGTCCCGCACGAACTGCTGGATCACCTTCATGATAATCGGCCCGCGCCAGATCGCCGGCGTGTCACGCTCCACGATCAGTCCGAGCGACATGATCTTCACGCCGTGACTCTCGAGCGGTTGGATCTTGCCGCCCCGCACCTCGGGCTTCTGGTCCACGCCCAGCATGCGCGGAATGTTCGGGCCGTAAATGTCGGCGTCCATGAGCCCGACCCGCTGGCCCTGCCGCGCGAGCGCTACCGCCACATTCACCGAGACCGTGGACTTCCCAACCCCGCCCTTGCCGGACGAGACCGCCACGACTTTGCCGAGCAGCGGGAGCTCCACCGGCGTCGGCGGCGGCGGCACGGCCCCCGGCGCCGGGCGGGTACCGGGCTGGCCGGGCGCGGCGCCTCGCGGAGCGGCGCCGGCGTCCGTGACGTTCACGCGCACGGCCGCGACACCCGCCACGCCTTGCGCCGCCTT
>Ga0209804_1002670_pt1 | contig 10660 bp, 10 predicted proteins | sample GraSoiAngelo_139_FD_185896 | JGI IMG/M metagenome (GOLD analysis project Ga0209804, IMG submission 185896) | Grasslands soil microbial communities from the Angelo Coastal Reserve, California, USA - 14_0929_12_20cm (SPAdes) (version 2) | ecosystem: Environmental > Terrestrial > Soil > Grasslands ... | reverse complement strand
CGCCATCGTTGGCGCTGCCGAAGCGCTTCAACGTACAATTCTTCAAGACGACCGGCTGAAGCTCCGCAAGAATCGCCTCACGCAGCCGGCGCGCCGCGGCCCGGTGCGCGATATCGCCAATCGCAATGGCGGCGGCTGCGCCGAAAGCGACGATGACAAGCGCGATGCGGATGGCGTGTCGGCTCATGAAGGGGCCTGGCAGTGATCGTCCTCTATTGAGACCATTTTCACGCCTAGTAATTCTTCTGTCCCGGCTAAGAAGGCGTACCTTCCAGAACGACACATGCGACTGCGTGATGCTCGGTATGACTAAGCGTAACGAGTGCGGCAGTGACTCCGCGTCGTGTGGCGAGTTCGTTGGCCGGTCCGGAGAAAACGAGAAATGGTTCGCCGCTCGGCTTTTTCTGGATGTCGATGTTGCGCCAACCGATTGCTTTGCCGATGCCGGTGCCGAATGCCTTGGAAACAGCCTCTTTTGCCGCGAAACGCGCAGCCAGATGACGCGCCGGGAATTTCATCGACATCGAGTATTCAATCTCGCCGTCGGTGAAAACACGTTGGAGAAAACGATCGCCAAATCGATCGATGGATCGCTGGATCCGCGCGCACTCGACTAGATCGACGCCTGTACCGATCACGCTCATCCCGGATAATTTTTCATCGCCGCGAGCATTTCTTTTATCGCAGTTTCAAGCCCGACCCAGACGGCCCGCGATACGATGGAGTGACCAATATTAAGCTCCGTCAAACACGGAACCTGATGGACGAGCTCGATATTCTTGTAATTGATTCCATGACCGGCGTTGACCTGAAGATGTGACTCGGCCGCGGCGCGCGCGGCGGCCCGCAGTTGTTCCAGTTCTTCTTTTTGGATCTTTTCCGTAAACGCGTTGGCCAAGCTCCCGGTATGTAGTTCGACCATTTCCACGCCTAGCTCGGCTGCCGCATCGACTTGCTCCAACGTGGGATCGATAAACAAGCTGACTTTAATGCCAGAAGTTTGAAGCCGTTTCACCGTCGGTTCCAATGTCTTGCGATTTGCGATGACATCGAGTCCGCCTTCGGTGGTGATCTCCTCGCGTTTCTCCGGAACAAGACAGACTTCATCCGGCACAATCCGAAGCACAATATCGATAATCTCCTCCGTATTGCCCATCTCCAGATTTAGTTTGGTCATGATATTCTGGCGCAGCCGCTCGATATCTCGGTCTTGGATGTGGCGGCGATCGGCACGCAAATGAGCCACGATCCCTCCGGCCCCTGCTCGCTCACACATTCGCGCGGCGACGAGTGGATCAGGCTCCGCGTTTTTGGATTCCGGCATCGTCGCATACCGCGCCTGCCGCAGCGTTGCTACGTGATCGATGTTGACGCCCAGGCGCAGACCGCTCATTTGACTCGGAAAATTTCGCGAACTAATCGCGGCCAAATAGGACTCACTCAATCAGCCTGAGCAAGTCAGAAACGAACAAAGTTGTAAACCACCGTTGTCATTCTGATCCCGCAGTCGCGGGAGAAGAATCTCAGATTGTTTCAGCTATGACGGCCAGCAACACTGTCAGAGATGTTTCGCGCAGCCTGTCCTGGGCAAAGCCGAAGGGCTCAACATCCCCGAGCTGATGAGAGCGGAACCTCACGTGGCCCAGTGCGCGAGTGGAATAGGCGAGCTCGATTCTAACGATCGGTGGGGCTTGGCGTATTAGGCGTCTGATTTGTCGATTGTTGCTCGCTGGTTTCTGCCTTGGTCTTCCTCGATGTTTTTTTGGATTTTCGGTGAGTCGAACTCGTATTTTCCCTCGTTTTCCCGCCGATGGTTTGGGCGGTTTCCTTGGTCTTTCTGCCAACGGTTTGGGCCGTTTCTTTCGTTTTCTCTCCGACTGTTTCAGCAGCTTCCTTGGTTTTTTTGCCCGCAGTTTCAAGCCCGTTTTTAACTGTCTCTCCTGTTTTTTTCGCTCCGTGCTTCACCTCTTCCACAGTCCCTTCCTGTCCAAGAGCAATGAGCGCCGTCGTCGCGACCAAAGTAATAATCAGGCTCATTATTTTCATGACTGCCTCCTTTTTGATTTGTTTTCCCTGTACATAGAAAACGGATGAGGCGCCCTCACCGGGCGCATCGGGCCGCCTCCACGCGACAGTACGCGATTCCGTCAGCTCTGGTTACACGGTTTGCAGCACACGCGCCGATAGAGCGACGCAAGCTTCGACAGCGGGATACCGAAAATGTAAAGCATTGCGATCAATCCGTAAGCCAGAGTCAAACGCACCCGTCCAATAGCTTCATAGCGTCGCGGGCTCGTCAAGATCCGCTTCTGGCTGCATATCACGCGCCCGCGCCGCCGAAGCAGGCGAAAAAACTCCACGTCTTCCATTAGGGGCACTTCTGGAAAGCCACCAACGTGCACGAACGCCGTGCGCCGACAGAATAGCCCATGGTCACCACATCGCATTCGCAGCAAGATCCCGGCATAATGCGCAAAGCCGTCCGTCAATCGATAAATGGAGCTTCGCGGCAGACGAATTCGAAAAAAACCTCCCGCGACCTTCGGCTCATTCATGATCTGCTCGATCTCGTGCAAACATCCCCGCGGAACTTCAGCATCGACATGGACAAACCAAAGAATGTTGCCATGTGCGGCACGTGCCCCAGCATTCATTTGCACGGCCCGATTGGGTTCACTCCGGACGAGTTGATCGCAAAAGCCCACACTGAGATCAGCTGTGTCATCGGTGCTTCCGCCGTCGGCGACAATAATTTCCGCTTCTGCCGCTCGGTCCCGCAAATGCTGAAGAAATGGTCGTATAAGTACCGCCTCATTAAAGACCGGGACAATAATCGAGACCTTCGTTTGAGTACTTTTCACCAATTGGTCCACGGAGATTAATCCGAGGAATAAAACGGCTGCGTGATGCCTCTCGCAACCAGTAGAAGTAGGAACCTCCCTGCTGTCTCAGCCACAAGGCCAGAAAGCTAGCGAAGCATCCATGCAACTATCAACAAACGAAGCGAAAACGGAGGAATTCATATGATCTTAAGACTTATTATCACGGCAGCTATTGCACTGCTCTTCGCATCAGCAGCGCTGGTTTTTTCCCAGGAACATCCGGAGCATCCCCAAAAGACCACCGAGCATCCAAAACAAGGTACGGAGGCAAAACAAGTCAGCACGACCGATATCTCTGCCGGCATCAAGACAAATATCGACGCGAAAAGCAAAAAGAGCCCTGACGGGAAATTTCACGTCAATCACGAGGGCCAAGATCTCGCGCTCGATTTGGTAAAAGTACACGATGATCGCCTGCAGGATCTCGGTGGAGGCAAGTACTTTGCCTGCGTCGATATGAAAGCTACCGATGGCAAAACGTACGACATCGACTTCTTCTTAACTGGACAGCCGGGCAAAATGAAAGTCACCGAGACGTCGGTTCACAAGATCGACGGCAAGCCGCTTTACAATTGGAAAGAAGAGAACGGCACGTGGCACAAAGCGCCGGCGAGCTAACCTTGCAAACGGATCCTAATCTCCGTGCGACTTCTGACTGTCCCGATATTTTTCCTGGCGACCGCGGTTGCGACCCGCGCTGCTGACAATCCGGGCATCATCAAAGGAACAGATCAATTCGAATTCATCTATCAAGTTAAAGTTCCAGAGATCAAGGGCGAGACCCGCGTCTGGGTCCCGCTTGCAAAGACCGATGCTTTTCAAACTGTGACCGAAGAAAAACTGAGTATCCCAATGAAATGGGAAAAAGTGCAGGACCGCGATTACGGCAATGATATTTGCGTGATCTATCCGCAGGCTTCCGATAGCGGCAAAACGGTGGAGGTCCGCTACCGCGTCGTCCGCAAAGAGAAGGTCTCCTATTCCGCAACCGAAGCGGAAACTGCGCATTACCTTCGCCCGGAAAAACTTGTGCCCATCAACGAAACCTTCAGGACGCTTGCTCAGAAAGCGACGGCGGGAAAAACCGATGATCTTGAACGCGCCAAAGCGCTTTACGATCACGTTATGGGCCGAATGCGCTACGACAAATCCGGTACTGGCTGGGGCCGCGGTGATGCTATGTACGCATGTGACGCACAAACGGGTAACTGTACGGATTTTCACGCCTATTTCATTGCATTGGCGCGCAGCATCGGCATTCCGGCTCGCTTTGCGATCGGTGCAACCATTCCTGCTGACAAAAACGAGGGCAGGATCGACGGTTATCATTGTTGGGCTGAATTCCTGGCAGATGGTCGCTGGGTTCCCGTTGACATCAGCGAGGCGTGGAAGAATCCAAAGCTGGCGAATTACTATTTCGGGCATAATCCGGCTAATCGTTTCGAACTAACCAAGGGGCGCGACCTGATCGTCGATCCCGAGCCTGCGAGCGGCCCGATTAATTTTCTCGCCTACCCGCTGCTGGAGATGAACGGCGAAGTAGTCAAGCCCGAAACAACTTTCAAATTCCGGCGCACCGGCACGTGAAGTACTGACAAAGTAACGGCAACGCGCTCTTATTCTCTCTTATCTTGCTCATACTCGTGCTCGACTGGCTCCAACGAGTAGGAATAGGAGTAAGAGGGATACACTTAAGTCTTTACCAGCCATGCCTCCGGTCGTGCCAAGGATTCCTTTGATGGATTATGTCGGCAGGCCAGTGCTGGCTTGCATGTTTCTTGTGCTGCTCTTGCTGCAATGGCGTTTCCCGCTGCGTCGCCACCATTTTAGCGTGGTGCACCGACTGGTGCGCAATTTTGTGCTCTCACTCCCAGGTTTTGCCATTGTACGCTTCGCCATGCTACCAATTCCGATCGCGGTCGCGATCTGGGCAGAACATCGACGTATCGGTCTGCTGAACTGGCTTTCCCTTCCTGGTTGGGCTGCTGGCATCGCGACGTTTCTGCTGATGGATTACGCTTACTGGTGGTGGCATTGGGCCAACCACATGGTGCCGCTATTCTGGCGGTTTCATAATGTGCATCATACCGATCTCGATCTCGACGTGACCACCGCCGCGCGATTTCATTTTGGCGAGATGTTTTTTTCCATCGGATTTCTTTCGCTTGCAGTGATGATCTTTGGCATCGCGCCCGTGATGCTGGTGATGTTCTTCATTACCCTTGAGGCCGCGACACTCTTTCATCATTCCAACTGGCGACTACCAATTCAGGTCGAACGGATTTTGAACTTAATCATGGTCACGCCACGCATGCATGGGATTCATCATTCCATCGTGCAGCGTGAGACCAATTCAAATTGGGGCACGATTTTTTGTTGGTGGGACAAGCTGCATCGGACATTACGCCGTGATGTATCGCAAGATGCCATTACCATTGGTGTTGCTGCGTATCGGGAGGAACACGAGCTGACGGTCGGGAAGCTCCTGGCGCTGCCTTTTCGTAAGCAACGTCCGTGGCGATTGCCGAACGGTGAGCTTCCGGATCGTGCCATTCGACCTGCGGATCGACTAGCCGAGTAGCTTCGAACTAATAATAGGTTTGGGCAGCTCCGGAGACGCCATAAATCATAGTCTTTCCAGGAAGCTAGTGATTTGCTACGTTTCGAGTCTGGATGATCTGCCTGATGGCAAGAGAGCTTTGGCCGGGCAGTAAAAATGATGAATCGCTTCGCTGAGAAACTGGCTGCGCATTCTCTCTCGCTCCGCCGCGCGCGTCCTGAAATCCTTCAGGTGAATGTAGGCAAGCTTTGCAACCTCACTTGCATGCACTGTCACGTGAACGCCGGGCCGAAGCGGAAAGAATTCATGACGCGAAAGACCGTTGATCGAATCATTAATTGGCTGGCCAGAACGCAGATTCCGACACTCGACCTCACCGGTGGCGCGCCGGAAATGATTCCAGATTTCCGCTATTTCATTGAGCGAGTGAAAGTGCTGGCGCCATCACGACACATGATCGACCGCTGCAATCTGACGATTTTGCTTCAGCACGGTTACGGAGATCTGCCTGAGTTCCTCGCGATGAACAAAGTCGAGATCATTGCTTCGATGCCGTGTTATTCGGCGAAAAATGTAGATGCGCAACGCGGCGAAGGCGTTTTCGACGACAGCATCGCTGCTCTGCAGTTACTCAACTCGTTAGGCTACGGAAGCGATCCCGAATTACCGCTGCATCTCGTCTACAATCCAGTGGGGACATTTCTGCCGCCGCTGCAAGACGAGCTTGAGGTCGATTTCAAACGCGAACTCAAAGAACATTTCGGAATCGTGTTTAATGAGCTTTATGCGCTCGCGAATCTTCCAATCGGCCGCTTTGCGAGTTATCTCCGGCATAACGGCAAACTGGAGGAATACATGCAATTGCTCATTCACGCGTTTAATCCAGCAACGATTAGCGGATTGATGTGCTGCAATACGATCAGTGTCGGCTGGCGCGGCGAGGTGTATGATTGCGATTTTAATCAACAACTCGGGATGCAATGGTCCGACAATGGCACTCGCGAGCGCTTATTTCTGTGGGACATTGATCCCGACAAAATCGAAAATCGCGAGATCTCGACAGGCAACCATTGTTTTGGTTGCACCGCTGGCGCCGGTTCCAGTTGTGGCGGTGCGATCGTGTAACGGTTAACAAACAGGCTTCTTACTGATCAAGCGAGCGGCCGCGTCGCAGAGGGAGAGGCCAGCAGTCGCGCCAAACCGAACTCGGCGTGGATCAATTGCGCAGCGCGTTCCGCATCTTTTTCATCGATGATGACTGCAATCTTGATTTCCGAAGTAGAAACCAGCTGGATGTTGATCCCGCTTTTCCCCATGCACTCGAACATTCGCGCTGCTACTCCCGAGTGCGATCGCATTCCGATTCCGACCACGCTCAACTTGGCCACGCCGGCTATGGTGTTCAATCGCTTCGCGCCAATCTGGCCAATCACCGGCATCAGGATTGTACGGGCGTTTTCCAGTTCGTCCTCATGAATCGTAAACGAAACGTCAGTCGTTCCGCTAATCGAAGCGTTTTGCACGATCATGTCGACGATGATGTGCGCTGCGGCGATATTCGAAAAAATTCGAGCAGCCATTCCCGGTTCGTCACGCACGCCCGCGATGCTGAGTTTTGCCTGATGCCGATCGAGACTGATCCCCCGAACCACTACGTCTTCCATACTGGGAGTCTCTTCTTTAGTTATGGTCCCTCGCCTCTTAGTAAAGGTCGACCGGACTTCGAATTCGACGCCGAATTTCTTAGCAAACTCTACCGCCCGCGACTGCATCACCTTGGCGCCGCTCCCCGCCATTTCGAGCATCTCATCGTAGGCAATCTCGCTAACTTTTTTGGCGTCGAGGACAACGCGCGGATCGCACGTGAATACACCATCGACATCCGTAAAAATCTGGCAGGCATCGGCGTTCAACGCCCCCGCCAGCGCAATGGCGGTTAAGTCCGAGCCGCCTCGACCCAGCGTGGTCATATCTCCTTCCGGAGTTTGACCCTGAAAACCGGCGACGATTACGATGTAATCCTCCGACAGCATCTCGTGAATCTGCTTCGGACTGATATTCGCGATGCGCGCCTTGGTGTGATGGTGGTCGGTTAAGATTCCTGCCTGAGCACCAGTCACCGAGATAGCTGTTCCACCGAGTGCGTTCACGGCCATTGCAGTCAAGGCGCTGGCAGCACCTTCACCTGTGGCAAGCAAGATATCGAGCTCGCGTTCTGTCGGCTGTGGCGAGACAGCTTTTGCGAGCTTGAGCAACTGATCGGTTACTCCTGCCATTGCGGAGATGACTGCCACGACCCGACAGCCCTTACGCTGCGTCTCAAGAATTCGGCGGGCCACGTTGCAAATTCGCTCCGGTGTCCCGACGGAGGTGCCGCCATATTTTTGAACGATCAGGCGCATGGCGTGAATAGATTACGGAACAGGATCGAGAAGTTCCAAAACAAACTAAGACTTGGTTTGCATCGCAATGCTTAGGGCGCGCGTCAGCAACTAGAGCCCAACCGCACGTCGCACATCATTCATAGTCGCCGGAACAGATTTTAATTCCTTCATCTGTCCAACGATCACATCGGGATCTTTCAGTCCATGTCCGGTGACGGTGCAAACAATTCGACTCTGTCCGTGGATCTTCTGAAATGAATATGCTGCCTCTTTTGAATCGCAGCATTTAAAAAGCCCCGCAATGGAGGCCGCACTTGCAGGTTCGACAAAAATTCCCTCGTGCTGTGCAAGCCAGGTCTGCGCCGCAAGAATTTCTTGGTCACTAACAACATCAATCGCTCCATGTGATTCGGTGATCGCGGCGCGGGCTTGCTTCCAACTTGCTGGATTGCCGATGCGAATCGCCGACGCCACCGTTTCGGGTTGTTCGACGATGCGATTGTAAAAAATCGGAGCAGCGCCTGCGGCCTGAAAGCCAATCATCGCCGGCAACTTCGTCGACCATCCAAGCGCGTGGTATTCTCGATAGCCGGCCCAGTACGCAGTGATGTTTCCGGCATTGCCTACCGGTAACAGATGGAAATCAGGCGCGTCGCCGAGAACGTCGACAATTTCGAACGCGGCGGTCTTCTGGCCGGCGATCCGATCCGGGTTGATCGAATTTACAATGGCAAGATCGCTGGCCTCGCCGAGCTCACGCACGAGTCGCAGTGCGTCGTCAAAATTGCCATCGATCGCGACGATCTTAGCTCCGTAAGCAAAAGCTTGAAGCAATTTTCCCGTCGCAATTTTTCCCGCAGGCAAAATCACAACGCATGAAATTCCTGCGTGCGCTGCATAGGCCGCCGCTGACGCCGAAGTGTTGCCTGTAGAAGCACAAATCAGCGCAGTCACGCCTCGCTCCATCGCCTTCGATACGGCCAGGGTCATGCCGCGATCCTTAAACGAGCCAGTTGGGTTAACACCTTCATTCTTGACGAAAACCACGCGACCGACGCGTTTGCTCAATTGTTGGCAAAACACCAGCGGCGTATCCCCCTCACCCAGGGAGACAATCGGCATCGATTCAGCAACAGGAAGATATTCGCGGTAATGCTCGATCACACCACGACCAAATTTTGATGTTGTTCTTTCCGTGTGCATTTTCTATTCGAAGCGAATCCGTGTGATTGTCGATGTCTAAGTGCCGTGTAAGATCATGCCGTATGCCTGTGCTGAGCAAGGAAGATAAGCTGCGACTCTTAACCACGATCCTGGAAAGTCGTCACGCAGATCTGCGGGAACAGAACTTGAATCGTCAGGGAAAAGGACATTTTCATGTTTCTGGCATGGGCCACGAGGCGCTTGCGGCGGTCTCGATCCAAACGGAATCAGGCGATTACATCGTACCGTATTATCGCGACCGCGGTCTTGTTCTCGGGCGCGGCATGACAACGCGCCAGCTTGGCCTCGAATATTTTGCAAAGCGCAACACCGGAAGCGGCGGCCGGCAGATGCCATCGCATTACAGCAATGCGGACCTGCATATCTGGAGCGTGCCGACTCCGACCGGTTCGCAGTTACTTCCGGCGTGTGGCATGGCCTGGGGCATTCAGCTCGACGGCAAAAAGAATCTCGTGGTCACCACGGTCGGCGATGCTGCGACACGCCAGGGCGATTTTTTTGAAGCGCTCTGTTTCGCCGCGGAGAAGAAACTTCCCATGCTCTTCCTTGTGGAAGACAACGGGTACGGCATCAGCATGCCGACGCGGAAGAACAATCCGCTCGCGCTCAACGTTCTCCAACCTGACAACTGGCGCCGAATCGAGGGACAAGACGTGCAGCAGGTTTATGACGCAACCGCAGAGGCGTTCGAGAAAATTCGCGCAGGTAGCGGGCCGTTCTTTTTCTGGATCACGATGGAGCGCCTTTCCAGTCACACCAGTTCCGATGATCAGAAACTTTATCGGAGCGCCGAAGAATTGCAGGCACTGGAGAAATCAGACCCCCTCAAGTGCTGGAAAGATCAACTGATCCAGGAAGATGTGATCACTGCTGAGGAATTCGCGAAGCTCGATAATGAGGTTAAAGAGCGCATTCGCCGCGAGTACACGGAGGCGGAAAAAGCCGAGAATCCATCGCCTAACGACTTACTTGGCAACCTTAGCGAATCACCTCCAAAACTTAACAAGGAGATTCTCCCGCCTGGGAAATATCGCATTGGCGATACTGTGAATAAAACATTGCGCGCGGGTCTGGAGGACGATTCGCGACGCATCGTGTTCGGCGAAGACATTGAAGATCCGAAGGGCGGTGTGTTCCGTCTCACACAAAGGCTTTCAACCGAGTTTCCAAAACAGGTGTTCAATTCGCCTCTCGCCGAATCGACGATTCTCGGTGTCGCCTGCGGTCTGGCGGCGTACGGCAAACGCCCCGTTTTCGAACTGCAATTTATTGATTTCATTTATCCGGGGTTCAATCAGCTCGTCACGAACATATCGAATTTGCGCTGGCGATCGTTCGGCAATTGGAAATGCCCGCTGGTGATTTATGCGCCATATGGAGCTTATCTGCCTGGCGGAAGTTTGTGGCACAGCCAGGCGAACGAATCAGCGCTCGCCCATTATCCCGGTCTGAACATTGTAATCCCAAGCTCGCCAGCTGATGCCGCCGGATTGCTATGGACAGCGATGCATGGCGAGGATCCGGTCATGTTTCTGATACCGAAACATCTTCTTTGGGCGGAACACCAATATGGGGAGCCAATCCGCGCTGTTCCCTTGGGTCAGGCGCGC
>Ga0209804_1002659_pt1 | contig 10680 bp, 10 predicted proteins | sample GraSoiAngelo_139_FD_185896 | JGI IMG/M metagenome (GOLD analysis project Ga0209804, IMG submission 185896) | Grasslands soil microbial communities from the Angelo Coastal Reserve, California, USA - 14_0929_12_20cm (SPAdes) (version 2) | ecosystem: Environmental > Terrestrial > Soil > Grasslands ... | reverse complement strand
TCGCGAGGTAGACCGCGACCAGGATTCCAAGGAAGACGAGTGAGTTGACGAACCAGGTCGTCCCGAAAAGCAGCGCGAACTGCACGACGTTCTTGGTCTCCAGCAGGAGGAAGGCGGCGCCCATGAAGAACAGGTCGAGGTAACCGCCCATCCGGTGCAACGTTCCGGCCGTGACGCGGACCAGCAGCAGCGCGGCCAGCAGGATCAGGGCGAGCGTCAACAGGTAAAAGCCCGGGATGGTCCGATCCTTCAGGTAGAGGAACGGATAGTCATCGGTCGCGGGCGCAGCGACGGTCGCCGAGGCAGTCTTCCATACCCTGGGGCACTGCAACGCATCCGGGCTGGCGCTCGCCATCAGCAGCGCGAGCCGACCGAAGTGGCCGGTGGAGTCCAGGCAGGGCGGATGCCCGTACACCTGTTGCAGCGTGCCCGCCAGCCGGTCGACGAGCCAATCCTCGCGGTAGTAGTTGTATTCGCCGAACGCGCCGCCGGCCGCCAGGTGCGCCCGTGCCGCCTGCATCGCTTCAGCTGTGAACAGGTAACTCTCGAGTCGTAGCGACGACTGCCCGGCGACGAGTGTGAGGGAGTCCGGCAGCGCAAAAAGGATCAGGTCATATCGCCGGGTCGTTTGCTCGAGGAAGGCCCGGCCGTCGTTGACATACGAGGTCACACTTGGGTCCTGGAAGGGGCGATCGGGGTTCTGTTGCGCGCCGATGGCATGAATGCGCGGGTCGATTTCCACCGCATCAACGTGCTGGACACCTTTCTTCAACGCGACCGCCACATCCACGCCCGTGCCGGCGCCAACGATCAGCACGTTCTTCGGGATCGAGGGCGTCCGCTGGTAGACCAAACCGTAAAGCGTCACGGTATTCAGCCGCTTTTCCGCCGCTTCCATCGTCTGATGCGGAATCCCGTTCACGAACAAGGACACCGCTCCGGACGGCTGGGTGATCAGCCGAATCTTGTAATAGGGGGACCAGCTGTCCGTCGGAACAATGGACTCCACGCCGAGCAGGACGAGCATGATGCCCAGCACCGGCAATTGCCAGATGCGGCTGCTCCGGTCGGCAAGCAAAACCAGTGCCAGGGCAACCACCGAACCCCAGGCGAGGGGTGGCGCTCCCAGGAAGGCCAGAACCGAGAAGGCGATGATGCCGGCGAGGCTGCCGAGGATGTCGAGGCGGTAGGCATCCAGCGGCGAAAATCGCCGGAAGGTTCGCGCGACGCCCTCGCCGATGAGTGTCATCACCCCGGCCACGCCGAGGAAAAGTACCGGAAGGGTCAGCCATGGTGGCAATCCGCTCTGGATGCCCAGAGCGCCAAAGAAGATGAGCTCGGTGCCCGATCGATCGATCTCCACCGGGAAGAGCCGCACGAATGCGATGAGCGCAGCAAGCCCGATTGGAGCTAAAGGAAATAGGTTGCGACGGGCATCGGCCCGCAAGAACCCGAGCCCAATCCCCAGAAAACTTGCCAGAAGGATGAAGTTCGAGAAGTAGGAGAGATAGAGAATGTTGGAGCCCGTCCACCGAATCAGGGCCAGCTCAACAAAGAGCATCAGGAAGCTGAGGGCGAGCATGCGGGCCCTCAACTGCCGAGGCGGTTCGCTACCCATCCCGTTAAGGATGTGCGATTGGGCCCGGGTCAGGGGATCGGCCCCTCAGAAGGCGATGGGAGAGGCCGGCAAGCCTGGTGGTCAGGGCTCCGGCCGGCTGGTGGAGGCGGCGAGAATCGAACTCGCGTCCGAAGCAGCGTCCCGCAAGAACTCTACGAGCGTAGTCCCGGTTTTGGATCTCACCTGCCCGACTCCCGTGGGACCGGATTCGGACAGGCCAGTCGCGGTATTGAGTCCCCCCGACGGCCGCGACGCCCGCCGGGAGCGAGTCAGCGGAGTTTACGCCGGACGCCGCTCCTGCTGACCCAGAGCGGGCCGGCGCCGGGGATAAATCCCCGGTTGACTACGCTACTTACGCAGCGTAAGCCAGTTCGCGATTGGCGTTTATAGCCTTGCCGCTTTTACGTGCTCGGCGACACGGCTCGCCATCTTGCAGACCACTACCCCGTCGAGACCTGGCGCCCCCGCCAGCCTGTCGGAGCACTTCTAGTTTACCCCGGCAAGAGAGTCACAAACTTACCCCAGCATCCCCTACGGGGCGTTATAGGCAACCTCGTAGTAGACGTGGTCGTCCATAAAGAGTTCATGAACGGACCGAGCCGCTTCCAAAAAGAGGTCATCGTCAGCACCTGCTGAACTCTTCGTCATCCACTCCAAGACCTCCTGATATACCGGCAGTCCAATCACATCCTCGGCGCCCGGCATGTCCTTGCCTGCCGCCAATTCCGCCGGAATAAACACGAACTCTCCTCGGCGTATGCCGCGATGGATGGACCGCCGCTCCGCCTCCAGAAGCGGGTCCATCACGTCCGAAGACCGATCACCGAGAAGCGCCAAGGCGCCGGCGAGCGCGGCACGGGTCGTCCGACTCGTTTCGTGACGGAACAGCTCCATGACCAGCGGCTTGGCATCTGGGAGGTCGAACGGTAGGGCGGCGGCCAGATCGGCCATGGCGAGTCGCATCGCGCGGTCGGGCGCCTCCATGAACCGCCGCAACAGCGGCAGGATTTCGCGAACAGCCCGGCGAACCGCGGCCGTTGTGCCCGCTGGCGAGTAGGGCACATCTTTTCCCAGGCTGGCATCGGCGAGCACGGTGACCAGCCGCGGCCGACGAACCGAGTCGGGACTCGCGGCGATTCGTGCGATGAAGGGCATGGCTGCCGCCGTCGCGGTGTAAATCGTGAGCTGATGGATGAGCCCGAGGTCGTAAATCTCGGCGTGACCCTGATCCGCAACGTCTCGGTCTCGGGACGCCAGCTTCGTCAAGGTCGCTGGAACCGTGCCCGCCTCGCCGTACGCCGTCTGTAGGGTGTTCCAGGGAATCGCGTCGACTCCTTCCAGTGGTCCACCCTCGCCGCGCTCAGGCATTGGTCTCCATTGATTCATCCACAGTGCTTCTCCAATGATTCATCCACAGTGCTTCTCCAATTTAGCCCCTCCTCAGGCTGAACTGCGTACGGGTTTCTCCGTAGCCGGATGCGACGCCTGGACGGCGCACGCGCGCGGCCGTAAGTCGATTCCTTAGGCGGCGGGATCAGGCTATTTGCATGCGGACGCTGTGGCGTTGCCTGAAGGCTGCCGGCCCGAAAGCGGGTCAGTCGCTCGTGGAATATTCGTTGATCCTCTGCCTGGTCGTCGTCGTGCTCATCGTCATCCTGATGCTGATGGGCAACCAGGTACAGAACATGTACTGCAACATCTCGGGCGGCATCGGCGCCTAAGCCCTGGTCCGAACCGCCCGCTCGATCTCCCGTTTTGCGTCTCGCGCCGAAATCGCCTCGCGCTTGTCGTAGAGGCGCTTGCCCTTGGCCAGGCCGATCTCCAGCTTGACGCGGTTCCCTTTCCAGTAGAGCCGCAACGGCACGAGGGTCAGGCCTTTCTGTTTGATCGTGATGCCGAGGCGGATGATCTCGGCGCGGTGCAGCAGCAGCTTGCGCTCCCGCTTCGCCTCGTGATTAGAGCTATGCCCTCGTTCATAGGGACTGATATGGACGTTGACGAGGAACGCCTCTCCCCCACCGAAGCGAACGTAGCCTTCGCGCAGGTTGGCGCCGCCGTCGCGCAGCGACTTGATCTCGGTCCCCTGCAACTGGATGCCGGCCTCGACCGATTCGAGGATGAAGTAGTTGTGATAGGCGGCGCGGTTGCTGGCGATCGTCGTGTCGACATCGCGCTTCTTCTTCCCCACTAGCGCCGCCCTCGCGCCCAGGCTGCGGCGCTCATCACGCGCCCACCTGGCGGCTGCACCTCGTCGACCACATAGATACCATCCACGGTTTGGATCGGCAGGCCCTCGACGACCGCGCCATCGCGATGACCCTGAAGGACTTTGACGTCGACGCCCTTCAGCGTCATCCAGGTGCCGACCCGTCCGACGAGGGCCCGCACCTTCCGATCGATGTCCTCGGCGGTCATGGTGGTGGGATCCAGCTTGCCATCTTCGGAGCGAAGTCGCGGCGCGTACGTTACCCCAACTGCGGGTTGCGGTACCGGCTGAACGCGTCCCTCGACGAGGTCGTCAAGCGTCCGCACCAGCAACCGCCCCCCCACATTCGCGAGGCGACCCTCGAGCCGAGGGGCAATTTCTTCAGATGCCATCGGCACGCGCTCCTGGGCAAGGATCGGGCCAGTGTCGACCCCGATATCCATCTGCATGATGGTGACGCCCGTTTCGGAGTCACCACGCAGGATCGCCCACTCGATTGGGGCGGGCCCGCGATGGCGCGGCAGGAGCGAGGCATGAACGTTCACCGTTCCCAGCCGAGGTCCGTCGATGAGGCTCGCCGGTAGGATCTGGCCGTAGGCGACCACGACCATGAGGTCCGCACCGACCTCCCGGATGCGCGCCTGAGCCTCCTCGGTCCTGATGCGCTCCGGTTGGAAAACCGGCAGATGCATTTCGGTCGCCTGCAGCTTGATAGCCGACTGCAGCGTTCGCATGCCCCGGCCACCGAGGCGATCGGGCTGCGTGACGACCAGCGCGACGTCGTGACCCGCTTCGCGGAGCTGGTTCAAACTCGGACCGGCAAACATTGCCGTGCCGGCGAAGACGATGCGCAAACGCGCCCTAAGCGCCGACGAGTTCCGCTTCCTTCTCCTGCTCTTCGGGTTCCACCTTGCGCAAGGTGTCGAGGCTGGTCAGCCGGTCGGTGAAGAGGATGCCGTCGAGATGGTCGATCTCGTGCTGGATGGCGCGCGCCAGCAGCGCATCGCCCTTGACCTTCACCGGTTTGCCCTGGCGGTTGAGCCCGCGCGCTACCACCTGCATGTAGCGTTTGACTTCGCCGACGTAACCCGGGACGGAGAGGCAGCCCTCAAGTCCGATCTGCTCGCCCTCCCACTTCACCATCTCGGGGTTGACCAGGGTGTGGAGGTTGGTGTCGGTCTTGATCACCAAAACCCGCAACCCGACACCCACCTGGGGCGCGGCCAGCCCGACGCCCGGGGCGGCGATCATGGTGTCCACCATGTCGTCGATCAGCTTGCGGATGCTGCTGTCGACGCGGGCTACCCGCTTCGCCTTCTGGCGAAGGATCGGGGCTTCCTGGGTCAGGATGGGAAGGACGGCCATTATCAGTAACTTACATCGGGTCGACGTCGAGGCTCCAGCCCCGGCCGCGCGGTAAGCCGTCTGCCACCCGGTGCAGGTCGCTTCCCTTGAGGGTCACCTCAAAGTGGAATTCATCCTTGAGGCGGTACACAAACGCGGGAGAGGGTCCGAGCACCTCGATGTCGCCCAATTTGAGCAGGCCGATTGTAGCAGACAAATGTTCGGCCGCCGCCTTCGCCTCGCGTTCGGCGCGCGCCTCGTCGCGATGCCCGTAAGTCGCCACGATCAGCTCGGCGAACGGAGGGAATCGATACTGCGCCCGGATTGCACGCTCCTCGCGGAAGAAGCCGCGGTAATCGTGGTAGCGGGCGTGGCGGATCGCCGGATGATCGGGGGTGTACGTCTGGATGAACACCTGTGACGCCGCCCTGCCGCGACCGGCCCGGCCCGCCACCTGCGTCAGCAGGCTGAAGGTCCGCTCGGAGGAGCGGTAGTCAGGAAAGTGCAGGCTGGTGTCGGCATTGACCACGCCGACGGTGGTCACCTTGGGCAGGTCCAGGCCCTTGGCCACCAGCTGCGTGCCGACCAGCACGTCCGCCTCCCCCGAGCGCATCTGGTCGAAGACGAGGTCGGCCGCGTCCGGTGTCTTCATCACGTCCCGGTCGAGCCGAAGCACGCGCGCGTGTGGAAACAGTGTCCGGACTTCCTGCTCGATGCGTTCCGTGCCGACGCCGAAACTCTTGATGTAGCGGCTGCCGCAGGCCGGGCAGCGGCGTGGCAGCGGCTCGGTGCTGCCACAGTAGTGGCATTGCAGCCGGCCCAGCGACGCGTGGTAGACAAGGGCTACGCTGCAGTGCAGACACTCGCGCGCCTGGCCGCAGTCGCGACAGAGCACGAAGGTCGCCAGCCCACGGCGATTCAAAAAGAGGATCGATTGCTCACCGCGCTCGAGTGACCCGCCGATGGCCGCTTGCAACTCGCGGCTCAGCGGGCTGAAGTGCTGCGCCGCGATCTCTCCGCGCATGTCGACGATGGTCACGGGGGGCAGCGGCCGCCCCTGGGCCCGATGCGGCAGCTCCAGCAGATGCTCGCGCCCGGCGAGTGCCGCGGCGTAGGTCGCGACGCTGGGCGTGGCGCTGCCCAGCACCAGGACGGACCGCGTTCGTTCCGCCAGCCAGCGGGCAACGGTCGGCGCATGGTAACGGGGGATACGGTCCTGCTTGAACGCGGACGATTCCTCCTCGTCGATCGCGATCAGCCGCAGGCGCGGCAGCGGGGCGAACACGGCCGCGCGCGGCCCGATCACGATGTCCGCCTCGCCACGGCGGATCCGCCACCACTCGGCGGCCCGCTCCGCCTCGGTCAGCGCGCTGTGCAGCACCGCGATCCGCCCGGGAAAACGCGCCGCAAAGCGCCCCACCGTCTGCGGCGTCAGCGCAATCTCGGGGATCAGCACGAGGCCCTGCCCCCCGCCGGCGAGCACCTGCTCGAGCAGGGCCAGGTAGACCTCGGTCTTGCCGCTTCCCGTGACACCGTGCAGAAGGAACACGTCCGACTCGTGGCGGGCGAGTGCGATCGCGATCCGCTCTCGGACCGCTTCCTGCGCCGGTTCGAGGACGATCGCCCCCGCCACACTGATCGCCGCGGCCTGCCGCAGGATGCGGCTCTGCCGTCGGCGCTTGACCGATCGCGTGACGACGGCGCGCACGCGGGGCGGAACGATCGCCCGAATCACCTCATCGAGCGGCACCAGGTAATGGGCGGCGACGAACCCGGCCAGTTCCACGAGCGGCGACGGCAGGACCGGCTCGGCGTCGAGCAACGCCTCGATCGGCTTGAGCTCGAGCACGGCCGGCCCCTGGTCGAGCGCGTAGACAAACCCCGTGACGGTCCGCTTTCCGAAGGGCACCCGCACCCGATGCCCCACCTCGATCAGGCCGGTCAGCGCCTCCGGAACGGCGTAATCGAAGAGCCCGGTCTGGCTGCCGACGCGCGCCTCGACCGCGACTTGCGCGACCGGACGGAGCGCCGTGTCAGCCGCCGCGGTTTCGGCCGGCATCGATCGCGTCCCAGATCCGGTCGGCCACCTCCAATTTGGGAAGTCGTGGCACGTCGGCGACAATGCCCGAAGGCGTGACGATGGTGACCGCGTTGAAGTCGCTCGCCAGCCCCTGGCCGTCGACCCCCACCTGGTTGGCGACGATCATGTCGAGCTGCTTGGCGCTGAGCTTCTGCTGCGCCTGAGCGCGGAGGTCCTCAGTTTCGGCGGCGAAGCCAACCCGGTAGAGCCCGGCACGGGGTCCCAGGGTCTTCAAGATGTCGACGTTGGGACGAAGTCGGAGATCCATCGGCCGGTCCGTGCGCCGAAGCTTCGAGGCGGCGACCTGCTCGGGGACGTAATCGGCGACCGCCGCCGCCATCACCAGCACATCGGCGTGGGCGGTCGCCTGCTCGAGAGCCTTCAGCATCTCGGTGGCGCTTCCCACCGCGACTTCTGTCATGCCTTCGGCGCCGGAGGGCACCGTGGTGACCAGGGTGACGTCGGCGCCGCGCGCGGCCGCCACCTCGGCGAGGGCGCGACCCATCTTGCCGCTGGAGAAATTCCCGACGTAGCGCACCGGGTCGACGGCCTCCCGGGTGCCGCCGGCGCTGACGACCACGCGCAGACCGTCGAGCGTGCGGCGACCGGTCAGCACAGCGCCGATGACGGCGACGATCCGCTCAGCTGAAGCTAACCGCCCCACGCCGGACTTCCCCGACGCGAGGCGTCCGCTCGCTGGCTCGACGATGACCGCGCGCCGCGCGCGCAAGGCGTTGAGGTGATCCTGGGTGGGCTGTTGGGTCAGCATCACGTCGTTCATCGCCGGGGCGATCACGAGCGGTGCGCGGCTCGCGAGCACCGTCCCCGAGACGATCTCGTCGGCGAATCCGAGCGCCAGCTTCGCCATGGTGTTGGCGGTCGCCGGAACGATCGCGATCACGTTGGCCCACTCGGCCAGCTTGATGTGGCTCTCTCCCCCGCCCTGGGGTGCGAGCCAATCCGCGGCGACCGGGTTGTAGGAGAGGGCTTCGAGCGTCAGCGGCGTGACGAACCGGGTCGCCTCCGGGGTCATCATGACGCGGACCTCGGCCCCGGCCTCGGTGAGCAGCCGGATGCACTCGATCGCCTTGTAGGCCGCGATCCCGCCGCAGACGCCGATCGCGACCCGGCGTCCCTGTAGCCGACCCTGCGTCATACCGCCGCCCGGCGCCGCTCGTGCTCCGCCGCGATCATCGCCAGGATCTCGCGGGCGGTCTCGTCGACATCGCGGTTGCAGACGACGTGCTCGTAGTCCTTGGCCAGGCCGAGCTCGATCAAGGCCTCCTTCTGGCGGATCTCGAGGGCCTCCGGTGACTCCGTGTTGCGGCCGGTCAATCGGTTGAGCAGTTCCTGCGTCGAGGGCGGCGTGATGAAGATGAAGAGTCCCTCCGGCATGCGCTTGCGAACAAAGGTTGCGCCCTGGACGTCGATCTTGAGGATGATGTCCTCACCGCGATTGAGGGCCGCCTCGACGCGGCGCCGCGACGTCCCGTAATAGTGGTCATAGACCTTGGCCCATTCGAGGAATTCCTTCTGCTCGATGAGCCGCAGGAATTCCGGCTCGCTGACAAAGGTGTAGCTATGGCCGTCGACCTCGCCGGGCCGCGGCGGCCGGGTCGTGTACGACACCGAGTAGTTGAGATGAGGCGCCAGCTCGAAGAGGCGCCGCAGGACGGTATCCTTCCCCACCCCGCTTGGTCCGGAGATCACGATCAAAAGCCCGATCCTGGGCTGGGTCATCTGATCACCGCATTTTACGTTCCGCTAGCGAATTCCACGCCAATTCGAAGTCGTCCGGCGGAGGCGTCTGCCAGGTCATCGATTTCCCGGTCCGGGGGTGTCGCAGCGTGAGGACCTCCGCGTGCAGCGCCGGCCGCCCGATGAGCGGCGAGCGGCGGCCGTAGGCGGGGTCGCCGAGGACCGGATGATGGATGTAGGCGAGGTGGACGCGGATCTGATGCGTGCGGCCAGTTCCGAGCGTGACCTCGAGGAGGGAGTGGCCACCGGCGACACCGAGCCGCCGGAACTCGGTGACGGCGTCGCGACCGCTGGCGACGACCGCCATCCGCTGGCGGTTTTTCGGGTCGCGCCCGATGGGGGCTTCGATCCGCGCTGCGGGATCGGCCACCTCCCCCACAACGATCGCCCGGTACTTGCGCGTCATGATCCTCCGCTGCAACTGGCGAGCGAGCTCGCGATGCGCGTCGTCGTTGCGCGCCACCACCATCAACCCCGACGTGTCGCGGTCGAGCCGGTGGACGATCCCCGGCCGTTCTGTGCCGCCGATGGTGGACCAGCCCGGGCCGCGGCCGAGCAAGCCGTGGACAAGGGTCCCGCTCGGATGGCCCGGCCCGGGATGGACGACGAGACCGGCTGGTTTGTCGATGACGATCAGGTCGCTGTCCTCGTAGAGCACGCGAAGATCCATCGGCTCGGGCTCGAGCCGCGTGGGAACGACGGCGGGCAGTTCCCAGCTGAGGCGATCGCCCGGGCGCAGACGGCTCCCCGCGCGCGCAGGCCCATCGTTGAGTCGGACGTGCCCCCCGGCGATCAAGCGCTGGACCTGGCTGCGGCTTTGGCCCGCGAGCAGACCAGCCAGGTATTGGTCGAGTCGCGGCGCGTTGATCGGGACGGTGTGCTGTTCGGCCGGCGTCAAGCGCGCCGCGGGCGGCCGCTCCGCCAGAGCGTGCCGACCAGCAGGACGGCGACACCGACCGTGATCGCCGAGTCGGCGACGTTGAAGATCGGCCAGTGCGGCACCTGGATGAAGTCGATGACCGAACCTTTGACACCCCGGTCATAGGCGTTGGCGATGGCCCCGCCGAAGACGAGCGCCAGCCCGAGGCGAGCCGACCAGTCACGAGCCGGCAAGCGCCAGTAATAGATAAGGATGCCGACCAGCACCACGGCAGAGATCAACAGGAAGGCCACCCTGAAATTCTGGAAGAGGCCGAAGGCCGCCCCGGCGTTGCGCGTCACTGTCAGGAAGAGGACGTGGTCGACGACCTCGCGGGGCCCGTAGGGAACTCCGAACCGCTGTTCGACGAAAATCTTCGTGACGCGGTCGACGATGACGACGGTCGCGGCGATCACCGCCAGCAAAAGGTAGCCGCGAACCCGGCTCAGTTCCCTGCCACCCGGACGACGCTCACGCGCAGGTCGTTCCCTTCGATTTGCAGAGTCTCTGTCGAGGCTCCATCGGGTGCCGCACCCCGCGCGACAGCCACCGCCAGGGTTTCCGTCGCGATGTAGTCACGCCAGCGCTCGAGTGCTTCGGCGAGGATGCCATCCCCCTCGTAAAAAAGTCGGATGCGATCGTCGATGGCAAACCCGGATTGCTTGCGCAGCTCCTGGATCTTACGGACCAGATCGCGAGCCAGTCCTTCGAGCTTCAACTCCTGGCTGATCTCGGTGTCGAGCGTGATCCCACCG
>Ga0209804_1002649_pt1 | contig 10700 bp, 7 predicted proteins | sample GraSoiAngelo_139_FD_185896 | JGI IMG/M metagenome (GOLD analysis project Ga0209804, IMG submission 185896) | Grasslands soil microbial communities from the Angelo Coastal Reserve, California, USA - 14_0929_12_20cm (SPAdes) (version 2) | ecosystem: Environmental > Terrestrial > Soil > Grasslands ... | reverse complement strand
TCTTATGCCGGCTCCAGGTGGTGCAGCAGACGAGTTGGGAAATAGGTAAGAGGCGCTCTGGGCGATTGATCAGTTGTTGCAGATTGTTGACGGTACGGTACTTCATTTCCTGTTGGAACCCGTAGACACTGACGAATCCAGAGGGATTGAGCTCTCCGTTACCACTGCCGATCCGCACTATCGATTACTGGTCGGTTAAGCGCCAAACCACCGGAGCTGCTGGTTGGACACTCGTGCGGCTAACTGGCAAAGGCGACCGTTGAAGGAGCATCCTCGGCGATTTGCTTGGTCACTCGGAACGGGGGGATTAACCACCGCCGAGTGTTCGCCTCGAGTCTCGGCGCCCGCGATCTTGAAGAACTTCAAACTCATGCTGCAACGAGAGTACTCCTTGAAGAGCGTCTCGCCCGGTCTCGCGAGCTCAAGGCGCGATTTGTCGAACATCTTGTGCCGCTCTGTGCCGTGATCCTGAACGAGCTCGGAAGTTCCTGTTCTGTACGCGACAACACGCCGCTGACGAGCGCCAACTTCGAATGCGCGACCGAGAACAACTCCCACCAAAGCGATTTCATCTACGAGTTGCCATTCGGCCACGGCGGAAAATGGCTGTCGCAGGGGGATACGTGGAACTGCGTGCTCGGTGGTTGGAGCCTCGGTGTACAGCTCGGCTACCACAGCGGCCTGCCGATGGCCGCCATCTCCAATGGCTTCAGCTACGGCGGCTGGTCCAAGCTGTTCGCCAATGTCGACCAATCCAACGGCAATCTGTCGAACCAGTTCAAAGGGCTGGACCTGATTAACCGCACTGACGCCAGCAACCTCATTCTTTAACCCGAAAGCATTCAACAGCAAGACGTTCGGCGACGTGCTCGGCGTGTCGGGTAATCGGACAGGCCAGGTGGGGCTTCGTTTCGAGTTCTAACGATTGTGGCTGAATGCAAATACGGGGCAGCGCAGCAACGCTGCCCTTGGGTTCGTGTGCCGAGCATGTTGAACAGCTTGGAGGTGGAAGTCCTCTGCGCTTCTATCCGTTCTGCTGCCCGGCTACACGCAGACATCGCGGATGTGGAGACCGATTATCCGGCTGCTTGCACTGCACTCCGTCCTCGACTCAACCTTTTTTTTGACCTCGGATAAAGGAACGACCATTGCGATCATCCAGGGAGCGGGTATGCTGTGGCGCAGCGTTCGGCTAGTCGCTTGCTGAATTGTTAGTTGTGGGTCTTCAGCAGACAGATGTCCTCCTTCATGATCGTGAAACACCGGAAAGGCGCAGCATTGGAAGCGCACGTCCGCGAGCCGCCGAACTACATCGCGAAGCTGATCCTCTTACTGACGCTTCTCCTCGGAGCGCATTTTCTCGAATTTCGCGAACATGGTTTTGGCTTCGTCGCGCCGTTTCAAATTGGGCGACGAGAAGGCACTACTTCAGCATGAGCCAAGAGATAAAAGCGATGATCAGCACTGTCGCGCCTAGCATCAAAGCAAGCTCTTTGTTCTGGCTCAGTTGTCGCCTCACGAGGTGACACATTACACCCATTCGATTAGAAAGTCGCCTGATTATAGAAAGCTAATTCGCATCCTGAGAGTGCGTAATGCGTAACGCAACCCATCCTGCCGCATTGTCCGACAAAAGATATAGTCCCTCAGGATTCGCTGCGGTTGCATATGTAGAGTTGATCCAGGAGAATTGATTGGAGTGCAAGTACCGCTGCTCGCCAGAGCATCTTGTCGTACCAAGTCGGTGCTGCGAAATCCGGGTATGGTCAGGACGGTCAATGAACCTCGGCGCCGGCGACTGAATCATCTAGGTGGTTAGAGGCACAGGTTAATCTGCAAATACTCACGCATGTTCTGCTGCATAGAGCGGCGGTGTCTATCTTTTCCACTTGCGACGCTCCACTTGCGACGCGTATGTTCAAACCGTTGAAAACAAAGCTAGGTTTTACTTTCGCGTAACCTTCGCTGCTGCTGCAAGTAACTACCCCGGCTTGGGGAAAATCTATTCCGATTCATTCCGCTTCTAGAACACGGAGTACTTTTTTCTTGCAATTCCTGAGGTACTCTGGCTTAATTGACGGCTTTCCCGTCATGAACCGCGTTGGTAGCGGATCTCTTTGAGGCGCCGTGTATATGTGCGCAGTCGTTCTCCCCGGACTGGTCGACGTGTTTCTGCTTGCAGAAAATCGTCTCCTGAGAGAAGCGCTCACGAAAATCCTCAAAAAGAAAAACAACATACGTGTGGTCGGGGCAGCCTGCTTTTCGCCAGAGGCTCTCAGGCAGATCACCGATGTTGCAGCACAGGTCCTTATTGTGGATTCCGCTGCCTTCACGTTCTCTGGCGTTCAGATCATTACGAGAGCACGCAAAGAAATTCCAAGTCTGAAAGTTGTTATGGTAGGGATGGAATCAGACAAGGAGATTTTCTTGCGCACTGTCCGCGCGGGCATCGCAGGCTACCTTCTCAAGGATGCTTCGGCATCGGAGATAGCGGAAGCAGTGCATTCAGTAGCAACGGGTCAAGAGGCGGTCTGCCCACCCAATCTTTGCCTCGTGCTGTTCGAGTACGCTGCGCGCCAGAGCAAGCAGTCCCCAGTCTTCTTCAGCAACCTTCAACTCGGCCTCAGTCGTCGCGAACAGGAGCTGGTACAACTGATTAGCTGCGGACTTAGTAACAAAGAAATTGCAAATCAGTTAAACCTTTCCGATCAAACGGTTAAGAACCACATCCACCGAATATTGCGCAAGCTAGGTGCCAGCGATCGTTTGGCTGCGGTTGAAGTCTGCCGCGCTCAGGGAATGTCAGCCTGAGAACCCCCGGAGATAAAACGAGATTAGGTATTTTTCTGGTACTCAAATAGCCCGATCTTAGCCCGCCTATCCCACCCCTCCTATTGAGACCTATTAGGCAGGTCCTAGCGCCTTGCGCGTGGGCCGAAATTGAACCTTTTCTTTTTTCGCTGCGAGTTGATACTGCTTGGCACGGAGCCGAACCGTGCAAAAAATCAGAGTGCTCGTAGCAAATCGGCCACGCCTGATGCGGGACCTGGTTCTCGCAACCATCGCCGAGCAGCCGGACATCGAGGTTGTTGGCGAAGCTGAGGCTGAATCAGAAGTGACAGAGCTTGTGGAACGAACCAGACCCGACTTTCTGATCATGAGTCTCGAGGACCAAGACACGCGACCTGCTCTATGCGGCTTCCTGCTCGGGCGTTATCCCCAGATGAAGGTTCTCGCCATAGCGGCAGAACGCAACAGCACGGTTTTCTACTGGGCCTTTTTGGATATTCGCTCCAAGTCGGTTGAAACTTCGGAGCAAGGAATCCTCGGGGCTCTGCGCCACAGCGTGGAGAACTCGAAGCCGCCTGTCACAAATGGTGTTTGAGGCGTTCGAGTAGGACTAAGTTGCTGGTTGTTCAAAGGGTTAGCTCACACAAGCCCATGTAAGTGAGGGGGCGAAGCTACAGCAAGAGGATGTCGGCTAGGCATCAACTCGATCTCGGAACCGCTGCGACTCCGCGGTTGTTCGAGCTACCCGCCTGCGAAGAGCCGCGCTGGTACGCTGCTTACACAGCTCCTCGTCATGAAAAGCGCGTTGCACAGCAAATGCTGGGATATCGCATTGAGTGCTTCTTGCCCCTGTATAAGAGCATCCGGCGCTGGAAAGATCGGCGGAAACAACTGGAGTTACCGCTCTTCGCCGGATATGTATTTGTGAGGATCGGGCTCAGAGATCGTTTACGGGTGCTGGGCTTGCCCGGGGTAGTGCAGATCGTGAGCTTCAACCGAAAGCCAGCGCCCTTGCCCAATGCCGAGATCGAGGCTCTCCGCAGCGGGCTGATTAGGAATGCCTGGATAGAACCGCACCCCTATTTGAAAATCGGCCGGCGGGTGCGTGTCCACAGCGGGCCCATGGCTGGTGTCGAAGGTATTGTGGTACGCAGAAAAGATAGGTTTCGTGTGGTGCTTTCCATCGATCTGATCATGCGCTCGGTTGCTGTCGAAGTCGACGAGGCAGATATCGAGCCCGTCCGATGAGCTGAGAGCTGCGAGTTTTTCCCTTCAATTCAGTCCCTTTCAATATGCCCATCTCGAAGGCTTTGTCGCGCGAAACACAGCCAGAGGCAGGAGTGTCATGAAGCGCCGTCCAGGTCTAAGAAATCGGCTGGAAACTGTAGCCGTTTTGTTTGTACTAGTTTGTGCTACTCACGCTCTCGCTCAGATTGGGACGGACACCACGAGAAATATCGACCGCTCGCAAGCGATTGATCAGTCCGAGTCCCGCACCGAGCCAGAGGCAGGGGCGCTCGTCTCACTTTCGGCGGACAAGATGATCTCGCTCTTACGCGACGACCCGGAGTTGCTCCTCGAGGTGAAGAATGCGGTGATTGCGAAATCCTACGAGCAGGGAACGTTGATGGATCCCCAGGATCTTACTGACGAGGCCTTGTATCGGCTGATTCGAGAAGATGCGCGTATTCGCACGCTCACAAGAGGGGAGATCGAAAAGCGCAATGACATATTTGCGAACCCGGCTACGGATCAGACCACCAAGGACGAACTTACCGAGCCGGATCGATACAATAATGACCGGCCATACAGAGATAACGAGCAATACAGAGATAACGAGCAATACAGAGATAACGAGCAATACAAAGACCAGCAAGAGCGGCGTTCCTCCGGGGACTCGAGGCGAGAGTCAAGGGTGCCGGAGCAGCCAGAGACGGATCAACCGAAGTTAGGTCGGCGAAGTCAGGCAAAGCGACCACAAAATTCACCGCCTCCGCAAGACCAGAACCGGCCCGCCACAAATCGGCAGCCAAACCCTTATCCGGGATTGCCCTCACTGCAAGACCTATACCGCCAGATTCCGAGCCAGGGTGCAACACCGAAGCGCTTTGGCATGGACATATTCCTCAACGGGACTGGGAACTTTGACTCGCTACCCATGGATCTTCCAGCCGGGCCTGATTACCTGCTGGGGCCCGGCGACGGCTTGAATATCAACATTTGGGGGAGCATATCGCAAAGGCTTGCGGTAACCGTGGATCGCGGAGGCCGGATAGCATTGCCAGAATCGGGCGCGGTCGTGGTAGCCGGGCACACACTCGCCGATGCCCAGGAAATGGTGCAGGAGGCCCTGAGCAGGCAATTTAAGAAGGTAAGAATCGATGTGTCGTTAACCCGACTGAGGACAGTTCGCATTTATGTGGTGGGGGACGTGAAACGGCCCGGCGCCTATGACATCAGCTCGCTTTCGACTCCGCTGAATGCGCTCTACATCGCCGGCGGCCCGACAGATCAAGGCTCGCTCCGCATGGTGCGTCACTATCGAGGGAAGCAACTCGTCCGCGAGGTAGATCTCTACGACCTCATGCTACGGGGTATTCGCTCCGACGTTGAGCGCATGGAACCTGGCGACACCATCCTGGTTCCACCGGTCGGCGCTCAAGTTACCGTTGCTGGCATGGTGCGACGCCCCGCTATCTACGAGCTAAGAAATGAAAAAGAACTTTCTGCAGTGCTGGAGCTTGCCGGTGGCATGCTGGTGTCGGCGACACTGCGGCAGATTAATGTGGAACGGATTGAAGTACACCAAAAGAGAATCATGCTCAGCCTGAGTCTACCGCCGAGCGATGACGCGGATGCCATAAACAAACAGCTTGGCAGTTTTGCAATCCAGGATGGGGACCGGGTAACGATTTCTCCGATCCTGCCTTACAGTGACAAAACGGTCTATCTCCAGGGACACGTCTTTCGCCCGGGGAAGTATCCCTACCGTGAGGGAATCCAGATTTCCGAATTGATCCGCTCGTATCAGGACCTGCTTCCCGAGCCGGCGCAGCATGCAGAGATCGTCCGTCTGGCGCCACCCGATTATCGTCCTACAGTCATTGAATTCAATCTCGGAGACATACTCGACGGAGACGACCCTATCGAGCTGCAGCCTTTCGACACCATTCGCATTTTTGGGCGCTACGAAGTTGACCCCCCGAAGGTCTCAATTTATGGCGAGGTTCTCAGGCCTGGAAAGTATCCTCTGACTCACGGAATGACGGCAGCTGGCCTGGTACGCATGGCAGGTGGCTTCAAACGGAGTGCGTTCACGCACGAGGCGGATATCACCAGCTACGTAGTGCAAAACGGCCAAAAAGTCGTCGCAAAACATGAAACGGTTGAGATCGCAAAGGCGCTCACCGGGGACGCCGCAGCCGATATCGCCCTAAAACCAAATGATGTGCTGACCGTCCACGAGTTGGCGGGTTGGAGTGACATCGGTGCATCGATCACCATAAAGGGCGAAGTGCAGTACCCAGGTACTTACGGAATCGAGGAAGGCGAAAAACTGAGCACGTTGTTGAAGCGCGCCGGCGGGTTTCGCAGCACTGCATACCCCGAGGGTGCGGTGCTGGAACGTGTCCAAGTGCGCGAGCTCGAGGAGCGGAGTCGGACGGAGTTAATACGGCGCATCGAGACGGCGGGAAGAGGTGCAAAGTTCTCACCGTCCAGCTCTGGGTCCGACCAGGCCGCAATGATCCAGGCGATGGCCCAGCAAGAGGAGCACGTTGTTACCGCGCTGCGCAACCAGCCACTTGCAGGACGCCTAGTCATCAACATTTCTGGTGACATTGAGCGCTGGCAGAACACCCTAAATGACATTGAGCTACGGAAGGGCGATGTTCTCGTTGTTCCCAAGAAACCGAGCTTCGTCCTGGTTGCCGGACAGGTTTTCAACCCTTCGGCGCTGACTTACAGTGCGGGAAAGAATGCCAGCTGGTATCTGCGTCAGGCGGGCGGGCCTACGGACCTGGCTAATAAGAAGGAGCTCTACATTATTCGGGCCAACGGCTCTGTAATTGGCCGCGCAGGCAGTGGATCATGGTGGACTGGCGGCATCCTGAATACCACGATGCGGCCCGGAGACTCGATCGTCGTGCCCGAGAGAATTGTGGGCGGCTCAAACGTCTGGAAAAACGTCCTGAGCACGGCTCAGATAACCTCTAACCTCGCCATCGCCGCAAAAGTGGCGACGAGCTTCTAAATTAGCATAGGCCATACGTCCACAATTCTTGCTGCCTTGCTGCAAGCGTCGATTGAAACTCCCCAAGACATTCTGCTCGCAGTCCATGTTGCAACACATAAAGCGCCCGGCAGGTCTACTCCTCCTGGCAAGCAGCTTCTCGACCCCTACGGCCTATGCGCAGATTGCTACGGAGGTAAGTCAAGCCGCACCGAGTAACAAGTCTGCACGCCTGCGTAAGGAAGTGAATGAATTGAAGCAGAAATTGGCTACATTGGAGGAAAAACTGGCTCTGGAGGAAAAGAAAAAGGATGAAGAATTGGCGGCGGAAGAAGAGAGACAGGAGCAACGGGCCACTGAGCAGGAAAGGGAAACTCAGAGCCAGGCCGAGAACGGCACTGGGGAGGCTGTTGCTGGCACCGGATTATCTACGCGTGTAGATCAGCGACCTCCTGAGCGAATGCTCGTTCCGAACATGCTTGCTGACCAAAAAGCTTTCTGGACAAGACCGGCCCGTATCCGCGCCAACGACGTGAACTGGTTTCTTCCTTTCGTCGGGGCAAGCTCTCTCCTTATCGGGAGTGACACATCGATTGAAAAGAAGCTGCCCTCGAGTCCGACGATAATTAGGCGCAGTCAAGACTTCTCCAGCTTGGGTCTGGGCTCCCTCGTAGGCGCGGCAGGCACTCTATATCTTTGGGGGAGTCTTGCGCACAATGATCACAAGCGAGAGACGGGTTTTCTGAGCGGCGAAGCCCTCGCCAACAGTCTCCTCAATAGTTCCATAATCAAGGTGGCAGCAGGAAGAGATCGACCGACAGACGGCAATGGTAAAGGGCAGTTTTGGCAGGGAGGAAGTTCTTTTCCATCCGATCATGCCGCAGCCGCATGGTCCGTGGCCAGTGTCGTCGCCCATGAATATCCCGGACCGCTCACCAGAATACTGGCCTATGGCATCGCCTCTGCTATTAGCCTGTCGCGAGTTACGGGCCGTAAACACTTCGCCTCGGATGTGTTCATTGGAAGCAGCTTGGGTTGGTATCTGGGCCGAGAAGTCTACCGCGCTCACCATAATCCAGAACTGGGTGGCGAGGGCTGGGGAGAACTCGTCGAGAACAAGCCGGAGAGCCCGCGCAATCCGGAGAACATGGGTTCACCGTATGTGCCCTTGGACAGCTGGGTGTATCCAGCACTCGAGCGCCTGGCAGCACTGGGCTATATTCAGTCGGCATATTTGGGAATGCGACCGTGGACACGCATGGAATGCGCGCGGCTCTTGGAAGAGGTTGGTGATGATTCCCGATACTCGAGCGAGTCCCAAAACGAGACACTTCAGTTGCTGAGCAGACTGGCCACGGAGTTTGGCGATGAGAGCAGCCGTCGGGGCGGAGCCAGCAATATCGGAATCGGTTTGGACTCGATCTACACCCGGGTGACGAACATTTCAAACTCGCCTTTGCGAGACGGTTTTCATCTCGGTCAAACCCTCATCAACGACTACGGACGCCCCTACGCAGAAGGTTTTAATAACGTCTCAGGTCTCAGTGCCTTCGCGGTTGCTGGACCTCTTTCTCTGTTCTTTCGCGGTGAGTATCAGAAGACTCCTAGGACAACACCATACCCTGCAAGCGTACTCCAGGCGATTGACGGCTTCGAAGATTCCACGTCCCCGCTCTCCAATGGTACCCCTGACATAAACCGGTTTCGTTTGCTGGACAGCGCCGTCGCACTTACTGTCAAAAATTTTCAGATCTCTTTCGGGAAACAGAGCCTTTGGCTCGGGCCCGGCACCGGGGGCCCCTTCTTATTCAGCGACAACGCAGAACCTATCCCAATGTTGCGCATTGATCAAATTTCAGCGGTTTACATTCCGGGTATTTCCAGGGTTTTGGGAATGATGCGTTCGGAGTTCGGTCTCGGCCGGCTGTCAGGCCAGCATTGGATCTTTTCCGGAGGTCGATTGTTTGGACCCAACATTAGTGATCAACCCTTCCTCCATGTTGAGAAGATCAGCTTTAAGCCCACTTCAAATTTCGAGTTTGGCATGGGAATTAGCGCAGTGTTTGGCGGTCCCGGGATACCCATCACGTGGCGGAACTTTTTCAACACGTTTACCATTCTTGGCAACTCGACCGCTCTTCCCGGAACCCGACAGGACCCGGGAGATCGTCGCTCCACTGCTGACTTCACATACCGACTTCCTCATCTACGCAACTGGGTCACACTTTATGGAGACTCGCTGGTGGAAGACGAAGTATCACCGATCGGCTCTTCCCGACCATCACTGCGACTCGGTCTCTATCTTCCCAAGGTTCCAGAGTTGCCTAAGCTCGATCTCCGGATGGAAAGCGTTTATACCGATGCTCCCCATACCGTGTTCGTCGGCAACGTCTATGACAACGGGCGATTCCGTTCTGGATACACCAACTTTGGTCAGATCATGGGGAGTTGGATCGGGCGTGCTGGCAAAGGTGGGCAGGGATGGGCAACCTACTGGTTTTCTCCTCAGAGCACACTACAGCTCATGTATCGTCGGCAGCAAGTGGATGCTAAGTTCCTCAAAGGTGGCGGCCTCAACGACTTCGGTATCAAGGGCGAATACAGTCCGCGCTCCCAGTTGTCCCTGCAGGGCTTCATTCAATATGAAACCTGGAAATTCCCGATTCTGTCGCCAAGGACTGAGTCAGATGTCACAGTCTCGCTACAGTTAACGTTTTATCCGCACTGGAATTCGGAAATAGCGGGTCATTAACATCAGCCAGCCGCTGGAACATTCAGTATGAAGACTGGCGATTCCCGATTCTCGCTGCCACCCCAAAGTCGAATGTAACCGGTTCGATCGAGTTAACGTTCTGATGGAGCAAAGGGAGATCGGAGTCGCCCTTAACGCCCACTTCAGTGCGCCGGGGAATTGTTTTGGTGGGCTCATTGGCGGATCCGAGCAGTGAAGAAGACGCACTTCCCGACCGCGATAACGGTTCAGACTTCATGGCCACGCGGATAGTACGCATCATCGACCGTCTCAATGTGGGCGGACCCGCCAAGCATGTCGTATGGCTCACTTCCGGGCTCCAGACTGCTCGGTTCCAAACAGAACTCATCACGGGTGCGTGCGCGCTGGGTGAGACTGACATGGGCTATTTCGCTCGAGGGCTGGGCGTGCAGCCTCGTTTGATCCCTAGCATGAGCCGAGAGATCGGCGTTAGAGACTGTCTTGTTATTATCCGCCTCATTCAAGAACTATTCCGCCTTAAGCCCGATGTCGTGCATACGCATAAGTCTAAGGCCGGTACTACGGGGAGGATCGCAGCAATGGTGTACAAGTGGCTGTCGCCTTCCGCGCTTCGGTTGCAGCCCCGTCGCTGCAAAGTCGTTCACACCTATCATGGGCACATCTTCCACAGTTACTACGGGCCGACCAAGAGCTGGCTATTTCTGAGTATCGAGCGCCTCCTTGCCCGGGTCTGCACCGACCGGATCATCGTAATCAGCGAATTGCAGCGGCGCGAAATCTGTGAACGTTTTCGCGTCGGCCATCCCAGACAATTCCGCCTCATTCCGCTTGGAATCGACATGGAAGAGCTGCCGCAAGCTGGCGGGCCAGTCTTCCGTGAGGAACTACAGGTTCCGGCGGATGAGTTACTCATTGGAGCTGTCGGAAGACTAACCGCGATCAAGA
>Ga0209804_1002644_pt1 | contig 10712 bp, 10 predicted proteins | sample GraSoiAngelo_139_FD_185896 | JGI IMG/M metagenome (GOLD analysis project Ga0209804, IMG submission 185896) | Grasslands soil microbial communities from the Angelo Coastal Reserve, California, USA - 14_0929_12_20cm (SPAdes) (version 2) | ecosystem: Environmental > Terrestrial > Soil > Grasslands ... | reverse complement strand
TCAGTGAGGCTCTCCACGTCGCGCGGCTGGGCAAACCAGTCCGCCGGGCCCCCGACTCCGAACTGGCTGTGACGTGCCAGGGGCTCCTCGCGTGTCACTCCAGGGACGGTGGCGAGCCACTCAGGCGCCGGCATGGGCACCCTCGAGCGCGTGCAGCAACCGCGGCGCAAGCCTGTCGAACCCGCCGAGGGAGAGCACGAGCATGACGTCACCGGGTCGCGCGAGGCGGCAGAGCAGCTCGATCGCCTCGTCGCTCGACCGAACCACGTGCACGTCGCGCGTCGGTCCGGCGCGTTTCGCGACGTCGTCGCTGCTGACCGTCGGCTGCTGACCCCGTTCGCGCGCCTCTTCGATGGGTCCGAGCACGACGACGTCGGCTCGTCGAAAGCTGCGCCGGTAGTCCTCGAGCATGGTGTGCGTTCGCGAATACGTGTGCGGGGTGTGGATCGCGATGAGCCTGCGCTCCGCATACACCGCGCCAGCGTCGCCCAGGATCTCGAAGCGCCGTGCGGGGCCGCGAAAGTCGGCGCACGCCGCCACCGCGGTCGGCAGCGGCACGCCCGCGAACGTCGCGAGGATGAGCGCCGCGCACGCGTTGCTCGCGTTGTGCTCGCCGGGGAACGTGAGCGCCACGTCGAGCGGTGGCGCGTCGGCTCGGTCGACGCGAAATCGCTGGAGCATGTCGCCTCCACCGATGCTGTGGATGCGCCAGTCGCTCGACGGCGCGATGCCGTATGTCACCGGCCGGCAGGACGCCTGCTCTCGCAATGCCGCGCACTCCGGGTCGTCGGCGCACAGCGCAAGCAGCCCGTCCGCGGGCATCGAGCCGGCGAGCTCGACGAAGGGTTCGCGATATGCGTCGAGGCTCGGGTACACGTCGGGATGGTCCCACTCCAGCCGCGTGACGCACGCAGCCTGCGGCCGTGTGTGCACGAATTTCGGTCGCCGGTCCCACGGCGCCGTCGTGTACTCGTCGCCCTCGAACACGAACGGTCCGGTGCCCAGCCTGGCGCTTCCACCCACGTCGAGCGAGGTCGAGCCCAGGCGGAATCCCGGGTCCAAGCCGGCGCGGTCGAGCATGTGCACCAGCAGCGCCGACGTGGTCGTCTTGCCATGCGTGCCACACACCGCGAGGCGCATCCGCTCGGTCGCAAGCGCGACGTAGAACTCGATCTCGCTGGTGTAGGGCAGCCCGCGGTCGAGCACCGCCAGCAGCTCGGGGTTGTTCGGTCGCGTCTGGTTGCCGACCACGACGAGATCAGGCACACCCCAGCGATCAAGGTTCGCGGGATCGCTACGGTTCTCCCACTCGATGCCCGCGGACGAGACGGCGTCGCTCACCGGCGGATAGGCGAAGTCGTCGGACCCGGTGACCCGGTCACCCTGCTGGAGGGCAAGCATCGCGGCGCCGCTGGTGGCGTACCCGCATATGCCGAGAACATGAACGTGTCGCGTCATGCCGTCCTCGTCGCATGCTCACGCGCCACCTGCTCGATGAGCTCGACCACTCGATCCGCGGCGTCGGGCCTGCCCAGGCGGCGGCTCGCCTCAGCCATCGGGCGCCACCGAGTCGCGTCGTCGAGGATGGCCCGGATCTCCGCCATGAGGCGCTCGGGCGTGCACGCCGCATCCTCGATCGCGACCGCCGCTCCGCCGGCAACGTACGGGGCAACGTTGTGTGCCTGGTGGCCGCCGGCATACGGATACGGCACCAGGATCATGGGACGCCCCAGGGCGGAGCACTCCGCGAGCGACGAGCCTCCGGCACGCATGACGACGAGATCGGCGGCCGCCATTCGCGCTCCGATGTCATCGAAGAATGCCTCAACCGTGTACCGCGAGCGCAGTGACGGCGGCAATGCATGTGCCACCGCAGCCACGTGCTCGGAGTCCAGCGTGCCGCATTGGTGCGTGACCTGTAGGTCGGGATACTCCATGAGCAGGGCGTGAACGCAGCCCGTCATGGCACGGTTGATGCGTCGGGCTCCCTGGGATCCGCCGGTGACGAACACACGCGTGCAGCGCGACACGAGCGCGGCAGGGGCCAGCGCGCGCACCTCCGGCCTGATCGGGTTTCCCGTGAGCACGGTGCGGGCGTGGGGCAGATGCCGTCCGGTGTCGGCAAAGGAGGTCGCCACCACTCGCGCGCTGCGCGCCAGCAGACGAGTGGCGCGTCCCGGGTACGCGTTCTGCTCCATCAGCACGACCGGCGTGCGTTGCAGCCGGGCCGCTGCCACAACGGGCACGCACACGTAGCCGCCGCCTCCAACGACGACATCGGGCCGCATTCGCTTGAGCAGCTTTCGTGCGGAGCGTGTGGACGATGGGAGGCGAACCAGCATGCGGGCGACACTGCGCGGATCGCTCACATCGACGCCGCTGATGTCGAGCGTTTCGAGCTGGATCCCTGCATCGGTCACGAGCCGCTCGGCCACGCCGCCCGACCGGCCCACCACGATGACCTCGCCGTCAGGATCGGCGCGCCGGAGCGCCTGCGCCGTGGCGAGCACCGGTGTCAGATGCCCACCCGTTCCGCCCCCAGCGATCAACACCCGCACGTCGCATCGCTCCATGGTTGCGCCCCTGGGCGGACACGTTGCACAGGATGCCCATGCCCACGAGGCTCGCCGCCAGCGACGTGCCACCGTAGCTGATGAACGGCAGCGGGATGCCCGTGGTCGGGATCACCCCGGTGACGGCGCCGACGTTGATGAACGCTTCGATGCAGATCCACGCGGTGATGCCTCCGGCGAGCAGCGCCCCGAACCGGTCGGGGGCGCGCAGCGAGGCGCGCACCCCGCGCCACGCAAGAAAGAGAAACGCGCCGAGGACCACGATGGTTCCGATCAGGCCGAGCTCCTCGCCGATGATGGCGAAGATGAAATCGGTGTGGGCCTCGGGAAGCCAGTCGTACTTCATCACCGAGTTGCCGAGCCCGACGCCGGTGAGGCCGCCCGAGCCCAGGGCGTACAGGGCCTGGCAGTTCTGGAAGCCCGACCCGAGGGCGTCTGCGCACGGGTTGAGGAAGTGCGCGAGGCGGTCTGCCCGGTACGCCACGAACTCGATCAACGCGTAGCCGCCGGCACCGAGCAAGGCGACCAGCAGCACGAGATGGTGCTTGCGGGCTCCACCGAGCGCGAGGAGCACCAGGCCGACCGAAGCGATGACGATCGAGCTCCCCAAGTCACGCTCGATGAGGATGAGACCGACCAGGGTTGCCATCACGATCACGTAGTCGCGCACGCCGGCGAGGGATCGCACCGCTGCGCCGCGGTGGTCGAGCCATCGCGCGAAAAAGATGATGGCCACGGCGACCGACAGTGCGGATGGCTGCACCGACAGCGGACCGACCTGGAACCACCGCTGTGCGCCATACGCCTGCTTGCCGATGTGTGGCACGAGCACGACGATGAGCACCACGACCATCGCCGCCATCGCCGGTTTCGCGAGCCTGCGAAGGTTGTGATAGTCCATGCGCGCGGTGATGTACATGCCCAGCCCACCAAGGCCGACACCGATCAACTGGTGCTCGAAGAAGTAGCTCGGATTGCCATACCAGAGGTATCCGAGCGCCTCGGATGCGCTGTACACCATGACGAGGCCGAAGGCGACCAGACCGACGACCACCGTGAGCAGCCATCCGTCGACTCCCGTCGCCGCCGCGGCGCGGTCGGCGCTCGCCAGCGCGCGGCGCGCCAGCACGGCGGTGGAGCGGATTCCCGGCCGGTCGATGGTGGAGACGCGGCTCGCCATCAGGACCGCTCCGCTCGCGCAGCGAGCACCGACGCAACCAGCGTGCGGTACGCGTCCCCACGCTGTTCGAAGTCACGAAATTGATCGAAGCTCTTGAAACCGGGGGCGAGGAGCACGACGTCACCCGGGCCGGCCGCATCGCGGGCCGCGAGCACCGCGTCTGCGAGTGTCGTCACCACGGTACGGTGCTCGAACCCGCGACGCGCAAGGGCGGCGTCCATGGCCGGCGCCGACTCGCCGTTCAGCACTGCATGGCGCGCCCGCAGCGCGACCTCCTCGGCGAGCGCGTCCACCGATGTGTTCGCCGCGCTGCCGCCGCCGATCCAGATGATGGGTCGTTCGCCGAACGCGCGGAGCGCGACGATCGTCGACTCCGCATTGGTCGCCTTGCTGTCGTTGATCCAGAGCACGCCGTCCCGCTCTGCCAGCACCTCGAGGCGGTGCGGCACGGCGTGGAACCCGCGCACCGCAACGGCGATGTCGGTGGGCGCGACGCCCGCCGCCCGCGCGACCGCCGCTGCGGCCAGCACGTTGAGCACGTTGTGCTCGCCGAAGAGCGGAATCCCGTCGCTGGGAAGGACGTGCAGCTCCGCCCCGGCCTCGACGCTCACGACGTCGCCGTCGCGCACCGTCGCCCCGTCCTTCGTGTCGATGTCCACGCCGAAGTAGCGCACCGGGCAGCGCGCTGCCGCCGCCATGGCGCGGGTGATCGGGTCGTCGTACCCGAGCACCACGTCATCGACCGCGAAACGCACGATGCGCTCCTTCAGCTGCGCGTACTCCTCGAAGCCGGCGTGGCGATCGAGATGATCGGGAGTGACGTTGAGCACGCACGCGATGCTGCACCGCGGCTCAGCCACCGTCTCGATCTGAAACGATGACAGCTCCAGCACCACCCAGTCATCGCTGGTGACGCCGGTGAGCCGGTCGAGCACAGGCACGCCGATGTTGCCGCCGAGCACAACGCCGGCTCCGCTGCGCTCGAGGATGGCCGCGACGAGCGCCGTCGTCGTGGTCTTGCCATTCGTCCCCGTGATGCCCACCACGCGTCCCCGGCAGCGCTCGAACACGAGGTCCATCTCGCTGCGAACCGGGACGCCGTGCGCGCGCGCCCACATCAGCTCGGGCGCATCCCACGGCACACCGGGACTAGGGCATACGAGCAGCGCATCGCGAGCGACATCCTCGCCATAGCCGCCGAGCTGTACTTCGACGCCGGGCGGCAGCGCCGCGGCGCGCTCGCGGATCACTGGGTCGTCGGCGCGGTCGACCACCAGCACCCGGTGGCCTTCCGCCACCATGACGCGTGCCACGGCGGCACCAGTGCGCGCCAGGCCGATGATCACGACACGTTTCATGTCGGGGGTCCAGCGAGGTGCGCGTACAGCACGGTGAACCCCGTGCCCAGCGCCGCCACGGCGGCGAACACGCCGACCAGGCGATCCTCTCGCAGCCCCAGCTCCTCGAAGTGATGGTGCAGCGGGCTGGCTCGGAAGACACGCCGCCCGTATCGCCGGATGGAGCCAACGTTGATGATGACGCTCGCCGTCTCGATAACGAACACGATGCCCAAGAGTGGCAGCGCCCAGAGCAGGTGCAGCTCCGCGCTGAGCGCCACCATCACCGAGCCCAGGGCCAGCGCCCCGGTGTCGCCCATGAAGAGCCGGGCCGGAAACCAGTTGTAGACGAGGAAAGCGGCGACGGATCCGGTCAGCGCTGCGGCAATGATCACCACATGCAGGTCGTGCACGCCGACAGCGATGACGCTGATGCCGAAGAACACGAGTGCGGTGCAGGACGCGGCGAGACCATCAGCCCCATCGGTGAGATTGACGGCGTTGCTGGCAGCAACGAGAGCAATGACGGTGAGCGGCACCACGCCCCACCCGAGATCGGGAGCGCCGAGACCGGGAAAGTACTGGTGCGTGAACCCCGCCACCACGAGCCCGACGCCAACGAGGAGCCCGACGAGCACCTCCACGGCGATCTTGTTCCAGCCGCCAAACCCCAACTTGCTGCGACTCTGGATGTTCACAGCATCGTCGAGCGCGCCGAGAGCCGCGCCTCCGAGCAGGGCGAAGATGGCGATGAAACCCTCACGGCTGCGGTCGAGAGCTAGCCACGCGACAAGCACTAGAGCGCAGAACAGTGCGCCTCCGAACGTCGCGGTGCCTTCTTTCACGCGATGCGTCGCCGGACCGTACGCCGCAACACGCTGGCCGATGTGGCGGCGCGCCAGCCCGGACAGCAAGGGCGGATAGAGCAGCAATCCGGCCACGAACGCCACCACGAGAACGACGATCTCGTGTGTCACGGTTGGATGCGCCACTGATCGATGATGATCTGCGCGACATTCCGCCAGACCGGAGCCGCAAGCAGCGCGCCGAAGCGCGGCGTACGGTTCTCCTGCGGTCGGTTGAGGATGACCATCATCGTGAATTGCGGATGAGCCGCCGGCATGAACCCGACGAACGAAGCCGTGACGTTGCCGCCGTAGCGGCCGTTCTCCGCGACGCTCGCGGTGCCGGTCTTGCCGGCGATCTCGCCCTTGTAGCCCTTGATCTGCGCCTCGAAGCCCTCGGATCCTCTGTCGTCCACCACACCGACCATCATGTGCGAGAGGGTCGCGGCGGCGCCGGACGATATCACCCGCCGGGTGCGAGGCTGGAACGAGGTCGACGCACCCGTCGTGGGGTCGACGACAGAGTCCACCACGTGGGGTTGCACCCACACACCGCCATTCGCCGCGGTGTTGATGGCGGCAAGCATCTCGACCGGTGTGGTGAGCACGCCCTGCCCGAACGATGCCTCCGCGTAGTTGAGGTTCTTCCAGGAAGGCTGCGGACGCATGGGGCTGTTGACCTCACCCGCGAGGTCGATCCCGGTCGGCGCGCCGACGCCGAAGCCGAGCATGTTCGCGTAGAAGGCGTTCTGCCCCTCCATCTGCTGCAACTTGATGGCGCCGTTGTTGAGCGACAGATCGAGCACCGTCTGCATAGAGACGGTGCCGTGGGAGCGGCTGTCCCAGTCGTGGATCAGGTATCCGTCGATGACCGTCTGGTGCTCGTTGATGACGGTGCTGGGTGTGATCGTATGGTTGTTGAGCCCTCCCGCGAAGGTCACCACCTTCATGACAGAACCTGGCTCATACGGCTGGCTCACGGCAAGATCGCGGAAGTTCGCGATGTTGCTTTGACCGTAGGCGTTCGCGTCGTAGGTCGGATACTGCGCCCACGCGCGTATCGATCCGGTGTGCGGATCCATGATCATGAGCGTGCCCGACGAGGACGCTGAGTCGGCCACCCCCCTGGCCAGCGCAACCTCCGCCCAGTACTGCAGTTGGGAGTCGAGCCCGAGCACGATATTGCTGCCGTTGCGCGCATCGACCTTCTGCCTGCCACTCAACACGATGGAGTTGCCGAGCAGGTCGGTCAGCGTGGATTCGCTGCCAGTAGTGCCGCTCAGGATGGTGTTGTAGAACTGCTCCGCGCCATACTGCCCCGTACGGTCGGAGTCGACGTAGCCCAGCAGGTTGGAAGCGAACGACGCACCAGTCACCGGCGACGGATCGTACACGCGCTGCTGTCCTGGAATCGTGCCGATACCGGGAAGATTGAGCGCATGCAGCCTCGCATTGATGTCCGGCGAGACGCCCTTGGCCAGATAGTCGAACTGATTTGGCTGTTGCAACGCCGTCGCAATCTTCGAGTACGCAACTCGGAGAATGGGCGTCAGCTGCTGCGCCACAGTGCCACGCTGCGACGGCGGAATCAGCGCCGGGTCGGCGAAGACGTCGTAGTCGGTGCGATTGCTGGCGAGCACACGACCGGAGCGGTCTAGGATCAGCCCGCGGTTGCCTCGCAACGCAACCGACGCGGTGTGCTGTGCCCGCGCATGGGCGGCAAGCGTGGTGCCTTGGAGCACCTGGACCTGCACAAGACGTCCGAACACCGTGACTGCCATAGCGAGGAAGGCGAGCACGAGCCACAGTCCACGACGGCGGAAGTCGGGAGCATCGCCGACGAACCAGGCGCGAGTTCGCGGCCCCTCAGGTTGCCGAGTGCGGCTCACTGGCCGTGTGTCGCGCCGCCGGAGGCGCCGCTGAGCGCGCCGACGAACTGCTGCAGTGCTCCACTCGAGGTGCCGGCAGTCTCTGGGGTCGGCACCGCGGGAATCACGTCAACCGGTCGCGGCGTGACGTAGGCCCAGCGGTTCGCTGGACGCATGCCGAGCTGCTGCGCAGCCGAAACGATCCTCTCGGAGGATTCGAGGCGCGCCAGCTCATCGTTGAGCTGTCCCGCCTGACCGCGCAGCTGCTGCTGCTGCGATGCCAGGTTCGACGCCTGGTATGTCGCCTGGGTTGCGTGCGCAGACTGGCTGACGTATGCGATGCCGATCCCAGCGCCGATCGCGATGAGCGGCACGAGCGGCAATGGTGTGCGCGGACCACCGCGTCGCAGCCGCGCGTAGCGCGCGGGCACGTCGACGGGGAGGCGATCGACGCTCTGCGCGGCGACTCGCTCGGCGCGATGACGGCGGAAGGGCACTGCCCGTTCTCCAGAGTTGAACTGTTGGTGTTGCGTGGGGCAGGACGATGGTTCGATGTCATCCGGACTCGTCGAGCTTCTCGGCCACCCGTAAGCGCGCCGAGCGAGCGCGCGGGTTGGCTTCGATCTCCGCGATGTCCGGCTTGATCACGCGGCGGGTGATCAACGAGAGGGTGGCCCGGTGGGCGCAGGTGCAGTGGAGCTGTTGGGGTGGACAGATACAGTTCTGTGCTGCGACGTGGAGTGCGTTCTTGACAAGGGTGTCCTCGAGAGAGTGGAAGGAGATGACCCCAAGACGCCCACCGGGCCGGAGGATTCGAATTGCTGCCTGCAGACCTGATTCGAGGCGCTCGAGCTCGCCGTTGACGGCGATGCGCAAGGCCTGGAATGTTCGCGTCGCGGGATGGATTCGCTTCGGCCACAGAGGCCGGGGCACAGCGCCCTCGACGATCTCGCGTAGCTGCGTCGTGCTGATCACCGGCTGGTCACGACGGACCGCAACGATCCGCCGTGCGATGCGCGTTGCAAACCGCTCGTCGCCGAAGTCGCGGATGATGCCGGCGAGCTCGGCTCCCGATCTCGTCCTGAGGATGTCGGCGGCGGTCTCGCCGGACGCGGTGTCCATACGCATGTCGAGCGGACCGTCGAAGCGGAAGCTGAAGCCGCGTTCTGCATCGTCGAGTTGCAGCGAGGAGATGCCGAGGTCGAACACGACTATGTCGACCACCGGCGCGGCTGCTGCTGCAACGATGCTGTCAAGATCGGCAAAATCTCCCTTGACGAAGGTGAGCGCGTCGAGGTGGCCGGCGAAGCGCAGCTGCGCTGCCGTGACCGCCCTCGCGTCGCGATCGATGCCGATGACACGACCGCTGGGCAGGACGCGCTCGACGAGCGCGCTGGTCACACCGCCGGCGCCGAGCGTGGCGTCGACGGCGATGTGCCCCTGCCTGGGCTGCAGGTTCTCTATGAGTTGGTGTAGAAGGACCGGCCGGTGTCCGGGCGCTTCAGGCGCCGGCACACCGGGCGTGGCATCGATGCGTGTCCCCATGTCTGCCACGGTCGGCATGGGGCCGGGTGTGTGTCAAGCGAAGGAGCGGAAAGCTCATGCGGGCGGCTCGGATGGTCTGGCCGCGCCGCGCTGGATGACGAGATCGTTCAACCGCGTGAAGGCGCCGTGCTCCAGCTCGCCCTCCTGCTCGGTCCAGTTGCGTTCCGAGACGATCTCGACGACCTCGCCGAGACCGACGAAGACGACGCTGTCGTCCAGCTCGGCCCACGTGCGCTGCCACGGGTTCAAGAGCAAGCGTCCCTGTGCGTCGAGCTCGAGCGGGTACGTGTTGCCGAAGAGCTGACGGACGAAACGGCGCGCCTGCGCGGGCGTCTCCGCGGTGCGCCGGTAGCGCTCTTCCTGGCTCTTCCACTCGTCGGGGGGCCAGATCATCAGACGGCTGTCCGGACCCGGCGCGACCACGGTGCCGTCCGGAATCCAGCGCCGGAGCTGGGCAGGCACGGCGGCGCGACCCTTGGGATCGATCCGATGGTGATACGTGCCAAAGAAGGACAAGGCGGTGTGCTCGCCGCCCACAGCGTCACGAACGACGTGGTCGGTCTGACGCCCGATTCCCCATTTCTCACCACTTTGCTCCACGAGTGGGCCGAACGCTAGCAGGTCGCTCCTCACGCGTCAACGCAAACAAATGTACGGGTCGCGTCAGGATGGCCAGCCGGGCGGCGCCTGATACAGATCAGGCGTCAGCACCCGGTGTGGGGTGAGCTCCACCCCGCCGAGGTCTCGCACCGTCGGCAGCTCGACGCGAACCTCGCGCGTCTCGTCGTTGACCTCGATGGCACGGACGTCGTGCCAGTTGTTGTTGATGTAGCCGCGTACCGTCACCGCCTGAACGAGCCGGCGCCAGCCTGCGCCCTTCGGTCGTTGGTCGTGGGAGAGCTCGTTGAACGTGGTCATCGCCGGGCAGCGACTCTACAATCGAACGGCAAGCCGGCCAGACGGTCGCGGGCGGTTCGCCGTCCGAGGAAAGTCCGGGCTCCGCAGAGCAGGGCGCTGGGTAACGCCCAGTCGGGGTGACCCGAAGGAGAGTGCCACAGAAATGACACAGCCCCGGCCGGGCCGGGGCAACGGTGAAATGGTGGGGTAAGAGCCCACCGGCGGCCGGGTGACCGGCCGGCCAGGTAAACCCCGCCCGGAGCAAGGCCGAACAGGGACCGGACGTCACGTCCGGAGGCGGCTCGCCTCAGTGTCCCGGGTCAGGCCGCTCGAGGCGCCGGGCAACCGGCGTCCCAGATGGATGACCGTCCTCCGCCTCCCGGGAGCGCGGCGCTCGCGCCGTGTAGCGGAGGTGGAGACAGAACCCGGCTTACCGGCCGGCTTGCACGCTCCCGAACTCACAAAGC
>Ga0209804_1002636_pt1 | contig 10738 bp, 5 predicted proteins | sample GraSoiAngelo_139_FD_185896 | JGI IMG/M metagenome (GOLD analysis project Ga0209804, IMG submission 185896) | Grasslands soil microbial communities from the Angelo Coastal Reserve, California, USA - 14_0929_12_20cm (SPAdes) (version 2) | ecosystem: Environmental > Terrestrial > Soil > Grasslands ... | reverse complement strand
CTCGAAAACGCAAGTATGGTTGCCCCTTCACAACGATCCTCGGAACACGATTCTTTATTGGGCAGATGACTTCATGCCCGTGCTGGGACGGCTTCGTCCAGGTTCAACGATGGAGCAGGCGCGAACCGAGTTACGAATGTTTCAGTCACATGTGGGAGCGCTGTTTCCGTGGCCGATGCCCGCGGCCTGGAACGCCGACGCCAGCGTGGTGCCGCTTCAGAACGGAATGGTTGCCGATGTGCGGACGCGGTTGTTGCTGCTGCTCGGGGCTGTCGCGCTCGTTTTGATGATCGCGTGCTCGAACGTCGCCAACTTGACGCTTTCGCGGGCGGCCACGCGCGAGAAGGAGATTGGCATTCGTTCCGCGCTGGGCGCCGGACGGATGAGGATCACCAGACAGCTTCTCACTGAGAGTGTGTTGCAAGCGATATTGGGGGGATCGCTCGGGCTGCTTTTTGCAAAGGAAGGGCTGGCCCTGCTCAAGCTCGTTCTGCCCTCGGATACACCGCGCCTCGCTGATGTGCAGATGGATTGGCGAGTGCTGGCGTTCACGGGTGGACTGGCCATCCTCACGGGCTTTATTTTCGGTTTTGCTCCGGCACTTCATTCATCGCGCGCAGCACTCACGGGAGCTCTCAAATCCGGCAGCCGCGGTACAACAGGATCCGTGTCACAGCGATTGCGGGGATCGCTGGCAATTGCCCAAGTGGCGTTCGCAATGATGCTCGTGATTGCAGCAGGACTTTTGATTCGAAGCTTCTGGGCGCTGTCGCACGTGGATCCGGGATTCCGATCAGAACACGTCCTCTCCGCGCGCATCGCGCCCAATCAATCTTTCTGTAGCGACAGAGAACGGTGCCTCACCTTCTATCGCAATCTGTTGGATCAGGTTCGCACATCCCCTGCCGTTGCCGGGACCGCGCTGGTGAATACTCTTCCTTTGGGCGGGAGAGTCGCTAAACGGTCGCTGGATGTCGAGAATTACGCGCCTGCTGCCGGACAAGACTTGTCGCCCCTCTTTTGGCTACACGTCGTTACTCCCGATTATTTTCGCGTGATGGGCGTTCCATTGCTATCCGGCAGGACGTTTGTCGATGGCGATATCTCCGGAGAGCCGGTAGCGATCGTCACGGGCGCGACGGCGCGGCGTTTCTGGCCCAACCAAAACGCGGTCGGTAAACATATTCACCTCTTGGACGACAAGAGCTGGCGCACCATCATTGGAGTCATTGCAGACGTACGGGCCTACGATTTGCAACGAAACATCCCCAGTTGGATGAGCGGGACGGCCTATGTGCCTTACAACTCTTCTGCAACACTCGAAGACCGCCGGATGCCATCGGAGATGACCATCGTGATCCGGAGTACGTCGGATGAGGCCCAAACCACGGCGATGCTTCGTGAAGCTGTGGCCAGCTTGAGTCACGAGGTTCCCGTAAGCGAAGTTAGAACCATGGGCGCGGTGGTTTCGGATTCGGTTTCGACACCGAGGTCAACGACCATTCTGTTCGCGGCTTTCGCCGGGTTGGCACTGACGCTGGGGATCATCGGTATTTATGGCGTCCTTTCCTTCCTGGTGTCCAATCGAACGCAGGAAATTGGAATCCGCATGGCGCTTGGGGCCCAAGGAAGGGACGTGCTGCGCTCCGTGATGGGAGAAGGAGCGAAGCTGTCGTTGGCGGGGATTGGCCTGGGAATGGCCGGCGCACTTGCATTGATGCGGGTGTTGTCAGGCGAATTGTACGGCGTGGCGGCGACGGATCCTCTGACCTTTTGTAGCGTGGCAATCCTGGTTGCCATCGTGGCAATGACCGCGTGTTATGTGCCGGCGCGAAGGGCGATGAAGGTCGATCCGATGGTCGCGCTCAGATACGAATAGGAATTGGAAAATGGAAAACAGAAATTAGAAGTTGGAGGAGAAGGAGAGTCGCGATGAGCTGGTTGAGTGGACTCTTTGGCAAGCGGAAGCGGGAGAAAGAGCTGGAGGAGGAAGTGCGGAGCCATCTGGAGATGGCGGCGCGAGAGCGTGCGGAGAGAGGTGAGAAGAAGGAAGAAGCGGAGCACGCGGCGCGGCGGGAATTTGGAAACGTGGAGCTGGTGAAGCAAGTCACGCGAGACGTTTGGGGATGGACGTGGCTGAGAGACGTTGCCGATGATGTGCGTTACGGATTGAGAATGCTGCTGAAGAATCCGGGATTCACTGCCGTTGCTGTGCTGACGCTGGCGCTTGGTATCGGCGCCAATGCTGCCATTTTTAACACGGCGAACGTTGTCCTGTGGCGGGCGCTACCCGTGGCTGACCCGCACAGCCTCGTGCGCTTGATAGCGGTCCGGCAAGACAATACAGAACACGAATCTATACCTATCGGGATAGCCGAGGAACTGCATCGCAGCCGTAACATTTTTTCCGATGTGATCACCAGGAGCGATGACGGATTATCTTTTTCGTACAAGGGGGGCGCGACGGAGCGCGTGGTGGGCGAAGTGGTTTCACCGAATTTCTTTGATTCTCTCGGGATTCGGCTCGCTCTCGGCCAAGGATTTTCAGCGGCGGTACAGAAAGGTCAGTGGGCGCCTGAAATCGTCCTCTCGTATCGCTTTTGGCAACGACGGTTTGGCAGCGATCCGCATGTGCTTGGACAAAGCATCCGGCTGAACGACTTTCCCTTTACGATCGTTGGGGTTTCACCGCAAGACTTTTACAGTTTGGTCGTGGGATTTGACCCAGAACTGCGTGTGCCACAAATGCCTCCTGGACAGCGCCTCAGCCAAAGCGAACTGCTCAGCACGGCGGACCCGGCAATTATGGCACGGCTCAAGCCGGGCATTGGAATCGTGCAGGCAGAAGCTGCCGCGGACGCGGCGTGTCAGCAATTCTTGCGCGACGACCAGCTCAATCAGCATGAAGTGAATCCGACACGTCATATCCGCGTGGCGCCTGGCGGCAGAGGATGGCAGGGAGACTTGGCGAAATATCGCGCTTCACTGTTGGTTCTAGTCGGCCTTGCCGGCGTTGTTCTACTGGTCACCTCCTTTAACCTTACAAGTATGCTCCTTGCACGTGCGACTACCAGGCGACGCGAGCTTGCCGTTCGCGCCGCCATCGGCGCAGGTAGAGGCCGGCTTGTTCGGCAGATGTTTACGGAGAGCGCGCTTTTGGCAATGGCCGCAGGAGCCGTCGGTCTTGCCATCATGTCCTCGACAGGGAGCACGATCCTGGGTTTTCTTCCGCGGGGACACATAAATGTGGTTCTAGACCTCAGTCCTGACTTGCGAACTCTGTGGTTCACGGCGGGTCTGACGGTGGTCGCAGGCGTGGTCATCGGTCTCGTTCCCGCCCTTCAGTCAACGCGAAACAACCTGACTCTAGGACTCAAGAGTGATTCTGCCGCTTCCATCGGCGATGCTAGGGGAGATATCTTTCGCCAAGCCTTGACGATCGGTCAGGTCGCGCTGTCGCTATTGCTTCTGACAATAGCCGGACTTTTCGAGCGGTCCATGGCTAACCTTCGGGCCGCCGATCCATTTCCTCAGCCGGATCGGGTACTGCTCTTCCGAATGAAGCCGCAGAAAGAGTTGTACGATGATCAGCGGATTCGGACTCTCACCGCCGACGTGGTCCGACGCATATCGACGCTTCCCGGAGTCAAGTTCGCAGCTCTTGCGGAAGAGGGGCCGTACGGGAGCCGTGGCGCCATGCGCGCCACCGTCCATACGTCCGACGGCCGAACTGTCGCTGCCGATATGGACATCGTCAGCCCAGGCCTTTTCACCACCCTTGGAATCCAATTGCTCAACGGGCGCGATTTTTCCGCACGGGATAACGAAAGCTCAAAGCCTGTCGTAGTTGTCGACGAACTTTTGGCCCGGCGGCTTTTTGGGAGTGGCAACGCCATTGGCAAGATGATTGAGGCGCCTGTACAGGGGAACGATGTCGCATTTGAAATTATTGGAGTAGTCCGTTCTTCCCGCTATTACGACCTGCATCAAACTTCGCCCCCAATGATTTTTTATAACCTTCAACAAGCGGGACCGTATATGCCGACACTTCACGTTCGAGTGGGTTCCGCAAACCCCGAAATTGTGGTTTCCGAGGTTCGCAGGGAGTTCGGTGTTATCGATAGAAATGTGCCCATATTTGATATTAGGACTCTGCGAGACCGCGCGCTCGACACGCTCGCGCAACAGCGGCTGGTGAGCGATCTGGCCGCTGCATTTGGAGCCTTGGCCCTAAGTCTGGTAGCCGTTGGCCTCTACGGCCTCATGGCATTCTCAGTTGCGCAGCGTACGCGTGAAATCGGTATCCGCGTGGCCCTTGGCGCAGACCGCAAGCGAATCCTGAGTCTCGTTGCTTGGCAGGGAATGAAAATCGTATTCATTGGCGTCGCACTCGGTCTGCCTGCGTCATTCCTTTTGACTCACCTGATGGCAGGCATGCTCTATAACGTTCACCCGGACGACCCGGGTTCATTCGCAACGGTGACGTTCGCTCTCGGTATGGTAAGCCTCCTCGCATGCTATATCCCCGCGCGGCGGGCGATGAAGGTCGATCCGATGGTGGCGCTGAGGTACGAATAGAAATTAGGAAATGGAAATCAGAAATTAGAAATTGGGATAGGAGGAGCGCGATGCGCTGGATGGATGGACTCTTTGGCAAACGGAAGCGGGAGAAAGAGCTGGAGGAGGAAGTGCGGAGCCATCTGAAGTTGTCAGCACAGGAGCGTGTGGAGCGCGGAGTAGATGAGGGTGAGGCCACGAGCGCAGCGCGAAGAGAGTTTGGGAATGTGGAGCTGGTGAAGGAAACGACCCGCGACGCATGGGGCTGGGGATTTCTTGACCGGCTGGCGCAAGACTTGCGCTTTGGTCTGCGAATGATTGTGAAATCGCCGGGGTTTGCGGCGGTAGCGATTTTAACGCTGGCGCTGGGAATCGGCGCGAACACGGCGCTGTTTTCCGTCGTCAACGCGGTGCTCTTGAATCCTCTGCCCTACCCCGATCCCGATCAGCTCGTGACCTTGGCCGAGAGTAAACCGAATTTTGATTCTGGGTCGATCTCCTTCCCCAACTTTCGAGACTGGCGCAAAGACAACCGCACGTTTTCCATGATGGGCATTTCCAGAAGCTACTCCTACAGTTTGACGGGCAGGGGCGAAGCGGAGCAAGTAGACGCAGAATTCGTATCGTCAGACTACCTTACGCTGCTCGGCGTCAAGCCCGTGATAGGACGCCTGTTTGAAGAAGGCGAAGACGAGATCGGCGCCAGCCCCATCGTGCTGATTGGCGAAGGATTCTGGAATCGCAAGTTTGGCGCCGCTCGGGACATATTGGGGCAAGGACTCACTCTCGACGGGCGAACCTCCACCATCGTTGGTGTAGTCCCCGCGAGTTTTAAGCTGCAAGTTGGGAGCTTCCGCGCCAGCGACGTATACGCCCCCATTGGCCAGTGGACAAACCCCCTGCTTCCAAACCGCGCGGCGGGGCTCGGATTTCATGGCGTGGGCCGGCTAAGGCCCAGTGTAACCATTCAGCAGGCGCGGGCGGACATGAAACGTGTGACGGGGGCCTTAACCGCCGCATATCCGGACGCCGACACGGGAATCGGCGCCACCCTTATGCCTCTCAAAGAACAGATGGTTGGCCATGTGCGCCCGCTTCTGCTCGTTCTGCTCGCGGCTGTGGGCTTTGTGCTGTTGATCGCTTGCGTGAACGTGGCCAACCTGCTTATGGCCCGCTCAACGGGGCGGACACGCGAATTCGCGGTGCGCGCCGCGCTCGGCGCGGATCGAGCCAGAATCGTGCGCCAGTTGTTGACGGAAAGCACCGTGCTCGCCCTGGCCGGTGGAGGGCTCGGCTTGTTCCTGGCGGCATCGGGCACTGATGTAGCGCTTCGGAATTTGCCGTCAGCGTTGCCGCGCGCAAATGAGATCGGCCTGGACTTCCGAGTATTGCTGTTCACCATGGCCGTCTCGCTGCTCTGCGGAATTCTTTTCGGATTGGTGCCGGCGTTGAGAATTTCCAGACCGAACCTGCAGGAAACATTGAAAGAAGGCGGCCGGGGGTCGGGAGGTGGCAAGCATCGCGCGCAAGGCGTGTTTGTTGTCGCCGAAATGGCCCTGGCCCTTGTTCTGCTGATCGCCGCGGGATTGATGATCCGCAGCTTGAGCGCGTTGTGGAGCGTGAACCCCGGCTTCGATTCACACAACGTTTTGTCGTTTGGCGTAGCCCTGGCCCCATCTCCGAAAGACACCAGCCCGGATGCAATTCGGGCGAAACTCCGGGAAGTCCAAAGCAGGCTGGCATCGACTCCGGGAGTGAAGGCAGCTTCGCTCTCCTGGGGAGCACTGCCGCTCGCAGGCGACGATGAAGATCTCTTCTACCTCGAAGGCCAGCCCAAGCCCGCAAGCGCGAACGATATGAGCTGGGCGATCAGTTATGTCGTGCAAGAGGACTATTTGAAGGTCATGGGGATTCCGCTCCAGCGCGGACGTTTTCTTGCCGCCCAGGACAATGAACGTTCGCCGCATGTCATCGTGATTGATGACTTCTTCGCACGCAAATTTTTTGGCGACCAAGACCCAGTTGGAAAGCGCGTGATTCTGGACAACAAGGGCGGCGTGGCGGAAATTGTCGGCGTCGTCGGGCACGTCAAGCAGTGGGGACTCGATTCCGACGACAAGCAGTCGCTTCGCGCACAACTCTATTTTCCCTTCATGCAGCTCCCCGATGCCGCCATGCAGCCGTCCTCTTGGAGCGGCACGGGAGTGCTGGTTCGCTTCGAAGGAAATGCACAGGCAGTTGCGGCCGCAATCCGCTCTGGGCTTCGCCAGATGAGCGGCGAGCAAGTAATGTATGGCGTGCAGACCATGGAAGAGGTCATCGCGGAAACGCTGGCGACCCGTCGCGTCTCGATGATCGTCCTCGGAGTCTTTGCCGCTCTCGCCCTCGGCCTGGCCAGCATAGGGATTTACGGCGTGATTTCCTATCTCGTCGGCCAGCGAACGCATGAAATTGGTGTTCGCATTGCGCTCGGCGCAAAGCAAAGCGATGTGATCGGGCTGGTGTTGCGCGAGGGCATGAAGATGACCGCGATCGGCGTAGTCCTCGGACTCATCACCGCGGCTGGATTGACTCGCCTAATGGCCAATTTGCTCTTTGGAGTGAGCGCTACTGACCCCCTGACTTTTGCTGGAGTAGCTGTGGTCCTGACCCTTGTCGCAACTACGGCCTGCTATGTTCCCGCGCGACGCGCCATGCGGGTTGATCCCATCGTGGCCCTGCGCTACGAATAGAAAATCGCGTGGACCGGAATCCCGCGATCGTCGGAGACTTTCGTCAAGCCGCAACTTCAGACCTTCCATTCGCTAGCACCTTAATGCCATCCAAGTAGCGCTATGTTGTTGATTGGCAAGGTGCTACGGTTGACCTAACCGCAAGCCTCGAATCCTGTCTAATGACTCGGATGCAGCAGAGCGTCGATAGCACTCAGGCCATCGCAGAGAGCGACGCCGTCGCGGTGGAGCGCACGCTCGCGGGCGATCGCGATGCCTATCGAGTTCTGGTGGAGCGGCACAGCCACAGCGTTTTCCGGCTGGCCTACCGCATGACTGGAAACCGGCACGATGCCGAAGAGGTGGTCCAGGAGGCGTTTTTGCGCGGGTATCAAAAGCTCAGTCAGTTTGCGGCACGAGCAAATTTCGGGACGTGGGTTTATCGCATCGCTGCGAACTATGCGATTGACCGCATGCGCCAGCGACAGAAGGAAGATGCGCGCCGAGAAACGCCGAGAGTCGAAGACGGGGATGGAATGGACAACGATCCCGTGAATCGCGTCCAAGACGAAGCGCCGACTCCGGAACGGTTGACGCAAAGTCTCGAACTCCGAAAACAGATGGAGCAGGCGCTGGCCGCTCTTTCGGAGGCGGAAAGAACGGCCTTTGTGATGCGCCATTGGGAAGGTTGCGGAATCGAAGAAATCGCGGGAGTCTTGAAATCCAGTTCGAGCGCGGCGAAAAACACTGTCTTTCGAGCGGTCCAGAAATTGCGTCATGCGTTGCAGCCGTTCGTGGAGACAAAAGCGCAGGCACGCGCGATGGGAACCGAGTCATGAAACACATGAAGGAAGAAGAGTTGATTGCATATCGTGAAGGAGTTGCCGAGCAGCGCGCCGTGATAGTGGATCATCTCTCGGCCTGCGAAAAGTGCCGCGCGGAGATGGAACGAATCGAAGCGGTGCTCGCCGCGCTGGATACGCTGCCTGTGCCGGACCCGGGAGCAGACTACGGACGGCAGGTGTGGAAGGAAATTGCGCCGCGTCTGGCGGAGAAGCCGGATCGTTGGTGGCAGGTGTGGTTCGTGCCGCGGCGGCTTGCGGCAGCGGGCGGGATTGTTGCGCTGATTATCGCGGCATTTGTTGTCGGGCGCGTTACAAAGAGAGTCGGGCCAGCTGACAACGTCGCAAATCGAGAACAGGTGCGGGAGCGCGTGCTCGTGGTCGCCGTCGGCGAGCACCTGGGCCACTCCGAGCGGATGTTGATCGAACTTTCAAACGAGGCGCCGGACGATCCTAAGCAGAAAGAAGTGGACATCTCGGCCGAGCAACGCCGCGCGGAAGATTTGCTGCAGGAAAACCGTTTGTACCGGCAGACCGCTCTACGAGAAGGGGATGCGGGGCTCGCCAACGTACTGGACGAACTAGAGCGCGTGCTCCTGGACGTGGCGCACAGCCCTGGAGAAGTAACGCCGGCGCAGCTCGAAGCGATTCAGAAAAAAATCGAAGCGCGCGGGATTCTGTTCAAAGTTCGTGTGGTCAACAAGGAACTGCAACAACGGCAGGAGGCCACGAAGCTTGCGCCGGCGCAAAACGATTCTGCGAAAAGAGAGAGGAACAAAGTATGACCATCGGAAGACCAGGGAAACAGAGAGACATCCTCTGGATGGCGGTGGCTGCGCTGTTAATGACACCGGCAAACGCACGGGCGTCCCAGTCTCAAGAAGATGCCGATCGCCTCGCCGCTGCTCAGAACTCCGGACAAGTTGCGCAGCGTGAAGCCCTCGAAACGGCTCGGGTCGCCAAACGCGCTACCGCGTCTGCCGTGACCCATGCCATCGATCGGGCTACTACGCAGTTCATCGCTTCGCTTGAGGCGAGCGTGACAAGCCGCGTTGCGGATCGTGTCGCCTCCAGGATTGAAGAGCGCGTCGAGCAAAAGATCGATCAGGACCAGGAGAGCCGCGAACGCGAGCAGGAAGCGCGTGAACGAGCAGAGGAAAAGCGCGAACGGGAACAAGAAGCGCGCGAGCGGGCGCAGGAAAAAATCGAACGGCTGCAAGAATTGTACGACGACGGCCGCGAGGACTTGGACGACGACCGCTACGACCGGGCCGCGGAGAAATTCCAGCAACTGGCGGACATGAATGGTCCGCAAACGGATGCCGCGCTCTACTGGAAAGCGTACGCGGAGAACCGCTTGGGCAAGAGGGACACGGCTTTGGCCACGATTGCGGACATGAAGCGGCGCTTCCCGCAAAGCCGCTGGCAAAAGGATGCCACTGCACTGGAGATCGAGGTGAAGCAATCGACCGGCCAGGCTGTAAAGCCGGCGGACCAGAGCGATGAAGAACTGAAAATGCTGGCCATCCAAGGACTGATGAGCAGCGACCCGGAACGCACGCTGCCGCTGCTCGAGAAAGTGATCAACGGTTCCGGCTCTCCCAAGGAAAAATCGAAGGCGCTCTTCGTGCTGGCGCAAAGTGGGTCGGCGCAAGCACGCGAAATCCTGGGCAGAATCGCGCGGGGCCAGACCAATTCGGACCTGCAGCGCAAGGCGGTTGAATACCTGGGACTCTTCGGGGGCAGTGAAGCACGGAAAACTCTGGCCGAGGTTTACGCGTCCAGCAGCGACGCCTCTGTGAAGCACGCCATTCTTCGCAGCTACATGATCGGCGGCGACCACGAGCGCCTGTTCGCCGCGGCGAAAAGCGAAAAGGATGAATCACTCCGCCGCGAGGCCATCCGGCAGCTCGGGCTGGTTCACGGGACGAGCGAACTGGAACAGTTGTACAAGGCGGAAAGTTCGACGGATCTGCGCAGGGAAATCCTGCAGGCATTCTTCCTGGCGGGCGATTCGGGGAGGCTCGTGAAGGCCGCGCAAGGAGAAAAGGACGCGGATTTGCGCCGGGCGGCGATTCGAAACCTTGGCCTGATCCACTCGGAAGATTCAGGCAAGGCGCTGCAAGAGATTTATGCCAAGGAAACAGATCACGCGCTCAAAGCAGAAGTCCTGAATGCCTATTTCTTGCAGGGCAACGCGAAAGCGCTCGTGGCTATCGCTCGAAACGAAAAGGACCCTGAACTCAAAAAGACCGCAGTGTCAAAATTGTCGCTGATGCATTCGAAAGAAGGCAACGATTACCTGATGGAATTGCTGCAAAAGTAGGAGACAAACGATGCGAGACGAACGAATTGTTTCGGCGCTGCGAAAAGCACTTGGGTTCGCGATGATCGCAGCAGGAATTAGCATTGCCGCCGTGCAAATGGCAAAGGGCGGCGCCCCAACGCACGCAGGGCAAGCAGACGCGGTCATAACGCAGGCGGCAGAGACTCCGCGCATTGAAAATGCAAAACTGGAAACGCGTGCTGTTGGCACAAGTCTCGATACCACGTTTCGCAAGCTGGCAGGATCAGCGGACAAACCGGAGTGGGCCGGCTACCATGTCGAGAGGGTCGCGGGGGAGCGTG
>Ga0209804_1002633_pt1 | contig 10743 bp, 6 predicted proteins | sample GraSoiAngelo_139_FD_185896 | JGI IMG/M metagenome (GOLD analysis project Ga0209804, IMG submission 185896) | Grasslands soil microbial communities from the Angelo Coastal Reserve, California, USA - 14_0929_12_20cm (SPAdes) (version 2) | ecosystem: Environmental > Terrestrial > Soil > Grasslands ... | reverse complement strand
AGGCGTGAGGGACTTGTGCCCAAACTGCGGGCGACCGGCGCAGGAGCGCAAGGGCATCCGAGATGCGTACTCTTCCAGGCATGTGCGACGCCTTAACAGCGTCATCCTGAGCGCCGAGGCGCGAAGGATCTGCTTTCTCAGCGTCCCAGGCACGAAGAGTCCAGTCATCGGGGGACGATGCGGGCCGAGTCGCCCTCCACCACCACGTCGTACCGCCGGCCGCGCGACGCGATGTTTCGCAACACGAGCCGGGTGATCCGCGACGGCAGCACGGGCCGGAACGCGGATCGCAGGCCCTCACGCCCGAGTCGCAGTCCAGACCAGCCGAACACGACCTGCTGCAGGAACGCTCCCGCACCCGTGAGAAAGTGCACCGCTTGGTTGGTAGGCGTTTCGGCGAGCGCGTCGAACGGCGGTCGCAGATGATCGCGGTAGGAGAGGGGCAGCAGCGTATCGACCAGCGCCCGGTCGCCCAGCTCGGCGGCGATCGCCGGGTAGAGGCTCGTGGTCATCATCGCGCCGGAGCCTTCTTTCAGGAGTAGTCCGATCGCTGCCTCCAGGTCGTTGCGCTTCGTCTGCTCGCTCATTGGGATGCCGAGCGGATAGGCGAGCAGCGGCACCACCGAGCCACGCGTGTCCGGGGATGCACCTTCGTAAGTCGGGTGATACTGGCCGGCGGAATCGAACGGGATGGACAGCCCCGCCGCCACCCGGCTCCATGTGGGGTGGGGTGCGCGGCCCAAGCGGCGGCTCGCGAGCACCGCGAACTCGAGGTTCTGGCGCGCGATGGCGTTGGTGTAGGTGTCGTTGCCGATGCCGATCAGGCCTTCGTCCACCGACACGACGTGATGGATGTCGTAGCGGCGCGTGCTCGAGTCGAACGTCGCCCGGCTCGCCCAGAAGTCGGCCGTCGCGGCTAGCACCGGGTAGCCGTACCGCGCCAGCCAGGCCGAGTCGCCCGTGGCACGGTAGTACTGCCACTGGGCAAGGGCGACGTCTCCGGTCACGTGATTCTCGTACAGCGCGTTCTGCCACGCGAAGCGGGGTGTCGTCTCCTCGCCGAGCTCGTCCGACTCCCACGGATACATCGCGCCGCGGTACCCGTGGCGGGCGGCGTTGCGGCGCGCTGCACCCAGCGCCCGGAAGCGGAACCCCACCATCGAGCGGGCGATCGCGGGATGGAGCACGAGCAGGGACGGAAACATCCAGGTATCCGCGTCCCAGAATACGTGCCCGTAGTAGCCCGCGCTCGAGAGTCCCATCGGCGGGATGCTCTCGTCCGAGCCCTCGCGCGCGCTGACGAGCCGGTAGAACAGCATCGCGTGAATCACGCGCTGCAGCTCGGGGTCTCCTTGCACGACGATGTCCGTCTGCCACAGGCGGTGGCAGGCGGCGGTGTGGTCGGCGACGAGGGCGCGGTACCCGCGCGCCACGGCGCGTCGTACTACCGCGCGCGCCCGCGCCAGCGGATCGGATCGGTCGCGCGACCACGCGACGCCCACGAGCTTCGTGAATGTGACGGACTCGCCCGGCGCGGCGTCAAACGAGACTTCGGTCTCGCTGTGTCGCGGGTTCCGGAGCCGGGCCGACCACGTCAGCTGCTGCGCCACGCCCACGCGGGTCGCCCCGCCCTCGGTGCGTGCCAGGATCGACAGCGAATCCTGGGCGGTCGCGACGAGGTGCCCGGGATACCAGACCGAGTCGAGCGTCCACTGCGGCTCGGAGCGCTCCAGGCGCGCGAGCGCGAGTCGCCGGGGCGGCGGCCATTCCCGCAGCGGGAACCGCAGCGTGACGCGCCCGGCGTACTGCGGTACGAGGCGCACCCAGATCACGGCGAGGTTCGCATCGGCGCGCGACACGAACGCGGTGACCTCGACGGCGGTGCGCTTCGCGCCATGCACCCACTCGTAGCTCGTGGAGAGGGTGCCGTCGTACAGATCGAGTGTCTGGCAGTATCGTTGCAGCGCGCTCGTATCTGGTCGGGTATCGTTCAACCAGCCGTCGCCGTCCGACACGTCGAGCTCGTTCCACGCGGGGAGCGCGGCGATGCGGGGTACGTCGCCCGGCGCGTGATCGTACACCCCGGCGGCGAACGAGAGCGACGGCGTGGTGCCGAGCGGCGCGCCGACCAGGCTGAACGCGCCGTTGCCGATGAAGGCGGGGGCGCGGTACGTGGGGTTGGTCGTCGTGAGGACGAAGGTCGAGGCCTGGGCGGCTAGCGACCCCGCGACGCACAACAGTGCTGCGGCCGAGCGCAGGAGTGTCGCGGCGTTCATCACGCTAGACCTTGGTTGCGTCGCGCGACACGGTACACCGGTAAGCCGAGCGCCAGCAGCACGGTCCCGATCAGGGCATTCCGCGGATTGGCGATGATCGAGCTCACCACCACGTACGCAGCCGCGAGGACGAAGAGCGCGGGCGTCCATGGGTAGGCCGGCACACGAAACCCGGCCCCAGAAGGCTCCCGCGCTCTATAAATGAATAGACTCGCCACCGTCAGCCCGAAGAAGATCCAGTCCCCGAACACGACATAGTCGAGCAGCTGCGCATAGGTCCCCGACAGCGCCAGCGCGATCGACCAGGCGCCCATGAACACGATCGCCCCGGTGGGCGTGCGGTAGGTTGGATGCAGCCGGGCCAGGCGGTCGAGAAACACGCCGTCGGCCGCCATGGCTTGGAACACGCGCGGCGTCACGAGAATCACCAGGTTCAGGAACCCGAAGGTCGATAATGCGATGCCGGCGCTGATCAGGCGGCGCCCGACGGGGCCGAGCACACCCCCCATCAGATCGGCCGCCGGAGCCGTGCTCGCCGCGAGCCCGCCCGCGCCGAGCACCCGCAGGTAGGCGACGTTCGCGAGCAGGTACACCACCACGACGCCCACCACGCCCAGCACCAGCGCGCGCGGCAGGTTCCTCTCCGGCTCGACGATCTCCTCGGCGATGAAGTTGGTCTGCTGCCACCCCCCATACGCAAACAAGACCGGCACAAGCGCGGCACCGAGCGCCACCACCACGTGCCCCTCCCCACCCAGGGCGGTGGAGGACGGTGGAGGTTGGGGGAGGGTGGGACGGGACGCGAAGAGACCTGCGGCGACCAGGGCCGCCAGCGCGGCGAGCTTCAGGAGCGTGAAAACGTTCTGCGTCACCGCCGCGGGCTTGACGCCGACGTAGTTGACGGCCGAGAGTAGCACGATCGCGACCGTAGCGAGCGGCAGGGTGGCCCGCGGTGATAAGCCCAGCATCGGCACAGCGTAACTCGCGAACGTGACGGCGACGGCCGCGGTCGCGCCGGTCGCGATCACGAGCAGCAAGGCCCATCCATATAGAAAGGCCGGAAGCGGGCCGAACGCCTCACGCAGATAGACATAGCCGCCGCCCGCCCGCGGCCGCCGCGCCCCCAGTTCGCCGAAGCAGAACGCCCCCGCCAGCGCAATCACCCCACCCACCACCCACGCGACCAATGTGAGGTCGGCACCGCCCACGCGCGCCGCGACGATTTGCGGCCCGAGAAACACGCCCGACCCGATGATCCCGCCGATCACGGCCATCGAGGCCGAAAAGATCCCGAGGCGGCGGGCGTAGGTGATGCGGGGTTGCGACGGCTGAGTCATGATGCCCCGGAACATGGTGCGCTTCGCGACGTTCGGGAACCGTGCGCCCCCTTCCCTCCCGCCGTCCGCCTGTGCACGTTGTCACCATTCCCCGAAATCAGGATCCCGGTCATGCCCCCCATCAGCTTCACCGTCAACGGCAAACGCGAAACTGTGAACGTCGCTCCCGACACGCCGCTCCTCTGGGTGCTGCGCGACACACTCGGGCTCACGGGCACGAAGTTCGGCTGCGGCATCGCACAGTGCGGCGCGTGTACCGTGCACCTGGATGGAACCGCTACCCGTACCTGCGTACTGCCCGTGTCCGCGGTCGCCAACAAGCGCGTCACCACGATCGAAGGCCTGTCCAAGAACCGCACGCACGCGGTGCAACGCGCCTGGATCGCGGAAGACGTGCCGCAGTGCGGCTACTGCCAGTCGGGGCAGATCATGGCCGCGGCGGCGCTGCTCGCCCAGAAGCCGCACCCCACGGACGCCGACATCGACACCGCCATGACGAACATCTGTCGCTGCGGCACCTATCAGCGCATCCGGGCGGCCATCCACCGGGCCGCGCAAGGAGCGTGACATGAGCGCGCCCTCCCCAGTCTCGCGACGCGACTTTCTCGAGACGACCGCGGCGGCCGGCGCCGGGCTCGTCATCGGATTCCATCTCCCCGCCGGCGGACGCTTCGCCCCCGCAGGGGCCGCTCCCTTCGCCCCCAACGCCTGGCTGCGGATCAGTCCGGACAACAGCGTGCTCATCGTGGTGGACCGCTCCGAGATGGGTCAGGGCGTGACCACCTCCCTGCCCATGCTCGTCGCCGAGGAGCTGGACGCCGACTGGACCAAGGTCAAGATCGAGTCCGCGCCGGCGGACAAGGCGTACATCAACCCGATGTTCGGCATGCAGGGCACCGGCGGCAGCACCAGCATCCGCGCCGCCTACACGCCGCTCCGCAAGGCCGGCGCCGCCGCGCGCGAGATGCTCGTCGCGGCCGCGTGCCAGACGTGGGCAGTGGACCGAGTCGACTGCCGCACCGAGCGGGGCGCCGTGATCCACACCGGGAGCAAGCGGCGGCTGACGTACGGCCAGCTCGCCGCTAAGGCCGCGTCGCTCCCCGTCCCCGAGAATCCCACGCTCAAAGAGCCCAAAGACTGGAAGATCCTCGGCACGCCGGTGAAGCGGCTCGACACCCCGGCCAAGGCGGACGGCTCGGCCCAGTTCGGCATCGACGTCAAGCGGCCCGGCATGCTCGTCGCCGTGGTGGCGCGCTGCCCTACCATCGGCGGCAAGGTCGCGAGCTTCGACGCCACCAAGGCGAAGGCCGTCCCCGGCGTGAAGGACGTGGTGCAGATCTCGTCCGGCGTGGCCGTGATCGCCGACGGCTACTGGGACGCCAAGAAGGGACGCGACGCGCTCGACGTGCAGTGGGACGACGGGCCTAACGCCCAGGTCTCGAGCGCCAGCATCTCGCAGCTCTTGAGCGAGGCGGCCGCCAAGCCCAGCCCCCAGGCGCGCCACGACGGCGATCCCGACGGCGCGCTCGCGAGTGCGGCGAGCAAGGTCGAGGCCGCCTACGAGCTGCCGTTGCTGGCCCACGCGACCATGGAGCCGATGAATTGCACCGCACACGTGCGCGCCGACGGCGTCGACATCTGGGCGCCGACGCAGTTCCAGACGGGTGCGCAAGGCCTCGGCGCCAAGATCGGCGGCGTCCCACCTGAGAAGGTGCAGGTGCATACGACCTACTTGGGGGGCGGATTCGGCCGGCGCTTCGAGCTCGATTTCATACAGGAGGCGCTCGAGGCGTCCAAGGCGGCCGGCGCGCCCGTGAAAGTCGTGTGGTCGCGCGAGGATGACATGCAGCACGACCAATACCGGCCGGCGAGCGCGCATCTGTTCCGTGCTGGCCTCGATGCCTCGGGTCAGCCGGTGGCGTGGACGCACGCCTTCGCGGCACCATCGATCATGGCGCGCGTGTTCGGCCCGGGAGTCATCAAGAACGGCATCGACGAAGAGACCGTAGAAGGCGCCGTCGGCATGCCGTACGCCGTCCCGAACGTCCACGTGCAGTACGCGCTCACGGACCTGGGAATCCCGGTGGGGTTCTGGCGCTCGGTGAACAACACGTTCAATGCGTTCGTGGTCGAAAGCTTCATCGACGAGCTGGCGCACGCCGCCAAGAAAGATCCCTATGAGTACCGGCGCGACCTGCTCGGCAAGGCGCCCCGTCACCTGGGCGTGTTGAACCTCGCCGCCAGCAAGGGCGGCTGGAACACGCCCCTCCCGACGGGACGCTCGCGCGGCATCGCCGTATGGAAGTCGTTTGACAGCTATGTGGCGGAGGTGGTCGAGATCTCGATGCAGCCCGACGGCACGCCGCGGGTGCACCGCGTGGTGTGCGCGGTGGACTGCGGGCCGGTGGTGAACCCCAGCATCGTCGAAGCCCAGATGGAGAGCGCCATCGTGTACGGGCTCACAGCGGCGCTGTGGGGAGAGATCACGATCGACCAGGGGCGCGCCCAGCAGAGCAACTTCCATCAATATCTCATGCTCCGCATGGGCGACATGCCGCGCATAGAGGTGCACATCGTGCCCTCGACCGACTCGCAGGGCGGCGTGGGCGAGCCCGGCACGCCCCCCATCGCGCCAGCGGTTGCGAACGCGATCTTCGCGCTCAACGGAAAGCGGATCAGAAAGCTGCCGATCGGAAAGCTGGCATAGTCCTCACCCCCTGACCCCCCCTCCACCATGTGGAGAGGGGGAACGGAGGCTCCCTATGAGCTCCACTCTCTCCCGCCGCGAGTTCGTCGAAACCACGACCGGTCTCGTCATCGCGTTCTATCTGCCGTCCCGGTCACTCCCGACCGAGCTCGACGATGCGACGTTCTCCCCCAACGCCTGGATCCGGATCGCGACCGACGGCATCGTCACCCTCACCGTCGACAAATCCGAAATGGGGCAGGGCTCGCAGACCGGCCTCGCGATGATACTCGCCGAAGAGCTCGAGGCCGATTGGTCCCAGGTCCGGCTGGGGCCCGTACCGGAAAACCCGGCCGGGTGGTCGCGCCGTATGTCGACGGGCGGCAGCACGGCGATTCGTACCTCATGGGAGCCGCTGCGTAAAGCGGGCGCCGCGGCGCGCGAGATGCTGATCGACGCGGCGGCGTCGACGTGGAAGGTCGATCGGGCTTCGTGCCGAGCTGAGCGGGGTGCGGCTCACGTACGGCAAGCTCGTCGCGCAAACAGCGCAGCTGCCGGTCCCGAAAGATCCGCCGCTCAAGGACCCGAAGGACTTCTGCCTGCTCGGCACCCGCCTGCCGCGGCTCGACACGCCCGCCAAAGTCGACGGCAGCGCGGTGTTCGGGATCGACGTGAAGGCGCCGGGCATGCTCGTCGCGTCGATCGAGCGCTGCCCGGTGTTCGGCGGCACGCTCAAGTCGTTCGACGCCACCAAGGCCAAGGCCGTGCCGGGAGTGCGGGCTGTCGTCGCCCTCGAGCCGAGCCCCTGGACGGGGACCACCGGCGCGTGGGCGGCGGGCTGCGCCGCCGGTGTCGCCGTCGTCGCCGACACATACTGGCAGGCCGTCACCGGGCGACGGGCGCTCGAAATCCAATGGGACGAGGGCGACGCCGCCTCGCTCGACTCGGACGGCATCCGCGCGCAATTCGTCAAGCTGGCGGAGCAGCCCGGTGTCGAAGACGGTGACGCGGTGGCCGCGCTCGCCGGCGCGGCCAAGCGCGTCGAGGCCGTGTACGAAGTGCCGTTCCTGCACCACGCCACCATGGAGCCGATGACGTGCTCCGCGCGCGTGACCGCTGACGGCTGCGACGTCTGGGCACCCACGCAGAATCAGACTCGGGCGCAGGAGGTGGCCGCTGAGCTCACGGGGCTGCCGAAAGAGCAAGTGCGGGTGCACACGACGTTTCTGGGCGGCGGCTTCGGGCGTCGGCTCGAGTCGGATTTCGTCTCGGAAGCGATCCGCGTGTCCAAGGCCGCGGGCGCGCCCGTGAAGGTGATCTGGTCGCGTGAAGACGACGTGCAGCACGGCTTCTATCGGCCCGCGACCTACAACCGGTTCGCCGCGGCGCTCGACGCCGCGGGCACCCCGCTCGCCTGGACGCACCGGATCGTAGCGCCGCCGATACTCCTCAAGTTCGGGCCGCTCGAGAAGGGCATCGACCGCACCCTCATCGATGGGGCGGCGAACCTCCCGTACGCCATCCCCAACGTGCTGGTGGACCAGGTGGCCGTCGACCTGCTGCCCGTGCCCCGCGGCTTCTGGCGCTCGGTCGGGATCTCGCAGAACGCGTTCGTCACGGAGTGTTTCTTCGACGAGGTGGCCGTGGCGGCCGGGAAAGACCCATACGAGCTGCGCCGTCTGCTGCTGCGCGACAAGCCGCGACACCTGCGGACGCTCGAGCTCGCGGCCCAGAAGGCCGGCTGGGGAACGCCGCTCCCGGCCGGCCGCGGCCGAGGGCTAGCGCTCGCCGAGTGGGCGCCGACCACCTGCGCGCAGGTGGCGGAAGTGTCGGTGACGCCCGACGGGAGCGTGCGCGTGCATCGGGTGGTGTGCGCCGTCGACTGCGGGCCCACCGTCAACGTGGGCCAGATCGAGGCCCAGCTGCAGGGCGGCATCGTGTACGGCTTGACGGCTGCGCTGTACGGCGAGATCACGATCGACAAGGGCCGCGTGAAGCAAAGCAATTTCACCGACTACCCGATGCTGCACATCGAGGAAATGCCGGTGGTGGAGGTCCACGTGGTGCCGAGCGATGACAAGCAGGGTGGCATCGGTGAGCCCTCGGTCGGGCCGGTTGCGCCCGCGGTGTGTAACGCGATTTTCGCGGCGACGGGCAAGCGCATCAGAAGGCTGCCGATCGGGAAGGTGGCCTGACGTGAAATCCAACGTCACGCGCCGCGACTTCGTCGCGACCGGCGCAGGACTCGTCATCTCGTTCTCTCTCCCGCGGCATCGAGCCGCTGCGGCATCGCCCAAGGTCGACTTCGCGCCGAACGCCTGGCTGCGCATCGGTTCCGACGGAATCGTCACTCTCACCGTCGACAAATCTGAAATGGGGCAGGGCTCGCAGACCGGCCTTGCCATGATCCTCGCCGAGGAGCTCGACGCCGATTGGGCGAGCGTACGGCTCGGCCCAATGCCGGAGAATCCCGCGGGCTGGTCGCGCACCATGCGCACCGGCGGCAGCGCCGCGATCCGCAGCTCGTGGGAGCCGCTGCGCAAGGCGGGCGCCGCGGCGCGTGAGATGCTGATGGACGCAGCGGCGTCCACCTGGCAGGTCGATCGCGCGGCGTGTCGTGCGGAACGCGGCGCGGTGGTGCACGGCCCGAGCAAGCGACGCATCGCGTACGGCAAGCTCGTCGCGAAAGCGGCGCAGCTGCCGGTCCCGAAAGATCCGCCCCTCAAGGACCCGAGGGACTTCCGCCTGGTGGGCACGCGGATGCGCCGGCTCGATACGCCGTTGAAGGTGGACGGCAGCGCCCAGTTCGGCATCGACGTGAAGGTCCCGGGCATGCTCGTCGCCTCGGTCGAGCGCTCGCCGGTGCTCGGCGGCAGGATCAAGCGCGTGAACGCCGAGGCGGCGAAGGCATTGCCAGGGGTGCGTCACGTGCTCGAGCTCGAGCCGAGCTCGTGGATGGGGCCGAAGGGTGGATGGGCGGCCGGGTGTGCCGCCGGCGTGGCCGTGGTGGCGGACACTTACTGGCAAGCGGTGGTGGGGCGACGCGCGCTCCAGATCGAGTGGGACGAAGGCGACGCCGGCGCCCTCAACTCGGAAAGCGTACGGTCGCAGCTCGCGGCGCTCGCCGCCCAGCCCGCCGTCGTAGCGCAAAGTATCGGCGACGCGGGCTCGGCTCTCACCGGCGCCGCCAAGCGCATCGAGGCCGTGTACGAGGTGCCCTTCGTGCATCACGCGACCATGGAGCCGATGAACTGCACCGCTCACGTGCGCGCCGACGGGGGGGGCGCCGACATCTGGGCGCCGACGCAGAACCAGGAGCACGCCCAGAAGGTGGCGGCCCAGGTGACGGGACTCCCGGTCGAGCAGGTGCGCATTCACACCATGCTCTCGGGGGGCGGGTTTGGGCGCCGGCTCGAGCCGGATTTCGTCTCGGAAGCGGCGCGCGTCTCGAAGGCGGTGGGCGCGCCGGTGAAAGTGATCTGGTCGCGCGAAGACGACATGCGGAACGGCTTCTACCGTCCCACGAGCTTCAACCGGTTCGCCGCCGGACTGGACGCCGGCGGGCGGCTGGTGGCATGGACCCATCGCATCGCCGGCACGCCGTTGCGGCTCAAGTTCGGACCGCTCGAGAAGGGGATCGACGACAGTCTGGTCGACGGAGCGGTGGACCTGCCTTACGCCATTCCCAACGTGCTCGTGGATCAGGCGACCCTGGAGCTGGCGCCCGTGCCACGCGGCCCCTGGCGCTCGGTGGGCGTGTCGCATAACGGCTTCGTGACCGAAGCCTTCCTGGACGAGGTGGCGGCCGCCGCCGGACGCGACCCGTTCGAGCTGCGGCGTGAGTTGCTGCACGACAAGCCGCGCCACCGCCGCACGCTCGAGCTCGTCGCCGAGAAGGCCGGCTGGGGCACACCACTCCCGGCGGGGCGCGGCCGGGGCATCGCGCTCGCCGAGTGGGGACCGACGACGTGCGCCGAGGTCGCAGAGGTCTCCGTGAGCGACGACGGAGCCGTCACGGTGCACCGCGTGGTGTGCGCGGTGGATTGCGGCCAGCCGGTCAACGTCGGTCAGATCGAGGCCCAGATCCAGGGCGGGGTTGTGTACGGGCTGAGCGCGGCGCTATACGGCGAAATCACCCTCGATGCCGGCCGCGTCGTGCAGGGGAATTTCGACACCTATCGGGTGGTGCACCTGCCCGAGTCGCCGCCAGTGGAAGTGCATATCGTGCCGAGCAGCGACCCGATTGGGGGCACCGGCGAGCCCGGCGTGCCCCCGATCGCGCCCGCGGTGTGCAACGCGATCTTCGCGGCGACCGGGAAACGGATCAGAAGGCTGCCGATCGGGAAGATCGCCGCGACCTGACCCTCAGTGCACCACCGTGAGCTGCCCCGTCATGCCTTGGGCCTGATGGATGACGCAGAAGAAACTGTAGGTCCCGACGGTC
>Ga0209804_1002630_pt1 | contig 10749 bp, 6 predicted proteins | sample GraSoiAngelo_139_FD_185896 | JGI IMG/M metagenome (GOLD analysis project Ga0209804, IMG submission 185896) | Grasslands soil microbial communities from the Angelo Coastal Reserve, California, USA - 14_0929_12_20cm (SPAdes) (version 2) | ecosystem: Environmental > Terrestrial > Soil > Grasslands ... | reverse complement strand
GATTTACCCATATTGACTTAAACAATTCTGAAGGAATTGTCCAGCCTAAACCCTCGGGGAGAATCTGCAAAGGTACCCCCGTTCAGCCTCCTTTGCCCAGAATTGACTCGCACTTTCAATTGCACCCGCCTATTACGACGCGTTTGTCGACACAGAGAGCCCCGAAGAACATCACCTTCGTCCTATCGCTGTAAGTTGGGGAGCAAATACACACGCAGATCGGCACGAAGAAACGGTCGCTCTTGCCAAGGTGCAGGCCGAGGCGGTAGGCCGTGGCGTGGCGGCACCATTCCGGCAACTCATGGCGGATTTTTCCGAGTGGACCATGAGGGTCTGGGTGTCGCCGCTAGACGCACGATTCACCCAGCTGGTCCGCTTGTCGGATCCGCAGCACGTGCGCGTTCTCCTCGCGAACACGGGGGTTGCAGCATCGGATCAGCATCGAACCAGTGAGTACACCATCAGGTTTCTTAAATACCGCCCCGGTAAGCGCCACGTGCTGCGTTACGACCCACTAGACCCGGGGGACGAAACGGTATTCGCCAAGCTTTACATCGTCGAAGACGGGGCGCGCGCCTTTCGCCGGGAAGACGCGGCACGCGCCTTTCGTGTGGCGAGCAAGGCGGCGGACTGGCTGGCAGAGCATGGAAACAACGCGAGCTGCTTGCGGCCGCTTGCCCACGTGGTTGAGGACGCGGTGGTTCTTTATCCGCGAGTTGTGGGCAGACCCCTGTCCGACTACTACGCCGAGCGCTCTATCGGCAGCGTCGCACCGTGGTTAAAGCGCACCGGCGAGGCCCTCTGCAGTTTGCATCAGATGCCCCTGGAGCTTGTCGGCCCCCTCGGCCCCCCTCATGATTTTGCTGCTGAGATTCGGTTGATTGCCAAGAAGAGCGGTCATATCCCCGCACTGTTACCCCAGGTAGGGTCGGCGATCGGGGCTCTACTTGATCGCGCCCAAGAACTGCACGAGCGACTCCCCCAGGAGCCCCCGACCTTCACCCACGGGGATCTCAAATCCGAACACATTTGGGTTGCCCCTGGCCGGCTCACGTTGATCGATTTCGATACCTCTCACTTGGCCGATCCGGCGCTCGATGTGGGGTGTTTCCTGGCCGATTGCCAGTTCTCGCACCCCGCCTATGATCAGGCCGGGCTGGAACAAATGCACGAGAGCTTCCTCGCGGGGTACGCCCCCGGTGTGCCGAAAGAGCGCTTGATTCGCGCCCGTCTATACGAGGCGATGGAGTTGGTCAAATGTGCGGTTCGCCGGGTCCAGCTCTTCGAGCACGATTGGGCGTCCCGTACGGCCGCGCTGGTTGGACGCGCCCAGGCCGTGCTAAACGATCTTCAATTTGCCCTCGTTATGCCTCGTTATACCTCTGCGACCACTATCCCTGAAGAAAGCAGAGAACTACAATGATCTTAAGATACTTCTGCGTACCCATCCTCCTGATGGCCGTATTTTCGATTGGCGCGCCTGCCGGGGTACAGCAAGGCCCTCCACCCCGACAGGCGCAAAACCAACCCGCCTTGAGGACCCCAGATTCTTCTTCCCGCCGCGCCGCGGCGGGTGGAACTGCGCTTGCGCAAGACGTTGAAGTGAGCCGCGTGCGCATCACGAACGCGGACAACTACACCCGAATTACCGTCGAACTCGGAGGCCGGGCCAAATATCAGGCCGCCCGCATCCAAGATCCGGATCGCATCTATCTCGATATCGAAAACGCCAGGTTGAGCAATGAACTCCTGCACCAACCGATCGACATTCCTTCCGGCAGCTATTTGAAGGCGCTACGGGTGGCACAAAACCGCTCGGACGTGGTGCGCGTGGTGCTGGATGTGGCCAAGGTGAAGGATTATTCCATCTTTGAGCTCGCCGATCCCGATCGCCTGGTAGTCGACGTATACGGGCTGGCCGATAGCGCGGCTGCGACCGCAAATTCGGTGCCGAAAGCGAGCGCGAACGCCACGGGTGAAGTGAGCGGCGTGCGCATCTCGAATGCGGACAACTACACCCGAATTACCGTCGAACTCGGAGGCCGGGCCAAATATCAGGCCGCCCGCATCCAAGATCCGGATCGCATCTATCTCGATATCGAAAACGCCAGGTTGAGCAATGAACTCCTGCACCAACCGATCGACATTCCTTCCGGCAGCTACTTGAAGGCGCTACGGGTGGCACAAGACCGCTCGGCGGTGGTCGTGGTGCTGGATGTGACCAAGGTGAAGGATTATTCCGTCTTTGAACTCGCCGATCCCGGTCGCCTGGTGGTCGACCTATACGGGCCGGCCGATAGCGCGGCTGCGGCCGCAAATTCGGCGCCCAAAGCGAGCGCGGACGCCACAGGTTTGGCGCCTGGGGCTGCAGCACCTGCGGCTTCAACAGCAAAGACAGCACACCTAGAAACCCCGCCAAGTCCTGCCGTGGGTCCGCTGCCTCTCTCAGCGAAGGCCTCGCCTTCCCTGTTGCCCATGCCCATTTCGTTTCGAGTCGCCACGGTGACTGCGGTTCCGCCATCTCCAGCGCTGAAGACAATGGCCGATGGCATGGGCCCCGTGCCCGCCGCAAAACCGACGCTAGCAACGAGTGCTCAAGGCACGGCGCCTGTGCGGGGGGTTGTCCAAGACCCCGACGGTACCGCTGTCCCGGAAGCCGATGTTGATCTGACCACCGCGACCGGTGGGCAGCCCCTTACCACGACAACGGACGAGGAGGGTGACTTTGAATTTTCGAAAGTCCCTCCGGGAGACTATGTCCTGCGCGTGAACGTTGCCGGTTTCGAGCCGGTGGAAAGGCCCATCGCTGTCGGCTCTGGACCGATAGCCGACATTCGGGTGAAGCTCAAAATTGCGCAGGTTTCTGAGAAGGTGATTGTTAGTGGACAAGCCATCCCCCTCGCAGAAGAGAATCGCAACCAGGTTCAATTCAACCAGCAAGCGGTTATGAATTTGCCAGCGAAAGACGACAACCCATTGACCGTTCCCTCTTTGTTTCTTAACCCGGCCGTTGTCGGCGCTAGCGGACCGACGATCATTGTGGATGGGGTGGAGACTAGCTCCCTCGATCTGCCTGCCTCGAGCGTGAAAAGTGTTACGGTGGACGAGAATCCGTATTCGGGCGAATTCGGCCGGCCCGGCAAGGGGCGGCTGCAAGTCACCACCAGACAAGGCGCTCACCGCCGTTACCGGGGCGACGTGACCGCCCTGTTCCGTAATTCTGCTCTTGATGCCCGTAATGCGCTGGCGCTCGCGCGGCCGCTTCAGCAACGCGAAATCGGCGAGGCGGAATTGGATGGCCCGCTTGCCAAGCAGACGACCTTCTTCCTCGCGGGACGCTTACATTTCTTTAACAACAGTGCGGTAGTGGACGCAACTACACCAGCGGGGATCCTTGTAAACAACGTAACCACGCCAGCAGGAGCGTTTATAGAGAACGTCAGGGTTCCTGAGTACAGGTCCTACTTGTTCGGCAGAATCGACAGCCACTTGAGCCCCGCTCACAAAATATCTCTTCTCTACAAATTCAAGAACGAGAAGCTAGAGAACCAAGGCATTGGCGGGCTCGATCTTCCAGACCGCGCGACGAACTTCTTCGACCACGAAAATGAAGTCAAGGTCCTCGAAACAGCAACACCTTCCTCCAATTTTCAAAACCAGGTGCGTTTCACCTACAAACAGGAGCGCCAGAGCACGACCAGCATCTCCAACGAGGATGCCGTACTCATCCTGGGCGCCTCCAATTTCGGCGGCGCCCAAACGAACCACAATCTGATTGAAAACCTAGTCGACATGCAAGACGTGGCTTCTGTCTTTCACGGCCGGCACAATTTCCAGTTCGGTGGGGGAGCCAAACTGAGGTACTTGTTCTCCGAAGACCGTTCAAATTTCGGCGGTACATTCATTTTTTCCCAGTTGGCGGATTTCCAGAACACTCCTGCCCAACCCTCAGAGTTCACGATGAATTTCGGCAATCCCGCCGTTCACTTCCAGCAGCACGAAGTTTTTTCCTTCTTTCAGGATGAGATGCGCTTGCAGCCGAACTTTTCCCTCATGCTGGGCTTGCGCCATGAGTTCCAATCTAACGTTTCCTACTACAAGAACTTTGCTCCCCGTTTGGCTTTTGCCTATTCGCCTGGAGGCGCCAACACCGTGTTCCGCGGAGGCTTCGGAATTTTCTACGACCGGCAGCCGTACCTCATGGAGCAAGACAGCCTTCTTGACGATGGCATAGCCATTCACGAAATCGTGCTGTCCTGCCCTCAATCCTGCCCGTCCTATCCCCAACCGTTCCTGCCTGGCAACCCGCCGACGGCTGCGGCTATACCCAGCATCATGCGGATTGATCCGCGTATCCGCTTCCCGTATATGATGCAGGACAGTTTCGAGATTGAGCACAAAGTCGGACGCCGCCAGAATTTTCTTACATTGGAACTCTCCACGGTGCGCGGTGTGGACCTCTACCGCTCGCGCAACCTCAATGCCCCGCTCCCCGGGACTACCACCCCCCCTAACCCCAATTTTGTCAGTATCAATCAATTCGAGGCATCCGGAAACTCGCACAGCAATAGCCTAGCCATTGCCTTTAAGGGCGAGCTGCGCAAATTGAATATCATGGCCCAATATGTGCTTTCCCGCACTTTTGACGACACGAGTGGCTTCCTTTTCACGCCGGCCAATAATTACGACCCGAGCAGCGACTGGGGCCGCTCGGATCACGACCGCAGGCAGCGATTCAATATGACTTTCCTCTATCCATTGCGCTTCGGTTTCCGGGTGTCGGGGATCTTCAATGCATGGTCGGGTCTGCCCTACAACATCACCACGGGAAACGATGAGGATCACGATACCGTCTTTAACGACCGGCCCCCTGGCGTTTCACGCAATGCCGGGCGCGCCGGGGGCTACACGGACGTGGACCTGCGTCTCTCGAAACGCTGGCGGATTAGGCAAAAAGAGCATGCCCGCTTCCTTGATGTCTCGTGGGACGTTTTCAACCTTCTCAACCACGTGAACTTGGACAAATACGATGGTGTAATCTCCTCGCCGACATTTGGCCAACCCTATACCGCTTACCCCGCTCGCCAGCTCCAGGTTTCCATGCGTTACCACTTCTGAAATCTCAACGAATGTAGAGGGGGGAACCACGATGAGTGACCAACGACAGAGCGTGCTGCTGACCGGCGGAGCTGGATTCATTGGATCGCATCTCGCGGAAGCCTTGCTGCGCCGGGGCTTTCGTTTAGCAATCGTGGATAATCTTGACTCTTTCTATGATACCAGTTTGAAGAAAGCCAATTTGGAAGCCATTAGTCGCGTCGGCAACTATGAGTTTTATGCTGTCGATATTTGCGACATGCTGCAGCTATCTCAGATCATGGCACTCCATCAACCTGAGGTGGTAATTCACCTGGCCGCATGTGTGGGTGTGCGCCCCTCCATCCAGCAGCCCCAATTGTACGAGCAAGTAAACGTAGCAGGCACCTTGAACGTGCTAGAACTCTGCCGCCGGTTCCACGTGCATAAGTTCATCTTCGGTTCATCCAGTTCGGTTTATGGCGGAATGAGTCCTGTGCCCTTTTCCGAAAAGCAAGGGGAATTGCGGCCGCTCTCCCCGTATGCGGCCACCAAGCTGGCCGGTGAGATGTTGGCCCACACATATGCTCATCTGTTCGGACTACAGGTAATTTGTCTGCGCTTCTTCACCGTCTACGGTCCGAGGCAACGTCCAGACCTCGCCATCCGTAAGTTCACAGCGTTGATCGAGGCAGGCAAGCCCCTGCCCATTTTCGGAGATGGCTCCACCGCCCGCGACTATACGTATGTTGATGATATTGTGGCCGGAATCTTGGCTAGTATCGATTATAAGTTGAAGCTCCCCTCGGGCTTCGCTCCCTTTGAGGTTTTCAATCTCGGCAATTCACATCCGGTTAAGCTCACTGAACTTATCGAGCTACTGGAGAGCCTAACTGGACGCAAGGCAATCTGCGAATGGCGACCCCCACAGCCTGGAGATTCTCCAATGACATGGGCCGATACATCAAAAGCAAACTGTGTGCTGGGCTATCGACCGTATACATCGCTCGAGGAGGGACTTACAAATTTTGTGGAGTGGTACCGGAACTGGGCACCAGCGTGGAAGCTCACATCAGACGCTCCCGGGGAACAGCTTGCGAAGAGTATCCGGCTAGATTCAGGATTTGCGTCGTGAGTCCATGTGCTTAGCAGTTCGGTAGGAGACCGCAGAACGCCTGAAGAGGCAAAGTGCAGATTTCTGTGTTCAAGCATAAAAAGAAAGGGAGACGCTATGCGAATCGCCTACTATGTTCCGCGCGCGAGTTATCTTGAGAGCTGCCCTGGCGGTGAAAAGCACACGTCAGGAAGCGGAATGTTCATTACCAACGTGTTGACAGGTCTCAGAGACCTAGGCCATGAGGTAAAAATTGTTTCTCGATTGGACGTGCGTGACTTCTGGCGCGGCCGACTTCCTCTGCGTCGTCTCCTTGCCGAAGCGGCTCTGGTGCGCGGGGAGGTAAAGAGATTCTCGCCAGACGCATGGCTTGTCTACGCCTCCTCAGTTCAGTATCCCGACCTGTTTGGCTGGTGGCAGCATCCCCAAAGGTACATACTCCTCGGATGCGAGGGATCAGGCGAGCAAAGAGTCAAGGCGTTGCCGAGACCCTGGCGAGACTTATACACTTTCGCCTTCCGGAAGTCGTTAAAACGAGCAGACAAGGTTGTTGTGGTTCGGACTATGGGGGAGCTGGGGGGTGCTATCCAGCACCTCCGCGGTTGGGGCGTTCCCGAGGAACGCATGTGCTTCCTTCCGCTCGCCGTAAAGACCTGGACGCGGCTGCCTAGCCGCGAGGAAGCGCGCCGCGTGCTTGGGTTACAAACGGAGGGGCCGATCATCCTATGCGTCAGCCGCCTCTCGCTTCGAAAACATAAGGATGATCCGCGACCTGGAAAAGCTGAGTCGGTCCTCGACCTAATACGTGCGTTCGCAGCACTTCCCCGAAATGCTCTCCTGCTGCTGGTTGGCGATGGTAATGGCCGCGGACAAATAGAAAACGAAGCTGCAAGGCTCAACCTGGGTGAACGCGTGCACTTGGCTGGTGAAGTGGAGCATAGCGAGATAAGTAGGTACTACGCAGCCTGCGATTTCTTTGCCATCCCTGAGAAGGCGGAAAGCAACCGTCCGTATCAGGCGTTATTGGAGGCTCAGGCTGCCGGTCGTGCCGTTGTCACCATGGATACCGATTTGGGCCGAATAACTATGGAAGCCGACCGCACCGGTCTGCTCGCGAAGGATTTTGACGAGTTCCAAAGTCACCTGCTCGCACTCGCAAAGGATAGGAGTCTCTGTGACGAGATGGGCCGAGCAGCAGCTGCGTTCGTAGCGCGATCCTTTTCGATGGAGCTCCGTGCAACTCAGATTGAGCAATTACTTCTTGGCTCATCGGAAGGCTCAAATATCAGGTATCCCCTTCCCGCTGCAAAAGGCAGCGTCTTGCGCGCCCAGTAGATGCTCACGAAAAACCCACACTAGAGCAGGGCAAACGCTCGAATCAATCCGTCTCGGCCACACGAGGAGGGAGCAACATGTCAGAACCGGTCCACAACTCCGTTGATTCTGCATTCTTCACACCCTCTGCGAGTAGTGATCCAGATGGTTCGGCCCCGGCGGTCACCGCTCTTGATAGCACTAAGTTGGTCAATCAAATTGCCGCCCTTCCCACCTCCCAGTGGGCCTGGGGCCTCCCCCAGGACGTTCGCATACAAGTGCTGTGCTTCCATCCGGAGCCTCATTGTACCTTGGAGATTGATCTCCGCACTCCGGGTGGGTGGCATCGCCTGATCGGCAAAGTCTACGCCACCGACCATCAAGACGTGTATCAAGTTATGGAGAGACTGAGTCGGTCAGGTTTTGGCCCGGAAGAAGAATTTGCGATCCCCCAGCCGCTCGCCTATCTTCCATCCTTGCGTCTGCTTTTGCAGGAAAGGGTGGACGGCACGTCAGCGAAAGAGATTTTCAAACTTGGTGATGCCCGCCAGCGTGCCGCGGCTGCTGAGCGATGCGGGCGTTGGTTAGCCCGGTTCCAGAAGCTAGCCCCACCGTCAGGTCAAATCTCAGGGATCGAGAGATTCCTGAGCAGTGCTGAACGTAAGTGCCGCCTTATAACCGGGGCAGACAGCGCTTTGGTTGTGAAGTCCGAACAGCTGCTCGAACGATTAAGGACTGTCGCCTTATCTTTCGACGCTAGTCTCACGTGCGCCGGTCACGGCGACTATTGCGAACATCAGATTGTTCTCACAAAGGGACGCACAATAGTCTTTGATTGGGATCTTTACGACATCGCCCACCCGGCGCGCGACGTCGCAAAATTTATTGTCAGCCTGGAGCGGCTAGCGATAAAGGACGTCGGCTCCATCCGCGCCCTGGATGGTGCCGCTGAGGTGTTTCTCAGGGCCTACCTTGACTCCGGCGGTCATCCGCGCGTTCCACACAACCTGCCATTCTACAAGGCTGTTTTCTGGCTAAAGGGACGGACAAAAGCTATTCAGGCGAGGGCCGCAGGGTGGCACGAACAGGCCGAGCTGATGCTCGAAGAAGGCCTTAGAAACATTGCCGGCATAGTCCACCGTGACCCAGTACACACTATCTCGCACGATGGACAGCGCGAGCAGTATGTTATCTCTTCCTGCCGGTAGCTGCCGATAGCTACGACTTGAACGACTTGCGGGGTGAATGGGGCCGCGCGGATTACGACCGCAGGCATCGCCTCAACATGGTGCTCAAAAAGGGGCCTTCGGCCCGCGAAACCTCATGAAAATCGGCCAGAGTTAATATACCCAGCGGCTCGGAGCGGCGAGGTCGAGACTTCAGTGGAGGAGTGGACGCCGTATACTTTAGGCGGACGATTTTCGACCCTGAAGCCGCGGCTTTCTCGTAGAGTCAATTTCGTACCGCGCGTGCCGGTGCCTCCGTCGTGCCGAAGACGGGCGCGGATCAGGGATACCGCTCGCTCGGTGTCACGTACCTACTCTTCCCGGCTGAGCCCGGGTCAAAACTACGGGTGCACTGAGAATGGCCGCGCGGCAATCCGAGACTACGCTCAAGATTATTCATTACAACTTGAGCGCAGCCAACCATGTGCGAGGTTCTGGAGGCCCAGTCGTGCTGAAACGGGTGCACACTCGAATGACGGTCATTTTGACTAGCTTGATCGCCTGGTACAAACGGGCACGGAGTAAGCGCTCTTTGGGCGCGCCGGGGACGTACCCGGCGAGGAAACGCTTCTGCGCTTGCGCCAGTCCCGGCAGGTCATAGGTCGCGCACCACCATCGCAGATCGGCCAGTAACGTCCCAACGTCGAGTGCCGGGTCGGCCAAGCGAGAGCGGTCGAAATCGATCAGCGTGAGCCCGCCAGGACCAACCCACACGTGCTCGGACTTGAAGTCCCTGTGTGTGAAGGTAGGCTGCTCTTGGGGCAGGCGCGCGTGCAATTCACGCGCGCGGTCGAGAAGCGCCTCAATCGCTGATCCCACCTCCGGCAGCAGCGCGGGGATATGAGAACTCGCCCACGCGATCGCTTGAATCTCGGTCACAAAATTACGAACTTCGAGCGGGCCGGCAACCGCTTCCGGCAGGCGGTGCAAAGTGTGGAGAGCCGCGCCAACTCGTTCCAAGCAACGAGCGAGACGGTCGCAGGGGCACGGCAGGTCGCCGGAGAGAGGGGTGCCGCAAACTCGCGGGTAAAGGACAACCGCATCCTCCCCCACGTAGGCTAGCGGCCGCAGGCAATTCACGCTCTCGCCGCACTCCGCTAGCCAGTCTGCCGTCCGATTTGCCATGCGGAAGGCACGGGCCCCGTTTTCGCCGATGTAAAGCTTGGCAAAGAGCGTTCCTCCCTTCGCCGGGTCCACAGGGTCGTAACGCAGCACGTGCCGCTTGCCGGGTCGATATCTGATTGCTGTAACCGTGTAATCGCTGATTCGACGCTGATCCGATCCTGCATGACCCGACGCGCAGGCGTCCGCCAGCATCTCCCGCACGCGCCGCGGATCCGACACACGAACAAGCTGGGTGAATCGCGCGTCCAGCGGGGAGACCCAGACATGCATGCTCCACTCGGGAAAATCCGCCATCAGTTGCAGGAATGGCGCTGCCACGCCGCGGCGCACCGCCTCGGCCTGCAGCTTCGTGATATCGCCCCCCTCGCCGCCCCGATCTGCATCGGTAGCCGATCCCCAGATGACTGCGATGGGGCGAACGCGATATCTCTGGGTAGTTCCGACGCGCACAAGAACGTCGAGATAGGCCGTAAGCTTGCACCCGGGCCTGAATATAACGTCCCTCAGGTGACACCGCCCCAGCACAGCCCTAGGAGCCAGCAGTGCTCTCACCTGATCGCGCAACATTCTTCGCGCCGCCGGAGAGAGCAGCATCCTCTGGATGTCTTCCCCACTTTGCATGTTCCCACAGGACCTCGCCGACGATGTGCATCGTCGTGGCGTTGCTTAAGTTCCGGACTTTTGTTGATCCCAGAAGGGCCTCGAGGACTTAGAGGTCGCCCTGGATGCTTTCAACGGCTTGAACCACGTCAATTTTCAGAATTACGCTGGCACAATCACGTCGCCGTTCGGGCCAATGCCGCGGAACCCGCACGACAGCTCCAGCTGAGCGTGCGATTTATCTTCTGAGGCTCGCGGTCAGATCGGCCACTGGAGGGCAAGCAAGGGCAGGCC
>Ga0209804_1002625_pt1 | contig 10760 bp, 8 predicted proteins | sample GraSoiAngelo_139_FD_185896 | JGI IMG/M metagenome (GOLD analysis project Ga0209804, IMG submission 185896) | Grasslands soil microbial communities from the Angelo Coastal Reserve, California, USA - 14_0929_12_20cm (SPAdes) (version 2) | ecosystem: Environmental > Terrestrial > Soil > Grasslands ... | reverse complement strand
TCAAGGTCAAGGGCGAGTTCGTGTGGCACCACCACGAGACGGAGGACGAGCTGTTCTTCGTGGTGAAGGGCCGGCTGCTGCTCAAGTTCCGCGACCGCGAGGTGTGGGTGGAGGAGGGGGAATTCGTGATCGTCCCCCGCGGCGTCGAGCACCTGCCCGTCGCGGCCGAGGAGACGCACGTGATGCTGCTCGAGCCGAAGTCCACCCTGAACACGGGCAACGTCCGCAATGAGCGCACGGTCAGCGAGCTCGACCGGATCTGAGCGCCGGATGATCGCCCGACTGTGGCACGGCGCCGTTCCGGTCGCCAAGGGCGACGCCTACGCCGCCTACCTGCGGCGGACGGGGATGGCCGAGTGCCGGGCCACTCCCGGCAACCTGGGCGTCGAGGTGCTGCGCCGCAGTGACCGCGGCGAGACCCATTTCCTGTTCATCTCATACTGGGAGTCGATGGACGCGATCCGCACGTTCGCGGGCGACGACGTCGAGCGGGCTCACTACTACCCCGAGGACCACGAGTACTTGGTCGAGCTCGAGCCCACGGTCACGCACTACGAGGTGCTGGACCGCTAGCCGTCAGTCGTCGACGGGAAGCTCGCTCGGCAGCGGGTGGGCCGGCGGCGCCCGCAGCGCCGGTTTCCCTTCTTCCGTGTACTTGAATCCCCGCGTAGTGTGGTACGCCAGATCGATGTCGGGGGCGGCGGCGAACTCGGTGAGGATGTCTTCCCAGATGGCGTGCTCGGTGCCGCGGCGCTTGCGGGGCTCGATGAGGTAGCGGATGGTGAGCTGCACGCCGTCGTTCACCACCTTCGTATACACGATGGGCGTGAGCTTGCGGTAGTTGATGAGGTACTGTTGGGAAGCGGCGAGCAGCTCCTGCTCCGCCTGCGCGGTGAGGTGCTCCGCGTGCTTGACGGCGATCTTGCCGAGGATCTGCTTCGCTTTCTTCCAGTCGCTCTCGAAGGTGACCACCACGGGCACTTCGTTCCAGATGTAACGGAATCCCTTGTTGTAATTGGCCACAGGATCGCTGAACACTTTGCCGTTCGGAATATGAATGATCCGTCCGCTCGACTGGTCCGCGTCAACCCAGCCGCCGATCTCGTTGAGGGTGAACTGGAACAGCCCGAGGTCGATGACGTCGCCGGCGTGGGGACCGATTTGCACGCGGTCGCCCACCTCGAACGGGCGGCGCCAGATGATGAACGCCCACCCGGCGACATTCGACAGCGGCTCCTTGAGAGCGATTGCCAGCCCCGCGGACACCAGCGCCAGGTAGGTCGTGAGCGCGGCGGTTCCGACGAACCACGTCTGGCTCACGAGGATCACGCCCACGGCGACCAGCGCGTAGGTCACGCCCTTGCGCCAGCGATACCGGCCCCACGGGTCCCGCACCCGCCGGTAGACCAACCCGAGCACGAAGTGGCGGACGAGCCAGAGCCCGACGATCGTCCCCACGGTCACGAGCAACCGCGTCTGGAGCTGGGGGCTCATGCCGAGGTGTGACTGCAGCCAGTCGATCATGGGGAGCGACGGGAAACTAGGGACCTGCATGGCGGCGCGCCAGCCGGAACCGCGTAGATTACCTTGCGATGCCGAGGCTTCCCCGTGCGCTGTTGCTCATCGTGTTGGCCGGGGCGTGCCACCGCCCCGCGGCCGCGCCGCTCAACCCCAGGGCCGAGGTCGCGGTCACGGTCGAGAACCAGAATTTCCTCGACATGGACGTCTTCCTCATTCGGGGCGGGCAGCGCGTCCGCCTCGGCATGGTGCCGGGCCTCTCGTCGCACATTCTCATGGTGCGGCCGGAGCTGATCGGGTACGGCACCGAGGTGCAGTTCGAGCTCCACCCGATCGGCGGTCGCGGCAATCCCCTGAGCGAGACGATCTCGGTGCGGCCCGGGGACGTGATTCGCCTGACGATACCGCCGAACTAGCGCCGGCTAAAACGCAGCTCCTTCGCTCGCGCGCGTTCGGTCCTCATCCCTCTGATCCCCTCTCCCTTCGGGTCCTCACCCCCTGTCCCCCTCTCCGCCATGCGGAGAGGGGGGACGAAAGGGCAGTCCGTCGTTCCCCCTCTCCACTGTGGAGAGGGGACAGGGAGTGAGGACTACGACGAGGGGGACAGGGGGTGAGGACTTCGCGAGACGAGCGAGCGTGTCATCCTGAGCGCCGCAGGCGCGAAGGATCTGCTTTACGGAGACACCCACGGAGTAAGAACGCGCGAACCCCCGCTCACGCCAACCCCCGCCGGTCGAGGCTGCGGTACTGGATCGCCTCGCTCACGTGCCGCGATTCGAGCGAGGCCGCCCCCGCGAGATCGGCGATGGTGCGCGCGATCTTGAGAATGCGGTGATACGCCCGCGCCGACAGGGCGAGCCGGGTGATCGCCGTGCGCAACAGGGCGTCCGCCCCATCCGACACGCGACAGAACGTCCGAATGTCTCGCGCCGCCATGTGCGCGTTGGCATACACGCCGGGGCGGGTCGCGAACCGCTCGCGCTGCACCGCCCGCGCCCGGTCGACCCGCTCCCGCACCGCCTCGCTCGGCTCTCCCCCACCTTGGTCCGCGAGCGCGCGGTACTTCACGGCCGGCACCTCCAGATGGAGATCGATCCGGTCGAGCAGCGGTCCGGAGACGCGCGCGAGGTAGCGCTCGACGCCCAGCGGCCCGCAGACGCAGTTGTGCTGGGTGTCGCCGAAGTAGCCGCAAGGACAGGGATTCATGGCCCCCGCCAGCATGAAGCGCGCCGGATAGGTGAGGCTCATCGCGGCGCGTGCGATTGTCACGACGCCGTCCTCCATCGGCTGGCGCAGCACCTCCAGCACGTTCTTGCGGAATTCGGGGAGCTCGTCCAGGAACAGCACGCCACCGTGCGCCAGGCTCACCTCGCCGGGCCGCGGGTACGAGCCGCCGCCGATCAGGCCGGCGTCCGAGATCGTGTGGTGCGGGGACCGAAACGGGCGCCGCGCGACGAGCGACGCACCCAGGGGCAGCACGCCCGCCACGGAGTGGATCTTGGTCGTCTCGAGCGCCTCTTCGAGACTTACCTTCGGCAGGATGGTCGGGATGCGGCGGGCCAGCATCGTCTTGCCGCTCCCTGGCGGGCCGATCATCAAGATGTTGTGCCCGCCGGCCGCCGCCACCTCGAGGGCGCGCTTGGCGTGGGCCTGCCCTTTCACCTCGGCGAAGTCGACGTCGTCGCGCGTGCGCTCCGCGAACAGCGCGGTCAGGTCGACACTGGCCTCCGTCAGCTCCGCCTTACCGTCGAGGAAATCGGCGAGCTCGGCGAGATTGCCCGCGCCGAGCACCCGCACGCCCGACACGACGCCCGCCTCGGGCAGGTTCTCGCGCGGCAGCACCAGCGCCTCGAGCCCCGCGGCGCGGGTCGCGAGCGCCACGGGCAGGGCGCCGCGCACCGGCCGGATCGCGCCCTCGAGCCCGAGCTCCCCCAGCACGGCCACACGCCCGAGCCGCTCGGGGGAGATCTGCTCGGTGGCCGCGAGGATCCCCACCGCAATTGGGAGGTCGAAGGCCGAGCCGTCTTTTCGGATGTCGGCAGGCGCGAGATTGACGGTGATACGCTTCAAGGGAAAGGTGTAGCCCGTGTTGGCGAGGGCGGCGTACACGCGCTCCCGGCCCTCTTTCACCGCCCCCTGAGGCAAGCCGACGGTGGCGAACGTGGGGATCCCGTTGGCAATGTCCGTCTCGACGTCGACGAGGTAGGCGTCGATGCCGAACACCGCGGCGGAGCGGACGCGGGCGAGCATGGCGAACCATGCAACCCGCGCCCGCGGGAGTGTCACCCAATCAATGCATGGGAGGTCGTGTTGTTGCGGACCTCACCACCACCCCCTGTCCCCCGCTCCGCCTCACGAGTCCTCAACCCCCTGTCCCCCTCTCCGCGATGCGGAGAGGGGGGACGCGGGTTCAGAACTCCACGCGCCCCGCGAGGCCGGTTGAACCCCGCGTCCCGAACCACGGGGCGAGGCTCAGGGCCGACGGCGTCCCGGCGTGGCCGGTCCTGCTCAGCCGGAGGACGCCGAGCGCCAGCGACGCCGCGCCGATGCCGGTGTTCAGGAGGCCCAGCGTGCCCCGAGGCCCCGACGTCCCCAGGTTCGACGCGCCGGCGACGATGCCGATCGTTCCGGCACCCACAGAGGCGATCCCGCCGGCCTGACGCGAGATGCCCGTGTTGAGGACGTTGAGCGTGAACGTCGCGACGTTGGTGGCGACGCTGACACCGGTCGCCACTTTATATCCGTCGCTGGCCGGAGGTACCGCGCCGGCGACCGCACAGTCCCCCCGCGGCGAGCCACAGCCGTATGTCGGCTGGATCCGGGTCGCCTCCGCCAGTGTGATGCCGTTCTGCGCGAGCCAACGGCCCACCGCCGGGTCGTCCCTGAGCTCCGGAACGCGAGCGTAGTTGCGCGTCGCCGCAATCCGGAGCACCAGGTCCTCGTGTCCCGTCTGCTCGACCAGGTAGGCGAAGCCGCACCGCGTGCCCCGCCAGTCGATGAAGACGGGCACGTCGCGGTCCGGGAAGTCGGTATTCCGTGGAAAGACGCCCCGGACTTGGTAGGTGTGGAGGATACTCAGGACACGGGCACGGGCCGCTCGCTGGGCGGGCGTCAATCCCGACACGTCCCGGGCGCGCAACTCCCGCTCGACGCTGTCGAAGTGCGCCCGCAGGCGGATCCGTTCGGCGGCGGCGAACGAGATCGGAGCGGGCGCCCGCCACACCCCGGTGGCGAGCGCGCCGGACAAGACAGCCGAAAGCATCAGAGCCTTGCGCATGGGGACCTCCCGCGACGGCGTAGGTGCGGAGCGGAGCGTTGCTCGCAGCCTATGCCGGGGCGTCGCCGCCTGTCAAGCCTGTCGCGTCGGGGGACGGCAACCCTGGCCGCGCCCACCGCCGGGCTCTAAAATGGAGGGAACCTGCGGGCAGGAGCTCTTGGTGGCCGACCCTTTTTCCCAGTTGCGGGCCGCGCTCGCGGGCCAGTACGCGATCGAGCGCGAGCTCGGGCGTGGTGGGATGGCGACGGTCTACCTCGCCCACGACCACAAACATGGTCGTCCCGTGGCCATCAAGGTCCTGGCGCCCGAGCTCGCGGCCGCCGTGGGGCGCGAGCGATTCTTGCGGGAAATCGAAACCGCCGCCCGCCTGACACATCCCCACATCCTACCGTTGCACGACTCCGGTGAGGCGGACGGCCTCCTCTACTATGTCATGCCGTATGTCGAGGGCGAGTCGCTCCGCGACCGGTTGACCCGGGAGCACCAGCTCTCCATCGAAGACGCCATCTCGATCACACGTGAAGTCGCCAGCGCATTGAGCTACGCCCACGGCCACGACGTCATCCACCGGGACGTCAAGCCCGAGAACATTCTCCTGTCGGGCGGCGAAGCGATCGTCGCCGACTTCGGCATCGCGGGCGCGCTCGACGCGGCCGGGGGCGCCAAGCTCACGCGCACGGGCGTCGTGCTCGGGACGCCCGCGTACATGAGCCCGGAGCAGGCCGCTGGGGAGCGGGTGCTGGACGGCCGCAGCGACGTGTACGGGCTGGGTTGTGTGTTGTACGAAATGCTCACGGGGGAGCCGCCATTCACGGGCCCGACCAGCCAGGCGATCATCACCAAGCGCTTCAGCGATCCCGTGCCGTCCGCCCGGCGCCTGCGGGAGACGATTTCGGTACCGCTGGACCGGGCGATCGTGAAGGCACTAGCCCGGGCCCCTGCGGACCGGTTCGCCACCACGCGCGAGTTCGCCGATGCGCTGCGCGCGCCGGTGGGAGCCGCCGCGGACGCCGCGCCGGCGGTGGAGACCAGGGCCCCAGCGCGTGATGCCTTCGCCCGCCAGGCCTGGCGCGAAGCGTACGAGACCCTCGCCACGGCGCAAGCGAAGGGGGCTCTCTCAGTCGAGGACGTCGAGCGGCTGGCCGAGTCGGCGTGGTGGATCGGCCGTATCGACGACTGCATCGCGGCCCGCGCACGGGCATTTGCGATCTACATGGACCGCGCGCAGCCCCGGGCGGCCGCGGCCGTCGCGGTGCGCCTGGCCGAAGATTTTTTTCGCCGTCAGGCCAAGTCCCTCGGCAACGGTTGGCTCAAGCGCGCCGAGCGGCTGCTGGACGACGTGCCGGAGTGCCCGGAGCATGTCGCGCTGCTGCGGCTCCGTGCGGTGCTCGCGCTCGAGAGCGAAGGAGACGTCGACAAGGCCCTGGGTCTCGCCCGGCGCACCTCCGACCTTGCTACGCGCTTCCTCGATCGCGACATGCAAGCTCTCGCGCTACACGACATCGGGCGCATGTTGGTCTCGAAGGGCGAGCTGGCGCAGGGCATGGCCCTGATCGACGAGGCGATGGCCGCCGCGGTGGGCGGCGAGCTCGGCCCCGAAGTGACCGGGCGCATCTACTGCAACATGCTGGGCACGTGCGAGAGGCTGGCCGACTATCAACGGGCAGGCGAATGGAGCGAAGAGGCGGAGCGCTGGTGCCAGCACCACACCGAGTCCGCGTTCCCCGGCATCTGCCGGGTGCACCGGGCGGAGCTGATGCGACTGCGCGGGTCCTGGAGCGACGCCGAAACGGAGTGCCTGCGCGCGGCCCAGGAGCTCCAGGGGTTCTACCACATCGCCGCGGGTGAAGCGTTCTACGAGATCGGCGAAATCCGGCTGCGTATGGGGGACCTGAAGCGGGCCGAAGCGGTGTTCCACCAGGCCCACGAGCTGGGCCGGGAGCCCGTCCCGGGCCTGGCGCTGCTGCGCCTGGCGGAAGGCAAGATCGACGCGGCCCGGGGGCTGCTCGATCGCGCCGTCGCCGACCGGCCGGCGGGATCGCTCGATCGGGCGCGGCTGTTGGCGGCGGCCGTGCAGGTCGCGATCGCGGCGGGAGACCTCGACGCGGCGCGCGCGGCCGCCCTAGAGCTCGAAGGGATCGCGACGGCCTACGGCTCGACCGCGTTGCGGGCGAGCGCCGCGCAGGCGCGCGGCGCCGTGCAGCTCGCGGCCGGCTCGGGTGCGGCGGCCGTGCCCGAGCTGCGCCGGGCCTGCAAGCTGTGGCAGGAAGTCCAGCTGCCGTACGAGACGGCGAGCGCACGACTGCTGCTCGCGAGCGCCTATCGGGCGACGGCGTGCGCGGAGGACGCGACGCTCGAGCAGCAGACGGCGACGTCGTCGTTCAAGGTCCTGGGCGCCGACATCACGACGGCCAGGGCGCTGTGCCAGGCTCCGTCCTAAGCGGATGGCTTCGATCGCCTCGGACGACTTCGTCAGGGCAGAATAGCGAGATTCATTTCTTTCACTCCCCAACGCCACACGACAGCGGCGTAGCGGTCATTGCCGATGACGCCCCTCACGGCAGCGACGCACTCACACCCAGCTGAATCAGGAGCAGGTTCGCCTCGCTCCGGATCGGCCGGACCGTGAAGGAGCCATCACTGTTTTGCGTCACACCGCCCCCGGTGACGTAGCTCGCCAGGCCGTTGCGCATGGCGCGGACGCCAAGGTCGAGCGCGGGCCGCGACGGCCACCGCCCGAGCGCGACGCGCACGCCGCCGCCGACCTCACTCACCCACGTCAAGTCGTCGTGCAAGGTCTGCGTGAAGGCGCACTCGCACGCATCGTCGGGATTGGCGTCGGTCGCGAAGTAGGAGAACCCGCCCGCCCAGAACCCATACAACTGGACAGGCCCCAGCGGGAGCGCCAGCTGCGGGCCGGCACGGAGCGAAGTGATATACGACTCGGTATTGAACGCCGGCGGGCCTGACCACGAGTCGAAGCCGTGGAACAACACGGAGAAGTCCGCCCGCAGCGCTACTCCGCCGCGCAGTGCGATCGGGACAGCGCCGTACAGGCCGAAGCCACCTGCGGCTTGCACAAACTGCTGGAACCGACCTCGGCCCAGCCCCAACGCCAGGTTGAGGCCCAGCTGCGGCCTCTCCCAGCGCGGCGGCTGGTGGGAGCCGGACTGCGGGGCCGCTGGCCTCATGGCGAGCAGGCCGAGCAACGCACCCGAGGAGAGCGTCCGTCGCCAGATCATGGTGCCGCTACGGTCGAAGCGCTAATGGCTCACCTTGGTCGGCGGCGCGATCGCCTCATTATCGGCCGGCAGCGCATCGCGCGCGCCGCTGATGACCGTTACGGCCTTGAACGTCACCTTCCCGATCTGCGCATCGTCGGCCGTAAACGTGTAGCTAAAGGCAAAGTCCGTCGTGCCGTTCTTAGGGTTCATCGGCACGGACTGCGTCAGGGAGCCGAACTGCTGGAAGCCGCCGGGCACGCTGCGGAACAGTTGGACCTCGACGGTCTCGGCGTACCGCCTACTGTTGATGCCGACGACAATGCGCCGGGTCTGGCCCGAGCTCGCCGCATTCGGCGTCGCGAATTTCGTCACCGCGACGTCATGCGTCCGGACGTGCGCGGTCTGCGCGGCTACAGCCGTGCGGCCGTCGAGGGTCGTGGCCGTGAGCTGAACGGTGTAGTCCCCATCTGCCGCATAGCGGTGCGTCGGATTGGGACCAATGCCGGTCGCCCCGTCGCCGAAGGTCCACGCCTGCGGCGCGAAACCGATTCCGCCCGGGTCGAAGGACTGGTCGAAAAACTGAACGAGATCGAAGGTCGAGGCGTCGAACGGAAAGAATCCGAAGTTGGCGACGGGCGGCGGTGTGACTTCAAGGTGGAACTGGAGCGAACCGGTTTGGCCGAACAAGCCACCTACCTGGAAATAGTAGGTAGTGTTCGCCCGCGCACCGAACGTGGACCGGTTTCCGAATACGCCGCAGCCCACCTCGGTCAGGCTCGCCACCGAGGTGCCGGTATACGCGGCGACCACGGTCGAGAAGCCGCTGTTGAACGTGTTGGCCGAGATCGATCCAGTCTCGGTCGGCGTAAAACGGTACCAGGCGCTGCTGGTCAGGGGACCACTCGCGCAAGACGGCGTCGTGGGCTCGCCCGCCTCATTGGTCGCCGCCGTGAGGTCCAGGGCGTCGCTAAACGGCAATGCACCAATCGCCGTCGCATTGACGAACAGATCGTTCGGCGGCGGGGGGACCACGTCGAGACGGAGCTCCAGCACGCCCGTCTGGTTGAACATGCCATCGACCTGGATGTGGTACGTCGTGCCGGCCTGCGCCAGGAACGTCGCGTCTCTCCCTACGAAGGGGCTGCGACAGGTTATCTCGGCCAAGCCGCCCAAGCCACCGCTGTACACGCCAACCACGGTCGAGAACTGGGCGGCGACGCTCGCCGTGACCACGGCGCTCACCGCGGGGGTGAAGCTGTACCAGACGGTTCGCTGCGATGAGGAGCCGCCGGAGCAGGATGACGGCGGCTCTCCCGCCTCCGTCGTGGCCGCCGAGATGTCCACCACGTCGCTGAACGGCAGCGCCGAGATGACCGTCGCGCTGGCGAAGGCATCATTTGATACGGAGAGTTGGTGAGTCCAGACGGGAACGGCATCGGACACACCGTCGTTGAACGTCAGCGGGGTCACTCCGCTGCCGTCTGCGTTCATGACGAAGATGTCTTCGTCGCCACCGTCGCGGGTGCTGTGGAACGCGATGCGCTGGCCGTCCGGCGACCAGACCGGGTCGTCGTCGACGAAATCACCCGAGGTGAGCTGGGTGACTCCACTCCCGTCCGCGTTCATGACAAAGACGTGAAGCTGGCCGCCGTCGCGGTCGCTCGAAAACACGATGCGCGTGCCGTCGGGCGACCAGCCTGCACGGTCGCCCTCGTCCCTGCCAGGGCTGTGCGTGAGCCGCGTGACGCCACTCCCGTCCGCATTCATGACGTAGATCTCTTCGTCACCGTCCTCGCGGTCGCTTAGAAACAAGATCTGCGCGCCATTGGGGGACCAGGCGGTCGGAGAATCACGGAAGGTGTTGTCGGTCAGGCGGGTGACGCCGCTCCCGTCCAGATTCAGGATGAATATCTCGTCGTCCCCGTCGCTGTTATTGGCGAACGCGATCCGCGTGCCGTCTGGGGACCACGCGCCGGGGAACCCGCCTTCGGTGGTGAGCTGCGTTTCTCCCGTCCCAACCACGTTGATGGCGAAGATCTCGGAGCGGCCGCTGTGGAAATTCGCGTACGCGATCCGCTTGCCATCCGGAGACCAGATAGGATCGACGCTGCCACCGGTGTCGTTGGTGACCCGGGCGACGCCAGACCCGTCCGGGTTCATCACGTAGATCTGGAAGTCGCCGTCGCGGGTGCTGTGGAAGGCGATCTTGCCGTTGACGGCTTCAGTGGGGGACAGGTTGAACCGAGGTCCGTTCACCCTCGGGGCGAGCGATCGCTCGGCATCGTGACAGGCTGTGAACAGAGCCCCGAGGGCGAGGAGTGAGATCAGGCGTGAGATTGCTCCCCCTAGCGCCAGCGTCGCATCAAATCGGTGGACCATATCCTCCTCCTCAAGAAGGCTCACCGACTCACCTTGGTCGGCGAAGCGATCGCCTCATTGTCGGCCGGCAGTGCGTCGCGTACGCCCGCGACCGCGGCCACCGCCCGGAACGTCACCTTCCCGATCTGCGCATCGTTGCCCGTGAACGTGTAGCTGAAGGCGAATTCCGTCGTACCGTTCTTGGGGTTCATGGGCACGAACTGCGTCAGCGAGCCGAACTGCTGGAAACCGCCGGGAACGCTTCGGAACAGCTGGACCTCGACGCTCTCGGCGTACCGCTTGCTGTTGATGCTGACGACGATGTGTCGGGTCTGACCCGAGCTCGCCGCGTTCGGCGTCGCGAATCGCGTGACCGCGACGTC
>Ga0209804_1002623_pt1 | contig 10765 bp, 8 predicted proteins | sample GraSoiAngelo_139_FD_185896 | JGI IMG/M metagenome (GOLD analysis project Ga0209804, IMG submission 185896) | Grasslands soil microbial communities from the Angelo Coastal Reserve, California, USA - 14_0929_12_20cm (SPAdes) (version 2) | ecosystem: Environmental > Terrestrial > Soil > Grasslands ... | reverse complement strand
TACGTAGCACAATCGTCTCGAATGGAGACGGCCGTGGCGGCCGCGCCAAGACGGCCACCAAAGTCTTCGATATCGACGAAGGGCCTCGCGTCGATACCTCGCTCGATGCGCTCGCGCGGCTCAAGCCTGCCTTTCACGCCCACGGAACAGTCACTGCCGGAAATAGCTCGCAGATGAGCGACGGCGCCGCAATCTCGGTCGTGATGAGCGCTGACCGCGCCCGCGCCCTGGGCGTGAAGCCTCTGGCGCGATTCGTCTCCTTCGCCACGGCTGGCTGCGCTCCGGAAGAGATGGGAGTCGGTCCCGTGTTTGCGATTCCCAAGGCGCTGCGCCTCGCCGGTCTGAAGCTCGAGCAGATCGACGTCATCGAGCTAAACGAGGCCTTCGCCGCGCAATCGCTTTCCGTGATTCGCCTCGCCGGTCTCGATCCCGTGCGTGTCAATCCCAATGGCGGCGCGATCGCGCTCGGCCATCCTCTCGGCTGCACCGGAGCGAAGCTCACCGCCACAATTGTGCGCGAACTCGAGCGCCGCAAGGCGCGTTATGGAATGGTTACCATGTGCATCGGCGGCGGCATGGGCGCCGCGGGCATTTTCGAGCGCCTTTCATAATCTTTTGGAGGAGATATGGCTACGACGGCAACACCCGGAATCCTGGCGCCCGGAGGCGGCTTCCTCCTTGTATCTCCGCGCGCGGAAGAGGTCTTCACTCCCGCGGAACTGACCGACGACCAGCGTCTGGTCGGCCAAGCTGCCGAGGAATTCGTCAGCAAGGAAGTCACTCCACTCATCCTCGAACTCGAGCTGCACAAGGAAGGCGTGATGGCCCAGCTGATGAAGAAGGCTGGAGAGATCGGGCTTCTTGGCGGTGGTGTGCCGGAAGAATATGGTGGCTCGGGACTTGACCGCATCTCCTCTACAGTGCTCTCCGAAAAGATTTCCTCCTACGGCTCCTTCAGTGTCAGCGTTGGCGCGCATTCAGGAATCGGCACGCTGCCCATCGTTTATTTCGGCACCGAGGAACAAAAGAAAAAATATCTGCCCAAACTCGCTACTGGCGAATGGCTGGCCTCTTACTGTCTCTCCGAACCCCAGGCCGGCTCCGACGCGCAGAATTCCCGCACCCGGGCTGTGCTATCTACTGACGGCCGCCATTGGATCTTGAACGGCCAGAAAATGTGGATCACCAACGGCGGATTCGCGGACGTTTTCACTGTTTTCGCGAAAGTCGATGGCGAAAAGTTCTCTTCTTTCATCGTTGAGCGCGGTTTCCCTGGATTTTCCGTGGGCGCGGAAGAAAAGAAAATGGGCTTGCGCGGGAGTTCTACCACGCCGATCTTTTTCGAGAATTGCCACGTGCCTCGCGAAAACCTGTTGCACGAAATCGGCCGTGGCCACATCGTCGCCTTCAACATTCTCAATGTCGGCCGTTTCACGCTTGGCGCCTCCTGCCTCGGCTTCTCTAAAAATGAGCTCGAATCCGCCGCACATTACTCCAAGGAGCGCACGGCTTTCGGCCATCCCATCAGCGACTTCGGCCTGGTCCGGGCCAAGCTCGCGGAGATCGCCATTCGGACTTTTGCCCTGGAGTCCATGATCTATCGCACGGCGGGCATCATTGATCAGGCCATGAAGGCCAATGCGACTGGCGGGAACAAGGCCGCGCACACGATGAAGGTCCTCGAGGAATACGCCATCGAATGTTCCATCGCTAAAGTATTCGGCAGCGAAGTCCTCGATTACACCGTGGACGAAGCCGTGCAAATCTATGGTGGCTACGGCTTCCACGAGGACTATCCCGTCGCGCGTGGTTACCGCGATTCGCGCGTGAACCGCATCTTTGAGGGCACCAACGAAATCAACCGCATGCTCATCATCCAGATGCTGATGAAGCGTGCCGTCGCCGGCACGCTGCCCTTGATGGCTGCAGGAGCGAAACTTCAGGAAGAAATTCTCAGTGGCACGCCCGTAGAAGATTCAGCCGACGGACTATGGGCCGAAGAGAGCCGCATCGTTCAGGGAGCCAAGAAAGTCTTTTTGCTGGCGGCCGGCGCCGCCCTGCAGAAATATCGGGACCGCCTTGCCGATCAGCAGGAGGTCATCGGCGCACTGGCCGATATTGTCCTGGAGATCTACCCCATGGAATCCGCGCTAGCGCGCGCCGAGAAGGCCGTCGCGGCTCGCGGCAAGGATTCCTCCGGCGCCATTGCCGCCGCGGCGCGAGTGCTGCTGCAGGATGGTGCTGCGCGAGTCGAAGCCAGCGCCCGCACGGCGCTCGCAGCCTCGGTTGAAGGCGATATGCTGCGCACGCAGTTGGCCGTCCTGCGCCGGATGATCAAGCGTGAACCGGCAGACACGATCGCGCTGCGCCGGACAGTCGCCGAGGCCGTGATCGACACGAACGGCTATCCGTTCGAGGGACGCTAAGTTCGTTGAAGCCCCAATTTGCAAAAGCGAATGCGGACGTTCATTCGGACGTTTGTTCCGCGGAATGGAATTGCGATTGGGTTCCTTCTCTGGCTGAACCCTATCTTCGCGGCTATACGCCCCACTTTGAACGCAGCAAGTCTGTTTTAGGCTATCGCTTTCTAGCGCAGGCCTCCGCTACTGCTTCGCCGCGATCCAACAAAAACGCCCGGCCAGCCGCGTCCCAAAGGGCATCCGCGGGATTTTTCATCGGTTATCTGCTGGACGCTCGCGGGCTACCCTTTCTGAGAGTCGCTCCGCCGGAATTTTTGGCGTTCTGTTTTGTCGAGCCGCTCGGGGGCCGCTTTCATCGCCGGCTGGTCAGCGCGCCAGACAGCCTGATGCGTCGCACTGCCGAATACATACGCTGGCTGACGCACCACCCGCCGCGCTTCGAGCTATTTGCTGATCAGCATGCAACGCTGGTTCGCCATATACCCACACACGAATGGCCGGTAGGCCGAACCGAGCACTACGCCCGAAATTTCACCATTGAAACACTGGCCTGGTTAGTGCGCAGCGCGCTGGTGCGTCGCTTGTCCGACGAGATCGCATCCCATCCGACATCAGCGCGCCGCGCGGCTCGCAAATAGCGGCTGAAAACATTTGTCCAAGGGTGAGGGCTTTGCTGTATTTCTGTTTTAGGCACTTAGCCACTTCGATCTCCCCAAATCTAAAGCACGCCTTTTCCGGTCCCACATCTAAAATAGCGAGAAGGGCAAAGGACAGCCTCAGACTGACTAGTCCGAATTTAGGCCCAAAAGGATGCCCGTGTTTTCCCCATGGTCGGTTCCGAAGACGAGAGTTCGGAAGTGGATGTGGATTGGCCTGGCTATTGTCGTGGTGCTCCAATTCTATTACGTGCAGGAGATGATCGCAGCGTTTGTGGTTCTCGGCGTGGTGTTTGCTCTCCTCGCGGGAGTAGGGCTGCTGGTGTTCCTGGCGGATCGAGCCAGCGAACGAACCTTGGGCTGGGGCGAAACGGGCGCCCTGGCGATCCTGCGCGCCGCGCACCGCGGCGTGTATTTCGTGGGGACGCTGGCCGCCAAGCGGGCAGCCGCACGCGGCGCGCAGGCCTGGCTTAATAGAACGCGGCTCCGCCATCCACGTTTAGGGACTGCCCGGTGATTGCGCTGGCTTGATCGGAAGCAAGAAACGCAGCGGCGGCGGCGATTTCGTCCGCCGTTTGTCCTCGGCCCTGTAGAATTCCCTCCAGAAACTGTTGCGGTTGAATCTCCGGGCTAATTCTCAGGCGAGCCGCCAGCGCATTCCCGAGATCCAGAGACATCTTGGTTTCCGTTACTGGCCCCGGACAGATCGCGTTCACCCGCACGCCGCGACGCGCGGCTTCCGCCGCGGTCACGCGTGTCAAACCCAGCATGCCCGCCTTTGCCGCAGTATAAGGCGAGCCCCAGGGATACGCCGCTTTGGCGGAAAGGCTGGAGATATTCAAAATCGCGCCCGACTTCCGCTGATACATCCCGGGCAAGACAAGCCGAGTGAGGAGAAACGCGCCGCGCAGGTGCACGGAGATCACGCGATCCCATTCTTCCGGGGAAATCTCCTCGACAGGCTTCACCGGCCCGTAATCGCCGGCGTTATTGACCAGAATGTTCACTGCTCCCAGCCGATCCTCCGCGGCGGAGATGATGCGCACGCAATCCGCTTCGCGCGAAACATCCGCTTTCAACCAGGCGCTTCTACCGCGAGCCAATTCGATCTCCCTGGCGACGTTGCGGAGTTCCGCCTCGGTACGCGAGGCGATCAGCACAGCAGCGCCTTCGGCTGAGAAACGCTTTGCGATGGCGCGCCCGATTCCGCGCCCGCCGCCGGTAACGACCGCAACTTTGCCTTCGAGAAGCATGAAGCCTCGGTTTGATAAGCTCGGGGGTAAGCAGCATAGCATTGCGCCTTGCAGGCTTGAAACCACCAGCTCGCGAACCGTTAAACTGGCTTCATGGCTCCGCGAAGGAGAATTATCGTGGCGATCGGTCTTCCTGGAGCGGGGAAATCCACTTACTTTGCACGGAAAGGAATTGTGCCGCTCTCGAGCGATATGATTCGAGAGCTCCTTTATGACAATGCGGCCGATCAACGGCACCCGGAATGGGTGTTTGCGACGCTTCGTGATCTATTGCGGCGCCGCCTAGCGGCAGGCGCCCAGACGACTTATATCGATGCCACGAATCTCACCCGCTTCTTTCGGCGTCCCTTCTTGCAGATTGCACGTGAATTCGGCTGCACCGCCGAGGCACTCTATTTCGATGTGCCGTTGGAAGTTTGCCTGGAACGAAACCGTAAGCGCGAGAATTTGCCAGTCGGCACAGCGCGGGACGCGCGGGTCGTGCCGGAAGACGTTTTGCGCCGGATGGCACGGCGGATCGAGCCTCCCAAGCGGGAAGAAGGCTTCTCTCGTATCGTGGTAGCGCACAGCGCACCCATAGGGTCGCGTAGTAGGGCGCAGGGGCGAAGGCGGCGAAGGCGGAATGGCGTAGCAGGGTGAAGGCGGAATAAGGTATGATTCGGGTTTTCAGGGACTCAGCGCGAGGTGCGCCGTTGCCGAACGGTGTCTTGCCGAAGGGAAAGAAGCTGTTGCGAATTCGCCCCCGCGGCTTTTGCGCCGGCGTGGTTCGGGCGGTAGATATCGTCGAGCTAGCCGTACAGGCCTATGGTCCCCCAGTTTATGTGCACCACGAGATCGTTCATAACCGCTACGTGGTCGACCAGTTGCGGCGCCGCGGAGCGATCTTTGTCGAATCGGTCGAGGATGTGCCGATCGGGGCGGTGCTGATCTTCAGCGCGCATGGCGTACCCCCAACCGTGCGCGAAGAGGCGCACCTGCGTAAGCTTCGCGTGATCGACGCGACTTGTCCGTTGGTGACCAAAGTGCATCTCGAGGCCCTACGCTTTGCCCGCGAAGGGCGGACGATCATTTTGATCGGTCACAAGGACCACCAGGAGATTGTAGGGACTTCGGGCGAAGCGCCGCAGCAGACTGTGGTGGTGGATAGCGTGGAGGCAGTAAATCGGCTGGAGGTGGAGGACCCAACCCGTTTGGCTTACTTGACGCAGACGACGCTCAGCCTCTACGACACGAATGAGATCGTGGCGAGGTTGCGGGAGCGTTTTCCTCAAATTGCCGGCCCCGCTTCCGACGATATTTGCTACGCTACGCAGAACCGGCAAGAGGCGGTCGAGCAGGTGGCGCGCGAAGTGCAGCTTATGCTCGTGGTCGGATCGCCCAACAGCTCCAATTCCAATCGCCTCGTAGAAGTCGCTCAACGCTCCGGCGTAAAGGCACGGCTGATTGATGACGCTTCGGCCATCAGCGCCGATTGGTTCGAGGGAATTGCAAGCGTCGGCCTGACTGCGGGCGCTTCGGCACCGGAAGTATTAGTCGAACAGGTGAGCGAGCGCTTGGCCCAGTATGGCTTTACCGACCAGAGCGATCTGGACCTGATTCGCGAGGATGTGCGATTTACATTGCCGCCCGAACTTGCCGTAATCGCGCCAGCGGGCAAGAGCAACTAGCAGTCAGAAGTGGCTGCCGGATCAGCCGCACCCCAAAGATAGCTAAGGAGAAATCTTGGCGGTCAAGATTGTCCGTCAGGTGAAGAGCATTGCCCTTCTGGGCGCGCCGACCAGCGCGGCCGGATTAGCGAGCGGTCAGGAGGGTGCTCCCGGAGCGCTCCGTTCAGCCGGCCTCCTTGACCGGCTAGCCCGCACGGGATTCCAAGTTTCCGACTACGGCGACTGCAAGGCGCGCGTATACAAGGCGGATGACGAACATCCGAAGGCCCGCAACGTCAGCGAAGTATTGGCGATTCTCGAAGAATTGCGGCCCAAAGTCGAGATCGCCGTGAAGTCCGGCGCCCTGCCGGTGATATTGGGCGGTGATGATTCCGTTGTTCTTGCTGCGATTGCCGGAGCCCGCCGCTATTATCGCCACGTCAGCTTGATATCGCTCGATCGCGACGCGGGGCTGAACGTGCCCGCCACAACCCCCTCGGGATGCCTGGATGGCATGGTCATTTCCCACGTCACTGGCCGGGGAGCTCCTGAGTTGGTGCGCTTCTGGGGGGAGCCGCCGCTGGTTCGTGAGCCGGACGTCGCGATCTTTGGAATCGATCGCGTGGACGAGCCGGAACAGAAATGGCTGGTGCGCTCGCCTCTGCACGGTTATCTCGCTATCGATCTGAAAAAAAGAGGCCCAGCTGCGGCGGCTCAGGAAGCGCTCGAAACCATGCATGGCTCGCGGCACGAATTTGTGCTGCTTCTGGATCTGGATGTCGTCGCCTTAGAAGATTTTGCGGCGACGAATTATCCGGGATCGGGGGGATTGAGTCTGGACGAAGTGCGGCAGGCGCTGGCCGTTTTTGCACGCCAGCCCAACCTCGTAGCGCTGGTTCTTGCCGGCTACAATCCGGCCCGCGATAACGATGGGAACGCGGCGAAGATCGTCGTCGATTTGCTGATAGACGTTTTAGCTCCGCGATTGCAGGCGACACTAGCTGACAGTAGTGAAACTGCAACCCCGACCGTAGGCACCGAGGAAGGTCCCGCGAATGCGAGCGGAAATATTGAGCCCGCGGCTGGACCGACCTCTGCGCCCGCGAATCCTTCCTCAGAGTCGCCGGATTTCGCTGCGGATGCATCCGAATCGGCTCTTCCCGGGGAACCTTCCGATGCGGCTTCTGAAGGCGAACCGCCCGCCGAGTAACAGGTTCCGGCAGGACTCGAAGCTTCCCGCTGAACGCTGACCGGTCAGGCTTTTGCTACCGAAAGCGCGGCTTTGACGCGTGCCGGTGTCAGCGGCGTTTGGCGCACGCGAACGCCCGTGGCGTCGAAAATGGCGTTGGCGATGGCCGCAGCCGTGGCGCGGCTGGAAGGTTCCCCCGCGCCGCTCGACGGAAGTTCGGAATGATTGATCAGTACGATATCGACTTGCGCGGGAATGTCCTGCGCGCGAGCGATCGGATAACTGGCCCAGTCCACGCTGGTGACGTTGCTGCGGTCGAAGGTGACTTCTTCCTTCATTCCACGGCTCATGGATTGAATCAGGTTTGCGGCGATAGTTCCGCGCAAAGCTTCGGGATTGATGATCAGCCCGCAGTCGTGGGCGCAGACGAAGCGCGTCACGCGCACGGCGCCGCTGCGCCGGTTCACTTCTACTTCCGCGATGGTACCCACGTAAGTGCCGCCGCGCGTGCTCAGCCCGACGCCGCGCCCGATGACGATGTCTCCCGAGCCTTTGTTTGGTTTGGGCGACGACCGACGCTCCCAACCCGCCTTTTCCGCCGCTGCGGTTAATACTGCTTTGGCGCGCGCGTTATCCAGATAGCGCAGGCGGAATTCGATGGGATCAGCGCCGGTGGCGGCGGCGAGCTCGTCCATGAACGATTCCACGGCAAAGCTGGTCTGTGGGCCCTCGGGGTCGCGCAGATGCGTGGAGCGCAGCGGCGAGGCCGAATCGTAAAAGCCGGATAGGACGTGGGAGACGGCATGGATATTTGCAAAGACGTATGCCGGCGCCTGCACGCCCCACTGCGCGAATTCGTCCACGCCGCTCCTATTGGGAATTCCAGTGAGCTGCGAGCCGAGATAATTGTCCGCGGTGGCGGGCACAAACATGATCTCGCCACCGGAAAACGCGCGCGAGGTGAAGTCCAGGGCGGTGATCTCTCCATGTTCATCGATAGCGGCGGCCAAGTCATAGACTACGGCGGGGCCCTTGGTTCCCCAAGCCGTCATGTCCGCGCGCGACCACTGCACGCGCACCGGCTTGCCGACAGCCTGCGAGAGCAGAACCGCGTCTGCTGCGGTGTCCTCAAAACCGGGACGGCCGTAGGAGCCGGCGTCTTCGACCCAAATCACGCGGACTTTCTCGAGCGGCACGTGCAGTAATTCGGCGAAGCCCTTCTGAAGGGCGTGCGGTTTCTGACCACCCGACCAAATCGTCGATACGCCGTCGGTATGAATATCGGCGACAGCACATCCCGGTCCCATGGTCGCGTGCGATTGAAAGGGCACTTCGTAGCTGGCCTGAAATTTTTTGGCTGCTGACGCGAGCACGCCGGCAGCCTCGCCCTTCTTCATGGTCTCTTTAGTTGCCTTGGGAGTGACCGAGCGCATGTGTTGATACAAATCCTTCTGCTCGGGGAAGGCTTGCTCGGGCGCACTCCAGTTAACCCGCAGCGTTTTGGCTGCGCGAATGGCAGCCCATTCGTTCTCCGCAACCACGCCTACGAAATTGCCCTTGGTTACCGTCTGTACATAGCCGGGAACCTTTTTGGCGGCGGAGTCGTCCACGCCCATCAGTGTGGCGCCAACACCAGCAGGCCGAACCACGCGGCCGTGCAGCATTCCGGGCACGCGGACGTCCGTGACGTACCGCCACTTGCCGAGAATTTTAGGCTCGAGATCGACGCGCGGGATGGGTTGGCCGACAACCGTGTAGCTCGAGGGATCTTTGGGTTTGCCAAGGCCCTCGACATTGAGCGCGAAACCTTCGCCCGAGACCTTCAGGGTATCGTCCAGATCGCCGGAAGCAGCGAGCTCGGCATAGGAAATCTTTCGAGAAGGATCGGCCTTAACGCTCACCACACCTTCCCGAACCTGGAGCTCATCGGCAGAGGCACCCAGATTCTTTGCTGCCAAGCGCACCAAGAGAGTGCGCGCCGTAGCCGACGCGTTGCGCAGCGGTTTCGAGCCGAGCGCGATGGAAGTGCTGCCGCCGACGCCGCCCTGATCGGCGGTGCTCGAAGTATCGCCCATCGCGATAAAAACGCGACTGAAGGGAACGTCGAGCTCTTCGGCGACGATCTGGGTGAACCCTGTCTCCACACCCATGCCAATTTCGGCTTTGCCCGTAAAAACGTGCACGTTTCCGTCGCGATCGATACGCAGCCAGGCTTCCAGGCGGTTCGGGGAGGGCGCGGGGTTGGCTTCGACGGCCGCGGCCAGAATTCGGGGTAGAACTGCACTATCAGCCAAACTAAAGCCGATCAAGAGACCGCCTGTATCTTTGACGAATTCTCTTCTGGAGAGAACGTTTTTGATAGCCATGGCTACGCGCTCCTCTTCGCTTCGTCCGCGGCGTGCCGAACGGCCGCAAAAATGCGCACGTGGCTGCCGCAGCGGCAGATCAGGTTTTGAAAAGCGCTGCGCATCTCCTCATCGCTGGGATGCGGATTCTTGTCGAGCAGAGCCTTGGCCGTCAGCACCCACCCATTCAGGCAGTAACCGCACTGGAAGGCCTGCTCCTGGATGAAAGCTTTCTGCACCGGGTGGGGATTGCCTTCGGTCGCGAGTCCTTCGAGCGTGACGATCTCTTTTCCAGAGGCGGCGGATACGGGCAGCGTGCAGGAACGCACGGCGCGATTGTCGATCAGCACCGTGCAGGCGCCGCATTGTCCTAAGCCACATCCGAATCGGGGATTATTCAAGGCCAGACTGTCACGCAGCACGTAAAGCAAGGGGCAATCCGGCTCGACGTCGATGGTGTGGGATTGACCATTAATTTTCAGCAATGTACGGCTCATAAAGACCTCAGGCGCGAGTGGTTATCAGGGCGCTTCTGCCCCGTATTCTACTCCTTTGAGAGAGTTAGGGAGAAAAGATAGATTAAAGACAGGGCAGAAAAGAACCCGTCTTGCGCAGGAGGATCCCACTGTCCAGAAAAGACAAGTGCAGAAAGCCAGGGCAAGTTCGGGGCCTTAGTACGCCATGTGGCCCGTTAGGCAATATCGGTTTGGTTGTTTGTCGCGAAATTGGCAATTACTCCAGTTGCGGCGTGAGGCTAACCTCGGGTGAGGGAGGCGCGCATGTGCCGGAGAGTGCTCATTACGCTGGTAATCTTATGCTTTTTGTCTGCTGCAATGGCTCAAGCTGACGATATCGCCTATGCTTACTGCCCCTTAGGGGAGGGATATGTATTTCTCTATGACTCCCTCACAGGCTTTCAAGTATTAGCCAACCTGAAATGCGGCCAGATGCTTACTGTTGTGGATGCGCGGGACAAGGACAGAACGAGGGTGCGCACTAGTGATGGGAAAGAGGGGTATGTGCTGAAGTCTTCCATCACCGCGCCGCCACCTGGGAAGCAGCAACCCGCGGTACCCGCGGCGCCCACGAACGCGAGCAGTCAACGGCCACAAGCGCAAGCACAACCAAAGGCACAGCCACAACCGCAAACCCAGCCACGATCGCAAGCCGAGCCGCCATCGCAACCGCAACCGGCAAAAACACAATCACAGCCACCGCCGCAACCGCAGACAGAGCCACAACCTCAGATAGAGCCG
>Ga0209804_1002621_pt1 | contig 10775 bp, 8 predicted proteins | sample GraSoiAngelo_139_FD_185896 | JGI IMG/M metagenome (GOLD analysis project Ga0209804, IMG submission 185896) | Grasslands soil microbial communities from the Angelo Coastal Reserve, California, USA - 14_0929_12_20cm (SPAdes) (version 2) | ecosystem: Environmental > Terrestrial > Soil > Grasslands ... | reverse complement strand
GGAAGAGGCAGTTCGAGTACGTCCGCGATATAATGCGAACATGCGTTATCTAGTGCGTGGGCGAGTTAAGCCCGGTCGAGAGGCGGATCTGTTGGAAGCGATCGAGAGGTGCACTCTCGGTCGCGGCTCGGTAGCCGAGGGCGAGTATCTGCGCAACATGAAGGACGCACGGCAGTGCGGAGACGAGACTACCTGCTGGGTTGAGGTGTGTTATTGCCCGAGCCCGCTACTGGAAGAGCGGCCCTACTGGGAGGAATATTTCGACCTCACCCGCGTACAGGACGCCCACGATCGTCGCCGCTGCCGGGATGAAAATGGGAGTGAACCTTGGGCCTGCAGTACCTGCGATTGTACCCAAAGGCTCGAGCAACGGTTGGCCGAGACCGGCGAGCGCTTTCTCCATGTGCTCCGCCGGAAAGTCAAGACGGATTCGATGGCAGCTCGTACACTCACGGGCAGCGAGAAATGAGTCTTTTGCTTCGCTTTGCGTGCAAAGCTCACTTCGCCATCTCCTCCAGGCCACCGCAAAGAAGGTAGAATAATCCAACGGTAGTCCCGCAAAGTTGGTAGCCATGGAGTTGCACTTGCACCTTTGCTCGCCGCTGGTTAACTGGTCCAAATGGCGCCGCCATCCGGAGCGCTTTAGGAAAGCGATTCTCTGTGACGTCACGCTTGCGCTTTCGATTGCGGGGTCAATGTGTGCTTTGGCCTTTGCACAGAATCCAGCACCCGCTCGACGAGACACTGACGTGGTACCGGCAAATGACCCTCTGTCAACAAATCGCTAACGATCCGAGCGAAGTGACTTTAGTGAGCGAAAATCGCCAGATTGCGGATCAGATTGTGCGCCTCAGTTTTGATTTCGCGAGGGCGGAAGCTGATGCCCTCGCCGGCAGCCATGGCTCGAGCCCGTTTCAAGCCCACAATGGAGGCACGCCACAACAACAGTCGCTTCTGAAGACCGAGCAGGCGGCCGATGAGGAGGTCAAAAAGACAGAATCGGAGCTGAATTCGCTGAAACAGAAACTGGCGACGGCTACCGCCCGGCAGCGTGAGCTTTTGCAATCGCAGATAGTAGATGTTCAGGGCGAACTGGATCTCGCGAAGACTCGCAAGGACGCCATTCACAACATGGTTGAATTCGTTGCCGGCGCGGGCGGGGGCCAGGCGGGCGGACTGAGAGGACAAATCGACGCTCTGGCGGCATCCGTACCAACGATTGCAGCGGCGGGTTCGGCCGGCGGCAATCCGGTCAATGCGAAGGACCAGAGTAATGCGAGTACGGAGGCCACAGCCAGCGAGCCCACCGGAATTGGGGGTCTCGGCGCAGAGCTTTTCGAGATCTCGCGCAAGCTCAATTCTCGAATTCGGTTGTATTCCCGTGCTCAAGCCGAGCGTCCATCTGGGACTTACACCTTCGGCCCTTGGAGCTCCGCACCCATCAGTCTGCGAACTGAGGCGGGCGCGGGCTGAGAATGTGCCGGCGTGCGCGTAATCTCTGTCTAGGCTTTAGGGCTTGTTGGACGTCGACTGCGTCGCTGCCAGCTTCAATATCTCGCCCAAGTGGAGAGCTTTTCGGCCCGTAAGCTGCGCGATCTGCTCGCGGCAACTGAAGCCATCCGAGACGATGAGGGTTTCGGGCGCGGCTGCTCTTACCGCGGGCAAAAGCACCCTTTCTCCTACCGCGCGGGAGATTTCGTATTTCTCGCGCTCGAATCCAAATGCGCCGGCCATTCCGCAGCAGCCCGAGTCGAGAGACTCCAATTCGACGCTCATGCTCCGCAGCAGGCCTTCTTCATCGCTCAGAGTCATCAGGGATTTGTGGTGACAATGTCCATGTAGCAGCACCTTTCGGTGAAGCTTGGGAGCTGTATAGCCGGCTGCATGGGAGTGCAAGAACTCACTCAGCAGGAAAGTCTGTTGGCGTAATCGCGCGGCCCGGGCCTCTCTCGGAAACAGACCGCGCAACTCATCTCGAAAGACCGAGGCACAACTCGGCTCGAGTACAACGATCGGCAAACCCGAATCGATTTCAGCTCCCAACAACTGCATGATCCGGACGAGATATTTCTTGGCGCGGTCGAGCATCCCAAAATCATAGAGCGGGCGTCCACAGCACAGGGGCAACTGTGGGACGGTCACCTCAAATCCAGCTCCCTCCAGAACCTCCAGGGCCGCCTGGCCGATCCCAGGATGAAAATGGTTGGTAAAAGTATCGGGCCACAATATGACCTTGCGCTTATGAGCGATCGTAGTTGAAGTTTGGGAGTTTGACGCTTGCGGCACCGAGACTTTCCGAGATCGGGCCCATCTTTGAAACGTGCGGGTTGCGAACCGTGGCATCTCTCTCTCATTCGGAAGGCCCAACAACAAACGAAGCACGTGGTCGAAACCCGGTGCATGGCTAAAGAAGTTTGTAGTGCGCGGAGCGAGTGAGGCAAGCTGCGCCCAGCGGTCGATGCGGCCGAAAAAGTGGGCGTTCAATGGCCGAGTCCTGCCCTCGTAATAATGCGAAAGGAATTCGGCGCGATAAGTGGCGATATCCACGTTCGTGGGGCATTCCGATTTACAAGCCTTACAGGAAAGGCAGAGATCCAATGCCTTCCTGACGTGTTCATCCCGCCAAGCGTCGCGGACTACTTCGCCCTGCAGCAGCTCAAAAAGCATGTGAGCGCGCCCACGAGTGCTGTGCTGCTCCTCCAGCGTCACCATGTAGCTGGGGCACATGGCGCCAGCGTGTGTTTTCCGGCATTCGCCGAGACCCACGCAACGCACCGTGGCTTTGGCAAAGGAACCGCCGTCATCCGGGAAGTGAAAATGAGTTTTCGAATCGTAGGGCTTGTAGTCCGCCCCTAAGCGCAGATTTTCGGTCGGCAAATAGGCATTCACGACCTTGTTGGGATTCATCTTATTGTCCGGATCCCAAGCAGCTTTGAACTCGCCAAAAGCCCTTACCAATTCCGGCCCAAACATCTTCGGCAACAATGCGCCACGCGACTGCCCATCTCCATGCTCGCCGGAAAGCGAGCCGCCGTAGCTGACCACGAGATCCGCAGCGCGTTCCACGAATTCCCCGTAGTTGCGAATGCCGGTTTCGCTCTCCAGATCGAAACTGACCCGCATGTGGATGCAGCCATGGCCGAAGTGTCCGTAGAAAGCGGCATGATAGTTGTATTCGTCGAGAAGCTTGCGGATATCGCGGAGATAGCCGCTCACTTTTTCCGGAGCCACCGCGGCATCGTCCCAACCTTCCCATTCAGGAGGTGCCCCGGGCGCCGCCGCCGCTGCGCGCGCGCCGGATTCGCGAATCTTCCAAACCCACTTGGCCTCGCTATCGCTATATCGACGGATGTCTGGTCTTTCCGGGGATCGTCTAAATCGATCGGCAAGTTTGAGAGCCAGCGCCTGAGCCTGATCTGGGTGATCGCATCCAAATTCGACCAGCAAGATTCCTCTTCCCTCGGGAAGCAGTTCGAGATGGGGTGTGCCTTTCTTGCGGAGCCCGTCAACGATGCGACCCTCAAATCCTTCGAGTCCAATCGGGCCAAATTCCAGGATCGCGGGCACCTGTTCGGCGGCCATGAAGACGTCCGGGTAGCCCAATCCAACCAACGTCCTGTGCTGGGGGCTGTGAATCAGCCGGAGTTTGGCTTCGAGCACGGTGACGCACGTGCCTTCGGTGCCCACGAGCGCCCGGGCCACGTGGAAACCGTTCTCCGGAAGAAGCTGGTCCAGGTTGTAGCCAGAAACGCGCCGGGGAATCTTGGGATAACGCGTACGGATGAGAGGGCCGTATTGATCTCGAATGGTTCGGAGCTTTGCATAGATCTCTCCGCGGCGGCCACCTCGAGCAATAAGGGAATTCAGTTCGTCTTCCGAGGCCGCGCCAACGGTCAATTGCGTGCCATCGTAAAGCAGAACGCCGAGTTCTTCGACGTTGTCGACAGTCTTACCGGCAAGTAAGGAATGAGTCCCGCAGGAATTGTTCCCAATCATTCCGCCCAGCGTGCATCGGCTGTGGGTGGAAGGATCGGGGCCAAACGTCAGATGGTGATTTTCGGCGCGCTCACGCAGGCGGTCCAGAACAACTCCCGGCTGAACACGGGCAACGCGGGCGTTCGGATCAAGGTCCAAAATTCGATTCATGTATTTGGTGAAATCCAGCACAACCGCGACATTGCAACACTGGCCCGCAAGGCTCGTGCCGGCTCCGCGGGGCAAAACCGGCGCGCCATACTTCTTGCATGCGACGACGCAGGCGATCACATCATCATCATCACGTGGAACCACGAGGCCAATGGGAATTTGACGATAGTTGGAGGCATCCGCGGCGTACAGCGCGCGACTGCCACGGTCGAAGCGGACTTCTCCCTTGACCGTTTTTTGCAGCTCCTTCTCGAGCTCTACCGCCGGGGCAAACGAATCCACAGGTTTGCCATGGGAGCTGAGCGGCAACGAAGCGATCGACTGCAAAGATGTTTGGGAGCCCGAGATCACAGATTTCATGACGAGACGGCCGGCTGTACGGCGGCCTTCGCGCTGGCACTAGGCTCGGAGGGCATTTCCTCGATTTTCATCCACAGCGCCAGTATCGATCCAAACAGCAGCAGGGCAATGCTGCCCACGAAAGGCAACTCCCAGTTACCCGTCCGATCAATAATCATGCCTGCCAAAACTGGCGAGATGATCGCCGCCAAGGCCGATCCGGAATTCATAAAACCACTGGCAAAGCCGGAGAACTTCGGAGCGATATCCATCGGAATCGCCCACATCGGAGCTACGGTAAATTCTGCGAAAAAGAAGGCCAGGCTCAAGAAAATGGCCGCGGAAGTCAAATTATGAAGAAGGATAATCGGGATCATCATCACCAGCGAGCAAAGAAATCCGAAGACGACCAGGTTGCGCCGTGCTTTCTTACGATCGCCCGTCCTTTCAAAAATGCGGTCGCTGACGACGCCGCCCAAAACGTCGCCCAGCACGCCGCCGAGAAAAACACCCGCAGCGAACAGGGACGAGTTGCTCAGGCGTAGCTTGTAACTGTGCAGAAAATACTGGGGTATCCACGCTAGGAAAAACCACAGCGTCCAGCCGTAGCAGAAATAGACCACGGTCACTAAAGCCATGCGGCGGGCCAGCCGAAAAAAAGGAACCGGCTCGGTCTGATATGCTTTCCGCGAGCGCGCCTTGGGGAGCATTTCGATCTCCGCAGCCGTGATCGCCGGATGTTCCGCGGGGTTATCACGAAAATACCAACCCCACAGGATGGCCCAACTGAGGCTTGCGATTCCAAGGACAACGAACGAACCGCGCCAGGCCACCAGCGCAATCAACCAGGCCACTAGCGGCGGCGTGAGCATATTTCCAACCCGGGCCGCCGAGTGCGTGATCCCCTGCGCGAACGCGCGCTTGCCCTCGGGCATCCAAGCCGACATCGCGCGTGTAGCCGTCGGCAAAGCGGAGACACCAATGCCCAGCATCACGCGACCATAGACCATCGCTGACATGCCGCTCGCCAAGCCCATGAATACAGTCGCGACGGACCAGATCACCGCGCAGACCGTGAGCGCCAGGCGCGGTCCCACACGATCACTCACCCAGCCGCTGACGATTTGGAAAAGAAGGTAAGGATAAGCAAATGCTGAGAAGATCCAACCTAAATCAGTATTGTTCAGATGCAGCTCGTCTTTGAACGCGGCGGCCGCTGTGCTTACGTTTACTCTGACGATGTAATTGATGGCATACATCAGGCAAAGCAAAATGAGGACCACCGTTGTAGCCGGAATGCCTTTTCCGTGTGGCGCGGCTTCCGCTTGTGGGGTGTGCACGTTGCCTCCGAAGATGGGACGCTGCGCTGATTTCTGAAAACGGGCTATCGCGCCACTTTCGCGGGCTCGATCACCTTAGCCGCCGGCGTAAGGCTATCAAGCGCAGCCATCACGCCGCCTTCTTTGTGCGGGATGCCCGCAAGCCGGAGGCCCATTTCGACTCCGCTCAGAGTTCCGGCGAGCATAAGGTCATTGAAACTGCCAAGGTGGCCGACACGAAAAGCTCTGCCGGCGAGTTTGCCTAATCCGGCGCCCAGAGACATATCGAAATTTTGGAGAATGATTTTGCGCAGCCGGTCCGCATCGTGGCCCTCTGGCGTGAATACGGCCGTCATGGAATGGGAATATTCCAGCGGCTCCTCGCAAACGATTTCAAGCCCCCAGGCGCGTACGGCGGCGCGCGTGGCTTGGCCATGCCGGATGTGCCGACGAAAGATGTTTTCCAAGCCCTCCTCCTTCATCACTTTTAGCGCCTCGCGCAAGCCGAAAAGAAGGTTTGTGGCAGGGGTGTAAGGGAAAAAACCGCGCTGGTTGTTCTCGAGCATATCCTGCCAGTCCCAGTAGGAGCGCGGTAATTTGGCATTCCTATTCGCGGCGAGCGCTTTTTCGGAAACCGCGTTGAACCCGAGGCCCGGCGGCACCATGAGTCCCTTCTGCGAACCGCACACGGTGACATCCACTTCCCATTCGTCCATTCGGTAGTCAATAGAGCCCAAGGATGAGATTGCGTCCACAATCAGTAGAGCTGGATGCCTCAGCCGGTTCATGACGCGGCGGAGTTCCGATAAGCGACTGGTAACGCCGGTCGAGGTTTCGTTGTGAACGACCACCACCGCCTTAACCACATGCCGCGCATCTGAGGTCAGCCGAGCTTCGAGTTCGGCGGCGGAAGCTCCTCGGCGCCCATTTGCCACCAGATGTAAGAGAACTGGCCCGTCTCAAAAATGATCACTCGATCACCGGGCGAAAGCGTGTTCACTAGAGCCGCCTCAATGGCTCCGGTTCCCGATGAGGGATATACAATGACGTGGCCACTGGTTTGAAAAATCTCGCGAAGACCAGAGAGGACCGCAAGACCCAGCTCGGCAAACTCCGGTCCGCGGTGATCAATCACCGGCCGATCGATTGCTCGCAGGACTCGATCGGGAACGTTTGTAGGACCTGGAATCTGGAGGAAGTGGCGGCCCGTATGAATCATTTCACCCTCGAAACAAGATAAAACGCTCTTGTCTTTATATCACATCGCCCATTGCTCGATCGGCCCGTTGCAGCATCAGGGGGACGAACATATTGGAGATGTTGGCCCGAGTGCAGAACGAGCTAGACATTACTCCATCGAAACGGGATACGTTACAATGCTCGATCTTGGCAGGCCAGATTCCACAACTGCGTACATCAGGAGAAAGAAAATGCAGGAGACAGCACAAGAATATAAGCAGCGTATTTTCGGTTATCTGGCTCAGAACGATCCGGTGAAGGTTCAGGCGGCGACAGCCAAGAAGCTCGGGCGCCTGATTTCGCGTGCCTCGGCGTCAAAATTGCGTAAGCAGCCGGCGCCTGGCAAATGGTCGATTTCCGAGATCCTGGCCCACCTGGCGGACACCGAGGTTGTGGTTAGCTACCGGATTCGGGCGATCCTAGGTGCTCCCGGCACCCCCATTCAGGCGTTCGATCAAGATAAATGGGCGCAAGCCATGAGCTATGGCAAATCGGACCCCCGAAGATCGCTCGAACGCTTTATTGCTTTCCGCAAAGCGAATCTTGATCTGCTGAAATCGCTCTCTCCTGGGCAATGGAAATATCATGGCATGCATGCCGAGCGCGGCGAGGAATCGATTGAGACTATCGCCAAGCTCTCTGCCGGCCATGACCTCAATCACATGAGACAAATCGAGAAAATCCTTTCCCAATAGCACAGGCAACCGATCCACCGGCGGGTTGCGTCATCGGCCGCCAGCAAGCTCCGGACGGAGGTAATCGCCGTGCGAACGGCTAATAGTCTTCGAATCTGGCGGTTTCCTATTGGAACACTCCGACGCGTCTTGGAACAGTCCGCTGCCGTGCCGCGCTCAGCGAAGCTCTATCACCTTTATTTTCAAGTAGTAGCGAGTAGCGACTATGGCCATTCCCTTGCTGCTGGATTCTCGGCAACGCACCGCAAAGAAAGGAGAAAAGGAAATGTTTGAGAACAGCGTCGAGCGCGAGATCGTAGGGGCAGAGGAAACGGCCGGCGAAGTACGGCTTTGGCGAGCGGTTGTTGTGAGAGCGATCGAAGATTGGATGTCTGGGCCCCTCCGGCGAAAGCGCCAGGCCGAGCACTACATTTTCAATGACCATAAGGATTTTGCAAGGGCCTGCGAATCGGCGGGATTGAACGCCGATGATCTGCGAGCGCGGCTATCACGGTTTCGGGGCCGGCTCTCGCATCAGCAAGAAGCAATCGCTGCGTAGGAGTTCAGGACGGACAGGGTTCTTTCAGGGTAGCTCGGGTACGGGTTTGACCGACTCCATCAAACCGAAGAAACCCTCGGCAAGCGTCGGATGGATGTAGACCGCGCTTTTGAGCACCGTGTATGGCGCGCCGGCGAGCATCAACGTGCCGAGGATTTGCACGAGTTCTCCGCCCTCGCTGCTCAGGATGGCAGCTCCGAGAATTCGATCCGTTTCCGCATTGACGATCAGCTTCATCAACCCGGCGGTTTCGCCTCGTTCGATAGCACGCGCGACGCTAGACATTGCATAGGAGCCGATCTTCAGCGTTTGACCACAGCCGCGAGCGTCTTTCTCCGTCATGCCGACACGGCCAAGCTGCGGATCCGTAAAGAGAGCATAAGGCACATAACGGCTTGTGATGCTCAGGTCCTTTTGCTCTAGCAGATTGCCGAAAATAACCTGGTAATCATTATAGGAAATGTGCGTGAAGGCCGGTCCACCTTTAACGTCACCGAGCGCCCAGATTCCGGCAACACTGGTCTCCAGCCGCGAATTCACTTTTATATAGGCGCGGGCATCCAGCTCCACTCCCGCCTTATCAAGCCCAAGATCATCTGTATTCGGCCGGCGGCCGGTGGCGGTTAGCAGGTGAGAGCCAGTGATCGTCTCGTTGCCGCCTCCGGCAGCGATCGTCCGGGCAATCTTTCCCTCACGCTTCTCGACCCGGATGGGATTCGCATTCAGCCGAAATTCAACACCCTCATTTTCGAGCGCCTTCTCCAATTCGTCCGCGATGTCTGCATCTTCGCCCTGCAATATCTGCGGCCCGCGCTGGACGATGGTCACCGAGCTTCCGAAGCGCCGAAACATCTGGCCGAACTCCAGGCCAACATATCCGCCGCCGAGGATAAGCAGGTGCTCGGGGACCTCGCGTATTTCCATGAGCGATTCGTTTGTCAGATAGTCGACGGAATCCAGGCCAGCAATATTTGGAGGATGTGGACGCGTTCCTGTATCGATGAAAATCCGCTCGCTCTCGAAGACCTCATCATCGACTTGCACCTGGCGTGAAGATAAGAAACGGGCGTGGCCGCGAAAGAGGCGCAGGTTGGGATGCCGGGCCACGTTGCGCTCATGGTTTCCGCGGAATCGCTGCACAACTGCATTCTTGCGGTCGACCACAAAAGAGAGATCCACTTCTATGCGGCTTGTTCGCACTCCCCAATGCGCGGCATTCCGCGCAAAATGTGCCACCTGAGCCGAGGCGATCATGGTTTTTGTCGGTGTACAGCCGGTGTTAATGCAGGTGCCGCCCAAGTGCGACTTCTCGACGAGAGCTACGGTCCAGCCGTGTTCCGCGAGGGCATAGGAAAGCGGATTACCCCCCTGTCCGGAGCCAATCACGATGGCGTCGTATTTTTTCACACGAAAACCTGCGCGTCATTTTGAGAATTGGGAGGCACGAAAGTTAACGAGCCGTGCCCCTCGCACGATAATCCTCGCGGACCAGCTTGGCGCCTTCGACCATGGCCTGTAGTTTGCGGAAAGCAATGTCGCGAGGCAGATACTTCATCCCGCAATCTGGCGCCACCACCAGGCGGTCTAGGCTGACGAAAGGAAGCGCTCGCCGGATACGACCAGCAACAATTTCCGGCGTTTCCACCTGATGCGTGGAAAGGTCGAGCACGCCCAAGATGATTGTCTTGCCGCGTAATTTCCGGAGAATGGAGCAATCCAGCGACGATTGAGCCGTCTCGATGGAAACTTGATCCACTCGAGCTTCGGCAAATTCCGCAAGGAAGGAATATCCCAAAGGCCGCTCGTGAATGATCGCCGCATATCCGAAACAGATATGCACGGCGGTCGTGCCCTTCACGCCATCGAGCGCCCGATTCAGCACTTTGATCCCATACTGGCGGGCCTTCTCCGCACGCGCTTGCATGTAAGGTTCATCCATCTGCACTACGTCAGCGCCGGCGGCAAAAAGGTCCTTCATCTCCTCGTTTACAGCCGCGGCGTAATCCATGGCCAGTTCTTCTTCCGACGAGTAGTACTCGTTCTGCGCCTGCTGCGTCATGGTGAACGCGCCGGGAATCGTGATTTTGACCTTGTGGTTCGTATTGGCCCGCAAGAATTGCAGATCCCGGACTTCGATTGGATGCTTCCGGCGAATCTTGCCGATGACTCGCGGCACAGGATTAGGATGACCGCTGCGGTCGAGCGCAGTCCCGGGATGATCAATGTCCACTCCTTCGAGGGTGGTGGCAAAACGGTTCGAATAACTTTCGCGTCGGACCTCACCGTCGGTGATGATGTCGAGGCCCGCGCGTTCCTCATCCCGGATCGCCAGGATTGTGGCATCATCCTGGGCTTGTTCGAGCCATTCCGGCGCAACACGCCATAATTCGTTCACGCGCACGCGCGGGGGGAAGCGCCCCGCGAGTTTCTGCCGATCGATCAACCAGTCGGGTTGCGGGTATGAACCTACGAGAGTGGTCGGCAGCAGTTCTGTTGTCA
>Ga0209804_1002617_pt1 | contig 10785 bp, 9 predicted proteins | sample GraSoiAngelo_139_FD_185896 | JGI IMG/M metagenome (GOLD analysis project Ga0209804, IMG submission 185896) | Grasslands soil microbial communities from the Angelo Coastal Reserve, California, USA - 14_0929_12_20cm (SPAdes) (version 2) | ecosystem: Environmental > Terrestrial > Soil > Grasslands ... | reverse complement strand
CTTGGACGGCGTAGCTTGCGGCGGGAACTTGGTCTCACTTTTGGCAATCACGCATCCAACATCGACATCGGTCACCCTGAACGTTCTCAACCGTTTTGCGAATCCGGTTAATATCATCCACATACAAGCGCCACGGTTGCGGGCGGCCTCGTACGTTTTCCCGAGAACGACTGTGGGTGTTATGCTATAAACCTCATTGACGCGCTAAGCCGCTTGGTGCCTGCGCTGCGATATTCCTCCTGATACGAGCCTCCTGTTCGACGCGGTATTCCGCGATCCGGCTTCGATCGGCTTCCGCGAGCGCACGCTGGAGAGCAGTGGCGTCGAGGTCCTGGCGGTAAGCCGGCGTTCCGGGCTGCTGCCGCCAGGAATCGTCCAGATCACCACAATCCACAGGGTCGAAGCCAACCTCGTCGACGAGGCGAAGCACTGCTATTTTGGCGCCCAACGTTTGCTCCATTCCGTTCACGTTCCGTCGCCTCCACCGCACGCCGGCGATATGAGCGATTACGAGCGTCGGCGTGCTTTCTCTTTGTTCTTGATGTTATTTCCGCGGAGCCTGTCCACGGCCCAGCGCGGCTATGCCGCACGTTGTGGCGGTGCCTACGAAGGATACTTTTCAAACTTTCGCAGGGCGGGATTCATTTGGTCCCATGTGTGCGCGTCTGATGCCCATACATCCACTTGCGGATTGAACCAACTCGGATCATCGAGGCTCGCAGCTCTGATTGCGACAATGTCAGGTTGCGAGTCGGTCATGACCTGGATCGGCGAGCCGCAGTCAGGGCAAAAGCTCCGATGGGTCTTGCCACCCGCATCACTGGGTGAATCATGGGAGTACAGCGAGCCTTGGGAAAGCTTGAAAGCTTCCGACGGCACGATGACGAAAGACGAGAAGGGACCTCCGCTGGATCGCTGGCAATCTCTACAGTGACAGTGAAGCATGAGAACCGGTTCTGCTGTCGATTCGTAGCGAATCGCGCCGCAAGCGCATCCGCCTGAAAAGGGTGTGTTGATTTTTGCCATATATTGTTTGTGTATCGGTTGACGATGTACATTCGTTCAATGACAGAACGAATGAGTGAAGAATTTCAGGACAGTCAGTTTTCGTTCGTGAAAGTGTCGCATTGGCTTAGCGCTAATGCACGAAGATCGCTACTGGCGTTCTTCGTTCCTCAGCGTCGTGCAGGTCGATCCATGTTTGAATGTCTTCGCGATCACCTAAGCCGGATCGCTCCTTGGCTGCCTGCAGATCTGTGCTCGCTTCATCTCGCCAGCCACGTTTGCTTAGAAACGCATTCCAGATAGCGATTTCCTCTTCGTTAGGCCGGCGACCACGGTCGAAGCACCATTCGAGAATTTCCTCATCCGATCCGCCCTTCAACGTTCGCTCCACAAGTTCATGGTAATCTACCCCGAGAAATCTCGTGCAACGCGCGTCGAACATCGTTGGGTCGTCGTCCACGCCGACAAAATAATCCGGCGGCAATTCGCCTCGCGCTTTTAATCTGATCTTGTCCAGCATTCGAGCGAAATAGATCAGGCCTTTGGTCTCAATGTGATCGCTACAAGGAGTCTGAGTTTGCATGCAAGGAAAAGCTTCTGGCTCTGTGGTCAAGTGTCAACGGTCCACTTCATGCAAAGTGGCCAGACCACTTCGACGGGAGCTTGCCTATGCCGGTAGTTGGTTTAATGAGCACAATCTGAATCGTGAAAAGAGTCTCAGGCAAAAAGCCAGATAAGAAGCAGCGACGACGCCATTCGATCATGGCCTTTGAAATGATTCGGCTGGACCGCGCTTCCCATGAACCGCTCCATGAACAACTTTACCGGCAGATCCGCGATGAATTGGTTGCTGCAACTTTTAACAACAACTCTTCCCGACTCCCCTCCTCTCGTGAACTTGCGGTTGATCTGGGAGTCTCGCGATTCACGGTAAACGTCGCTTTTTCCAGACTTCATTCGGAAGGTTACCTTCAATCGAAAATCGGATCGGGCACGTTCGTCGCCGAGCCGTTGCCGGAAACTTTCTTGAGCGCACGAACGGCAAAAGCAGAGGCACACATAGAACGCCCAACTCGGCTTTCCGATCGAGTAAGAGGCATTCCGGATCAGCGGGTCGGCCACCAGTTTGATTTCGGAATCGCCGGCCCACCCGGTGTCACATTTGTCCCCGCTGTCGCAGCGCTTGACGAATTTCCGATCGCAATATGGGAGCGACTTAGAGCGGAAGTTCTCGCACAAAAGGGAGCGCATCTGCTCCAGTATGCGTCAAGCCGTGGCGAGCCCGACCTGCGCAAAGCGCTCGCAACTTATTTATGTGATTATAGAGGTGCGCGTTGTCATCCGGACCAGATCATCATTACTGCTGGCACACAGCAGGCAATGATGATCAGCGCAATGGCCCTGGTAAATCGCGGCGAGGTTGCGTGGATTGAAGATCCCGGATTTTACCAGGCTCGCCGAGCTTTTGGCTTCGCTGGCGCGACCGTTGTACCACGGCCTGTTGACCGGGAAGGCATCACGATTGCGCGGCCGTCGAAACAGCGCTCACCGAAAATAATCTATGTCACTCCTTCTCATCAATTTCCACTTGGTATGACGATGAGTCTCGCGCGAAGGACTGCTTTGATCGATTTTGCGCGCACCTGCGACGCTTACATCTTTGAAGACGACCATAATTCCGAATTTCGTTATACCGGTCCCCCGCTCCCTTGCTTGCAGGGGCTTGATAACGCCGGCCGTGTTATCTACGCGGGCACAATGAGTAAGATCCTCTACCCGTCTTTGCGGCTGGGGTATATCCTGGCGCCGGAGCAATTGGTCGAGCCAATGATCAAGATTCGCGCTGTGATGGACCAACATTCTCCCGCGATTGATCAGGCGACGCTGGCTCGATTCCTGACCGAGGGATTTTTCCTGAGTCACATCAAGCGGATGCGGAAACTCTATTCTGACCGAAGAGAATTCTTTATCGAACAATTCAACAACTTGTTGAGCAATTACTTTATCCTGGAAATTCCTGAAGCCGGGTTGCATTTCGTCGCCTGGCTACGTCGGAAAGCAGACTTACCGTTGATCACTCGTGTTTGCGGTGAGATCGGTATGAGACCGTCGCCGTTGTCGTCCTGCTTTATGAAAGCAGAGGCGGAACCCGCACTCACCTTCGGCTTCGCCGCATGGTCGCATGCCCAGATCCGCGAAGGTCTCAGCAAATTCACTGCGGCACTTAATTCGAGATTGAATTAAAAAATTCCGGCAATCCGCGATCACCCGGCCGGTGCTCTCTTACCGATTCGCCGCCATTCGTCTCGCGATTCTGGATCCTGCGAAGAACCTTTGATTCTCCGCGCCGGAATCGTCAATCGAACCATGAATTAGAAGTGAAATGGCTCGTACGAAACGCGCGAAGTGGCTCTGGTGCCGGCCTAAGGCCAATCCCTAAAGTGTGGTCATGAAAACTCAACAAAGGAGGCAAATATGATAACACAATTCACAACCAAAAGCCCCAGCCGAATTCTTGTCACTGTTCTGATCGCTGTCTGCTGCGCAGCGACTCTGGCGCCCGTGCATGCACAGAGGCCGGAAGCAACAAAGGCGAGACTGCAATATCAGGTATCGACCCTCCCCGATTTCGGCGGCACGAGTAGCGGCGGAAATAGCATCAATGACCAGAGCTGGGTGGCAGGCTATTCCAGACTGCCGGATAGAAACCGGCACGCTACGCTGTGGCGAAACAGTTCGCTACTCGACCTCGGCACGCTCGGCGGACCAAACAGCAGTGTAACATGGAACGTGAAGAATACTGCGGGGATCATCGTGGGTATTTCCCAAACTCTCACGCCGGAGCCGCTGGGGGAGTGGTGGAGTAGCTTCGCTTTCTACAGTACGCCTAACAATATCGGCTTTATCAATCTTGGCTTCGTTTGGGAACAGAGCCTGGGTCAGATGAGGGGACTCCCCAATTTTCCTGGCGGAAATAACGGCTTTGCAACCGGAGCCAACAACCTCGGTGAGGTGGTCGGATGGGCAGAGAATGGCGTTCATGACCCCACATGTTGCTCGAGTGGCCCGACTTGCCACCAAGTACTCCAGTTTCGTCCAGCCGTGTGGCAACTCGGACCACCCGATGTGATCCACGACCTCCCTTTGATCTCCGGCGACAGCTCAGGTGCCGCGACGGCGATCAATGATAATGGTCAAATCGTGGGCATTTCAGGCATCTGCGACCAGGCTGTTGGAAGACATACGGCCAGGCACGCCGTGCTTTGGGAAAACGGCACCGTGACGGATATTTATCCAGATGCGCCAGCCCCGTGGTGGAACACACCGACGGCAATTAATCAACACGGCGATGTCGTCGGGTTTGCCGGCGACCCCGCCTTTGTTGAAGGCGAAATATTACACGCTTTTATCTGGACCAGGGACAACGGCATCAAAGCTCTCAAACCGTTGCGGGGACGTGTCCCGGAACATGTAGACAGTGAGGCCTATGGTATTAACGAAGCTCGCCAGGTAGTCGGTGTCTCATGCGACGCGGACCAGGTTGATTGTCGTGCCGTTATTTGGGATCACGGTGTCTACCCCGCAGACCTCAACGATCTCAAAGGCGGCTATTCTGCCGTTCTCGCACTTGCGAAAGACATAAATGACAAGGGAGAGATTACAGGTAGAGCTGTCGATCCAGCTACGGGCGTGTTAACGGCGTATTTGGCGGTACCTGTTGGGGGAAAATAACGAAGGCAGAAAAGCTCCGATTTCCCAGCGCAAGAACATAACTTCGCGCTCGAAGAAGCAACGAAATGCCGGATGGCGATTGATAAGATCGGCATCCGGCTTCGGCATTTGCCGAAACCGCGGATGCGAGGCCTATATGCTCCCTGCATTTGCAATCCGCGATTCACAATCTAAAATCGAAAATTCACAGGGGGCATAGCTCAGTTGGTAGAGCGCCAGCTTTGCAAGCTGGAAGTCAGGGGTTCGAATCCCCTTGCCTCCAATTCTCCAGAATGTGATCAGTGAATAGTGATCTGTGATCCGAAATTCGGGCGCGCCACTTGACCGATCACTGTTCACCAATCACTGTTCACTTCCACGAAGCGGGCCTGTAGCTCAGTTGGTTAGAGCATGCGCTTGATAAGCGCAGGGTCACTGGTTCGAGCCCAGTCAGGCCCATTTCCTTTTTTTGGTGATCAGAACTGAAAGTAAACGAATGGCACCTGGCCGGTAGCCGGGAACAGCTCAAGCGCCAGAAACGCGCAAACGTACGCGGGAACTTGAATGCGCGCCGGTTGAAGCGCGAGGCGGTCAATAAACTGAGTGCATTCCTGCGCGACCGCCAGAAATAGCGAAATAAAGATCAGCACGATCGTCCCGGTTGTCAGCAGGAACTCGCCAGTTACGTGCTGAAAACCAAATAGGCCACTTAAGACGTATCCACTGGCCTGGAGAGTCTTTGCACGGACGAAAGGCATACCGATGACGAAAGACGTAAACATCAGTGCAACACTAAGCGGCTCAAAATAGCGCTTGTTCATAAGCCTGGAAATCGCTGTCCCGGCCGTTACCTGGTTAAAGAGACGGTAACCCACCAATAATATTCCTTGGTACGTGCCCCAGACGACAAATGTCCAGCTAGCCCCATGCCATAGTCCCACGAGCACCATAACAACCATCAGATTTCGGTATAACACCAATGGTCCCTTTCTTGCTCCCCCAAGTGGGATAAACAAATAATCCCGTACCCACGCGGACAGTGTCATGTGCCATCTCCTCCAGAAGTCACGCGGATTTCTGGATAACAACGGCCGCGCAAAGTTAAGCGGAAACTCAAAACCCAGCAACTTCGCGCAACCGCGAGCGATGTCGGTATAACCAGAGAAATCGAAGAAGACCTGCATCGAGAATGCAATGCAGCCCGACCATGCGGCCAACCAACCGGGGTGAGCACTCGGATGGTTAAAATACGTGTCGGAGACGGCGGCAAATCGATCCGCAAACACCATCTTCTTAATCAGGCCAGACAGGACAAGAATGATTCCGCTTTGCACCATAATCGTGGTCGGGCGCTGCCAGAATTGGATCTGAGAAATGAATTGCCGAGCGCGGATGATCGGACCTGCAATGAGATGAGGAAAAAACGCGATGAAGAACGCATAATCGATTAGATTTCTGACAGCCTTCATCTTTCCCCAATAGACATCGATGGTGTAAGAAAGGCTGGCAAAAGTGTAGAAGCTGACGCCAACCGGGAGAATAATTCGCAAAACAAGCGATGACTCAGACACATGGAGCAAAGCAGCCAGCGAGCCTGCGAAGAAGTCATAATATTTAAAGAAACCGAGGATACCCAGGTTAACTACCAGGCTAACAACAAGCAGAAGCTTCTTGCGGTAACCGGCTGCCCTCTCCAGAAAGATGCCAAGGAAATAATCAACTACCGTGGAGGTAAGAATTAGCACGATGAATCGTGGATCCCACCACATGTAAAAGACATAGCTTGCACCCAAGAGCAGCAACTTGCCAATGCGAAACGGAACGCTGTAAAACAGCGTCACCACGATCAAAAAAAAGATCCAGTACTGAAAGCTGTTAAATAACATAAAAAAACTCGGTCACAGCTAGTTAGCTTCGTTCATTAGCTTGTTACTGATGTGATTATCTCTGGAACTCCTATTGCCTGAGCCGTGGATGCCTGATGAGAATCGACCCGCTACGGTCTTTGAGTCGGAGTGAAGCTGTCCATCGGAATCGGCCGATTGGAGGTGTCCAACTAACTGCGCCACCAGGGTCTCTGTAAATCCTTGCCGACCCTTTGCGTTAAGGTGAAGCCCGTCAAAATAATATTCGGGTTTCTCTAGAAAATCGAAGGTTTGTTCGGGAAGGGATAAAACGGCCTTCTGAGTCGGGACGGTGGGAAAAGCAGCGTGGAATGTCATGGATGCTCCCGGTAGCCCGGCAAATGGACCGCGGGGAACAGGCGTAAGGACGATTGCGGTCGGGCTGGCCGAATAACGCTTCAAGATTTTCTGGATCCCATCACGCTGCATTCTCAGGAAATCTTGTGTCTCCGATTGCGATGGCTTCACCAGGCTGTCTCTGACGGCTTCTCTCTGAGCCTCGGTCAATCGTGGCGGAAGAGTTACCTGACCCGTCTTGGGATCATAAGAAGTGCCGACAATATCAGAATCCCGGCCTTTATAGACGTCGCGGGAATGAAGTGTCTTTGCCTCTAGTTGGACGCTTCGCGCGCGCGCGCTGGGATGTTCGAGAAAATCGACCAGATCGCTCTGGAATGCCGACCCTCGCAGTATGCATGCGGTAAAAGCTCTGAAACGACCAGACCACCGCTGAAAGGCGGACGCAAAATTAAAGCAGTCTCCGTAGCGTAGGAGCGGAGCTGCCATGGAAATTCTCAAAGGGTCAGCGCTATTTGGTTCAAAGCCGATGCCATAGGGAACTACAATCGCCCAATAACGGCGCCCAGTCGGATCGACCTCGCGCAGCACGTAGTGCCATATGTTCACCGCACAGGCTGGCTCCGCGACATTCACAAACTTGAGTCCGGCGACAGAGCTGAGCTCGTTAGCAACCGCAGCAGAGAACCCTTCAGCCATTCGCGAATCTCCTAAAACAAGCACCTCTTTGAGACCCGATGAAGCGCGATGCTTTTCCGCTCGCGTAATGACTGCCATTCGCCCCGCATAAGAGTCTGGGGCCAAAATCGAAGTGTACAAGCGCGTATGAAAGACCACGCCATCTACGCAAATAAACGCGGCCAGGCCGAGTAGCAGATTTCGCGCAACGTGAAGCGGCTGGGGCGAAGTGGTCGGCTCAGCAGGAAATTCCGTGCGCTGCGGCCCTGTTGAGCTCAAGTAAACAGCGAAGTATAAGACCGCGAAGAGCACGGCAACCAGCAGCCACCGGAGTTGGCGGTGCAATAATCCGGTGCGTGGAGGAGATCCAGGTTCCGCGACTCCGGAAACGGTTACAGTGGCGAGCAATGCCCGCCGTTCGGCGTCTCCATAGAGTTCGAAGATATAGCTGCCTGTCCGAATCCACGAGATAACGCGGCTGCCTTCGGGACCCTTGGCAACCAGAACCGGCTCCCTGCCGTTCGCGGTTACGAAAACAAAGCCGGTCGATCCGTTTCCTGTATTCCAACCAATTTCGGTGCTACCAGAAGCTGCGGTAACTTCGACGCGCTCCGGCGTAGCTGCAATCGTAGGTGTACCTTTAGTCTGCCGCCCATCCGTGCCCCTTCCACTTTGTTTCGCCACCGCTCCGTGCGCACACGGCGATCCCAAAAATAGGGCAAGCCAAATGGCAATCCCAAAAAGTACAGCAGAAAGATTTGCCACTGCTGAAGGTTTGAGCGTGGCCCATGATGATGAGGAATCGCCTGTCCTCCTTCTTATCATGTAGCGAACATTCGGATTTGCGGGCGCAGCATCGGCTTTGACTCGTCAACACGCGGTCTCACCTGACTGAGTCGGCTCTTCCACTGGAGCGCATCGGTAAGTCTGAAGTGAAAACGCGAAGAGATGTAATCCTTCGGCTGCAGATCAGCGTTCACGGCTGATTATTTCATTAACTTTCGGAGAAAAGCAAGCCGCCAAGACAGCCTGTCTTCGAAGTCATAAGTGCACATTTACGGCTCCGCGAGCATTTTCTGGGGTCCTTTTGAACGATCCCTCGCAAAACCCGATTAGCAGGCCGACAATCGCGCCAGCACTATCGATCATAACATCCCTGATGGAAGCGCTGCGCGACACGATGAACGTTTGGTGAAATTCGTCCGTGGCAGCAACAAGGAAGCAGGCGACCCAAACACTCGCGTAGAGCATCCATGCCGACTGTTTGAGATTGGTCATGGAAATCGATGCTCGAATTAAGAGCAGCGCCAGAGTGGCGTATTCGCCCAAATGCGCGCACTTCCGAACGATGAAGTGAATCGACGTAAGTGTATCCGGCGAAATATCCGGCTTGAGCCAGCGCAAAAATGGGACAATGAATCGCGACGTGCGCTCCGCGGACATCATATCGCTTGAGCCGAGGAAAATCACGCCAACCCAAAGCAGGAGTGGCAGCCAGTATTTTACAAAACGCATGAAATTCATCCCTTCGTTGGCCAGTCGTCTCGCCTGCAAATTAGATGCAGCCGTCACGGCAGCCGCTACAGTTGCTCAAATCGCATCATGTCCAAACTCAATCTCAGCGGCCCTCTCGTGTTTGAGCCGATCTTCATGGAGCGCATTTGGGGCGGGCGGCGTCTCGAATCTGAGTTCGGCAAAAAGCTGCCAGCGCAGAAACGGATTGGAGAATCATGGGAAATCGTTGATCGACCGGAAGCGCAAAGTGTTGTCGTAAACGGGCCGCTGCGCGGAAAAACTTTGCACGAATTGTGGATTCAAGGTCGGAGCGAAATCTTCGGGAACGTTCCCGACGCATCTCGATTTCCCCTGTTGGTCAAGCTTCTTGATGCGCACGAGAAGCTTTCATTGCAAGTGCATCCGCCGGAAAAAGTCGCCAGTAAATTGGGAGGTGAACCAAAGACCGAATTTTGGTACGTTGTTGCAGTCGATCCAGGCGCGGAGCTTTATCTCGGGTTTCGTGAATCGATTACGCGAGATCAGTTTGAGAAGGCGCTCCGCGACGGCACGGCAGCCGATTACGTTCACAAAATCCAAGTGAAGACAGGCGACGCCGTGTTTCTGCCGGCAGGACGTTTGCACGCTTTGGGCGCGGCTAATTTGCTGATCGAAGTTCAACAGAACAGCGATACTACCTATCGTGTGTTCGATTGGAACCGTGTGGACGACAAAGGCAAGCAGCGCCAGTTACACATCGATCAGGCGCTTCAATGCATCGATTTTGATGACGTCGCGCCGAAGTTAGTCGAGCCACGAGGTGAGCTTCTTCTGAGGAACGACTTGTTTGAGGTCCAGAAATGGAATCTTGCGGCGCCGCGCAAGATTTCATCGAAAGGCCAATTTGCGATCGTTTGTTGTCTAAGCGGTGCGATTCGCTGCGGCGATGCCGATCTTTTGCCCGGAGGGTGCTTTCTTGTCCCAGCGTCACTATCAGATCAACCACTCCAACCTCAGCGCGAAGAAACAAACCTGCTGCGAATTAGTATCCCCACGTAGCGGCGATTAGATTTGGCTCGTTTCTACCGAAACGGTTACTGCGGCGATTTAAGTTATTGTTCCGGTGCAGCTCCCCGATTTGATCGATACGGAAGCGGCACGTACTCAACCGAAGGCTGCCGACGCATAGGCTGCGGATAAAGTTGCATCAAGCGTAATACGTTTTCAGGTATATCCGTGTTGACCGGCAGACCGAGCTCCCGTGCTCGCTCGCAGGTAATGGGATAATCGTGCGTCCATGTGCCGCTGGTCATAAGCCTGGCGATTTCTTGCGCCTTTTCGCTGGGATACTTGTTGGCCAATAACTCAGCCACCTCGTGTCGCATTTGCACAATCGCCTTCTCCGCCTGGTCGGCCAGAATCAATGTTTTGTCGTCCACTTCGGCGATGGGCTTCTGATGGGCCGCTTTCAAAATGGAAGCAGCTGGATATTCGCCGAGTTGCGGATCAACGGGGCCCAACACGGCATGTTCGCTCATGACGATCTCATCCGCGGCCAACGCGAGTAACGTGCCACCAGACATCGCATAGTGCGGCACAAATACGGTCACCTTGCCTTTATGTTTGAAAATCGCGCGCGCGATTTGCGTTGCCGCCAAAACCAGGCCGCCAGGCGTGTGCAGCACCAAGTCTATAG
>Ga0209804_1002616_pt1 | contig 10786 bp, 9 predicted proteins | sample GraSoiAngelo_139_FD_185896 | JGI IMG/M metagenome (GOLD analysis project Ga0209804, IMG submission 185896) | Grasslands soil microbial communities from the Angelo Coastal Reserve, California, USA - 14_0929_12_20cm (SPAdes) (version 2) | ecosystem: Environmental > Terrestrial > Soil > Grasslands ... | reverse complement strand
TCGCGGACGGGACCGGCGAAGAAATCGGGCAGCAATTGCTTCTCTTGGCGTATATGCCCGCAATTCACAAAGCGTATGCCGAAGTCTGCCAGCAGTTTCCGGCGCTCGCGGCCGAGGACGTAGCTCAGCAAGCAGCGCTGGTTTTGTTGGAAGCCGCACGCTCACCTGCCATGCGAAACCAGAATGGTTATTTGCCCATTGCACTCGCAAGAGACTTCCACAAGCGACTGATCCGCTGGGCCTTGGGAGAAAACCGACATTCGGTCACTTCCGAGGAAACCTCGGCTGCGCATCCAGAACCCGAGTCGGATGAGAACTTCGAAGGCGCTGTGCTGCTGGAGGACTTCCTCTCACAGTGGCAACGTGCAGGCGTTCTCTCCCAAGAGGAGTGCGACTTACTTCGCAAGTTCAAACGGGAAGGGTTTGAAGCCAACGAGTTGGCAGGCATCAACAAAGGTAACAGTACCAACGCCGTCCAAATGCGCCTCAAGCGGATCATTAAACGCTTGCGTCATTGCGATCGGCGGGACCGCAGACGTAGGACGCTGTGGATGCAGCCAGTCAAAAAATTCTTAAAATAAAAACGACCATTTTCTCCGGGAGCGTGCCCATTAGTAATAGTGAAGGGATGCTCACCGGAGCTAACCCACCCCCGGCCGCAGTTTGAACCCCGGGTTCCGCCGCATGCGGCGTGACCGGTAACGAGCTGCGATACAGCCGATGGGAACAAACCGGGAGCAGGATTCTTCAGCAAGTCCGCCCCTCCCTATTGCTGATCCTGCTCCCTCCTTTGCTCCGGCAGATTCCCAATTTGCAGTTGTTAAGGAGGACTGTCGATGTTTGGTGTCATCAGCCGCAAGCCTCGAATCGAACTGAATCGTTTCTCCCGCGCAATCGGATCAGGTGTCGGAATGCTGTTGCTCGCCTCGCCCGCCTTCGCTCAGATTGGCGGCGACCGCGTCAGCTCGTTTCTTTCCAATGCCCTAAGTTATGCTCAGGGTCTCGGCATCTTCGGCGCGGGATTCCTGGTCATCTGGGCAGTGGCAAACATCGCTCGCGAGCGGCCCAGCGGCAAGCAATGGGCTGGCGCTGGCGGCGCACTGCTGCTGTCATCGGTTTTACAGCTTCTGCGCACTTTCGCGGGCTGAGCCGTGCCGCTTCGACTCAAACCCGTGGCACGCTCGCTCTCCGTTCGAGCGGAATTTCTCGGCCTCGAATTGGAGGACTGGGGATTCGTGATCGCCTGGGCCATCATCATGCGGCTGCTCGGCGATCACATTCATCGCGTATTTTTCGGCTTTGTGCCGGTCTCGACCGTGATGACTTACGGCTCGGCTGCCCTTCTGGTTCTGTTGATCCGCTGGGCGAAACACGGCAAGCCGCGCGGATACCTTGTCTCCTGGATTCAGCACTACTTCCGTTCGAAAGCGCACAATGCGCGTTGCGGCGCTCCGAACGTGCCTTACCTGATCGAGGACGAGCAATGATCCAGGACTCCACACTTCATCTCGTCGTCGCCCTCATTGGGGCTCTCGCCCTGGTGACGCTCGCTCTAGCGGTTTTCTTGCCACAGGCCGCCGCAGGGCGTCATTGCTCCGAGAGCAGAACGGAAAACGAGCCGGAACTGTCCTTGCTTGCTGCGCGAGTGCCAATCTCGGAAATTCGCGACGGTTTGATCGTGCGCAGGGACGGCTCTTTCTGTGCCGGGTGGGAGTGCTCGGGAATCGCAACGCAGTTCGCGAGTGCTGAGCGTTTGGAAGCAGTGAGCAGCGCCCTCGACGCGTTTATCAAGGGCATCCGGCACCCCGAAATCGAACTTCAGTTCCGGTATGTCATCGACTACGAAACGTCGCGAGTTCTTGAGGCGAGAAAAGCTCTCGGTTGCGCCAATTCGCCTGCTGCCTGGCTAGAAGACAATCGCCTCTCGTTCTGGCGCTCGGCCATTGATGCTGGCCACATGCGCTCGATCAGGTTTCTGGCATTCCTCTCCTGGAAGCCGAAGCACACGTGGGAAACGAGCTCCGCCGCGTCACGTTTCGCCGCAGCATTCTGGCAAGGACTGATACAGGACGGGCTCAGGAAACTCCCAAGAGTATTGCGGACGGCTGTGAAGGAAACGCGCACGAAAGCACTCGTCCAGCGCAATCGAGAAGAACACCATCGTCTGGCCGCCGAGTTCCATCAAATCCTCGAAACCTACCGGGTCGGCCTCGAAGCCATCGCTCCGGTTCGCCGGCTCAGTGAGCCACAACTGGTTGAACTGGTCTATCACGCACTGAACCCGACGGATCGCCAACTACCGACGACCGAAAAGCAATCCGCAGCACTGATGAATACCGACTGGTTCGAAGGAGTGCGGCTCCTCGATCTCGGCGGAATCCTGAAGGCTGTGGTAACGCTCTCGGAACTGCCTGAAGCCACGTTCGCCTCGCTGCTTCGACCGCTGACGGCGCTCGATTTCTCATCCGAGGTCGTTTTGAACGTGCGTGTCCCCGATCAGGCTGCGAAAGCCCGGAAACTCCGGGTGTTGCTCAAGAAAAGCTTGGCTTTTCAACTTCGGAAAGATGGCAGCCGCCGCCGCGATTTTCAGGCAGCGGCGCTTGAGAAGGACACCGTTGACACGCTAGCTTCCGCAATCACTTCATCGCAGCGGATTGTCGAGATCGAACTCGCGGCAGTGGTCTCGACTTCGACGGTGGCGCGCAGTTCGGCCGAACGGGAGAAAGCAGAACAGGAGCTGGCGCAACGAGTCGAGACCGTCCTGCAGGCCTTCGGGCAGATCAATGGAGCGCGCGGATACCGCGAAGAGACGGCGCTGCTCCCAACTTTTATTGCTTTTCTGCCCGGCGTTCACGGAGTCCGCAAGACGAACCGCGACTTCACCCTGCTTTCCGGTCAAGCGGCAGACTTCGTTCCGATTGAGCTTCCGTGGACTGGCACTCACGACGGGAAGCCGGCCTTCTTGACACGGACACGCGAACGGACTTTTCTCCGTTTCGATCCATTCAGTCGTGAGTTGTCAAACGGCAACATCCTCGTCACCGGTAAGACCGGCTCAGGGAAGTCTTTCCTGATCAAACAGCTCCTGCTGCAATTGCAGGTTCTGAATCCGCGATTCGCTATCGTTACCAAAGGTGCAGATTACCGCGCACTCGTCGAACTGCTTGGCGGGCAGTACCGCGAAATCAGCCTCCGCACCAACCTGGTGAAGAACCCCTGGGATCTCCAGGGCAACAGCGGAGAGCCTGACTCGGCGCAGATCGCAGGAGTGGCCTCGCTCGCGGCTCACATGGCAGGCAAGACCGGCTCAGACGATGCCGTCACGCTGAACTTCCTGGAGAAGGCCGTTCGGATGACCTACGAGCGCCTTCTCGCCATCGGGAAGACACCGCGCTTCTCCGATCTGAAATGGACCTTGGAGCATTACCCGTGCGAGAACGCGGTGATTGAGCAACTCGCGCAGCTCGTAGCTCTGAAGCTCAATCGCTGGACCGGAGATGGTGTCTACGCACAACTGTTCGACCGCGAAACAAGTCCCGAACTCGAAAAGGCTGAAGACATCATCTGCTACGACATCGACGGGCTAAAAGAGTCCCCGGAATTGCAGACCACCGTCGCGTTCACCATCGCGCGAGCCATCGATCAGCAGATCGGTCGCACAGATACTGGCGGAACCCTCCGCCCGACGATAGCGGTGTTCGATGAAGTCTGGGCCATGCTGGCCGATCCGGTGTTGGGCACGCAAATCCTGAACGCCTTCCGCACTGCCAGGAAGCGATACGGCGCAATTATCGCCGCAAGCCAAGGTATTGAGGACTTCGTGGGAACAGCCGAGTCGCCGCATACGGTTGGACTGGCAATCCTGCAAAACACAGAAGCCAAGTTCGTCTGCGCGCAGGTGGGCGAGCTCTCGCGGCTGCGCGATGTGCTGCATCTTTCCGAACCGGCTGTCGAGGCGGTCAAAGAGCTGCGCAACGTGCCCGGACATTTCGCGGAGAGCTACATGCTTGTCGGCAACCAGCCTGAATCGAGTACGGTCATCCAGCTCACGGCGACACCGTTTGATTATTGGGCCAGCACAAGCCATCCGCTTGAAACGGAGTTCCGTCAGAAACTCGCGCACGAGCATCCCGACCTCTCCGCGCTGGAAGTCATCTACCGGCTCGGCATGGCCCACCCCAAGGGATTGACATCGCCATCTTCGAAGAATCGAAAGGAAATCTATGCGACAACACTCTAGAAGTTTCCTAGTTCTCTGCTTGGCCATCGTGATCGGGCTGCTTGTGCCGGTCACCGCACGCGCTTTCATAGGCACGATGCCGGTGATTGACTGGACGGCAGTTGTGCGGATCGGACGGCAGATTGGCATCTCCCAGGAGACGCTGAACACGCTGGGTCTGTACGCCCAGCAGTACAACCGCATTAATGCGGGTGTTCAGGAAGGCATCAGGCTGGTGCGTGGACGGCAACTTCGAGGAATCTTGAACGAGGTAGTCGGCAGCGAGTTTCCTCAATTTGCGCAACTCCAGCGCGACTTTCGCAGCGTCCTGATCGATCCATCTGCTCTCCGAGGAGACCTGGAACAAACTTATGGGTCCGTTCCACCCGGGGATTTTCCGGTCATCCGAAAAAAGAGAATGGACGCCGCTGACTCGACGGCCACGCTCGGCCTGCTCGAAGCTTCGCGGGCGGAAATGGTTTCTCAGCAGGAAGAGCTGGACGCGAACGACATCGAGTCGCGAGCGGCCATGGTCAGTCCCGGCGGGGCAGCGAAGCTATCCGCCGCCGCCAATGGCGCGATGCTGCGCTCGCAGGCCTACGACCAAAGGCTCTTGGCGAGGCTGATGCGGCTTGAAGCTCTGAAGATCGCGCGTGAAAACTCCATTGAAAAAGAACAGGAGCAGATTCGCGAAGGTCAAGTGAACGCCGTTTCAGACCTGGTCGGCGGCATGAAATTGTCTTATGGCCTTGGTGATTCCAGGGGGCAGTGATGGACTTGGGTAGCATCAGCCGGTTTCTGGCGGCCCTCAGTGGACTTTGGAGCCGTGCCGAGCAATACCTGCCCCTCGTGCTCGGAATCGCCCTGCCACTCGCGGCAGTGGTCTTTACCTTCAGCATGTTGCAGTCGTTTTTTCAGGATGCGCCTGAAGAGGATTATTTCCGCATCATGGGCCGCTTCGGAATTACGCTCGCTATTCTCGGCGATTATCGCAGTCTTTTCGAACAGTTCAACCAGTTGAGTTCCGACCTGGCCCATCGTTTTGGGGACCCCAATAGCTTCCAGGTCTTCTTCCAGCAAATCCAATCGCAGTTCTCCAGTCTGGGTACCGTGCTCGCTTTCGCCGCGAACATATCGGGAAGCATCGTCACGCTGTTCACGCTTCTCGCCGCCATCATACTAGTCCTCGCATACCTTGGTCTGGTCGTAGGACAAGCCCTCGCAGTCATCTTGCTCTACATCTTCGGCCCGCTCTTGATCGCCGTGCTCCCGAATCGGCAGCTCACGGCAGTCACTTATACCTACGTCAAAGCACTGCTCCAGGTGCTTCTGTGGCCAGCGATCTGGAGCATTGTCTTCGCGCTGTTCACCGGGGCGTTGCTACAGGTCTTCCTCGCCGGCCCTGTCGTCAATCTGGTTCCTGCCATCTTGCTGGTATTGCTCGCCATCCTGCTGACTCAGATTCCGAGATTGACCGGATACATAACCAGGGGTGCTTTGAATGCCGCCGGAAGCGCTGTATCGGAGTTGGTCACCGCTGGCTTGGCTTACGCGACCTATCGCGTCGTTCAGACAGGCGCGTCGGCGGCACTCGCGTATGCGACGGGAGGCGCGGCGGTAACGGTTCCGCAAGCGGTCGGATATTTCGCCAGAAGCCGGAGCGCGGAAACAACAGGTGTACCGCCACAAACGAACTTCCGGCCGCTGCCGCCACCGGAAACCGCATGAGAGGGAAAAGGTCATGACGACGGCTCCGTTTACGTTTGAGGAAAGTCAAAAAGCCAAATCAGAGCTGGGGGATTACACCGAGTTTTACAGCCACTTGGCTATACAGGCACGTCGCGCGTCGCGTGTAGCGCTCGTCGCGTGCGCTGTTGCGCTTATCTCTATTGTGTCTGCGATTCTCGCGCAGTTGCGGCCGCCCGTCCTGCTTCGAGTGCAAGATGGCAAAGTCGCATCGCTGGACGGTTCAGGTGTCCAGGTCGTCGAGACAGCCGTCGAGCAGCAGCCCGACAACGCTGAGAAGCTGGCATTCGTGAACACTTTTCTGAGCCGGTTTGTGAACATCGATCCGCTGACCGTCAAGCGAGACACCACTTTGGCGCTCAACCAGATGACCTACAGCTTGCGCCAGCAGATTCTGACGCAGCTCAACCAGGAGAACTTCGTCGATACCGTGCGACAGAACAATGTGACTTCTACTCTGGCGGTCAAATCGGCTGAGTTGGTTTCGGGCGACCCTTACACGGCCATTGTCTTTGGACGGAAGCGGATTACGACCCTCATCAACGGTCAGGAGAACGAAAAGAATCTGCTCGTGAAGTACACGATCCGGCTGGCACCCGTTCCCCGCGCCCCCGCTAACGGGTGGGCGGGTCTGGAAATCGCCGATTACAAGGAAGAGGTGTTGCAGCCATGAGACAAATCGCTGGATTCGCCCTGGGGCTGGCACTGATTGGCACTGGCGGTATCCCCTGCTTCGCGCAGTCGAAACCGATGGCGGCGATGAAACAACCCGGAGGTATACAGCCTTCGAGCGTCACCGAGAAGGGAGTTGTACCGCTGACCTATCCGTATTCGATTTCGACTGAGCCTCATTTCGTGGTCTTCGTCGAGTTCCCAAAGGCGGATTCCATCCGGCGAATCGCTCTCGGTGACAGCAACTACTTTCTCGCAGAGGCGGACAAGACGGACCCGCACTACGCCATCATCAAGCAAATCGAAGCGCCAGCCGCAAAGAGCAAGACACCGATTGAAACGAACATGCTCGTGTACATGGCCTCGGGACACGTGGTCAACATCACCTTGAAGGCTGGGAAGCTTGACAACACCGCGTATTCGATTGACTACCCGGTTCCCACGGCACAGCCTCACGATGATCCACCGCCAGTATCGAAGGAAGAATTGGAAAAGAAACTCCGCGAACAAGAACGGTCGGAACTTGCTGAGAAGATGATTGCCGAAGTAAAGGACCATCCGAAATCGCAACCCGGCGTTGTGGCAGGCGGACTGGACTTGCGCTTCTACAGTGTGAAGCGGCTGGGCGCGCTGGCGGTGGTGTCCTTCGATGTCGAGGACACTTCCTCGGAGACCGTGGACTTAGAGGAGCCGCAGGTCAATCTCATTACAGCCAGCAATAATTCAAAAGACCGGAAAAAGCCGCTCGTGAAAACAGAGCCCGTGGAAATCACCCAATCGGTTGTCTCTTCTACGCAACTTTCTCCGGGCGCACGCGCTGTCTGTCTGGTGGCGTTCAAGCCGCCGATCCACGATTCCGACCAGCAGGTGGTTCTGTCGATCTCAAATCGCGCAATGGCCGATAAGCCTGCGATGTACCGCCTTGAATAAAGGACCAGCAGCGATGGACAACGATTACAAAACTAACTTCGTCGAGCCTCAGGAGAACGTTGCCCTAGCCGATGTCGAGCAGCCACGGGACGACGAGCTGACGGCCAAGGCTCTCGAAGAGATTCACAGCACGGAGCGGCTCAGTGGATTTGGGCGCTTTGCAATCAAGCTGCAGAACTTCTTCCAGGCGTCTAAGGCCTCGCAATCGAAGCAGGGATTGTCGCATTTGAAGATGGCTCCGATCATGATGTCGGCTGGCCTGCTGCTGCTCTTCGCGACGGGCTTGCTCTTCGTCCTATCGAAGCCCGAAACCACGGTGCCGAGCCATTTTCGTCAGCCGACAGGTCTCGTGGGGACCGACCGACGGAAGACCGCCGCGACCGCTCCGGCGGAATCTCCCGTGACCGAAGATCAGCTTGCCGGCCGGGATGCCGGCGACGATGCCAGATTGACGGGCAGCACCTCAAAAAAGCAAGGCATTGAAAGTACCCCGCCTCGCCACTTCTCCTTTTCGGACAGCGAGCGAGTAGATACGAATCCGCCCGCGCAGCCCGGTGCGCAGGGCCGGGGGAGTGCACTGGCAACTCCTGCGACGGTCTTCGTGGCTGACTCTGCAATCAATTCTGTTCTTAAGCAGGACGTGAAATCGCAGTCGTCGCCTCAGCCTGAGCTTCAGCTTCCAGCGGGCACCGAAATTGTGGCTCACACGACGAATGCGATCAGCAGTGGTCTCGAATCGCCGGTTGTTGCCGTTGTGGATCGAAGCGTCAAGGTGGGTGACACCGTGGTGATCCCCGAGGGTGCTCACGTTATCGGCCACACAGCCGGAGCGGCGAAGGACCGAATCAATGTGCGCTTCACGTCAGTAGTCCTACCGAACGATCGCGAAATACCGATTTCCGGCCTGGGACTGATGAAGGATGGCACCGCGGGGCTGGTGGGAAGGGTCAAAGGAAAGGGCAATCCAGTCCTTGCCGGAGCTGCGCGTGTCGGAACCGGCGCTGCGGTTGTCGCCACCGAGTTCGCCGGGCAGGGTTCGTCGAACCAGCCATTTTCCCAGGCTGACTACCTTCGGAACCAAATGGCCGCAGAAGTGGCATCTCAGGGCAGCCAGCTTTCCAATCGCTGGCAGCAGACAATGAGCGTTCCGATTGTAGCAGTGGACGCCAACCAGTCGATAACAATTTTTCTTTTGGACCCTCTAACCCTCTCGGGCAAGACGAGTCGCGGCGCAACGGCACGATCACAGGTTCCCCAAGTAGATGCCGCTGCGGAACAGAGCCAACCATCCGAGCAAGACCTCGTAGCCGCGCAAACGGCGTACATCCAAGCGCTCGAGGCGCAACTGGCCGAAATGCGCTCTGCGAATGGGAAGAAGGCAAATGAGCACCAGTAACAAACTCCAACAAATCGTTTCCTCGGCAGGCGAACTACGCCGGCTTCTCATTCAGCACGGCTACGTTGCTAAGGCAGAGGTTGCAAAGGTGATGTATCTCGCCCTTTGTTTGGGGAAGCCGCTCCTGCTCGAAGGACCTCCCGGCGCGGGAAAAACGCAGGTTGCCAAGGTTCTTTCGGAAGCGCTTGAGATGCCCTTGATCCGCTTGCAGTGCTACGACGGAATTGGTGAGGCCAAGGCACTCTATCAGTGGAACGAACCGCTGCAGCGCATGGCGCTTGAGTTCACTCACCAGAGTGCGGCAAATGAAACGCAGGAAGATTGGGCGAAACTGAAGCATAGGCTCTACAGCACAGATTTCCTGATTCCCGGCCCGATTCTGAAGGCGCTTCAATCGGAAAGCACGGCAGTCTTGTTGATCGACGAAGTGGACAAGACCGGCCCGGCGTTCGAAGCGTTTCTCTTGGAGGTTCTCTCCGACTTCCAAGTTTCGATTCCGCAGTTGGGCACTGTCACAGCGAACCATCACCCAGTCGTCGTCCTGACGTCGAATGCCCAAAGGAAATTGACCGAAGCGCTGCGCGGGCGCTGCTTCTTGCTTTGGATGGATTACCCTGCGCCTGAACTCGAAGCCGAAATCATCACCCGCTCGCGCGAGAGCGAATCCCGCCTCAGTCTTCAGGTGGCGCGCTTCACGGCCGCAGTTCGGCGCTTGGGCATGACCAAACCGCCGGCCATTCGTGAATCTCTCGATTGGATTGACGCGCTGCGCGTGCTAGGAGCCAATGAGCTGACGGCTGAGCTCGTTTCAGAGACCTTGCCCGTGATTCTGAAAACGCGTGAGGACATCGACCGCGCTGCCGGAAATGTTGCCTTGCTTTTGCAGCGTGCTTGTTAGGAGTTTATGGCTTCGTCTCTTACAGTTCGGCTCCAGCGGTTTCCGTACCTCGTGATCGGGTGGGCGTTGCTGGCTGGCCTGTCGCTGGTCGCACCTGACCGGCTGTTCCTTACGCAACGGCAAGGGCTTTGGCTTGGACTTGCATTCCTGGGCGTCGCCTTGACGCGTGGGGCGCGGCAATTGGGCCGAGAGCTGCCTAATGAGATTGCCAGTCTAGAGTTGTCACATCTGCCGCACCAAAAGGAGATGCAATACGTGGGGCACGGCTTCTCCTGGGATTCGCAGCATGCCAACGAGGTAATTGCGACTGAACGTGAGAGTAAGCCGCTAGTCGGATGGAAGCGTAAGCCAGGCGATGCCGGTGGTGTGGCGACTATTCACGCTGTTGGCGGTCGTGAGGAAGCTCCTGTTTTCCTGCCGCTCAGCGATCTCGAAGGTCACATGCTGGTATCAGGTGCGACGCGCACCGGCAAGACTCATTACCTCCAGCTTGACCTGGTGCAGGCGATTGAGCGCGGCACGGAAGCAGTCATATTCATTGATCCCAAAGGCGACCTGAGCGTTCTCCACCGCGCTTACGATGCCGCCGTTCGTACAGGCCGCCAGAAAGATTTTCAGTTCTTTTCGCTGGCGTTTCCCCACGTCTCGTGCACTTACAACCCGCTTCACAATTTCGTTTTGGGCATGGAAATGCCCGACCGTATTTCCGGCCTGCTGCCCGGCGGCGGCCAATCGGAGCCGTTCAAGGCGTTCGCCTGGGAGGTCATCAACGTCATTACTCAGGCGATGTTGCTTGCCGGGGAGCGCCCGCTACTGTCGAAGATCGCGCGCTACGCGAAGGTCAATCGCAGTCTGGAAGAACTGCTGCCCAAGGTTCCCGAGCACACCCCGGAATGTGAATACCTGCAAGGACTCATCAAGCATC